>SR_TP_S13solDRAFT_1000121_pt1 | contig 41288 bp, 35 predicted proteins | sample SodReaTP_S13sol_FD_11159 | JGI IMG/M metagenome (IMG submission 11159) | reverse complement strand
GGTCAAGTGGTACGGCAGCGGGCCGGGCGCCTATGCCCGCCGCATCACCAAGCCGGTGGCGGGCAGCGTCCGGGTCGCGCTCGACGGCATCGAGCAGGCGACCGGCTGGGCCGCTGAGCGCCTGACCGGGGTGGTCACCTTCGCGGCGGCGCCGGCGCTCGGCGTGACGGTCAGCGCCGGCTTCCTCTTCGACGTGCCGGTGCGCTTCGAGCTGGACCGGCTGGAGGTCGCCTGGCTGGCGCCGGGCGGGCAGGAGATCGGCGAGGTGCCGCTGGTGGAGGTGCGCGAGCCGTGAGGGGGGCGTCCGACCGTTGCCCCGTCGCTGCGCTCTCGAAGGACGTTCGGCTTCGGCACCGGCCTTTCTCCCGTCATCGCGAGCGACCGAAGGGAGCGCGGCGATCCAGGAGCCACGGCCTTCGGCCCCTGGATTGCTTCGCTTCGCTCGCAATGACGATGGCAAGGGTCGGGAAGCGGTGAGGCGGGCGGGCGCGAGGACGAGGAGAAGGTGATGACCCAGCACTTCGGCGGCCTGGTGCCGCTGCCGCCGGCGGCGCGCAGCGGGCAGATCGCACGCTTCGCGCCGGCCTGGTGGACGCTGGACTTCAACCTGCCGGCCGCCGCCGGCGTCGTGACCCAGGGCGCCGACGGCCTGGTGGTGCGCGCGCTCTACCGCAACGACCGGGACTTCGTCGGCCTGATCTGGGAGACCGAGGACCGCTTCGGCCACCCGCTGCACCGCTACGAGGCGCAGCCGAGCTATCGCGGCTGCCGCCTGCGCTTCCGCTGGATCGGCGACGCCCAGAGCAAGCCGCTCGACGCCGAGGATGCGCCGGTGCTCACCATCGAGACCTACGGCGGCGCGGTGCACTACGTCCGTCTCTGGAATCACCGCGTCCTGCCCAATCCCCACGCCGCCGACGACGATCCCTTCGACCAGACGATCGAGATCGACTTCGACGGCCTCTGGTCCGGCTTCGCCCCGCCGGACCCGGAGGACCGCGAGGCCGTGGCGGCGGCGCGCGTGCCGGTGGACGAGATCCGCCGGCTGATGCTCTCCATCGTGCCGGCCGCCTATGTCGACGACGCGGCGGCGCCGAGCCAGCCGCTGCCGGCGCCGGTGGACTTCTCCGTGGTGCTGCGCGACATCGCCTGCCTGGGCGAGAACGGCCTGCTCGCGCGCGAGACGGCGGCACAGCCGGTCCATGCCCTGCGCATGACCGACGGCTACGACAACGCCTACCACCTGACGCCGGAGCGGGTCGTGGCCAGCGCGCTGCAGCTCGGCTACCGCGAACAGTGGGTGCTCTACCTCGGCATCTCCCACTTCCACGCCCTGGCCTGGGACGCGGCCGCCGGCGCCTTCCGCATCGACCCCGTGCAGCCGGCCCTGAACGGCCCCGCCGGTTTCTGGCTCGCCGACTTCTGCGACCGCTTGGCGACGCAGGGCTTCACGCTCTGGCTCTCGGTCTCCTTCGAGGTGCTGGCCGACTTCCTGCCGCCGGCCTGGGCGCAGCGCGACCACGCCGGGCAGCCCGGCCTGACCGGCTGGACGCCGCCCTCGGCCCTGATCGCGCCCACCAGCGCGCCCGGGTTGGCCTGGCTGGCTTCGGTGGCGGTCGCCGCCCTCGAGATCGCCACGGCCGCCGGCCTGGCGCCGCGCTGGCAGATCGGCGAGCCCTGGTGGTGGGACGGCAGCTTCGACGCCCAACCGCGCCCGCATCTCTACGACCTGGGCACGCTGGAGAAGTACCACCAGGAAACGGGGCTCTTCGCGCCGACGCCCTATCTGCAGGCGGTCACCGGGCCGCCGGGGCCGCATCTCTATTTCCTGCAGTGGTGCCGCGACCAGCTGGGCGCCGCGACCGAGACCCTGAAGGCGGCGGTGACGGCGGCGCATCCCGCGGCCGAGACGGCGCTGCTGCTCTTCACGCCGCAGGTCTTCCGGCCCGACAGCGAGATCCTGACGCTGCTCAACTTCCCCGGCGCCGCCTGGGCCTGGCCGGCCTTCGACCGGCTGCAGATCGAGGATTACGACTGGGTGGTGGAGGCGCGCTTCGACCGCTCGGAGCGGACCTGGGAGGTCGCCTACGACACGCTCGGCTATCCGCCGGAGCGGGTGCACTACTTCGCCGGCTTCGTGCTCTACCGCGAGCGCGCCTGGCAGTGGCGCTGGATCGACGAGGCGATCGGCCGCGCCTTCACCCGCGACCCGGCGCCGGCCGAGGTCTTCGTCTGGTCGCGCGAGCAGGTGCTGCGCGACGGCTACAGCGTCGGCGCCCCGCCGCCCTGGCACCCGGATCCCGCGCCGCGGCTGACCAGCCTGGCGACCTGCTGGCGGATCCATCGCCGCGACGGCGTGACGCTCGGCTTCACCACCCACGACCGGCCGCTGACGCGGGACGGCCTCACCTTCCGGCCGGCCGCCGCCTTCGAGCCGACGGAGATCGTTTCCACCACGCGGCTGGCCGCCGCCTCGCTGGAGGCTCTGGGCGGCTTCGAGGCCGAGGAGATCACCGAGGCCGAACTGCGCGCCGGCCTCTACGACGGCGCCGAGGTGGCGGTGCTGCAGCTCGACTGGCGCGATCCGGAAGCGCCGCCGCTGCTGCTGGCGAAGGGCAGGATCGGCGAGATCGCCGCCGAGGAGGCGGGCTTCCGCGTCGAGCTGCGCGGCGCCGCGGCACGCCTTGGCCAGCCCCTGGGCGAGCTCTACCAGCCGCACTGCCGCGCCGACCTGGGCGACGCCCGCTGCAAGGTGGCGCTGGGGCCGCTGACGCTGGCGACCACGGTGACCGGCAGTGGCGGCGGCGGGCCCTTCGAGGAGCCCGATCCGCAGATCCTGGCGGTCGCGGCGAGCGTCGCGGACGGGGCCTTCGACTTCGGCCTGCTGTCCTTCACCGGCGGCGCCAACGCCGGTCTGGCCTTCGAGATCCGCGAGAGCCGCGGCGGGCGGCTCTTCCTGGTGGAGCGGCCGCCGCTGCCGGTCGCCGCCGACGACGCCGTGGCACTGACGCCCGGCTGCGACAAGACCGCGGCCACCTGCGCCGAGCGCTACGACAACCTGCTCAATTTCCGCGGCGAGCCCTTCCTGCCCGGCGCCGACGCCGTCCTGCGCGGCGCCCCCGAACTGCGTGAGGGCTAGGGCAGGGCTTGCTGTGACAGTCACCCGTCATCGCGAGCGACCGAAGGGAGCGCGGCGATCCAGGGGCCAGGGCCTCTTGCCCTTGGATTGCTTCGCTGTGCTCGCAATGACAAAGGCCATCTCAGCGTCTCCGCGTGAGATGGCCGGAGCCGTAATCGCCGCCTTGCGGCAAGGGAGCCGCTCCATGACCGATCCGCTTCTTCCGCTCCGCCTGCGTGCCGTCGCCGAGGCGCGGCTGTGGCTGGGCACGCCCTTTCGCCACCGCGGCCGGCTGCGCGGCGAGGGGGTGGACTGCGTCGGTCTGCTGGTCGGGGTCGCCCGTGCCCTGGGTCTGGCCGTGGCCGACCGCCTGGACTATCCGCGCCAGCCCGATCCGGCGGCGCTGGAGGCGGCGCTGCGGGCGCATCTGACGCCGTTGCCGCCGGCCGAGGCGGCGGCGGGCGACGTGCTGCGGCTGGCGGTGCGCGGTCGCGCGACGCACCTGGCGCTGCGCAGCGAGCGCGGTCTGATCCACGCCTTCGCGCCGGCCCGCGCCGTGGTGAAGCACGGCTGGGACGGCCGCTGGCCCGGCCCGGCGGTCGACGCCTGGCGCCTGCCCGAGGGAGGCTGAGCATGGCGACCCTGGCTTTCTCCATCGCCGGCGGTGCGCTGGGGCAGTCGCTGCTGCCGGCTGGCGTCGGGCTCTTCGGCCAGACCCTGTCGGGTGCCGCCGTCGGGCAGGCGCTGGGCGGTGCCGCCGGCGCGGTGATCGACAACGTGCTCTTCGCGCCCGGCCTGCCGCGCCCGCGGCTGGAGGGGCCGCGACTGGCCGAGCTGCGCATCGGCGGCTCGGAGTACGGCACGGCGATCCCGCTGGCCTTCGGCGCGACCAACCGCATCGCCGGCAACGTCGTCTGGATCTCCCCGGTCGAGGAGAAGCGGCAGGAGAAGCAGGAGGGCGGCAAGGGCGGGGGCGGCGGCGTCACCACGGTGCGCTACAGCTACTACCTCAGCCTGGCGGTGGGCCTCTGCGCCGGCCCGATCCGCGCCGTCACCCGGGTTTGGGCCGACAGCCGGCCGATCTGGGAGGAGGGCGACGCGAAGCCCCTGGCGGCCGACGCCCTGCGGGTGCTGCGCGGCGACGAGCAGCAGCAGCCGGACCCGCTGATCGAGGCCCACGAGGGCGTCGGGCGGGTGCCGGCCTTTCGCGGCCTGGCCTACGCGGTGATCGAGCGCCTGGCGCTGACGCCCTTCGGCAACCGCCTACCCAACCTGACCTTCGAGGTGGCGCTGCCGCCGGAGCGCTGCCGCCTCGCCGACCTGCTGGGGGAGCTCTGCGCCCGGGCCGGCGTGCCCGAGGTCAATGCCCGCGCGCTGGAGGGGCGGCCGGTCAACGGCTACGTCGTGCCGCGGCTGATGAGCGCGCGCGAGGCCATCGAGCCGCTGCAGCGCGCCTTCTTCTTCGACCTGCACGAGGACGGCGAGGGCCTGGTCTTCGCGCCGCTGGGCCTGCCGGCGCTGGTCGAGGCGGAGCCGGAGGACCTCGGGGCAAGAGGCGAGGGGGAGCCGCCGGCGCCGCGGCTGGCCAGCGAACGCGCCGATCCCCTGGCGCTGCCCCGGGCGATCGCCGTGCAGCACCTCGACCCGGCCCGCGACCACCAGAGCAGCCTGCAGCAGGCGCGCCGGCAGCAGGTGGACTCGCGCAGCGACAGCCAGCTGCAGCTGCCGCTGCTGCTGCACGCCGGCCAGGCGCGCGAGGTCGCCGAGCGCAGCCTGGCGCTGGCCTGGCAGCAGCGCGAGCGCCACGGCGTCAGCCTGCCGCCGGCCTATCGGCGTCTGCGGCCCGGCGACGGCCTGCGGCTGCGCCGGGAAAGCGGGGCGGTGCTGGAGGCGCGGGTGCTGGAACAGCGCTTCGCCCCGCCCGGGCTGCTGCGCCTGGAGCTGGCGAGCGAGCGGCTGGACGCCGCCGGCGCCTACGGCGGCCTGCGCCGTCCCGGCGCGGTGGCGCCGGTGCCCGCCAACCGCCCGCCGCCGCCGCCCTCGCCGACGCGGCTGCTGCTGCTCGACCTGCCGGCCCTGCGCGACCGCGACGACGAGGCCGGCTTCTACGTCGCCCTGGCACCGAGCCTGCCGCTGCGGCCCTGGCCCGGCGCCGCGCTCTACCGGGGCGAGGAGGCCGAGGGCGACGTCGAGCGCCTGCTGGAGGGTGTCGAGCCGGCCCTGCTGGGCACGGCCGAGACCGCCCTGCCGCCGGGGCCGGTGACCCATTGGGACCGGGCGGCGGTGCTGGAACTGCTGCTTGAGGACCCCGCCGCGCTGCTGGAGAGCCGCAGCGAGGCCCAGGTGCTGGCGGGGCGCAACGCCCTGCTGCTGGGTGCGGAGATCCTGCAGTTCGCCGAGGCCGAGGCCCTGGGCGGCGGCCGCTGGCGCCTGACGCGGATGCTGCGCGGCCGCCTGGGCACCGAAGCGGCGGTGTCCGGCCACGCGGCGGGGGAGACCGCGGTGCTGCTGGACGGCGGCGGGCTGCTGCGCCTGCCGGGCGAAATCGCCGCCCTGGGGCTGCCGCGGCACTACCGCGCGGCGACGCTGGGCACCGCGCTGGAGCTGGTCGAGGAGTCGCTGGCCTTCGCGGCGGGCGGCCGGGCGCTGCGGCCCTGGTCGCCGGTGCACCTGCGCGGCCGGCGCGATCCCGACGGCGGCCTGCAGCTGCGCTGGGTCCGCCGCGCGCGGCTGGACCGGGGCTGGCGCGACGAGGTGGAGACGGCGCTGAACGAGACGGAGGAGCGCTACCGCCTGCAGGTGCTCGACGGCGGCGGCGCGCTGCGCCGCAGCCTGGAGACGACGCTGCCCGCGTGGCTCTACGGCGCGGCCGAGCAGGCCGCCGACTTCGGCGCCCCGCAAGCCGCCGTGCGGCTGCGCGTGGCGCAGCTCTCGGCGGCCGTGGGCGCCGGCGACTGGACGGAAGCGATCCTGTGACGGGAGGAAGGACCTGATGCAGACCGCCAACTACGCGCTGCCCTATCTCCTCGCCGCCCAGGCGCAGAAGGAGGTGACCCACAACGAGGCGCTCAACCTGCTCGACCTGCTGGCGGCGCCGCGGCTGCTGTCGCGCGCTCAGGCCACGCCGCCGGCCGAGCCGGCCGCGGGCGAGGCCTGGCTGGTGCCCGAAGGCGGGGAGGAGGCCTGGAGCGGCCATGACGGCGCGGTCGCGCTCTGGCATGCCGGCTGGCGCTTCGTCGTGCCGCGGCCGGGCTTCGCCGCCTGGATCGTCGACGAGGGGACGCAGCTGCTCTGGAACGGCGCCGCCTGGCTGCCGCTGGCGCCGCTGACGGCGGCACAGCTGGGCGCCCTGCCGAGCGAGGGCGGTGCGCTCTCCGGCCCGCTCGCGGTGACCGGCGGCGGCATCGTCGTCGGCGCGGAGGAACCCTTCACCACGCGCCTGGGCACGGCCGAGCAGACGCCGGGCAACCAGGTGATGGGCGGCGGCGGCGAGGCCGCCTTCCTGATCGCCCGCTTCAGCGCCAACAGCGGCCCGCCGCAGCTCTTCTTCGCCAAGTCGCGGGCCAACACCGCCGGCGGCCACGCCGCCGTGGAGGCGGGCGACGTGCTCGGCCGTCTGAGCTTCGGCGGCAGCGACGGCGGGAAGATCACCGAGGGCGCGCGCATCCAGGCCGTCGCCGAGGCGGCGCCCGGCGCCGACTACGTGGCGACCCGCCTGTCGTTCCAGCTCTCGGCCGGCTTCGGCCCCTCCGAGCGCCTGGCCGTGACCGGCGCCGGCGCGCTGGAGCTGGGCGGCGCCACGGTGATCGACCAGAGCCGCGTGCCGCGGCTGCGCAGCTACACGCTGGCGACCCTGCCCAGCGCCGCCGCGCATCCCCAGGGCCTGGTCCATGTCGCCGACGAGGCCGGCGGGGCGCAGCCGGCCTGCAGCGACGGCAGCGACTGGCGGCGCCTGAGCGACCGCGCCGTGGTGAGCTGAAGGAGGTGGAGATGAGCATCGTCGAACGGACCCGGCCCTACGAGGCCCTGTTCCGCTGGCAGGCGGACGGCGGCCTGGCCGCGCACCTGCAGGAGATCGTTGAGTTGCGGCGCGAGGAGGACGGGGTGCTGCTCTCGGCCCGCCTGGAAGCGCCGCGTCCTCTGGCCCTGGCCGGAGCGGGCTTCGAGGCGGTGACGGCGGCGATCGACCGGGGGCTGGCCGCCGAGTTGGCGCGGGTCACGGCCGAGCGCGACGCCCTGGCCGCCGCCTTGGCGGACCGCCGGGGCGAGGCGCCGTGACCGAGGAGGCGAGCGTGCGGCTGGAGCGCCGCCTGGAGGCGCTTTCCGCCCAGGTCGGCCGCCTGGCCGAGAGCGTCGCGCGCCTGGAGGCCCAGGTCCAGAGCGCGGCGCGCAGCCGCGAGCTGGCGCGCGCCGAGCTCCAGGGCTTGCGCACCGCCCTGGCGGGCGTGGCCGCCGGCATCGAGGAATACCGGCGCGACCGCCGCGGCGCCTGGGGCGTGCTGGCAGGCCTCGGCCTCGCCTCGGGCGGCGTCGGCGCCGCGCTGACCCGCTGGCTCGGCAACTGAAGGCGCGCGCCCCGGGAAAGACACTGGCTGCAACGCGTGATTATGGAAATCATGGGTTGCATCGGGCGAGGACGCCTGAACGCAAGGGGAGGGGAGATCATGAGCGAGGCCTTCGCGAGAGGACTGGCCTTCGTGCTGCGCTGGGAGGGGGGCTGGTCCGACCATCCGCAGGACCCCGGCGGCGCGACGATGAAGGGCGTCACGCTGGCCACCTTCATCGCCTGGTGCGCGGCGCAGGGGCGGCCCAAGCCCGACAAGCAGACGCTGAAGAACATCTCCGACGCCGACGTCCAGGCGATCTATCGCCGCAACTACTGGGACGCCTGCCGCTGCGACCAGCTGCCGCCGGCGCTGGCGCTGCTGGTCTTCGACATGGCGGTGAACGCCGGTCCGGGCCGCGCGGCCCGCATCCTGCAGGCCACGGTGGGCGCGACGGTGGACGGGGCGATCGGCCCGCAGACCCTGGGCAAGGCGGCGCAGGCGGGCGGCAGCACCGCGGCGGTGGTGGAGTTCAGCGCCCGGCGGGGCCTGCACTACGGCAGTCTCTCCACCTTCAAGACCTTCGGCCTGGGCTGGATGCGGCGCTGCTGCGACGCCGAGGCGGCGGCGTTGGCGCTGGCCGAGGGAGGCTCCGCCTGAGGCGGCGGCCCGGCCGCTCCCTTGTCGCGTTGTCCCCGGCGGCCGCGGCGGCTATAGAGGGCCGCGGCGCGTCGAGGGCGCCGCGTACCAGGGGGCAGGAGGGGCTCGTCGCCGATGGACCTGAAGGACCACATCCGTACCGTGCCGGATTTCCCGAAGCCCGGGATCCTCTTCTACGACATCTCCACCCTGCTGATGCATCCGGTGGCCTGGAAGGCGACGGTGGAGCGGCTGGGCGAGGTGGTCGCGCCCTATCGCCCGGACCTGCTGGTGGGCATCGAATCCCGCGGCTTCCTGACCGCGGCGCCACTGGCGCTGCACCTCGACCTGGGCTTCTTCATGGTGCGCAAGAGCGGCAAGCTGCCCGGCGACACCCTGAGCTACTCCTACGGCCTGGAATACGGCAGCGACACGGTGGAAATCCAGGCCGACGCCGTGCAGCCGGGGCAGCGGGTCGTGGTGCTCGACGACCTGCTGGCGACCGGCGGCACCATGGCCGCCGCGGTCCACCTGCTGCGCCGCGCCGGCGCCGAGGTCTGCGCCGCCGCCTGCATCATCGAGCTGAGCTTCCTGAAGGGCCGCGAGCGGCTCGACCTGCCGGTGCACAGCCTGATCGGCTACGACTCCTGATCATCGCTCGTTAACCATCGGTCAAGGCTGTTGCGCCGATACTCGCCCGGTCTATTCGGGTGAGGGAGCGGAAGGGCGCATGGCGGGCTGGATGCTGGCGGGACTGCTGTTGTCCGGTGCCCTGGCGGGCGGCGGGCTCGGCGCCTGCCTGTGGCTGCGATGGCGGCTGCGCGCGGCGGAGAGGGCGCTGGAGAGGGAGCGCGAGCGCCTGGCCGCGGTGCTGGAGCAGACCCACGAGTGGCTCTGGGAGACCGACGCCGATCGGCGGGTGGTCCACCTCTCCTCCCGCTTCGCCGAACTGAGCGGCCTCGACCCGGCCGAACTGCTGTCGCGCCTGCCGGAAGAGAACGTCGACCCCGACACCGGCGAGATGGCGTTGGAGCAGCAGGCGCGGCGGGTCCAGGCCCGCCGACCCTTCGACGACATCCTCCTCTACTTCCGGGACCGCGAGGGCCGCACGCGCGCGCACCGCACCAGCGGCCGGCCGATCTTCGACGCGCGGGGCCGCTTCCGCGGCTATCGCGGCATCGCTGCCGACGTCACCGATACGGCCCTGGCCGATGCGGCCGCCGACGCCCTGCGGCAGCGCCTGGAGAGCGCCGTCGAGAACCTGCCCGAGGGCCTGGCGCTGCTCGACGAGCAGGACCGCATTCTGGTGGCCAACCAGCGCTATCGCCAGGCGCATCCGGCGATCGCCGCGGCGGTCTGGCCCGGCCGCTCCTTCGAGGAGACGGTGCGCGACACTGCAGTGCAGGTCTACGGCATCGCCGAGGATGCGCTGGAGGACTACGTCGCGGAGCGCATGGCGATCCACCGCAACCCGCCCTACAGCCTGGAGCAGCGCTACCTCGACGGGCGGACCGTGCAGATCACCGGTCGCCGCACCGCCGAGGGCGGCACGATGGTGCTGTGGAGCGACGTCACCGAGGTCAAGCGGCGCGAGCAGGCCCTCTCGCTGCTGCTGACCGACGCCGACGGCGGGCGCGACCTGCTGGAGGTGGCCTGCGAGGCCCTGGCGACGCTCTTCGGCTACCGCTGGGCCGGGGTCGCCGGCATCTCGGACGACTGCCGCACCGCCAGGCTGCTGGCGGCCTGGGCGGACGGTGCGCCGGATACGATGCCCGACTACGACCTGGCCGGAACCCCCTGCGAAGCGGTCTACGACGGTCGGCCTCTCTGCTACTTCCCGGAGGGCGTCGCCGCGCTCTTTCCCGACGACCGGCCGCTGGTGGAGGCCGGTGCCGAGAGCTTCATCGGCCATGCCCTGCACGACTCCGCCGGCGCCCTGCTCGGCCACTTCTTCCTGGTCAACGACCGTCCCGACCGCCCCGAGCTGCGCCACGCCGACATCGTCGAGCTGCTGGCGAAGTGGCTCGCCACCGAGCTGCAGCGCCGGCGGGCCGACGACCAGCGCAGCCGTTCGGACAAGCTGCTGCAGATCTTCTTCGACCACATGGCCGAAGGGATCGCCGTCATCGACCGCGACCTCAACATCCTCGCCTACAACCGCCGCCTGCTGGAGCTGCTCGAGCTGCCGCGGGACCTGGTCGAGAACGGAACCTTCGCCGACGTCATGCGCTACAACGCGGAGCGGGGTGACTACGGCCCGGGCGAGGTCGAGGACCTGGTGCTGGAGCGGGTCGAGCTGGCGAAGCTCTTCCTGCCGCACCGCTTCGAGCGGCGCCGGCCCGATGGGCGCATCATCGAGGTGCGCGGCAATCCCCTGCCGGACGGCGGCTTCGTCTCCAGCTTCGCCGAGGTCAGCGAACGCAAGCGGGTGGAGGAGGCGCTGCGCGACAGCGAGCACCGCTACCGCCTGATGACCGAGATGACCTCCGACCTCGTCTTCTCCTATGTGGTGGAGGACGGCCGGCTGCGGCCGGAGTGGATGGCCGGCTCGCTGCTCAGCCGCCGCCTGCGGCAGGAGGGCGAGGGCGAACGCTACGTCGACCTGGAGGAGGTCGTGCACCCGGACGACCGCGCGACGCTGGAATCCTGCTACGCCGAACTGCTGGCCGGCAAGGACTGCACCCGCGAACTGCGCCTGCAGGCGGCCGACGGCGGCCAGCTCTGCGTGCGGCTGATCGCCCGGCCCGAGATGAACCCGCAGGAAGGCGGGGTGTCGCGCGTGCTCGGTGCGCTGCAGGACGTGACGGAGCGCAAGCTGGCCGAGGCGGATCTGCTGCAGGCCATGCACGTGACCGAGCTCGCCAACCGCACCAAGAGCGAGTTCCTCGCCAACATGAGCCACGAGCTGCGGACGCCGCTCAACGCCATCATCGGCTTCGCCGAGGTCATGGAGCAGGAGGTTCTGGGCGGCCTCGGCCACGCCCGCTACCGCGAGTACAGCCGCGACATCCGCGACAGCGGCCGCCACCTGCTGGAGATCATCAACGACATCCTCGACGTCTCCAAGGCCGAGGCCGGCATGCTGCAGCTGGAAGAGGAGCGGGTGCATCTCGTCGAGGTGGCCGAGGCCTCGCTGCGCCTGGTGCAGCAGCGCGCCGTGGACGGCGGCGTGCGGCTCCTGCTCGCCTCGCTGCCGCGCGAAGCGCCGGCGGTCCTGGCCGACCAGCGGCGGCTGAAGCAGATCCTGATCAACCTGCTGTCGAACGCCGTGAAGTTCACCCCGGCGGGCGGCGAGGTGCGGGTCGCGGTCTCGGTCGATCCCGCCGAGGGCGCGGTGCTGGAGGTGCACGACACCGGCATCGGCATCGCCGCCGGCGACATCGCCCGGGCGCTGGAGCCCTTCACCCAGCTCGAGGCCGGGCTGAGCCGCAGCCACGAGGGCACCGGCCTGGGGCTGCCGCTGACGCGCACCCTGACCGAGCTGCACGGCGGCCGGCTGTCGCTGGAGAGCGAGCCCGGCCAGGGCACACTGGCCCGGGTCTGGCTGCCGCCCGACCGCGTGCTGCTCGACCGCGCCCCCGCACGCGCCGCTGCACGCGCCGTTGGCGCCTGATCGGGTCTCGCCGCGGCGGCGCTCTGGAATCAGCTTCCGGCCGGCCCTTCGCAGAGGCGGCGGGCGAAGGCCAGGAGGGCGCGGTCGGCGCCGGCCGGGGCGATCAGCGAGAGGCCCAGCGGGCAGCCGTCGACCCGCGCCAGCGGCAGGCTGACCTGCGGCAGGCCGGCCAGGCCGGCGAGGCAGGTGAGCGCCAGCACGCGGGCGCGGTGCTCGCGCTGCGCCGGCAGGTCGGCGTCGAGCCGCGGCGCCGCCTCCGGCGCGCTGGGCAGCACCAGCAGCGCGTCGTCGCCCAGCGCCGTCTGCAGCCGCGCGGTCAGCGCCCGGCGGGCCGGTGCGGCTTCCGTTTCCTGCGCCTCGGTCAGTGTCGCCGTCCAGGCGAAGCGCTCTGCCACTTCCTCGCCGAAGTGCGGCTGCGTCGCCTCCAGCCAGTCGCCATGGGTGCGGCGGATCTCGCGGCCCTGCAGGATGCGGAAGCGCTCCGCCCAGGCGGGCAGGCCCTCGGGATCGCCGGGCCGCAGCGCCTCGGCCGGGCCGAGCCGGGCCTCCAGGCGCGGCAGCAGGGCTCGCAGCGCCGCCGCGGCCGGCGAGGTCGCCAGCGCGAAGGCGTCCTCGGCGAGCAGCAGGCGGCGGAAGCCGAAATCCCGCGCATCGTCGCCCAGCAGTACCGCGCCGATCCGCTCCAGTGTCTCGGCGTCGCGCGCGAACCAGCCGACGGTGTCGAAGCTGGTGGCCAGCGGCATCACCCCCTCGAGCGGGATGCGGTCGTGCGTCGGGCGCAGCCCGAAGAGGCCGCAGTAGGAGGCCGGCACGCGGATCGAGCCGCCGGTGTCGCTGCCCAGCGCCGCGTCGCAGAGGCCGCCGGCCACGGCCGAGGCCGAGCCGCAGGAGGAGCCGCCGCAGACCCGGCCGGGCGCCTCCGGGTTGGCCGGGGTGCCGAAGTGGTGGTTGCGGCCGTTCAGGCTGTAGGCCAGCTCGTCGGTGATGGTCTTGCCGACCACCTCGGCACCGGCGCGCAGCAGCCGCAGCACCGCCTCGGCGTGGCGCTCGGCCGGTCCGTGGGTGCGCGCCCAGTCGGGGTTGCCGCCGCCGGTGACCAGCCCCTCCAGGTCGAAGATGTCCTTGACCCCGACCTGCAGCCCGTTGAGCGGGCCGATGCCGAGCGGGGCCACCCGGGCGCGCGGGCCGGGCAGGAAGGCGCCGAGCGGGTCGGCGCCCGCCGCAAAGTCCGGTCCCTCCGCCATCAGCTGCGTGTCTCCCCGGTCCCGGTATCTTCCGTCTCCGGCTGCTCGGGCACCTCGTCGCGGCGCAGCCGCGGGATGACGATGTCGCCGTTCTCGTCGATGCGCGGCAGGCCGTACTGCGGCACCGCCTCCAGGAAGCCGCGCAGGGCGCGCAGCAGCAGCTCGACGCCCTCGCGCGCCATCTCCTCCGGCGGCTTCTGCTCGGGCTCCTGGGCCAGGCCGGGCGTCGGCGCGGCCAGGGGCGCGGCCAGCACCGTGGCCAGCGCCAGACCGCAGGCGATCAGCAGGCGTCGCATCACCTCATCCTCCCCGTTTCCGTTGTGGAGATCCATTCTGCGCCGACCGCTCCGCTCACGCCAGCACCGGAACGAGCGAGAGCAGCAGCAGCGCGGCCATGCTCCAGTTGAAGCCGCGCAGCAGCCGCGGCCGCTCCTGCAGCAGCCGGCCGAGCCCGACGCCGAACAGCGTCCAGGCCAGCACGCAGGGCACACCGACCAGCATGAAGGCGCCGGCGATCAGGCCCACCTCCGCCCAGACCGCGCCGCCGACGCTGGTGTAGGCGGCCACCGCGCCGACCGCCATCATCCAGGCCTTGGGATTGACCCACTGGAAGGCCGCCGCCTCCAGGAAGGTGAGCGGCCGGCCGCGCCGCTCGCCCGAGCGGGCCGGGCCGGAGCGGGCGATGCGCCAGGCCAGCCAGGCCAGATAGGCGGCGCCGACCCACTTCAGGCCCTCGTGCAGCAGCGGCTCGGCGCGGAAGACCTGGCCCAGCCCCAGGCCGATCGCCAGCACCATGGCGGGAAAGCCGACGACGATGCCCAGCATGTGCGGCAGGCTGCGGCGCAGCCCGAAGTTGGCGCCGCTCGCCGTCACCATCACGGTGTTCGGCCCCGGCGTCGCCGAGGTCGCCAGCGCGAAGCCCAGCAGCGGCAGCAGCAACTCCGGCATCGTCCGCGTCTCTCCCCCGTCGTCCCTCGCCGAAGCCTTCCACGTCCGCCCGCGCCGGTCGATCCGCTTCCTGCGCCACCCTGGCATGCGCCGGAAAGGGAAGAAGGGATCATGCCCGTAAGCTCTTGAAAGAGTTATCGTCATCCTGAGCGCAGCGAAGGATCTCGCGGGAAGGGAGCTCCAATCGGCCCGAGATCCTTCGCTGCGCTCGGGATGACGGCGAAGGGGTTTCACAGGCTCTCGGGATTCAGGTTGCGCGGCGCCGCGAAGGCCTTCTGCAGGCCGGCGGCGCGGGAGGTTTGGCAGGCGGGTTCGGCTGGCGTAGGCTCCCGGCTTTCGACGATTCGACCGGAGGGGAGCCCGTTCATGTCCGAGTCCAAGCCCAGCGCCACCGATCCCGCCCTGCTGTCCGCGACCGAGCTGGTCACGCTCTACCGCAGCGGGGCGCTCTCGCCGGTTGAGGCGACCGAGGCGGCGCTGGCGGCGATCGAGCGGCACGACGGGCGGCTCAACGCCTTCTGCCTGGTGGACCGCGAGGGCGCCTTGGCCTCGGCGCGCGCGAGCGAGGCGCGCTGGCGGGCGGGACAGCCGGCCGGCCGCGTCGACGGCGTGCCCACCACCGTGAAGGACGTAGTGGTGGCCGCGGGCTGGCCCACACGGCGCGGCTCCAAGACCACCGCCGAGACGCCGTCCGAGGAGGACGCTCCCTCGGTCGCGGCCCTGCGCCGCCACGGCGCGGTGCTGCTCGGCAAGACCACCACGCCGGAGTTCGGCTGGAAGGGCGTGACCGACAACGCGCTGACCGGCGTCACCCGCAACCCCTGGAACCCCGAGACCACGCCCGGCGGCTCCAGCGGCGGCGCCTCGGCCGCGGCCGCCATCGGCATGGGCGCGCTGCACATCGGCACCGACGGCGGCGGCTCGATCCGCATTCCCTGCGGCTTCACCGGCATTCCCGGCATCAAGCAGACCTTCGGGCGCGTGCCGGCGCATCCGCTCAGCCCCTTCGGCACGGTCTCCCACGTCGGCCCCATGGCCCGCACGGTCTCCGACTGCGCGCTGATGCTGACGGTCATGGCCGAGCCCGATCCGCGCGACCCCTACGCCCTGCCGTGGGACGGCGAGGACTACACCGACGGGCTGGAGCGCGGCGTGCGCGGCCTGCGCGTCGCCTACAGCCCCGACCTGGGCATGGGCGTCGCGGTCGATCCGGAGATCGCCCGCCTGGTCGCCCGCGCCTCGGGCGTCTTCGAGCAGCTCGGCGCCAGGGTGGAGGAGGTCGAGCTGGCGCTGCCCGACCCCACGCCGGTCTTCCGCACCACCTGGTACGCCGGCGCCGGCCGCCTGCTCTCGACCATCCCGGCCGAGAAGCGGGAGCTGGTGGACCCGGGCCTGCGCGCCATCGCCGAAGAGGGCGCGGCCTACTCCCTGGCCCACTACCTGGAGTCCGTCGCCCGGCGCGAGGCCTATGCCGTGGCCACGGCCAGGCTGCACGCCGACTACGACCTGCTGCTGACGCCGACGCTGCCGATCCCGGCCTTCGCCGCCGGCAAGGAGGTGCCGGAGGGCAGCGGCTTCGAGCGCTGGTGCGACTGGACGCCCTTCACCTCGCCCTTCAACCTGACCGGCCAGCCGGCCGCCAGCGTGCCCTGCGGCCTGACCTCGGCCGGCCTGCCGGCGGGGCTGCAGATCGTCGGCGCACGCCACGCCGACGCCCTGGTGCTGCGCGCCGCCCGCGCCTACGAGCAGGCGGCCCCCTTCGCCCTGCCGCCCGGCGCCGGCAGCCGCTGAGCCGGGAAGCGGCGCCGGGAAGGGCGGCAGGAAGGGCGAAGGGGGCAAGGAAGAATCCGTCGCTCCGCCCGCATCTGCCCCTTGTGCGGCGGGGCCCCTTTGGCTATATCCGGGGCCGCGCCACGACGTCCCCTTCGTCTAGTGGCCTAGGACGCCGGCCTCTCACGCCGGTAACAGGGGTTCGAATCCCCTAGGGGACGCCACCCTGCGCCTTCGGGTGCAGGCAGCTCACGGCTCGTTCGGCGCGCTTCTCAGTGCTTGCAGATAGTCCTGGCCACCGTAGAGAACGCGGACGATCAGCATCTCGCGGTCCAGGACCTGGAAGACGATGGTCGCCCGACGCTCGAAGCCCAGGGTGCGCAGGCCCGGCCGGATGTCGTCTCGCCGGGTACCGCGCTCGGGGAAGGTTTCGAGCGCCAGGCAAGCGGCTTCGATCCGATCGATGTAGGCGCCGGCGACCGGGAGACCCGCCTCCGCCGCGATGTAGCCGTAGAGTTCCGAGAGATCGGCTTCGGCACGCGGGCGGAAGACGACCTCAAACCTCTTCATCCCCTCCGCCCGTCTTCATCCGCTCGGCGTGCTGCGCCCGCAGGCGCTCGAAGACGCTTCGGGCCGGGATGTTCGGGCGGGGGTCCGCGAAAGCCTCCTCCACGCGCTGCCGCAGCCAGGCGTCGAGAGCGGCCTCCTCGCGATCGAGCGCGCGCACGGCGGCCCGCAAGACCTCGCTGGCGGAGGCATAGGAGCCCGACTTCACCCGCTCTTCGACACGACCCTGGAGGTCGCCCAGAGTGACGGTGATCGGTCGGCTGGTGCGTGTCAAGGTGGGAGCCTCCCAAAGTATGACACTGTCATGCTAGGTGCTGGGCGTGGTCCCTTCAAGGCCCCGGGTGACGGCGTTTCGGCGTCCCGCCACGCTCGACTGGCGAGTCACCCCAGGCCCAGCAGCAGGAAGAGCACGGAGAGGGTGACGACCGAGAAGACGGTGGAGAGCAGGATGGCCGAGGTGGCGCGCTGGACGTAGACGCCGTAGCCCGAGGCCAGGACGAACATCAGCGCGCCGATCGGCAGGGCCGCCTGGATCACCGCGGCCTTGGCCCAGAGCGGGTCGAGGGCGAAGACGCCGAAGGCCAGCCAGGCGACCAGAGCGGGCAGGGCGACCAGCTTCAGCAGGCAGATCCAGAGCACCTCGCCGAGGCCGGCGCGCAGCGGCTTGCCGACCATGAAGAGGCCGATGGCGAAAAGCGCGCAGGGGCCCGCCGCGGCGCCGACGATGTCCATGAAGGTCGCCGCCGGGCGGGGCAGGTGCAGGCCGCTCCAGGACCAGAGCAGGCCGGCCGCGGCGGAGAGGAAGAGCGGGTTCTTCGCGACGCCGGCGCCGGCCTTGCGCGCCACATGGAGGGCGCCCTGGCCGCGTGCCTGCACCACCTCGAGCACCACCACGCCGGCGATGATCACCAGCGCGCCGTTGATCACCGTGGTGACGATGGCCGGCAGCACACCCTCGGCACCGAAGGCGAGCTGCAGCAGCGGCACGCCCATGTAGCCGGTGTTGGAGAAGATGGCCGAGAAGCCGTGCATGGCGTTGAGTTCGAGCGGGCCGCGGAAGACCAGGCGGGCCACCAGGGCCGCCGCCAGGAAGAGCAGCAGCAGCCCGCCGCCGAAGGCGGCGATGAAGTCCCAGTAGAGGATCTCGGCCAGCGGCGTGCGCGCCATCGAGCCGAAGAAGAGCGCCGGCAGCGCCACGTAGTAGACGAAGCCGTTCAGCGCCTGGCTGGAATCCTGGCCCAGGATCCCGCCGCGCCCGCAGAGGTAGCCGGCGGCCATGATGGCGAAGACCGGCAGGACGACGTTGACGATGGCTTCCATGCTGCGGTGCAAACTGTCGCCGCGGCGCCGTCCTGTCCAGCCTCGAAGCCGCCGTGGCGCCATGCGCCGGGCGCAGGGGGCTGACAGGTGCCCCCGCTGTGCCGTCATACTGAGCGTAGCGAAGTATCTCGATCCCTATTGCGTGGCGCGTAGTGCTTCGCCGAGCCACTGCTCCGCGTGAGATGCTCCGGCGGTGCGGGATAGAGCTCCAACGGATCGATATCCTTCGCTTTCGCTCAGGATGACGAGAAGGAAGCGAGGTCCCCCGGCGTCAGCTGCCGGTCACGTCGGCGTGACGTCTCCATGTATGTGCGGTTGCGGCGCGGTCGCCGCTACTCGGCCGCCTTGCGCAGCGGCAGCTCCGGCTGCTTCTCCAGCCGCGCCTCGCGCCGCTCGCGGCGTCGGCGCAGGCCCGCCTGGATGTTCGCCCGGAACATCAGGGCGCAGGGCGTGAAGATCAGGGTCAGCGCCGTCGAGAAGGCGAGGCCGAAGGCGATCGCGGTCGCCAGCTGGGTCCACCACTGGGTCGAGGGCGCGCCGAACTGCACCGAGCGGCCGAAGATGTCGATGTTCATGCCCAGCACCATGGGCATGAGGCCGAGGATGGTGGTGACCGTGGTCAGCAGCACCGGGCGCAGGCGCTGGGCGCCGGTGCGCAGGATCGCCTCGAGAGGGTTCGGCGCCTCCTGCTTCAGGCGGTCGAAGGTGTCGATCAGCACGATGTTGTTGTTCACCACGATGCCGGCCAGCGCGATCACGCCGATGCCGCTCATGACGATGCCGAAGGGCTGGTCCGTCAGCAGCAGGCCGAGCATCACGCCGATGGTCGACATGACCACCGCCGAGAGGATCAGGAAGGCGCTGTAGAAGGAGTTGAACTGCGTGACGAGGATGATCGCCATCAGGAAGAGCGCGACCAGGAAGGCCTTGCCCAGGAACTCGCTGGCGGCGCGCTGCTCCTCGTCCTCGCCGCGGAAGGTGATGGAGACCAGCGGGTCGACCTCCAGGCCGACCATGGCGGCGCGCAGCTCGCGCACCTTGTCGTCGGGCAGGATGCCGGGCTCCACCTCGCTGCGGATGGTCATGACGCGGTAGCCGTCGACCCGGCGCAGCAGCGAGATCTGCTGCACCGGGCGCAGGGTGACGAAGTTGGCGATCGGCACCAGCCCCGTCTCGGTCTGCACGCGGATGCGCTCCAGATGGCTGGAGGTGCGGTACTCGCTCGGCAGGCGGACGACGATGTCGATCTCCTCGTCCGAGGTGTCCGGCCGGTAGTTGCCGATCTCCATGCCGCGGGTCGCCATCTGCACGTAGGAGCCGACCAGCTGCACGTCGGCGCCGAACTTGGCGGCCTGGGCGCGGTCCACGGTCATCTCCCACTCGATGCCCGGCACCGGCCGCCCGTCCTCCAGGTCGACGAAGCCGCCGACCTCCTCCATCACCGCCAGAATGCGGTCGATGGTGGGCTCGATGCGGGCGGGGTCGGGGGAGGAGACCTGGATCTGGATCGGCTTGCCGACCGGCGGGCCGGCCTCCTGCTCGCGCGGCTCGATGGTGATCCCGGCCAGGTGCGCCGTGCGCTCGCGGATCTCGGCCAGCACCTCCTCGGCCTTGCGGCGCGCGAACCAGTCGACGAACTCCAGCTGGATCGTGCCGATCAGGTCCTGCGGCTCCTCGTCGTTGGTGCGGCCGGAGCTGGCGACCGAGCGGGCGTAGATGGAGTGGAACTCGCCGCGCTCGGCCTGCAGGTCCAGCACCTGGCTCTCGACCTCGCGCAGCAGCGTGTCGCGCTCGTGGATCGAGAGGTTGCCGCGGCCGTGCACCCAGAGCGACACGTTCTCCGGCTCGACGCTGGGGAAGAACTCGACGCCGCGGCCGAAGCTGGCGTAGGCGAACTGCACGCCGACCAGCAGCGCGACCGCCGCCAGGAGGATCTTGCCGGGATGGCGCAGCGCCCCGCGCAGGACCCGCAGGTAGGCGCCGGTGACGCCGCCCAGCCGGGTCAGGTCGCCGCCCTCGCCGGCGGCCAGCGCGCGCATCTTCGAGGGGTCGACCGCGGCACCGGTCTTGCCGACCAGCGAGCCCAGGGTGGGGATGAAGATCAGCGCCATCAGCAGGGAGGCGGTCAGCGTCGCCAGCAGGGTGATGGGCAGGAACTTCATGAACTCGCCGACCACGCCCGGCCAGAAGACCAGCGGCAGGAAGGCGGCCAGCGTGGTCGCCGTGGCGGCGATGATCGGCCAGGCCATGCGCTTGGCGGCGAGCGCGTAGGCCTCGCGCCGCGGCAGGCCCTCGATCATCTTGCGGTCGGCGTACTCGGTGACGACGATGGCGCCGTCCACCAGCATGCCCACCGCCAGGATCAGGCTGAAGAGCACGACGATGTTGACGGTCAGGCCGAAGACCGTCAGCACCAGGATGCCGGTGAGGAAGGAGCCGGGAATGGCGACGCCGACCAGCCCGGCCGAGCGCAGGCCGAGCGCCGCGACCACCACCACCATCACCAGGACGATGGCGCTCAGCACGTTGTTCTGCAGGTCGCTCAGCATCGTCGAGATGTCGGTCGACTTGTCCTGGTTGAAGCTGACCTCCAGCCCCGGCGGCCAGGAGGCGCGCTCGCGCTCCACCAGGGCCTTCACCGCGTCGATCGTCTCGATGATGTTGGTGCCGGTACGCTTGGATATCTCCAGCGCCAGCGCCGGCTTGCCGTTGACCCGGACGAAGTCCTCCGGGTCCTTGAAGGTGGCGTTCAGCTGGCCGATGTCGCGGAAGCGGATGACGGCATCGCCGTCCACCTTGACCGGCATGTCGAGGATGTCGTGCACCGTCTCGAACAGGCCCGGCACCTTGACCGGGAAACGGCCGCGGCCGGTGTCCATTTCGCCGGCGGCCACCACGCGGTTGTTGCGATTTACCGAGTCCAGGATATCGGCCGCGTTGAGATTGTAGCTCTCCAGCACCAGGGGATCGATCACCAGCTCGACCAGCTCGTCGCGGTCGCCGCCGATCTGTGCCTCCAGCACCGAGGGAATGGTCTCGATCTTGTCGCGCAGGTCCCGGGCGATGCGCAGCAGGCTGCGCTCGGGCACGTCGCCGCCCAGCGTCACCACCAGCACCGGGAAGAGGCTGAGGTTGACCTCGTGCACCCGCGGCTCGTCGGCATCGGCGGGCAGCTCGCCCTTGGCGATGTCGACCTTCTCGCGCACGTCGGCGAGCGCCTTGGCCACGTCGAAGCCCGCTTCGAACTCGAGCAGCACCATGCCGCCGCCCAGGTAGGCGGTGGAGCGCATCTCCTTGGCGCCCTCGATGGCGCTCAGCTCCTGCTCCATCGGCTTGATCAGCAGGCGCTCGGAGTCGGTCGGCGAGATGCCGGACTGGCTCAGGGAGACGTAGATGATGGGAATGTTGACGTCCGGCTCCGCCTCCTTGGGGATCGTCAGGTAGGCGTAGGTCCCGGCGATGAGCAGCAGCACCAGGGTCGCCAGGACCGTGCGGGCACGGCCGAGCGCGGCGTCGATCAGGCCGCTCATTGCAGCGCTTCCCCGCTACCCTCGGGCAGGAGGGCACGGCCGCCCTCGGGCAGGAGCCCGCCGTTGCGCTCGGCCACCGTCGACTCGTCGACCGGCGTGACGAACTGGCCGTCCAGCACGAACTCCTGGCCCACGGTGATCAGCGTCACCTCTTCGGGCAGGCCGGTGATCCAGACGCCCTCCGGCTCCTGCTCCAGGATCCGGATCGGCACGAAGACCACGCGGTCCTCGGCGTCGACCGTGCGCACGCCGACCCGGCCCTCGTCCGAGAGCACCAGCACGGCCGGGGAGACGAGGTGCGCCTGCACCACCTCGACCGGCAGGCGCAGCTCGGCGGTGACGCCGGCCGGCAGGCGGCCGTCGGGGTTCGGCACGGCCAGCTCGACGCGGAAGGTGCGGGTGGCCGGCTCCGCGGCGCGGGCGATGAAGCGCAGGTGGCCGGTGGCCTGCTGGCCGCTGCCGAGCCGGGCCTCGCCCGGCCCCTCCAGCTCCAGGCGGCCGACGTCGCGCTCGCCGACCATGGCGACCACCAGCAGCGGGTCCAGGTCGACCAGACGTGCGACCGTGTCGCCCGCCATCAGCGAATCGCCCAGCTGCACGGGCCGCTCCTCCACCACCGCCGCAAAGGGGGCGTGGAGCTCGAGCTGCTCCAGCGCCACCTCGGCGCCGCGCAGCGTCGCGCGGGCTTCCTGCAACTCGGCGCGGGCCAGGGCGTACTGCGTCTCGGCGGCGTGGCCGCGCTCGCGCAGCTGCTCGGCGGCACGGTACTCCAGCTGGCGCGAGGCGACCCGGGCGCGGGCCTGATCGACCGCGGCGCTGCGGTCGCGGTCGGCCAGGCGGGCGAGCAGCGCGCCTTCCTCGACCAGACTGCCCTTCTCGACGGGCAGCTCGACCACCGCCCCGGCCTGCTCGGCCCGCAGCTGCACCTCGCGGTTGGCCTCGGTGCGGCCGTTGACGACCAGCTCCAACGGCCGTGGCTCGGCCCGCTGGCTGCGCACCCGCACCTGCGGGCGGCGCTCCTCGCGGTCCAGCACGGCGGGGGCCTTCTGCACCTCCGGGCCGGTGTCGCCGCTGAGCAGCGGGCCGGAGGCGATCCAGCCGGCGGCCAGGACGGCGATCAGCAGGGCGAGGAGAAGCGATCGGTTCATCGTGTCGGTCTCGTCGGGTTCACGGCTGCTTCGGGGCGGCGCGGCTACTCGGCCGCGCGCTTCTGGTCGTCGGCCGCCTGATGCGCCAGCGCTTCGGCCAGCTGTGGGCGGTGATCGCGCAGATAGGTCAGGACGGCACCGTAGTAGGCGATGCCCAGGCCGTGCAGGAAGGTGCCGCAGGGCGAGGCGTCGCTGTCGTCGTGATCCTTCATCGCGCGCAGCTTTTCCTCCAGCTCGGCGATGCGGCCGTCGATCGTCCGCAGCAGCAGAGCCGGCGGCAGCAGGTCGCCGTTGAGGAGCGTGAAGAGGAAGTCGGAGCGGAAACGGTCCGGCCCCGGCGGTTGGCTCAGCGCCTCGACCAGCCGCGCGTGCCCGATGTCGGAAAGGGCGAAGACCTTCTTGGCCGGCCGATTCTGCTGGGCGAAGGCGGTCACCGTCACCGAGCCCTCCTCGGCGAGGCGGGTCAGCGCCGGATAGATCGAGCCGAAGCTGGTGTCCTGGAACAGCGAATGCGGCGGCTGCTCCAGCGTCTTCTTGATCTCGTAGCCGCTGGCCGGGCCGCGGGCCAGCACCGCCAGGCAGAGGGTCTTGGTGTCCATCGGCGATCACGGGCTCCGGGCTCGGCGGGCCGGAGACGATGGCCGGCCGATAGCTCAGGCCGCTATATATCAGCCCGATATAGACAGTCGAGTGCTTATTTCACCGGGGTTGCGCAAGGATCTTGCTGCAGGCAAAAGTTGTGGAGCCAGTGCCCGCTCCTGCCCCTCGGCGTTCACTCGCGCCCGGCGGGAGCCGCGGCCTCAGCCCTTGCCGCCGCCCACGTTGCCGCTGAACAGCTTCATCAGGTCGCCGGGGAGGGGGAAGACGATGGTGTTGCTCTTCTCGTTGGCGATGCCGTGCAGGGCGGAGAAGTAGCGCAGGGTCATGGCCTCCGGCTTTCCACCGAGGATTTCGGCGGCTTCCAGCAGCTTGGCGGCGGCCTGCTGCTCACCCTCGGCGTCGATGATGCGGGCGCGTCGGTTGCGCTCCGCCTCGGCCTGGCGGGCGATGGCGCGGACCATGGATTCGTCGATGTCGACGTGCTTGATCTCGACGTTGGCGACCTTGATGCCCCAGGCGTCGGTCTGGGCGTCCAGGATCTCCTGGATGTCGTCGTTGAGCTTGTCGCGCTCGGCCAGCATCTCGTCGAGCTCGTGCTTGCCGAGCACCGAGCGCAGCGTGGTCTGCGCCAGTTCGCTGGTGGCCTGCAGGTAGTTCTCGACCTGGATGGTCGCACGGTCCGGGGCGATGACGCGGGCGTAGATCACCGCGTTGACCTTCACCGAGACGTTGTCGTGACTGATGACGTCCTGGCTCGGCACGTCCAGGACCACGGTGCGCATGTCCACGCGCACCATCTGCTGGATGTAGGGAATCAGCAGGATCAGGCCCGGCCCCTTGACGCCGGTGAAGCGGCCCAGGGTGAAGACTACCGCGCGCTCGTACTCCCTCAGGATCTTGATCGCCGCCGAGAGGAAGAGGATCAGCAGGATCGCGAGGGCGACGTAGGTGAAGAGGTCGAAGGGCAGGTCCATGGTCCTCACTCCTCTTGGTCGTCGTCTTTGCCGTCGTCCGGCTCCACCTCGAGGGTGAGGCCGTCGAGGGCGGTGATGCGTACCGCCTGGCCGGCGGACAGAGGCGCCGACCCGCGCGCCTGCCAGATCTCCCCGTGCGCCAGGACGCGGCCCTTGCCGCGGCGCCAGCGCACCACCTCGCCGTGGCTGCCGATCATCTCCTCCCGGCCCGAAACCACCGGACGGCGGAAGGAGCCGGCGGCCATTCGCAGCACCACCGCCAGCAGCAGCAGCGAGAGGCCGGTCATCGCGCCGATGGTCCAGAAGGAGAGCTCGAAGCCGGGGGCGTCGGCGCCGTCGAACAGCATGGCCGCGCCGATCGCGAAGGCGATGGCGCCGCCGATGCCCAGCACACCGAAGGAGGGCACGAAGGCCTCGGCCGTCATCAGCGCCACGCCGAGCAGCAGCAGGGCCAGACCGGCGTAGTCGAGCGGCAGCACCGCCAGGGAGAAGAGCGCCAGAATCAGGCTGATGGCGCCGACCGTGCCGGGATAGATCGCGCCGGGGTTGGAAAACTCGAAGATCAGCCCGTAGATGCCGATCATCATCAGGATCAGGGCCAGGTTCGGATTGGTGATGACGGCCAGGAAGCGCGCCCGCCAGTCGGGGTCGCGCTGCTCCACCGCCATGCCCTCGGTCGCCAGTTCCCGCGTCTCGCCGTCGCCCATGGCGACGCTGTGTCCCTCGAGCGCGGCCAGCAGCGCGTCGAGGTCGCGTGCGACCAGGTCGACCACCCCTTCCTCCAGCGCCCCGGAGGCCGAGAGGCTGGCGGCCTCGCGCACCGCGGTCTCGGCCCAGTCGGCGTTGCGGCCGTGCAGCTCGGCCAGGGCGCGGATGTAGGCGACGGCGTCCTCCACCATCTTCGCCTCCATGGCGCTGCGGCCGGCCGGGCGCGCGCCGTCGCCTTCCTCGGCTTCCTCCGCTTCCTCCTCGGCCTCGCGCAGCCGCTCGCGCAGTTCCTCCAGCAGCTGGCTGCGGGTGGTTGCGCCGACCTGCACGGGGGTGGCGGCGCCCAGGGTGGTGCCGGGCGCCATGGCGGCGACGTGGCTGGCATAGAGGATGTAGGTGCCGGCGCTGGCGGCGCGGGCGCCGCTGGGCCAGACCCAGGTGACGACCGGCACGGGCGAGGCGAGGATCTCCTGGATCATGGAGCGCATCGAGGCGTCGAGCCCGCCGGGGGTGTCGAGCCGCAGGATCACCAGTTCATGGCCTTCCGCGCGCGCCTCGGCCAGGCTGCGCGCCAGATAGTCGGCGCTGGCCGGGCCGATCGGGCCTTGCCAGGTCAGCAGCAGGGCACGCCCACCCGCGGCGGCGGGCTCCTGCCCGCGCCCCGGCAGGGCCGCCAGCAGCGCGCCGAGGAGCAGCAACAGGCTCCAGACCGCCAGGCGCAGCAGCGGCCGACGGCCGGTCAGCGAAGCGGCACCGGGGGGCCGCGGCATGGTCGTCTCCTTGTCGACGGCGACGAGTCTATCCCCATTAGCTTAGCGCGCGGCGGCTCGGATCAAGGGGTTTCACCGCGATGCGCCGGTTCGCGCACCCCCCAGAGCAGGATGAAGCCGGCGACGAAGAAGACGATGATCGAGGCCATGCCGGCCCGCTGGCTCTCCAGAATGCCGGTGACGAAGGCCAGGACGGCCGGTCCGGCGAAGGCGATGGCCTTGCCGGAGAGCGCGTAGAGCCCGAACATCTCGGCCTCCAGTCCCTTGGGCGCGAGCTGCGCCATCATCGCCCGGCTGGCCGCCTGCACCGGCCCGAAGAAGACGCCGAGCGCCAGACCGACGACCCAGAACCAGAAAACCGACTGGATCAGCACCAGCACCCCGCCGATCAGCATCAGGGCCACCAGGGAGATCTGGATGGTCCGCTTGCTGCCGATCACGTCGTTGATCCAGGCGAAGGCGAAGGCGCCGAGCCCGGCGGTGATGTTGAGGCCGATGCCGAAGAGCACGATCTGGTCGAAGCCCATGCCGAAGGTGCCGGCGGCGTAGATGGCACCGAAGGCGAAGACGGTGTTGAGGCCGTCGTTGTAGAGCATGCGCGCCAGCAGGAAGCGGCCGACGTTGCGGTAGCGGCGCAGGTTGCGCGCGGTCTCGTAGAGCTGGCGCAGGCCCCGGGTCACCGCCGTCGCCAGCGGCGTTCCGGTCGCCTTGCGGTCGGGGACGAAGAGGAAGAGCGGCAGGCCGAAGAGCAGCCACCAGCCGGCCACCACCAGGGCGGAGACGCGGACGTGCTCGGCCGCGTCGCGGTCGAGGCCGAAGAGCGGCTGCTCCGGCTGCACGAAGAGCACCAGGATCAGCACCAGCGAGGCCAGGCCGCCGGCGTAGCCCGTGGCCCAGCCCCAGCCCGACAGCCGGCCGAGCCGTCCGGGCGGCGCGATGTCCGGCAGCATGGCGTTGTAGAAGATCAGCGCGAACTCGTAGGTCATGGCGCTGAGCCCGAAGAACACCAGCGCCCAGAGCACGTAGTCGGTCGAGGGCTTGGTGAACCAGAGCAGGGCGCAGAAGAGGATGCAGAGGCCGGAGAAGACCCCGAGCCAGGGCTTCCGCCGGCCGCCCTGGTCGGCGACCGCGCCGAAGATCGGGCTCAGCAGGACGATGCAGACCCCGGCGATCGAGAGGGTGTAGCCCCACTGGGCGGTTCCCTCGATCTGGCTCGCCGCCACGACCTGGGTGAAGAAGGTGGCGAAGATGAAGGTCTCGATGATGGTGGGATAGCCCTGGTTGGCCCAGTCGTAGAGGCACCAGGCGGCCTGGGCCCGGCGGCTCGTCGGTGGCCGTTCCGGCGGCGGCGGTTCGCTCGGGGCGAAGCTCATGCGGCTCTTCCTGCGGCTGGTCCGTGGGATTGTCGCGACTGCTGTGGACCCGGGCGATCGACCCCTTATCTACCGCCTGTATGCCTTCCGGCAAGCTCGCGAGGAAAGAGCGCTTGACGCCGCCGCCGACCTTTCCGCCCTTCCGCGCCCGCGCACCCTGGTGGGGCGGCGACCTGCAGACCCTGCGCAACACCCTGCTGCGCCGGCGCGCCGACCTCTCGCCCTGGCCGGCGGAGCGGCTGGAGGTGCCCCTGGCCGACGGAGATACGCTGCTGGCGCTGCGGCAGCGGCCGCAGAAGGATTCCGGGCGGCCGAGCCTGCTGCTGATCCACGGCCTGAGCGGCTGCGAGGACTCTCTCTACCTGCTGGCCAGCGCCCGCCACTTCCTGGCCCGCGGCTGGCCGGTGATCCGGCTCAACCTGCGCGGTGCCGGGCCCTCGGCACGGCTCTGCCGCGCCTCCTACCATGCCGGGCGCAGCGAGGACCTGCGGGCCTTCCTGGCTTGGCTGGCCGCCGTGGATCCCACGGCGGCGGGCCGGGGCGTGCTACCCCTCGGCTATTCCCTGGGCGGCAACCTGCTGCTCAAGTTCCTGGCCGAGGGCGACTTCCCGCTGCCGGTCCCCGCCGCCGCCTCGGTTTCGGCGCCGATCGACCTGCAGGCGGCCTCCGACACGATCCAGCGGCCGCGCAATGCCGCCTACCAGCGCTATCTGCTGCTGAACCTTCGCCGCGAGTTCCGGCAGAGCCCGCTCGAACTCGCGCCGGCGGAGCGGCGTCGGGTGTTGGGTCAAACCACGGTCTTCGGCTTCGACGACGCCTGGACCGCGCCGCGCAACGGCTTCGCCGGCGCCCGCGACTACTACCGGCGCTGCTCGTCCGCGCCGCTGCTGCCGGCGATCACGACGCCGAGCCTGCTGATCCACGCCCGCGACGACCCCTGGATTCCCGCCGAGGCCTATCGCGACGCCGAACGCAATCCGGCACTGAGGCTGCTGCTGCCGCCCTCGGGCGGCCACGTCGGCTTCCATGCCGCCGACGACCCCCAGCCCTGGCACGACCGCTGCGTCGAAGCCTTCTTCGCCGCCCGCCTCGGCGGCTGACGGGCTTTCAGGCCAGCGGCGTGACGGTGGTCACGACGTCGTCCGGCGAAAAGGGCCGCCCGGTGTCCGGCAGCCCGCGGTCGCGCACCGTGATGCCGAGCAGGTGGCTGACGTGCCGGCCGTCGTCGGACAGCGGCAGGATCAGCCTTTCCCCGCGGTAGTGGCGGTCGCTGCGGGCATAGATCCGACCGATCGAGTGGACCACCGCCGGGCCGTCGACCGCGGCGTCGTAGCGCCGGCGCGCCATGTCGTAGCCTTCCGGGCGGATCAGGTCGTGCAGATGCAGACCGGCGAGGCTGCGGCCGTAGACCTCGTTGATGGTCTCCCCGGCCAGGCGGTAGCGATAGTCGCCCGGGCCGACCACCTCGCAGAGCCAGATCATCGGCAGCGCCCAGGGGATCTCGACCGGATCGACGTCGCGTCGCGAGGGCATGCGGCGGTCGCCGCGGATCCTCTGCCAGTATGCCAGGAAACGACGCACGCGCTCGTCGACCAGATGCTCAAAGCAGGCTCCCTCGGGTCGGTCCGTGGGCATGCGCCGCGCCGGCAGGGCTAGGCGATGCGGGTCGAGGCGAGCAGCTCCTCGTCCAGCTCGATGCCGAGGCCCGGGGCCTCGCCCAGTTCGATCCAGCCGTCCTCGCCGGCAACGACGGGCTCGAGCAAGGGGAAGTCGCGGCGCTCGGGAGTCCAGGAGGGCGGGTCGAAGGGAAACTCGAGGTAGGTGGAGCCGGCGCAGCCGGCGGCCAGGTGGGCGTTGGCCAGCAGGCCGATGCCGTTGCCCCAGGTGTGCGGCGTGAACTCCAGGCCGTGGTCGATGGCCTGCTCGGCGATGCGCCGCAGGCCGGTGATGCCGCCGGTCACCACCACGTCGGGCTGCAGCACGTCCAGGCAGCGCCGGTCGATCAGCTCGCGCAGTTCGTGCAGCTCGCGGGTCATCTCGCCGCCGGCGATGCGCAGGTCGGCGTTGTCGCGGAGCCGGCGCATGCCCTCGTAGTCGCCGCGGTGCAGCGGCTCCTCCATCCAGTAGACGTCCAGCTCCTCCAGTTCCCGCGCCACGGCCAGCGCCTGCTTGAAGCTCCAGGGCGCGTGGGTGTCCCAGGGCATGCGCCAGCCCTGATTGCAGTCGACCATCAGCTCCAGATTGTCGCCGACGGCGTCGCGCACGGCCGCCAGGGTCTCGATGTCCTCCTTCCAGTCCCGGCGGTGGAAGCGCAGCTTGAAGGCGCCGAAGCCCTCTTCGGCCGCCAGCTGCGCCAGGTCGGCCAGCTCGGCGGGGTCGCGCAGGCTGCCGGAGGAGGCGTAGGCGCGCACCCCGTCGGCCCGGCCGCCCAGCAGGCGCCAGCAGGGCTCCTCGACGATCCGTCCGAAGAGGTCCCAGAGCGCCACGTCGAGCGGCCAGCAGCGGCCGTAGTGGAAGGAGAGGTTCTCGATCACGCGGAAGTGCCGCTCCATGTCGCGCGGATCGCGCCCGACGAAGAGTTCCTCGTGGCCCTTGAAGCCCGGCATGGCGTCGCCGGAGCCGATCCCGACCAGGCCCTCGTCGGTCTCGACCCGGACGATGTGGACGTCGAAGTGCTGGCGCAGCCGCGTGTCCCAGGAGGGGTGGAAGGGTGGGTCGAGCGGCAGGCGGTGCACGCTGCGTTCGATCCTGGTGATCTTCATGCCGCCGGCCCTCTCCCGTTCCCTCGCGCCCTCCACGGCAGCCTGCGTCCCCGGGCTGTCGGGGTCAACGGTCGAGATGCGGCCTATGGCGACGCGAAACGACGCGACTTTGGTCGGCCGGGAGGGCAGTCTCGGCCGCCGAACCGCAGCGGAGACCCCCATGCCGGCCCCCCTCGACCTCGACCCTTCGCCCGCCCTGCATTTCGGTGCCGGGGCGCTCGACCGCCTCGGGCCGAGGCTGTCCGACCTCGCCGGCGCCGGCGCTGCCGTGCTCCTGGTCGCCGATCCCGGCATCGCGCCGCTGGCGGCGCGGGCGGCGGCGGCGATGGAGGCGGCCGGGCTGCGGGTGCGGCGCTGGGACGGCCTGCGCAGCGATCCGCGCGCCGCGGAGATCGACGCCGCGGCCGAGGCGGCGCGCGCGGCGGGGGCGGCTGCGGTCGTCGGGCTGGGCGGCGGCTCCGCCCTGGACGTGGCCAAGCTGGCCGCCGCCGTGGCCGCCGGCGCGCGGCCGGCGGAGGACTACGCCCTCTGCGCGCAGCCGCTGCCGGAGGCGCCGCTGCCCTGCATGCTGCTGCCGACCACGGCCGGCACCGGCTCGGAGGCGACGCGCACCGCGGTCTTCACCACCGCGGCCGGCGCGAAGGTCTGGGCCTGGGGCGAGGGGCTGCGGGCGCGGGCGGCGATCCTGGACCCGGAGCTCTGCGTCGGCCTGCCCCGCGGCCTCACCGTGGCGACGGGCGTGGACGCACTGGTGCACGCCATCGAGGCGGCGACCACCCGGCGCGCGCATCCGTTGAGCGACGCGCCGGCGCTGCAGGCGATCCGGCTCGTGCGCTCCGCGCTGCCGGTGGCGGCGGAGCGGCCGGAAGACCTGGAGGCGCGCGGCGCGCTGCTGCTCGCCTCCTGGTTCGCCGGCCAGGCGATCGATGTCGCCGGCACCGGGATCGCCCATGCCCTGGGCCATGCCCTCGGCGCGCTGGGCGGGGTGCACCACGGCCGGGCCGTCGGCCTGGCGCTGCGCGTCGCGCTGGCCGGCAATGCCGAGGCCGCGCCCGAGGCTCATGCCCGCGTGGCCCGCGCCTTCGGCCTGGAGGGTAGCTCGGACGCCGAACTGGCGGCGCGCCTGCCGGCGGCCTTCGACGCCTTCCTGCGCGACCTCGGCCTGGATCTGGTGCTGGACGCGAACGGCCTCACGCCCGAGCGCCTGGCTGCCGAGACCCTGAAGCAGGAGAACCGGCCGATGCTCGACGCCAACTGCCGCGCCTACACGGAGGCGGACCTGCAGGGACTGAGCGCGGCGCTGCTGGCGGCGTAGGGCGCGGGCGCGTCCTTCCCCCGTCATCCTGAGCGTCAGCGAAGGATCTCGCGCCGTTCCGTGCAGACGGCCGCTTCGTCTCGTCTCACGCGGAGCCGCGGAGGGCACGGAGGGCGAGCCTCTAGGTCGCTCCGTGCCCTCCGTGGCTCCGCGTGAGACAAAGTGGCGGAAGCAGGCGGGCGCCTACGGATCGAGATCCTTCGCTTTGCTCAGGATGACGGGCAGGGGAGGGGATGACGGGCAGGGGACGAGCGGCGGCCCGCCCGCCTCAGTACAGCTTTTCCCGATAGGCCTCTTCGATGCGCTCGTCGGCGGCCTCGGCGTCCACGCCGGCGATCTGGTCGGCGATCATGCGGCCCAGGGTGGGGAAGTCCTTGCGGTCGACCTGGGCCTCCGGGTCCCAGAGCTTGGAGCGGAGGAAGGCCTTGGCGCAGTGCAGGAAGGCCTCCTCCACCTCCACCAGCAGGGCGCTCGGCGGCGCCTTGCCCTGCACCGCCAGCGGCTCCAGCAGTTCGGGATCGGTGACGATGCTGCCGCGGCCGTTGACCCGCAGCGTCTCGTTCATGCCGGGAATCATGAAGAGCAGCCCGACCCGCGGGTTCTCCAGGACGTTCGCCAGGCTGTCGAGCCGCTTGTTGCCGGGCCGGTCGGGGATCAGCAGGCGGCGTTCGTCGAGCACGGCGACGAAGCCCGGCGGGTCGCCGCGCGGGCTCACGTCCTGGCGGCCCTGGGCGTCGGCGGTGCCGATCACCACGAAGGGAGAGGCCTGGATCAGCGCCCGGCAATGGCGGTCGAGCCGGTCCAGCGCCTTGCGCCGGACCAGGTCGCTCGGTTCGCCGTAGGCGGCGCGCAGCGCCTCCGGCGTCTCGATCCGGCTCATCCGAAGGCCTGGATGCCGGTCTGGGCGCGGCCCAGGATCAGGGCGTGGACGTCGTGGGTGCCCTCGTAGGTGTTGACGGCCTCCAGGTTCATGACGTGGCGGATGACGTGGTATTCGTCGGCCACGCCGTTGCCGCCGTGCATGTCGCGGGAGACACGGGCGATGTCGAGCGCCTTGCCGCAGGAGTTGCGTTTGATCAGCGAGATCGCCTCCGGCATCATCTTGCCCTCGTCGATCAGACGGCCGACGCGCAGGCAGGACTGCAGGCCGACGGTGATCTCGGTCTGCATGTCGGCCAGCTTCTTCTGGATCAGCTGGGTCGCCGCCAGCGGCTTACCGAACATCTTGCGATCCAGGGTGTACTGCCGCGCCGCCTGCCAGCAGAACTCGGCGGCGCCGAGCGCGCCCCAGGCGATGCCGTAGCGCGCCCGGTTGAGGCAGCCGAAGGGGCCGCGCAGGCCGCTGACGTTGGGCAGCAGCGCGTCTTCGGGCACCTCCACCCCGTCCATGACGATCTCGCCGGTGACCGAGGCGCGCAGCGAGAACTTGCCCTCGATCTTCGGCGCGGAGAGGCCCTTGGTGCCCTTCTCCAGCACGAAGCCGCGGATCTTGCCGTCCTCCTCGGTCTTGGCCCAGACCACGAAGACGTCGGCGATCGGCGAGTTGGTGATCCACATCTTGGCGCCCTTGAGGCGCCAGCCGCCGTCGATCCTCGTCGCCGTGGTGCGCATCGAGGCGGGGTCCGAGCCGGCGTCGGGCTCGGTCAGGCCGAAGCAGCCGATCCACTCGCCGCTCGCAAGCTTCGGCAGGTACTTGTCGCGCTGCGCCTGGGTGCCGTAGGCGTGGATCGGGTGCATCACCAGCGAGGACTGCACGCTCATCGCCGAGCGGTAGCCGCTGTCGACCCGCTCCACTTCGCGCGCGATCAGGCCGTAGCTGACGTAGTTGACGCCGGCGCAGCCGTAGGTCTCCGGCAGGGTGGCGCCGAGGAAGCCGAGCGCGCCCATCTCGTTCATGATCTCGCGGTCGAAGCGCTCGTGGCGGTTGGCCTCGAGGATGCGCGGCATCAGCCTGTCGCGGCAGTAGTCGCGCGCGGCGTCGCGCACCATCCGCTCCTCCTCCGTCAGCTGCAGGTCCAGCAGCAGCGGGTCTTCCCAGGCGAAGGGGGTGGCGGTGTCGCTCTTGACCTTGTTCAGGTCGACGGCCGGCTCGGCGGCAGGGCTCATGACGCGGGTCTCCATGGGTGCTCATACAGCTTGCTGGGCGGTAGCATAGCGCCCCGGAAGCAGCAAGCGAAGGACGGGGGCGGGGCAGGGCGACGCCTGCGGCCTTCGGTTGCGCGGCGCCCGGGGCCTGGATAGGCTGGCGCGAAACCGGGCGGAGCCACGCCCGGCGGACAAGGAAAACACGGACGGAGGTGAGGATGTCCAGGAAGTTCGGCCTCCAGGTGACGCGCCGCGCGGCGCTCGGCCTGGGTCTGGCGACCGCCGCGGCGGTCGCGTTGCTGCAGCCCGGTGCCCCGGCGGCGCAGGAGTCCATCAAGCTGGGCGCGCTGGTGCCCCTGACCGGCGGCCTGCAGTCCTACGGCGAGGCCTCGCTGCGCGGCGTGCGCATGGCGGTGCAGCAGGTCAACGAGGCCGGCGGCCTGCTCGGCGGGCGCCAGGTCGAGGTCGTGGTCGGCGACACCCAGACCAGCCCGCAGCCGGCGGTCGACGCGGCGCAGCGCCTGGTCTCGGTCGAGGGCGTGGCGGCCGTGGTCGGCGCGCTCGCCTCGGGCAACACCATTCCGGTGGCGACCACCGTCACGGCCCCGGGCCGGATTCCGCAGATCTCCAACGCCTCCACCGCGCCGGTGATCTCGACCCTGGCGGACGACGATTTCCTGTTCCGCACCGTTCCCTCCGACGCCTACCAGGGCGTCGCCCTGGCGAAGATCGTCGCCGGCGAGGGCGACATGAACGTCGCGGTGCTCTACGTGAACAACGACTACGGCGAGGGCCTGGCCCGCTCCTTCGAGGAGGCCTTCGCCGTCGAGGGCGGCAGCGTCACCCGCTCCGACGCCTTCGAGCCGAACCAGGCCTCCTACCGCGGCGAGCTCTCGGCCCTGGCCGGGACCGGCGCCGACGCCCTGGTGCTGATCGCCTATCCCGACGACGGCGGCCTGACCATCGTCCGGCAGTCGCTGGAGGAGGGCTTCTTCGACCGCTTCATCTTCACCGACGGCATGAAGGCCGAGGGCCTCGTCACGCAGATCGGCGCGGAGTTCGTCGAGGGCGCCTACGGCTCGACGGCGCAGTCGGTCGAGACCCAGGCCTCGGCGGTCTGGCGCGAGGCCTACGAGAGCGAGTACGGCGAGCTGCCGCCGCTGCCCTACATCGACACGGCCTACGACGCCGCCATGATCCTGATGCTGGCCATGGAGAAGGCCGGCAGCACCGACGGCACCGCCATCCGCGACGCCATCCGCGAGGTGGCCAACGCCCCGGGCGAGGTGGTGCTGCCGGGCGAGGTGGCGAAGGCGCGCGATCTGATCGCCGCCGGCACCGCCATCAACTACACCGGCGCCGGCGGCGACCAGGAGTTCGACGAGAACGGCGACGTCTCCGGCACCTTCGAGCACTGGGTGATCCAGGGCGGCCGCTTCGAGACCGTGCGGATCTTCGACCCGAGCGAGTAAGGGCGGCTCTCCGCTCGTCATCCTTCGCTGTCGCTCTGGATGACGCGGTGGCGGCGCGCTGAGAATGGAGCCAAGGCCCGTCCCTGACGCAGGGGCGGGCCTTCGCATTTTGGAGCCTTTCCGCCGAACAGGGCTGCCCTGCGGCGGCGGCGCTATCGGGCCGGGTCGGGCGGCGCTAGTCTCCCGGCCATGACGCGAGTCTACGAACGATACGGGCCGGCGCCCGAGGCGCGGGATGCCTGGCTGCGGGAGCTGCGCGCGACGCTGCGGCTGGCCGGGCCGCTGGTGCTGCTGCAGCTCGGCCAGGTCGGCATCCACACCACCGACGTGGTCATGATCGGCCGGCTGGGGCCGGAGGCGCTGGCCGCCGGCAGCCTGGCCATGCACTGGTTCATCCTGCCCTGGCTGTTCTGCCTGGGCGTGCTGAGCGCCGTGCCCGCCCTGGCGGCGCAGGCCCTGGGCGCGCGCGACCACCGCGGCGTGCGGCGGACCGTGCGCCAGGGGCTGTGGCTGGCGATCGCGCTCTCGCTGCCGGCCATGCTGCTGCTCTGGCAGACCCCGGCGACGCTGCGCCTGACCGGCCAGGACCCGGCGCTGGCCGAGGCGGCCGGCGGCTACGTCCGCGCCATGCTCTGGGGCTTCCTGCCCTCGATGGGCTTCGTTGTGCTGCGCGGCTTCGTCTCCGCGCTGTCGCGCCCGGCGTCGGCGACCGCGGTCATGCTGGCGGCGGTGCTGCTCAACGTCGTCGTCAACTACGGCCTGATCTTCGGCAACTTCGGTCTGCCGCGACTGGAGCTGGTCGGCGCCGGCCTCGGCTCGGCGATCGTGCAGACCGCCATGTTCCTGGCGCTGCTGGCCCTGGTGCTGCTGGACCGCCGCTTCCGCCGCTACTACCTGCTGGCCCGCTTCGGCCGGGCCGACTGGCCGCGCATGGCGGCGCTGCTGCGGGTCGGCTGGCCGGTCGGCTTCGTGCTGCTCTTCGAGGTCGGGCTCTTCACCTCCGGCACGCTGATGATGGGCTGGGTCGGCACCGCCGCCCTGGCCGCCAACGCCATCGCCGCGCAGTGTACCCATGTCACCTTCATGGTGCCGCTCGGGGTGGGGCAGGCGGCGGCGGTGCGCGTCGGTCTCGCCGCCGGCGGCCGCGACGCGGAGGGCGTGCGCCGGGCCGGCTGGAGCGCGCTGGCGCTGGGCACGGCCTTCATGACGCTCGCGGCGCTTGCCTTCTGGCTGCTGCCGGAGACCCTGATCGGCCTCTTCCTCGACCTCTCGGAGTCGGGCACCGCCGAGGTGCTGGCGCTGGGCGTCTCCTTCCTGGCGATCGCCGCGCTCTTCCAGATCGTGGACGGGGCGCAGGTCATCACCGGTTCCACCCTGCGCGGCCTGTCGGACACGCGTGTGCCGATGGTCTACAGCGCGCTGGGCTATTGGGCGATCGGCTTCTTCTCGGCCTGGCTGCTGGCCTTCCCCCTGGGCTTCGGCGGCATCGGCATCTGGATCGGCTGGGCCCTGGGCCTGGCGGCGACGGCGCTGCTGCTGGTGCATCGCTTCGCCCGGCGCGAGGAGCTGGGCCTGCTGCAGCGGGTGTCGCGGCGGTGAGCGCGCGCGACCGCGCCGACCGCCTGCTGCTGGCCCGCGGCCTGGTGGAGAGCCGCAGCCGCGCCCAGGCCCTGATCGCGGCCGGGCTGGTGGAGACCGCCGGCCGCGTGATCGCCAGGCCGGGCGAACTGCTGCCGGCCGATGCGCCGCTGGCGGTTACCGGCCGCGACCATCCCTGGGTCTCGCGCGGCGGGGTGAAGCTGGCGCATGCGCTGGATCATTTCGGCATCGACCCCGCGGGCCTGGTCTGCCTCGACCTCGGCGCCTCGACCGGCGGCTTCACCGAGGTGCTGCTGAGCCGCGGCGCCGCGCGGGTCCATGCCGTCGACGTCGGCCGCGACCAGCTTCACCCGAAGCTGCGGGCGGACGCCCGCGTGCTGTCGCTGGAGGGCGTCAACGCCCGCCACCTGACCGTCGCCCAGGTGCCGGAGCCGATCGACCTGCTGGTCTGCGACGCCTCCTTCATCTCGCTGACCCTGCTGCTGCCGGCGCCGCTCGCCCTGCTACGGCCGGGCGGGCGGCTGCTGGCCCTGGTCAAGCCGCAGTTCGAGGTCGGCGCCGGCCGGGTCGGCAAGGGCGGCGTGGTGCGCAACCCGGCCCTGCAGGCCGAGGCCTGCGCCAGGGTCTCCGACTGGCTCGCCGCGCAGCCGGGCTGGGCCGTGGAAGGCCTGACCGAGAGCCCGATCGCCGGCCCGGAAGGAAACCGCGAGTTCCTGCTGGCGGCGCGGCGCCAGGGCTGAGCGGCGGGCTACCGCCCCACCACCGCCGGCGCCTCCAGCACCCGGCTGCGAGGGTCGGCCTGCAGGCGTTCGGCGGCGCGCAGCAGCGGCGCGGCACGCTCCAGCAGCGGCAGCAGCGTCAGGGCGACGCGCAGTTCCGTCGGGCCGCTGTCGATGCCGTCGCGCAGGAAGCGCTCCAGCAGGCGGCGCAGGGCGCGGTCGCGGTCGGGATATTCGACCAGGGCGACCACCGCTTCCGGCGGCAGGCCGGCTTCCTCGCGGGCCGCTTCCACGGCCTCGGGCAGGCCGCCCAGCGCATCGACCAGGCCGGCCTGCAGGGCGTCGGCGCCGGTGAAGACGCGCCCGCCGGTGGCCGCCTCCAGCTGCGCCTCCTGCAGGCCGCGGCCTTCGGCGACCTTGGCGGTGAACTGGGCGTAGGTGCGGTCCAGGCTCTCCTGGAAGCGCCGCCACTGCGCCGGGGAGAAGTCGCGGTTCAGGCTCCAGACGTCGGCGTTGGCGCCGGCCTGCACCCCGTCCCAGGCGACGCCGAGGTGCGGCCAGAAGCGCTCCAGCACCAGCTTGCCGCCGGCGACGCCGATGGAGCCGGTCAGGCTGCCCGGCTGTGCCAGGATGCGCGTGCCGGCCACCGCCACGTAGTAGCCGCCGCTGGCGGCGACGCTGCCGAGCGAGACGATGACCGGCTTGCCCTCCTCGACGACGCGCCGCACCTCGCGCCACAGCATGTCCGAGGCCACGGCGGAGCCGCCGGGGCTGTCGATACGCAGCACCAGGGCGCGCACGGCCGGGTCTTCCGCCGCCTCGCGCAGCGTGGCCGCCAGGGCCTCGGCGCCGGCCGCGGGCGAGCCGGTCAGGCCGTCGCCGCCGCTGCCCAGCAGGATCGGCCCCTGCAGGTGCAGCAGGGCGATGCGCGGCCCGTCTTCTGGCAGCGCGGGCGCCTCGCGGCGGTCCAGGTAGTCGAGCGGGGCGATACCCGCGGCCGCGTCGCCGCTGCGCTTGCGCAGCTCCGCCTCGAAGGCGTCGCGATAGGCCAGGCGGTCGACCAGGCCGGCCTGCAGCGCCTGCTCGGCGGTGTAGGGGCCCTGGTCGATCAGGCGCCGGGCCGCCGCCGGCTCGAGACCGCGGCCCTCGGCCACGGCCTCGACCAGCTGCGCCAGCAGCGAGTCCGCGACGGCCTGCAGGTTCTCGCGCACCGGGTCCGACAGCTCCTCGCGGCGGGCGATGTCGGCCAGGCCTTTCCACTGCTGCCGCTGGTCGAAGCGCGGCGTCAGGTCCCAGTCGTCCAGCAGCTCGCGCACGAAGGGCTGTTCCAGGCGGTAGCCGATCAGGTCCAGGTCGCCCGAGGGCTGCAGCCAGATCTCGTCCAGCGCGGTGGCCAGGTGATAGTGCTCGTTGCCGTCGCCTGCCTCGCCGAAGCTCTCGGCGAAGCCCAGGGCGAAGCGCCCGGACGCGCGGAAGCGCAGCAGCGCGGCGCGCAGCTCCTGCGCCTGGGCGGTGGAGAGCTGGCCGTAGCCGAGCCGCAGCGCGATCCCGGCGACGCGCTGGTCGCGGGACGCGCTCTCCAGGGCCTCCAGCACCTCCACCAGCCCCGGCGTGGAGTCGAGGCCGGCCAGGGCCAGCGGCCCCTCGGCCGGGCCGTCGCGCAGCCCCTCGGCCAGGTCCAGGTTCAGCAGGATCCGTTCGGGCAGCGGCTCCTCGAAGCGGGCGGCGCGCCAGTCGTCCACCTGCTGCCAGAACAGCCAGCCGCCGACCGCGGCGGCGACCAGCAGCAGCCCCAGGGTCGCCAGCAGGGCGACGACGCTCTTCATCAGGAACAGCAGGATGCGCACCACGGCCCTCTACTCCTCCCTCCGCTCAAGCTTCCGCGCGGTGCTGCGCGTGGTACTCCGGGTTGGGCATCATGTCGACGCCGGAGGCCACGCGGTTGCTCATGTTGAAGAAGCCGACCGCGGCGCAGAGGTCGAAGATGTCCTCCTCCGACAGCCCGGCCTCGCGCAGCGCCGCGCGGTCGGGGTCGCCGACCAGCTGCGGCGTCTCGGTCAGCTTCCAGGCGAAGTCCAGCAGCGCGCGCCGGCGCCGGTCCAGCTCGGCGACTCGGTAGTTCATCACCAGCATCTCGCCCAGCTGCGGGTCGCCCGAGAGCTGGCGCACCGCGGCCCCGTGCGCCACCAGGCAGTAGTAGCAGCGGTTCACCGCCGAGACGACCACCGCCACCATCTCCCGCTCCAGCTTCGAGAGGCCGGAATCGCCCAGCATCAGGTCGTTGTACATCCGCCCGAAGGCGCGCAACTTCTCGGGCCGCAGCGCATAGGCGCGCAGCACGTTGGGCACCAGGCCCAGCTTTTCCTCGCAGACCCGGAAATACTTCTGCAGGTCCTCGTCCAGGGCCTCCGGCTCGGGCACCGGCAGCTTCATGACGTGGTCGGGCTGTGGCATCGGCGTGGTCCTCCGGCTGCGGGTCGGGGGAAGCTGGTGTTTCCCGGCCTGCGAGGCTAGTAGCATCGCCGCGACGCCGACAGGCGCAAAAAGATCGCAGGAGAGAGACATGCGCAGGCAGGCGCGCAAGGGCGGCGGGCGGCAGCTCGAGCTGACCATCGAGGCGATCGGCACCCAGGGCGACGGCATCGGCTTCGACGACGGCCGGCCGGTCTTCGTGCCGCAGACCGTCGCCGGCGACCGCCTGCTGGTGCGCCTGGAGGCGGAGAAGGGCGGCGGCTTCCGCGGCGAGGCCCTGGAGCTGCTGCAGGAGGGGCCGGGACGGGCGGAGCCGCCCTGTCCCCACTACGGCCCCTGCGGCGGCTGCGCGCTGCAGCACCTGGACGAGACGCACTACCGCGCCTGGAAGGAGGCGCTGCTGCCCGAGGCCCTGGGGCGCCAGGGCCTGCCGGCCGAGGGGCTGTTGGCCGAGGGTCTGCGGCCGACGGTCTTCGTGCCGCCGGGCACGCGCCGGCGCGCCACCTTCGCCCTGCGGCGGCAGGGTGCGCGCCTGGAGCTGGGCTTCCACCGCCGCCGCAGCCACGAGCTGGTCGATCTGCAGGCCTGCCTGCTGCTGACGCCCGCGCTCTTCGCCCTGACCGTGCCGCTGCGCCGCCTGCTGGCGGAGCTGCTGCCCGCCGGGCTGCGCGGCGACGCCGTGGTGCTGGAGGCGGAGAACGGCTTCGACCTGCTGCTGGTGACGCCGGAGCCGCCCGACCTGGCCGCCCGCGAGGCCCTGGCCGCCTTCGCCGAGGCCGAGAAGGTGGTGCGCCTGAGCTGGGCGCCGGACCTGAAGAGCGAGCCGGAGCCGGTGATCGAGCGCGCCGGGCCGCTGCTGACCTTCGGGCGCACGCCGGTGGTGCCGCCGCCGGGCGGCTTCGTGCAGCCTTCCCGGGAGGGGGAGGCGGCGCTGACGGCGGCGGTGCTCGAGGCGCTGCCCGAGGGCGTGGGCCGGGTCGCCGACCTCTTCGCCGGCTGCGGCAGCTTCACCTTCGCGCTGGCCGAGCGCGCCCAGGTCACGGCGGTGGAGGGCGACGCGGCGGCCCTGGCGGCGCTCTGGACCGCGGCGCGGCGCGGCGGCCTGGCCGGGCCGGTGATGGTCGAGCAGCGCGACCTGGTGCGCCAGCCGCTGCTGGCCGGGGAGCTCTCGGTGGTCGAGGCGCTGGTCTTCGATCCGCCGCGCCAGGGCGCGCGCGAGCAGGCCGCGGAGATCGCCGCCAGCCGCGTGCCGACGGTGATCGCCGTCTCCTGCAGCCCCGCCAGCTTCGCCCGCGACGCCCGCCTGCTGCTGGAGGGCGGCTATCGCCTGGACTGGATCCAGCCGGTCGACCAGTTCCCCTGGGCCGCCCACCTGGAGCTGGTGGCGCGCTTCAGCCGGTGACCCGCTGCGTCATGCCGAGCGCCTTGCGCAGGGCGTGGGCGGTGGCCGGGCTGACGTAGTAGGTGCCGTCGACGATGGTGGTGCGGCCGGCGTCCCAGCGGGTGCTGTCGAAGTCCCACTGGATCAGCTGCGCGATCTTGTCGGGGTCCTCGATCTGGCGTCGCAGGCGGCGGGTCACCTCCTTGACGAAGGCGCTGGTCTCCTTCAGGTCGCTCTCGCCGCCGAGCCGCATCAGCTCGGCGATGCGGACCTTGCCGGTGCGGTTGGCGAAGAGCGCCAGGCGCGCGCGGTGCTTCTCCGGCAGGCTCTGGACAAGGCGCGCCGCCTGCTCCTCGTTGAGATCATAGGGCGCGCGCCAGCGCAGCCGCCGCTCGGGTGCGGGCGTTGCGGCGGGCGCGGCGGGCTGGAACAGGGACAGGACCTCCTGGCGGGCGGCCTCGGACAGGCGGTGCAGGTCCTGGGCGTCGAGCACGAGCTGCATTCCGGCGTTCCTCCTCCTGGACGCGGGGCCGCGCGGGCTCGGCGGGCCCCGTCGTTGTCGAGACCATCGGGCCGGCGCCGGGCGGCGGCTCGCGCGCGAGAGGCGTGGACCCGCC
>SR_TP_S13solDRAFT_1000120_pt1 | contig 41864 bp, 30 predicted proteins | sample SodReaTP_S13sol_FD_11159 | JGI IMG/M metagenome (IMG submission 11159) | reverse complement strand
GCCACCGCCCAACGACCCACCGTTCAACGATCCACTGCCATTCTGAACCCACCCACACAACACCGCCCCAGCATCAACGCCGGGGCGGATCTCTCAAGCCCAGCGACATCCATCAAACAACGTGAAAACACCACCATCAAATTGCGTGAATACGCTCACCCGTACACCGCGCCTGGCTGCTCGCCTGAGACCGCCGATGATGTCGCGATGCGACAGATAGAACATCGCCAGCTCGACCGCATCACCCTCACCGGCCCGGTCCAGCGTGGCCAGCACCGCATCCCGGATTTCGGCCTCGGTCAGGACCTGAAGCGCCAGACCCGGGATTGACGTTTCCGGTCGCGGCGCATCGACCAGGCTCGCATCCGGCCAGTCCAGTCCGGGTACGGAGAAACGCGCAACCGCACGTTCGGTTTCCAGCAGATCCAGCACTGCCGGGCCATGGAATTCAATTGCAATATTGCTGTGCGCGCTGGAGGCATCATGCGGGTTGCCGGAAGTGACCAGCCCGACCCAGCCGGTAGGCGAATCGGCGACGAAAGTCTTGCGATGATTGGCCTTGAAATTCAGCAGCGCCAGCAGCCCGCGCAGCGTGACCGGCCGTTCGCCCAGCGGGTTGGGCAACCAGCCCGACTCGGCGGTATTGCCGAACCAGCGACAGCACAACCGCCACAGCCCGGACCAGGCCGGATTCGAATCGCGCAGGCGGTGCAGATCGGTCTTGACGATCTCGATGCCGGCCGAACGCATGCGCTCGAAACGCTCGCTTTGAAGCGCACCGTAGACGGTGTTGATCGGATCGGTGATGACGATGACGCGCAGACCGGGAATTTCGCGCATGCGATCGATCAGCGCCTCGGCCAGCTCATCGGACAACGGTCGCATGTCAGCCCCCTCGGCCGCACCGGCGAAGTCGTTGAACAGGAACATGTCGAGCACGACCAGGTAACGGGCTCGATTGATGTGCTCGAGCAGGCGATCAAAGATCCGCTGTTCGACCTGGCGGATGCCTGCAGAGTCGACGAAGGTGTAGTCGGCAATGAATCTTGTCCCGGGTGCTGCGCGCAGCGGCGTTGCGATACTCAGCCCCTCCGGCAGCGGCTTGATGCTATGCCACACCGCCGTCGCGGCCCAGGCAACCAGCAGCACCGACAAAAGTCGGAACAGCCACCGGTATTTGTGTCGTCGGCCTGTATGGAAGATGTTTCTGCGCTTCACGCGCGCAAGTGTAGCGCCGGGCAGTTGCGGGTGTTCGGCTCTAGCGAAAGGAACGTCTCATTGTGCCGCGATTCCGAACCTGCGGGTTCGGGTCGGCGTCCGGGCCTGTCGTGGGAGCGGTATGGCGCGCCTCAGCCGCGAACGTAACGCCCCGGCGCCGGTTCAATGACCGGCAGAGAACCCTGGCCCGGCACCCGCGCCGGAACGCGCGGACCGGCGTGCTGGCGCAGCCAGTCGTTCCAGTGACCCCACCATGAACCTTCGTGATAATCGGCACCGGCGATCCAGTCCTCGGGGTCGGCCGGCAGCTCGGCGTTGGTCCAGTAACCGTACTTGTCGGCCGCAGGCGGATTGATGACGCCGGCGATGTGACCGGACCCGGCCAGCATGAAGGTGGTGTCGCCGGAATAGATCTGCGTGGCCTTGTAGACCGAGCGGTACGGCGCGATATGGTCCTCGCGCGAGGACTGGATGTAGACCGGGATATCGATGGTCGACAGATCGATCGGCACGCCGCCCATCTCGACACCGCCGGGCTCGACCAGGCGGTTTTCCAGGTACATGTTGCGCAGATACCAGGTATGCATGGTCTCGGGCAGGCGGGTGAAGTCGGAGTTCCAGTACAGCAGATCGAATTCCGGCGGCTTGCGGCCGAGCAGGTAGTTATTGACGACGAATGTCCAGATCAGGTCGTTGGCGCGCAGCATGTTGAAGGTCATGGCCATGGCCTCGCCGTCGAGATAACCGCGCTTTGCCATGCGCTTTTCCAGCGACTTCAACTGCTTGTCGTCGATGAACACGCGCAGCTCCCCGGCCTCTTCGAAATCGACCTGGGCGGTGAAGAAGGTGGCCGAAGCAACCCGGTCCTCGCCCATGGCCTTCATCCAGGCAAGCGTGGCGGCCAGCAAGGTGCCGCCGATGCAATAGCCGATGGCATTGGCCTGGTACTGGCCGGTGATTTCCTCGATCGCGACCAGGGCTTCGAGAATGCCTTCGTGCATGTAGTCTTCGAAGTGCTTGTAGCGCAGCTTCTCATCGGGATTGACCCACGAGATCACGAACACCGTGTGACCCTGATCGACTGCCCAGCGGATGAAGGAGTTTTTCGGCTGCAGATCGAGAATGTAGAACTTGTTGATCCACGGCGGAATGATCAGCAGCGGCGTGCGGTGCTGAGTTTTCGTGCGCGGGGCATACTGAATGAGCTGCATCATCTCGTTCTCATACACCACCGCGCCTTCGGTGGTGGCGATGTTGCGCCCGACCTCGAACTTCGACTTGTCGGTCATCGAAATCAGCAGGCTGCCGTCGCCGGCATTGAGGTCCTCGAGCAGTTGCCGGTAACCACGCAGCAGGTTCAGCCCCTTTTCCCGGCGCGTGGCTTCCAGCACATCCGGGTTGGTCAGCAAGAAATTCGACGGCGACAGCGCATCGGCGAACTGGCGGGTGAAGAAGGCAATGCGCATGCGGTCGTCGGCCGACAGCTCGCGCATGCGCGCGGCGTTGGCCAGCAGCCAATCGGCAGTGGTCAGATAGACCTGCTTGAGCAGATCGAAGATCAGCTTCTCGTCCCAAGCCTCGGATCGGAATCGGCGATCGCCTTTAGGCGGCGCCGCGACCGGCTCACCGGGCCGTCCGATGACGCGAAAACCCAGGTATTTCAGCAACCCGTAATAGCGCCTGAGCAGATCCCACTCGGCGATCAGGATCCGCTGCGGATGGCGCAGCGTATTCCAGGTTGCCTGCCACAGCGGGCGCTTGAGATTGAGCGTATCGAAGGTCGGCAACTCGATCTTGCCGACCTGGCGCAACACCAGCCGCCCGGCAAGCTGGTAGATCCGGGTCAGTTCCTGCGACAGCTCCTGAAGTTGAGCCAGTGCCTGCCGATCATTCATCTTTTCGCCTCCCTCAGCCTGCAACCGTCCTGCAGCTGTTCTGAAACCAGCCTACAGCCTCAGCCCACCGTCAATCGCGAAGTCACGACCGGAGATGTAATCATTCTCGATGATGAAACGCGCCGTGCCGGCGATCTCGGCGGGCGTGCCCAAGCGCTGCAAGGGCACCTGTGAAGTGATCCGCTGGACGGCCTTTTCCGGCATCTGTGCGACCAGCTCGGTGTCGACGAAACCGGGCGAGATCGAGACGCTGCGGATGCCGTGGCGCGCCAGTTCCTTGGCCCAGCTCACGGTCATGGCCGCAACCCCCGCCTTGGCGGCGGTATAGTTGCTCTGGCCGAAGTTGCCGTGGCGCGAGATGCTGGCAATGTTGATGATCACACCCGGTGCGCCGCGCTCTATCATGCGGCTGGCCGCCTCGCGACCGCACAGGAACACACCGGTCAGGTTGACATCGATGACCGCGCGCCACTGCTCAAGCGACATGCGCGACTCGATCTGACCGTCGCGCGCCTTGACCAGCAGCCCGTCCCGGGTAATCCCGGCATTGTTGATCAGGCCGTTGATTCCGCCCAGTGAATCATCAAGTGCATCGAACGCCTGCACCACGGCATCCTCATCGGACACATCGGCTGTAAAGCCGGCATGCGGCCCGCCCGGCAGCGTTTCCAGTGCCCGGTCAATCGACTCGCGGTCGAGATCGATGATCCCGATCCGTGCGCCGGCACCGGCCAGTTCGCTCGCCATCGCCAGTCCCAGCCCGCGTGCACCGCCGGTGATCACGATCTTCATCAAAGATAGTTCCATGCAGTCATTCCTGGTTGTTGTTCGCGTTGCCGTGCAACTTGTTGACAAGCAGCCCGTGGAGCGCTTGTGAGATCGCCGGCACCGACCGGGCGGTTCAGTCCTTTTCGGTCTCCGAATTCGACAACGGCGGCTTGATCGCATCGGACCACAGCGAAAAGATGCGCTCCTGAAACTGGCGCCAGGGTTCCATCGCGGCGCGGCCGAACCCATCAAGACCGGCCTTGCCGAAGGTCGAGCTGAAGGTCTGCTCGAAGGACTGCTGTTGAGATTGCAGGTGGGTCATGACCCGTTCGAGATATTCACGCGTCATGTCGCGCATCGGATTGGAGTTGACCCGGATCATGGCTTCAAGGAAGTCGTTGGACAGCACCGGTCGCCCCAGCAGTTCCTGGTCGGCCACGATCTGCAGCAGCACCTGGCGCGTGACATCATTGCCCGAGCGGGCCTCGATCACCTGCACGGATTCGCCCGCACCGACAAGATCGCGCACATCCGGCAGCGTGATGGTCTGGCTGGTTTCTGTATCGTAAAGACGCCGGTTGGCGTATTTCTTGATGACGCGTCGGGTCACGGGCATGACATGCTCGGGCAATCTGGATCGAACTCCATCGTAACCGCAAACCGGTCCCTTCGGCCCGAATCATGCAGCAAGCGGGCTTGGGTTGGCAAGTCGGCAAGGTAATTGTCGGCAAGGCATTTGGCAGCAGCGCAATGCACTGCTGCCAATCCCTGGCCAGGCAATCGTTCGCCCGGCCGACCGACTTCATCCGGCATGCGGTTGCACGCCGGAGGTGAGCACTTGCCGGATCAGGCTGCCTTGGCAGTGGTCTTCTTGCCGCGCGCCGGAGCCGGTTCGAAATTGAACAGGCTGGAGAAGTCGAGATTGCGGGCAAATTCCTGGCTCAGCTCGGTCAGCTGCTCGCGCGACTCGTTGCCGATGCCGGCCAGTTCCTCGAACTGCTTGTTGACCTGCTCGGCGTATTCCTTGAACGCACTGGCCTGGCGCGAGAAGAATTCAGCCGGGTTGCTGAAATCACCGGCTTCAGCCAGGCTCTTGCGGTTGAGTTCGAGCAGCTTTTCAACCGAAGCGAGCTGGGTGCGGGTGGTCTTTTCAAATGTATCGGCCAGGATTTCCTGGGCCTTGCGGACTTCTTCGAACGTGGTTTGACGGGTCATGGGGACTACCTCCTGAAACACGGAAATGGAATGAAACCTGCACGTTTGTGCACTGCACAATACTACCACGCAATTTTGTGCAGTGCAACATGAAATGTCGCATACACCGGACTTCGTGAAATTCGGCAGGCCGATCAGGGTTGCGGGGTCGTCCTCTGGCTGGTCAGATGCCCGGCGAACGTTTCCGGATCAACCGGCTTGCCGAACAGAAAGCCCTGCCCGAATTCACAGCCCTCGGCCAGCAGGATCCGGCGCTGGGCTTCGGTCTCCACCCCTTCAGCCACCACGCCCATGCCCAGCGCCCGCCCCAGCTGGATGGCCGAAATCACCAGTTTTCGATCCCGGCTACTGCTTTCCAGGCCGGCAACAAAGGTGCGGTCGATCTTGAGCGCCGTGAACGGATAATCACGCAGATAGCTAAGCGAGGCAAAGCCGGTGCCGAAATCATCCATCACGATGCCCACCCCCTGCTCATGCAGGATTTCAAGCGCCTGCAGGACTTCCGGGCGGCCCGACAGCAGCACGCCTTCGGTAATCTCGACCTCCAGGCTGGTGACCGGCAACCCATGCCGCCGGCAGGTATCGAGCAGGCGATGGGCGATATCGCTGTCGCGGAACCGCCGTGGCGAGATATTGACCGACACGCGCAGCTCCCGACCCTGCTCGCGCTGCCAGTCGGCACAGCGCGCCACCGCCGCGTCGATTACGAACTCGCCCAGCTCGCCGATCAGGCCGGTCTGTTCGGCCACGCCGATGAATTCGGCGGGCGAGACATCGCCGAGTTGCGGGTGCTGCCAGCGCAGCAGGGCTTCGGCACCGATCCAGACGCCGTCGGAAAGGCGAACCAGCGACTGGTAGACCACCTTCAGCTCGTCGCGCGCGACCACCCCGCGCAGCGCCTGCTCCATTTGCATCTGCCGGATGATGCGCTGGTTCATCTTGCGGGCGAAGAATTCGAAGGCGTCTCGACCGGCACTCTTGGCGTGGTACATCGCGGTATCGGCGTTGCGCATCAGGTCACGCGCGGTTTCGCCATCTTCCGGTGCGACCGCGATGCCGACACTGGCCGTGAGCAGAAACTCATGGCGCCCCACCACCAGCGGTGTTCGAAACGCCTCCAGCACCTTGCCGGCCAGCACGCTGACAGCGGAATCGAGTTCGAAATCCTCGACAATGATGACGAACTCGTCACCGCCGATCCGGCCCACCGTGTCCTGGACCCGGACCAGCCGCGCCAGCCGCCCGGCGGCGTCGGCCAGCACCTGGTCGCCGACATCATGGCCCAGCGTGTCGTTGACTTTCTTGAAATGATCCAGATCCAGAAACAGCAACCCCACCCTCGTCCGATTGCGGGCGGCACGCTTGAGGGCCTGTTCCAGCCGGTCCATGGCCAGAATACGGTTGGGCAACGAGGTCAGGCTGTCATAGTGGGCCATCTCGGTCAGGCGATCCTCGGCCTGCTTGCGTGCGGTGATGTCCTGGGCAAAGCCGCGCAGCCTGCGTGCCCCGGTGGCGTCGGTTGCAAGTTCGGCATGCACCTTGACCCAGCGTTGCTGGCCGCTGTCGGGCCGCACGATCCGGTGTTCGATGTCGTAGGCTTTACCTGTCTTGAGCGCGCGACTCAAGGCTTCCTGGACTCGCCCGCGCTCATCCTCCGGGGTCAATGCCAATACCTGCTCGGCGGTCAATCGGCCCGCCGCGCAACCAAATACCTTGCGCCACTCCGGTGAGGCCTGGAATTCTTCGGACCCCTCCTCCCACTCCCAACTGCCCATTTCCGCCAGCGCCTCGGCATGCATCCGCAACGCTTCGCTTGCGCGCAGGCGCTGCTCGGTCTCGGAATGTTCCAGTGCAGCACCGATCAGATCGGCCAGCAGTTGCAGCAGCGCGGTCTCCCCCTCGGACCATTCGCGCTCCTCGCGGCAGGAATCAAACCCGATCAGCGCGATCAACTGCCCGGCACGAAAGATCGGCAACACCAGCAATGCGCGTATGCCCTGTCCCCGGAACAACTTCTGTTCGGCATGCCACTGCGGGCGCATGGATTCGACACTGTCGATCGCCACCCGCTCCTTGCGCCTGAGGCGAGCGATGAGTTCGGGAATGGTGGTCGAGGGAACGTCGATGATGTTTTCGCCCTCCGGGCGAATACCGTCGGCGACCCACTCGTGGGTCGCCGTATAAGTCTCCAGGTCGTGACTGAACCGGATCAGGTAGGCCCGATCGACATCGCACCACTGACCGACCTCGGCCAGCGTGTTGGAAAGCTGGCGGTCAAAGTCCCGGTTCCCGCCGCGCAGAAAGCGGCGGGAAGCATCCACCATCAGGTTCTGCAAGCCGGATGCATACTCCAGGTGGTGCTGGACGTGCTTGATTTCGCTGATATCGAACATCACGCCGACCACCCGGGCCGGCCGCCCCTGTTCGTAAACCAGCTTGACCACGTCCCGCAACCAGACGGTGCGGCCGTCGGCGGCAATCATCCGGTAATCGATCACGTGATCGTCGCCGTGCTCGGTCGCCTTCAGGCACTCCCGCGCCACCCGATCACGGTCTTCCCGATGCAGTCTGGAGAGCCAGAAATCTTCGCTTTCCAGCCAGTCGCGCACCGGATAGCCGAGCAGCTTCTCTGCTTCCGGACTGATATAGCTGAACGCAAAGCTGCCGGGCACCCCCTCCCAGATGATCGCCGAGGTGGACTCGATCAGCGACTCGAATCGCTCACGCTCGCGTGCACTTCGATCGGCCAGCTGCTGTTGCTCGATGGAGCTGACGATATTGCCCACGGCGCGCCGGGAAATCTGCCGGCTCAGCGTCATCAGAACTGCAGTGAACAGCACGATGAAGGCCGCGATTGCATCCGAAAGCGGCTGATCGACTTCCCAGAATCGCCATGCATACGGCAGCAATGCCGGCGGCAGAAACCACCACGCACATTGCCAGCGCGCGGCGAGATTCACGATGCCGCCGGCACCCAGCCCGGCGACGAAGAAGGCCAGCAGCGCCTGCTGGAAAGGCGCATCCTCGATGAAGAAGACCCAGGCGCCGGCACCCCAGATCAGCGCCGACAGCACGGTCGCCCAGCGGTAACGCTCGTACCATTTGACGGCGGCCTCGTCGATCGCATACTCGGACTTGTATGCCCGGTACATCCACAGCCGCAGCAGGGCCTGCAAAAGGAATGCCGCCAGCCAGGCCGACAGCAGCCCGGGATCCTGAACCGGCCGGTGAATCAGGTAGAGCATCAGCGCGGCGACCGAAGTCAGAAGCAGCACGCCGGGCAGCGCCGCGAACAGCTGCTGTGTCTGTACGGCCAGAATCCGGATTGCCGGAATGCCCGACGGGGGCTCCGGCTCAGGTTTGATGACCAGTCTGCCTTCGGCGCTCAACCCTTCCCTCCCTGCAAGCCTTTTACGTATGCTTTTTTGCAGTATAGCCGGATCAACGATACCTTCAAAACAGCCCGCCGCAATAGTTATCAGCGATAGTTATCAACGATAGTCATCGGATCGATCCGAGAACCTGCGAAGGTATTTGCGGACCTGACGGGAAACCGGCGCCTTTCGAAAACCGAAGCTATCGCGATGTCAGATCAATAGAATGCCTGCATCATGAACAAGGCTCCGCCATGGTGACGTCCAACCGGCACATCCAGATCGCCGTCATCGGTGCCGGTTTCGGCGGGATCGGGCTGGGTGCCCGGCTGCGCCGGGCCGGCATCGAGGATTTCCTGATCTTCGAGCGTGCCGACGGCATCGGCGGCACCTGGTGGACCAATCGTTACCCGGGCTGTGCCTGCGACGTGCCGGCCCATTTGTATTCGCTGTCGTTTTTCCCCAACCCGGACTGGAGCCGCTGGTTCGCGCCACGCGCTGAAATCCAGGCCTACCTCGAACAATGCTGCGACCACTTTGCCCTGCACGACCATCTTCGCCTGGGCTGCGGCATCCGGCAGGCAAGATGGGATGAGGGCCAATCGCGCTGGCACCTGGCGACCGAGGGCGGTGAGCGCTTCACTGCCGATGTCGTGGTCTCGGCCATCGGCGGGCTTTCAAGGCCCGACTGGCCCGAGATTCCGGGGCTGCAGGACTTCGCCGGAACCTGCTTTCACTCGCAGCAGTGGCCGGCGGGGCTGGAACTGAAAGGCCGCCGGGTGGCGGTCATCGGCACCGGCGCATCGGCGGCCCAGATCGTGCCGGAGATCGCTGGCGAAGTCGAACATCTGGACGTCTACCAGCGCACGCCGCACTGGATCCTGCCGCGGCCGGACGCCGAAATCGGCGCGATCCGCCGCTGGCTGTTCCGGCACCTGCCGGGCGCACGCAAGGCGGTAAGATTCCTGATCTGGCTGATCTCCGAAACCCGCGTGCCCGGGCTGGCATGGAGCAACCGGCTTGCCGTATTTCACAAGTGGCTGGCAAACCGACACCGCCGTCGTCAAGTAAGCGACCCGCGCCTTCGGAAAAAACTCGAACCGGATTTCGACATCGGCTGCAAGCGCGTGATTCTGTCCAGCGACTTCTACCCGGCGCTGATGCGCGATAACGTCGAGCTGGTGGACACGGCCATCGAGCGGATCGAAAACGATGCCATCGTCACCCGCGACGGGCGGCGAAGAACCGTAGATACCCTTGTCCTGGCCACCGGCTTTCGCGCCACCGATCCTGTCGCAGAGGGCATGTTCATCGGTGGCGACGGCATCGATCTGCAGCAGCACTGGCAGGCCGGCCCGGAGGCCTGGCGCGGTGTCATGGCCCACGGCTTTCCCAACCTGTTCTTGCTGATGGGCCCGAATACCGCGCTGGGCCACAACTCGGTCATCCTGATGATCGAGGCACAGATCGGTTTCATCCTGCGCACGCTGAAACGCATGCGGGCACTGCCCGAAAAGGTTCTGGAAGTCTCCGCGAAAGCCCAGCGCGAATACAACCTTTGGCTGCAACGCCGGCTGGCGCGCACGGTCTGGAATACCGGCGGTTGTTCAAGCTGGTACCTGCACCCGGTCTCGGGCCGCAATACCACGCTGTGGCCCGGATTTACCTGGACGTATCGCAGGATGATGCATTCGATTCCGGCCGATGCGCTGGAGTTCGGCGCGCGTTGCGACAGACCCGAATGAAAATGCCCCGGCAATAGCCGGGGCATGATCAGGCTGCGATCAAATGACGTCGCGAGGGGCGGTCAATGAGGCGCGCTGAGGATTGTCCGGGCGCATCGACGAGCGGGTTTCGGTCATCGGCATCGAGGACTGGCGGGCCGAGGCCAACCCGGTGGTGTTCTGGGACCTGTGGGGGAAGCTCGGCCTCCCGGTCCGGGTGACCATCACCGAGATCGGCCCGACCCTGCTCGCGCGCATGCTAGGGTGCCGCCGCACCATGCCGCCGCACCTCGATGCTATTGAGCCAACGGATGTGCCGGTTGCAGCGATTGGCATCCGCCAGCGAAACCAGGGCGATGAGCCCCTCGCGCGTACCCAGCGGCTCGCCGTTCTTCTCGTAGAAGACGAGGAGCTCGTCGCCGACCGGCGTGTTGCGAATCTCGTGCAGCGAGAACACCACCTTATAGTCGTCGGTGGCGTTGGCCACCACGTACATGTAGTTGCGCGAGTGACGCACATCGTCGTCGACCACGCCGGCCGTCTCGAGGATGTCGCGCAACAGCACGCCCCGATAGCCCTCAACCACGTACTTGGGCTCCGGCCGACCGCACCGCATCGGCGTCTCGCCGAACTCGGTGGCCGGCATCGCCCGCAGCGCATCCACGTCCAGCACCAGCATATTCTTCACCCAGCCGCTGACGGTGAGGGTCTTGCTAGCGTACTTGTCGCCGTCGCGGCTGTGGCACTCAGTGACAACAGCATCGCGACCGCGGCGACCACCAGTTTACGAAACATCATGACTCACTCCTTGAAAAGATAATGCAGGTTGAGAAACCAGTTGCGCCCCGGCTCCGTCTAGCTTTCGTCGTAGGCGTAATCGCGATCCGCGATGTTGTTGACCCCGAACTTCACCGACAGCGCGTTGATCGTGCTCATGAACCGCAAGCGGCGGTCGTGCGGGGTGAGGCGGGGAAAGAAATCGTGATACAGCGCGGCGTCCTGCGGCAGCACCAGCGCCTTGTCCGCCACCACCTCCACCGCCACGCCGCCGGTGCCGAACGCCATCACCGGGCCGAAGGTGGGATCGTCGCTGACGCCCAGAATCACCTCCATGCGCATGAGGGCGGCCGTCATGTGCGCGAAACTGGCATCGAGACCGATCTGCGGCGGCGTGACGGTCACCCCAAGGTCGGGCGCCTGCGCCAGATCGGCGACGCTGGCGAAGCAGGGGCGCCCATCGATGGCGTCGTATTTCGGGTTCACCAGATGCACTGCACCGGTGAAGCCCGCGCCAAGCAGCCGCGTCATCACCGTATGACCGATGGCGCCGCGCCGGGGGCTGGCCCCGACCAGCGCCACCGATTTCGGCGTCAGAAGTGCGTCGAGATTGCAAACCGTCACCAGCCGTCTCCCTTACAAAATGCATATTGCATTGCAACATAAATAGCCAGAATCGCAGGAATGTCCTTGATCGCAATCAACAAGCGCGCCGCCGCAGTTCGGGCAGGTCTCGACGTCGATCCGGAATACCCGCTTGAGCCGTTGAGCCCAGCGCATTGCCGCCTGTTGCTCGGCCGGCGTGCGATCCGTTTCTCGCGCCGGGTTGGCGGGCCTGGCGCCCCGACCTCGCACTGAAGGCGCAGAAAGCCGTGCTCCAGCCGGCCGCATTGCAGGTAGCCATCGAATGCCTGACGCACATGGCGGGCAGCCGCTTGCCGGCCTCGGCCAGGTGTTCGACAAAGGCCGGGTGGTGGCGCTCGACGAGCTGGTAGTTCTGTCAGGGACAGTCACATGTATCGCACAGTGACTGTCTTGAGATCACTATCCGCCGGGTATCGCTGCGCATGCCGTCAGTGAACGGGAAGGCCTCGATGGTTGCGGCGAAGTCGCGCCGCGCTCTTCATCGTGAAGCGTCGAACGTCGGAACGCCGTAGTGACCCATTATGTGGTCTCGGGTGACGACTTCCAGCCCGCCCGTTTGAGCTTGCGTGACGAGCATCCGGTCGAAAGGGTCACGGTGCAGAGGTGGCAAGCGGCCTGCCGCTTCACCGTCGAAGAAGGAAATTGCGAGTCTTTCAAACCCTTCTTCATCGACAATCCGATCCAGATCATCCGGCGCTTCGAGTTTGCCCAGCGCTTTTTTGATGGAAATTTCCCATGCGCTGGCCGCACTGACGTAAACCTCGTTACGTTCGTCCGCAATCACCGCCCGAGCTTTCGGGCCAAGCCGCGGATCGTCAGCCAACCACCACAACAGTGCGTGAGTATCCAGCAGCAGGCGCCTCATTCCGCGCCCTCGAAACCGGCGATCACCTCGGGTGGCGTTTCGTCAAAATCCTCGGCCATGCGGATGCGACCTATGAGACGCCCCGGCTTGCGCGGGACTCGTTGTTCCCGGTGCGGCAGCAGATCCAGATAGGGTTTTCCGGCCTTCGCAATTACCACCTTTTCACCCTTCCATACCAACTCGCCCAACTCGGACAGCCGGGACTTGGCTTCATGCATGTTGACCTGGGTCTTGCTCATTTAAGACAATTTTGTTCCGAAAATTTAGCTAAGCTTAGCTAAAGCTTTTGATTCATGCAAGTACCAGGCGGCAATTTTTCAAGCGCAACATGAGCGGCGCCGGGCCGCACCGGGTGGAGCGCGGCCGTAAAACGGTTCTTCGCAGTTCAGTGCAGCAAATGTTCTCGCTCTGCAGGCGGTGCCCGACTTTCCGCCCACAGGCCGGGAAGATCCTTTTTAGCCAACGCGACTCTCAGGTTTTGAGAACGTTGTCGGCATAATGGCCTCATGCACAAGCAACTGTCACCCGAGACAAAGACGATCCTGACCCCAACTGCCCGCCTGGCGCGGGCGGAGAAACACAGGCTTTCCGAAGCGCGGCTGGCCGAGGGCGCACAGGCCTGGCGCGCAGGCGAAGTGCTTTCGTTTTCGGCCTGGCTAGGCAAGTTGCGCAGGGATGCGCTGCTGGCCGGCGCGATCGACCGGGTGCCGGTTTCGGCCTCGCAGGCCCGGATGCTGTGGCAGCAGGTTATCGATACCGACGTGTTCGTCGGCGAGCCGCGCGTGCATGCGCTGGCCGAGAAGGCCTGGCGAACCATTCACGAATACCGATTGGTGCATCCGCGCGACTGGCCCGAGCCGCTGCTTTCCGACGACAGCCGGCAATTTCGCGAATGGGTGGCGCGATTCGAGCAGCTTTGCGAGCAGCGCGGCGTGATCGACGAGTGGACCTTTGCTGCGGCGCTACCGGAGCTTATCGCCGAGCGTCGAGTGGCGCTGCCGGACCGGATCGAGCTCACCGGCTTCGAACTGCCGTCCACGCCGCTTCAGGAGTCCACATTCAAAGCGCTGGAATCGGCTGGCGTAGAGATCAGCGGACTCGAACAAACCGCTTCCGATGCGGCACCCGAAATCCCGGCGATGCCGCTGCAACAGTACACCGAGCCCGACGACGAATTGCGCGCCGCGGCCGGCTGGGCGCGGGCACGCGTGGAGAAGGATCCCGACCAGGCCATCGCGATCGTGGTGCCCGATCTCGCCGGCCGGCTGGCCCGCGTCGAGCGGATCTTCCGCCAGGTCTTCGACCCGCCCGGTTTCGCCCTGGCCAGCAACAGTGGCGAGCACGCCAGCGATGCCTGGCACGTATCGCTGGGCCTGCCGCTGGCGCAATGGTCGCTGGTCGCCGATGCCCTGTTATTGCTGGGCCTGGACCCGGCGCGCATCGATCAGCCGACCGCCGGCCGGGTATTGAGCTCCCCGTACCTGAATGGTGCGGAAACCGAAGCGGACCGCCGCGCCAACACGGTGGCAACACTGATGCAGTGGTCGCCGTTCGAGATCACCGGCTTTGAATTGATGGCCGCGTGCAAGAAGGTCGGAGCGACCCGACTTGGCGAGCGACTGGAGGCCTGGCGCGGGCAACGTATCGAACAGCGGGACGCCGCCTGGCCGTCCGAATGGGTGGCACGCTTTCAGACCGAGCTCGAGATCCTGGGCTTCGGACGCGGACGCGCGCTGGATTCGCGCGAGTTCCAGGTGCTGCGGCGCTGGCACGAACTGCTGGAAGACTTTGCCGCGCTGGACGTGGTGCTGGACGCACCGGTCCGGCGCAGCTTTGCCCTGTCGTTGCTGGCCGAGCGCGCCGGCGGCGCGACCTTCCGCGAACGCAATCCCGGCTGCCCGGTGGAAATCCTGGGCGTGGAGGAAGCGCTGGGTTCGCGTTTCGACACGATGTGGATCACCACCCTGGACGCCGACACCTGGCCGGGCGCGGCGCGCCGCGATCCGCTGATCCCGGGCCCGGTGCAGGCCGACGTGCCGACCGCCGGCAGCGACGGCAAACTCCGGCGCGCGCGTCTGGAACTGGCCGGCCTGGCGCGCGCGGCCGATGATGTGCTGGGCAGCTTCGCGACCGGCAGCGACGACCAGCAGCGCCAGCGCAGTCAGTTGCTGCCAATCCCTGAAATAACGAATCCCCCTGAAATAACCAGTCCCCCTGACACCATCGAACCGCCGGCGTCACCGGAGCCGATAACGCTCGAATGTATCGACGACGATATTCACGCGCCGGTACTCGATGCCTCCGAAATCCGGGGCGGGACCGGCATGCTCAGCGACCAGTCGGCCTGCCCGTTCCGCGCCTTCGCGCGCCGGCGGCTGGGCGCGCGCGAACTCGCCTCCCCCCGGCCCGGCCTGGACGCTGCCGCGCGCGGCAGCCTGATCCACACCGCACTGGAGCTGTTCTGGCGTGGGCTCAGGGACCGCGCCGCGCTGCTCGCACTTGATCCCGACGAGCTGAGACGGCGCATCGAACAATCAGCCGAACACGCGCTCGGCCGCTTCACCGAGGCCCATCGCCTGCTGCTCAGCCCGGCCGGGCGCAAGCTGGAGCTGCGCTGCACCGCGCGTGCGCTGGAGCGCTGGCTGGAACTGGAACGCGCACGCGATGAGTTCCGGGTGCGCGCGCTGGAACACAAGATCGTGATGGAATTTGCCGGGTTGAGCCTGGAAGGCAAGATCGACCGCATCGACGAGACCCCGGCCGGCACCGTGCTGATCGACTACAAGACCGGTCGCACCGGCAGCAACGGCTGGCGCCCGGACCCGCGCATCGCCGACCCGCAACTTCCCGCTTATGCACTGGCCATGGAGCCGCGCCCGGCCGCGCTGGCGTTCGCCCAGATCCGGCCCGACGAGCTCAAGTTCGACGGGCTGTGCGAAACCGACGCTGGCATCCCGGGCGTGACCGAACTGTCCGCGGCCCGGGGCGCGTGGAAGGAATCGGAAGACTGGAACGTGCTGCTGGCCCAGTGGCAGGAGAATCTGAACGGACTGGCAATGTCGTTCCGGCAAGGCCGCGCCGAGGTCGACCCGCGCGACGGCCAGGTCTGCCGTCACTGCCACCTGCACGCGCTGTGCCGGATTCAGGAGCGGGAATTGCCAACAACCCGGCCAGTGGCCATGACGCGTGAGCAAGCCCTGGCGATGCAGGGAAGCAATGCAATCGAGGGTATTCCGCCGGACCAGCGCCCGCGAGGAGAATTGCAATGAGCGACCGCGCGCAACGTCTGGCCGCGGTCGATCCGCACCGCTCCGTGATCGTCCAGGCCCCGGCCGGCTCGGGCAAGACCACGCTGCTGGTCGAGCGCTTCCTGGCGCTGCTGGGCGTGGTCGAAGAGCCGGAAGAAATCCTTGCCATCACGTTCACGCGCAAGGCCGCCGCCGAGATGCGCCAGCGGGTGCTGCGCTTTCTCCAGCCCGGTTTTACCACCGACGAACCGCACGAGCAGGCAGCCGCCGAAAAGGCCCGCGCGATCGCCGACAAGGTGGCACGCTGGAACCTGGCCGCCAACCCGCAACGGCTGATGATCCGGACCATCGACAGCTTCAGCCATTACCTGGCGCGCACCATGCCGGTGGCCAGCCGATTGGGGCCGGTGCCGCAGCCGGCCGACAACACCGGCGCGCTGTACCGGCGCGCGGCCCGTCGGGTGCTCGAAGCGCTGGAGGGCGATCCACTTTCAAAAGATCTCGAACAACTGCTGATGTGGCGCGACCATCGCACCCAGGACATCGAGGACCTGCTGGTCTCGCTGCTGGGCAAGCGTGAGCAATGGCTGCGCGCGCTGGGCGTGACCGGCCGACCCGACCGCCGGGCGTTCGAGCAGGTGCTTTCGACCGTGGTCACCGAAGCCCTGAACAACGCGCGGGCATCGCTGGACGCGGCACTTGCGGACCTCCACACCAATGGCGATGAAATCACCCACCTGCTCGCCTTCGCCGCCGACACGCTGGCCGGACAGGGCCGCGAATCCGATATCCGCAAGTTCGGCGAGTCTAGTGACAACCGTGGCGCCCTGCCGGCGGCAGATCCCGACAGTTTGCCGCAATGGCAGGCATTGGCCGAGGCGTTTCTGACCAAAACCGGCAGCTGGCGCAAATCGGTCACCATCGCGACGGGATTTCCGCCGAAAACGCCGCAAAAAGCGCGTTTCGAGGAACTGCTGGCCTCGCTGGCCCACAATCATGGATTGGCACGCGAAGGGGCGCTGGCCGAAAAGCTGCACCGCGCGCGCGGCCTGCCCGAGCCGCGCTACAGCGACGAGGAATGGGCTGCGCTGGAATCCCTGATCCAGGTGCTGGAACGCGCCGCCGGCGAGCTGGAGCTGGTCTTCGCCGAGGCCGGCCAGACCGACTTCACCGGGCTTTCGCGCGCCGCGCTGCAGGGCCTGGGCGACGAAGATTCGGGCTTTACCGACCTGGGTCTCTACCTGGACAACCGCATCTCGCACATCCTGGTCGACGAATACCAGGACACCAACGGGGCCCAGTTTCACCTGCTGGAAAAACTCACCCACGGCTGGCAACCCGGCGATGGTCGGACGCTGTTTACCGTCGGCGACCCGATGCAGTCGATTTATCGTTTTCGAGAAGCCGAGGTGGGGCTTTTCATGCGCACCCGCGATCAGGGGCTTGCCGGCCTGGAACTGGATTCGCTGCGGCTGGCTCAGAACTTCCGCTCGAAATCCGAGATCGTCGAATGGGTCAACGAAACACTCGGGCCCGCCTTTCCGATCGACGAGGACATCGCCGCCGGCGCGGTCGCCTACGCACGCTCCGAGGCCGGGCGTGGCGGCGGCGGCAAGGTCGAGATGCTTGCGCGCGCCGACCCGCGGCTGGAGGCCGAAGCGATTGCCGAGCGCATCGGCCGGGCACTGGCCCAGCACGCCGATCAGCCCGAATACACCGCCGCGATCATTGTTCGCGCCAGAAGCCACCTGGCCGAGATCCTGCCGGCATTGCACGCCCGGGGAATTCCTTTCCGCGCCGTCAAGCTGGACCCGCTGCTGGCCCGCCCGATAGTGCAGGACCTGCTGGCGCTGACCCGTGCGATCCATTTTCCGGCCGATCGCACGGCGCTGCTGGCCGTGCTTCGATCACCCGTCTGCGGCTTGACACTGGCCGACCTTCATGCACTGGCCGGCGATGGAGCCGATCCGCTGGATCAACAAGCGCTGGACCGGCTGCCCGGCGATATCCGGCCACGGGCCGAGCGCGTGTTCACGGCGCTGGCCGATGCCCGCGCGCTGGTCGGAAAGCGCTCGCTGCGCGACCGCGTCGAGGGCGCCTGGCATCGCCTGGGCGGTCCGCATTGCCTGCAGCGCCCGGCCTCCGACTCGGCCGAGGCGGCGCTGTTCCTGGACACGCTGGAGAATGCACAACAGCAGCACCTGCTCGACGACTGGAACGATTTCGAAGAGTTGCTGCAACAGGCGTGCACCGAAGGCGACGCGCCGGACGATTCGGTCAGGCTGGAAATCCTGACCATGCACGGCGCCAAGGGGCTGGAATGGGACCTGGTCGTGCTGCCCTGCCTGGACCGCGGCACCGGCGGCAACGACCGCGAACTGCTCTACTGGCTGCCATTCACACCCGAACACGGCGCCGAGCAGGTGCTGCTCGCACCCCTGCGCGCAGCCTGGCAGCCGGACAACACCGCCCTGATCGACCTGATCCGAACCGAACAGAAGGCGCGCGACCAATACGAGAACCAGCGCCTGCTGTATGTGGCCGCGACCCGTGCCCGACACGAGCTGATCGTCAGCGGCGTGCTCGACCCAAACAGGGACACGATCCGACCCGCCGGCGGCAGCCTGCTGGAGATCCTGTGGCCACGCGCCGGCCGACACTTCATCGACTCGCTGGAAAGCTCGCTGGAGTCGAACAACCCCATCGGAGTCGCTCTCGAATCGCCAATGCCGGACCAGGCCATCCGGCGTGTGCCCAAGGACTGGCAACCGCCGATCGGACAGCGCCTGGCCTGGGCGCCGAAGCTGCCGCCGCATGAGCGCGAAGTGGAGATCGAATTCAACTGGGCCGGCAGCCAGGCACGCCGCGCCGGCACCGTTCTGCACGCCCTGCTGGAGCACGTCGGCAATATCGGCGTCGAAAATCTGGCAGCGGACCGGCAACGCGAACTCAGCGCACGCATCCCGCATCTGTTGCGCGCACTCGGCACGGGGCCGGACGCGCTGGAGGAGACCGCAGCCATGATTGCCGCGGCGTTCGACAACACCCTGGCAAGCGAAACCGGCCGCTGGATCCTCAGCGGCAAGCACGAAGATGGGGCCTGCGAGCTTGCATTGACCGGCACCGTCGACGGCCGGCTGGTCAACGCCGTCATCGACCGCACCTTCATCGATGAGGCCGGCACGCGCTGGATCATCGACTACAAGTCCGGTTACCACGCCGGCGGCGATCTCGAAGGCTTCCTGGCCGAGGAAACCGGACGCTACGAAGCACAGCTTGGCCTGTACCGCAGATTGTTCGAGCAGATGGGCGAGACCGACATCAGGACCGCGCTTTACCTGCCGCGGCATGGGCAGTTGCGGGAAATATAAGCCGCCATACGAATCGCGCACTGGAGGCTCTTCGCGCAGGAACGCAGCGCAGAGCGGGCCGAGAGCCTGCGTGCGAGGATCGACGGCCAATGAACCGGCCACACAGCGTCATCCGATCAGTCAGACCGTTCCCGACCAGCCTGTACGGCAAGAATGTGCTCCCTGACCAGGCCCGCCACGGCCTCGGGCTGCTCCATGTGCAGATGGTGACCACCGGGGATGGAATGCAACCGGCCGTTGGCCAGCGCGGCCATGCGCCGCTCGATCAGCCCGGCTGGAATCACGCGCGACCGCGGCTCGGACAGGATGCACAGTGCGGGACATTCGATCTGCCCGATCAGGTCCAGCACCTGCGGCTCGGTGTAGCGCTGGGTTGACGGCCAGGTCAGGCGCAGATCATGGCGCCACTGCCAGCCGCCTTTGACCGGCTCCAGGCCGCGTTCGGCCAGCAGTTCGGCGGCCGGCCGGGACAGATCAGAGTTGCGCACCCGCGCATCGATCGCATGGCTGCGTTCGGCGTGAATCCGGCGCGCGCGCTGTTTACTGGCCTTGACCGCATTGCGCCAGCCTTCGGCGGTGCGCTCGGGCGGTGCCGAAAGCGGGCCCAGACCCTCGATCACGCTCAGCGAATCAATCCGGTCCGGGCAGGCGGCGGCCAGCACGCTGGCCACCGCGCCGCCCAGCGAGTGACCGACCAGGTGAAAACGCTCCCAGCCCAGCGCATCGGCCGCGGCCAGCACATCGAACACGTAATCATCGAAGTGATAACGGGCCGCCGGCGGCCGGGCCGGCGATTCACCGTGACCCGGAAAGTCCATGCACACCAGGTCCAATTTCTGCAGCCAGGGCCACATCGGCCGGAAACTCAAGGCGTTGTCCAGCCAGCCATGCAGAGCCAGAACACGCGCACCATCAGCCCCGATGCCAACCGCCGCCAGCATTTGATCGGGATTGCAAAGCTGGAGTTTTCGTGTTGTTATGATATTGGAAGGGGCGGGGTGCATACGGATATTCCGGAGATTGGGTCCGTAATATACTCGTAACACGGCTTCAGCGCCCACGGAGACTCCGCGGGAGAAGATCATGCGCGACGAAGACAAGTTTCACGACGAATTCAAGCCCGGATTGAGCAAGGACAATCGCGATCGGGCCGACCAGTTGCTCGACAACCTGCGCATCCCGCCGCATTTCGAGAAGCGCAACATTGCCGAGGATTTTCGCAACGGCTGGGTCAACCACCGCAGGCTGGACAAACCCGTCCAGGTGCTGCTGTCACGAAACCCGGTCGATGGGGAAAAATATCATGTGGTCTACAGCGTCAAGCCGCTGCCCGAGGTGCGCGACGCGGAAATCTCGATTCGTCGCATGAACCAGGCGGCGATCGTGATCGGCCGGATCGAATTTTCACACGAAGGCAAGCGTGCCGAGGACCAGACGGAGCATGGCCCGGTGCTGGTTTCCCGTTTTTACCCGTTTTCCTGAGTCCCGCGTCCACCTTCGGGCAGGGGCGAACAAGGAGTTGCCGTCATGGTCAGCGACTACAAGAAGGAACGTGATCAATTCAGCGCCGGACCAACCCGCGCGCAGATCGAAAAAGCCGATGAATTCCTGCGCGGCCGGGATCTCCCGGCGTTTCTCGAAAAGCGCAACCTGGCCGAGGACTACCGCCCGGCCCTGCTCAGGCACCAAGCCCTGGACACGCCGGCAGAAGTGATGTTCGGCACCCACCCGGTCGCGGGCCGTGACTATCACGTCGTCCTGGCCCGGGACGAGCTGCCGCGCATGGGCAATGCCACGCTGGAACTCAAGCGCATGGGCAACACCGAAACCCTTTCAGGCGTGCTGGAACTGTCTCACCGCGGCAAGCGCGCTGAGGACTTGCAGGAAGGCCGACCGCTGCTGGTCATGCATTTCTATCGCCTCTGATCCGGAATCTCCCCGACCCGACCGCCGCGGGCGGCTGGTCCCAATGCCGTTGAGTAAGGATTGGCACTTCGTAGGAGCCTGCTTGCAGGCGAATAAACCACAGGGTGCGCCCAATATCATTCGCTTGCAAGCAAGCTCCTACAGCAAACCCCGCCACTTCCCAGGAACCCCGCAGGAGCCTGACTTGCTCGTCCAACCGCAAGTATTGCGGCTATTCCGGCTGCAGCACGGCGTAGCCGGCGACCAGCCACTTGGCGCCGGCCTGGTCGAAGTTGATCTGGATGCGGGCATTTTCGCCCTGGCCTTCCACCGACAGCACCGTGCCGGTGCCGAACTTCGCGTGCTGCACCCGGCTGCCCAGGCCTGGCAAGCCGCCGGTGGCTTCGCGCGGCGCGCGCGCCTGGCGCACCTGGACGCGCGGCCGCACATCCTCGATCAGCTCCGGCGGCAACTCGCCGATGAAGCGCGACGGGCGGCCGTACATCATCTGCCCGTGCAGGCGGCGTGACTCGGCATAGGTCAGATACAGCAGCTCCATCGCCCGGGTCATGCCGACATAGGCCAGGCGCCGCTCCTCGGACAGCCGGCCCGGCTCCTCGACCGATTTCTGGTGCGGGAACAGGCCTTCTTCCATGCCGGCCATGAATACCAGCGGGAATTCCAGCCCCTTGGCCGAATGCATGGTCATCAACTGCACGCAGTCCTGCCACTTCTCGCCCTGGTGCTCGCCGGCTTCCAGCGCGGCCTGGGTCAGAAACGAGGCGGTGAGGCTCAGGCCCGCCTGCTCGTCCTCTATGGCCTGCTCGTAGTTCTCGGCTGCGCGCACCAGCTCATCGAGGTTTTCCTGGCGCGCCTCGGCGCGCTCGGCCGGCTCGCGCGACAGGTAATGCTGGATCAGCTCCGAGCGCTGCAGGATCTTCTGCATCAGCCCGCCCAGATCGGTCGCTTCGGAATCGGCACGCAGCAGCCCGATCAGTTCGACAAACACCTCCAGCGCATTGCGTGCGCGCCCGCCCAGCGTGCCGGCCTGCAACTGCGCGCAGGTCTCGTCCCACAGCGAGCGATCGGCCGCGCGGGCGGCTTCGCGCAGGCCGGCCACTGTGCGCTCGCCGATGCCGCGCGCCGGCAGGTTGACGATGCGCTCGAACGCCGCGTCGTCGGCCGGGTTGTGAACCAGGCGCAGATAGGCCAGTGCATCACGGATCTCGGCGCGCTCGAAAAAGCGCAGGCCGCCGTAGACCCGGTAGGGAATGTCGGCGCGCAGCAACGCCTGCTCGAACAGCCGCGACTGGGCGTTGGAGCGGTACAACACACCGATTTCGCTGGGGCGGCGGCCGGCTTCGATCCAGTCCTGGATACGCGCGACGATGAATTCGCATTCCTCGTCCTCGTTGTAGGCGGCGAACACGCGCACCGGATCGCCTTCCTCGCCCTCGGTCCACAAGTCCTTGCCCATGCGGTCGTCATTGTGGTCGATGACCCGGTTGGCGGCCGCCAGGATGGTGCGGGTCGAGCGGTAGTTCTGCTCCAGGCGCACGATCTCCGGAGAAAAATCGCGCACGTACTGCTGCATGTTCTCGACCTTCGCCCCGCGCCAGCCGTAGATCGACTGGTCGTCGTCACCGACCACGAAGCTGCGCGTACGCTCGCCGCCCGACAGCAGCCGAACCAGCGCGTACTGCAGCGCGTTGGTGTCCTGGAATTCGTCGACCAGCAGGTGCTGGAACCGGTCCTGGTAATGCTTGAGCCGGTGCGGATGATCACGCAGCAGTTCGACCGCACGCAGCATCAGCTCGGCAAAATCGACCAGCCCGGAGCGCTCGCAGGCGTTCTGGTAGGTGCGGTAGATTTCGATCATCTGCGCGGTCATCGGGTTGCCGCCGGGGTCGATGTGCTGCGGCCGCACGCCGTCATCCTTGCGCGCATTGATGAAACCCTGCACCTGGCGCGGCGCAAACTCGCCCTCGTCCAGGTCCATCTCGCGGATGGTGCGGCGGATCAGCCGGTACTGGTCATCGGAATCGAGGATCTGGAAGTTCGGATCCAGGTTGACTTCCGCAGCATGCAACCGCAGCAGCCGGTGACAGATGCCGTGGAACGTGCCGATCCACAGCCCGGCCGACGGGATATCGAGCATGCTCTCGACCCGGCCGCGCATCTCGCCGGCGGCCTTGTTGGTGAAGGTCACGGCCATCACCGCCATCGGCGGCACGTGCTCGACCTGGATCACCCAGGCCAGCCGGTGCACCAGCACCCGCGTCTTGCCCGACCCGGCCCCGGCCAGCACCAGGCAATTGCCAGCCTCCAGCGTCACCGCCTGGCGCTGGGCGTCGTTGAGATCGTCAAGAAGATGAGAGACGTCCATGAAAAGCCTGTTTGAACCGCAGATGAACGCAGATTAACGCAGATGAAAGAGAAACCTGAAGGAGCTGGAGGCCACTGAAAACGAATGACCCGGAGCATTCGCACAGTCACTCGGCGAATGAGCCCGTTACTTCGGAATGAAGCGAAAGGTCGATGGCCTTCGCGCAAGGCCAGTCTCTCCCCATTCCTGAAACGGAAAGCATTTTCTTTCCTGTTCTTTATCCGCGTTCATCTGCGGTCAAAACAGCCTTTCCGAATTGCGCGGCAGAACTCACTCGCGCGCCAGCGCCCGGTGGCCGATGTCGGGGCGCCAGTAGGCGTCGCGGAAGCCGATTTGCGGCAGCCATCGATAGGCCGTACCGTGGGCCTTTTCCAGGGTCTCGCCCAGGGCGGTCACGCACAGCACCCGCCCGCCAGCGGTGACGACCCGGTCGTCCTCGTGGCGTGTGCCGGCGTGGAAGATCCTGATGTCATCGGGCCAGTCCAGATCCAGGCCAGTGATGGCATCGCCGGAGCGGTAGCTTTCCGGGTAGCCGCCGGCGGCCATGACCACGCCGATCGAGGCGCGCGCGTCCCATTCCAGCTGCACTTCGCCAAGCCGGCCGTCCAGTGTATTCATCAGGGCATCGGCCAGGTCGGATTTCAGCCGCGCCAGAATGGGCTGGGTTTCCGGATCGCCCAGCCGGACGTTGTATTCCAGCACCTTCGCGCCGGTGCGCGTGACCATCAGCCCGGCATAGAGAAAGCCGGTAAACGGATGCCCGTCGGCCACCATGCCCTCGGCCGTCGGGCGCATGATGCGATCGATGATTTCCTGCTCCAGTTCCGGGGTGATGACCGGCGCCGGCGAGATCGCGCCCATGCCGCCGGTGTTGGGGCCGCGATCACCGGCATCGCGCTGCTTGTAGTCCTGGCTGGTGGCCAGCGGCAGGACTTCCGTGCCATCCACCAGTGCGATGAAGCTGGTCTCCTCGCCGACCAGAAATTCTTCAATGACCACCCGGCGTCCGGCTTCTCCAAAAGCCTCCCCGGACAGCATCTGCTCCAGCGTCTTCCGCACGGTGTCGGAATCCTCGGCGATCACCACGCCCTTGCCGGCGGCAAGACCGTCGGCCTTGAGTACCAGCGGCAGCGGCCGGCCGGCCGCAAACTTCACTCCGGCCTCGACCGTCTCGACAACCGTCCATTCCGCGGTGGGGATTTCGTGGCGTGCCAGGAACTCCTTGGCAAACGCCTTGGATGACTCCAGTTGGGCCGCATCGGCCGAAGGTCCGAAGCACTTCAGCCCGGCATCCTGAAACCGGTCGACGATTCCGGCCGCCAGCGGCGCCTCGGGCCCGACCACGGTCAGCCCCACGTCACGCTCCCCCGCCAGCCGGACCAGACCGTCGAGATCGTCGGCGGCCACAGCTACATTTTCGACCCCGGCCTCGCCGGCCGTCCCGGCATTGCCGGGCGCGACCAGCACCTGGTCCACGACCTCGGATTGCGCCAGCTTCCAGGCCAGCGCATGCTCGCGCCCGCCCGAACCGATCACCAGAACTCGCATCTCAACTCCCGGACCAGGTAACAGTCAGATTCTAACGCGTGGCCCTTGGCGGGCCGGAGCGGAGTAAAAGCAAAAAAGCGGGGCACGAAGAACACGAAGGAGGGCACGAAGGACACGAAGAAAAGATGGAAAGCAACGCTTGATTCTTTGTGCGCTCTGGTTTAGCTTCAGCCACAGATCAGGGCACCTTCAACAGAAAATAATTTGGTTCGCCTTTCTTCGTGCTCTTCGTGCCCTCCTTCGTGTTCTTCGTGTGACGCTTTTGAAGTTCTTAGCTCGGCAACCGCATCATTCAACCTTGACCTGCGCGAACTTGCGCTTGCCGACCTGCAGCAGGCCGGTGAAGCCGCGGGGCAGCACGAGATTGCGGTCGGCGACCTTTTCGCCGTCGATGCGCACGCCGCCACCCTGGATGAGACGGAAGGCTTCGGAATTCGACGCGGTCAGGCCCAGCGCGGTCAGGGCCGCGGCGATGCCGATGCCTTCGTCGCCGGCCTCGATCGTCTGCTCGGGCAGGTCCTCCGGCAGCGCCGAATCGCGGAAGCGGGCGATGAAGGCCTCGCGCGCAGCCTGGCCGGCACCGGCGCCGTGGAAGCGGTCGACGATCTCGATGCCCAGCTCGAACTTGACATCGCGCGGGTTGCGGCCTTCGGCCACGGCCGACTTCAGGGCTTCGAGCTCGTCGCCCGGCCGAAAACTGAGCAGCTCGAACCAGCGCCACATCAACTCGTCCGAGATGCTCATGATCTTGCCGAACATTTCATCCGGGGGCTCGTGGATGCCGACGTAGTTGCCCAGTGACTTGGACATCTTCTGCACCCCGTCGGTGCCTTCCAGCAGCGGCCAGGTAATCACCACCTGCGGCTGCTGCCCGGCCTGGGCCTGGAGCTGGCGGCCGACCAGCAGATTGAACTTCTGATCGGTGCCGCCCATTTCGATATCGGATTCCAGCGCGACCGAGTCGTGGCCCTGGACCAGCGGGTAGAGGAATTCGTGGATCGCGATCGGCCGGCCGGACTTGTAGCGCTGCTCGAAATCGTCGCGCTCGAGCATGCGCGCGACGGTGTGCGAGGCGGCCAGCCGGATCATGTCGGCGGCCGTCATGTCGCCGAACCATTCCGAATTGAAGCGCAGCTCGGTGCGTTCTCGATCCAGCACCTTGAACACCTGTTCGGCGTAGGTCTCGGCGTTGGCCTGAACCTGCTCGGCGGTCAAGGGCTTGCGCGTGGCGTTCTTGCCGGACGGGTCGCCGATCAGGCCGGTGAAATCGCCGATCAGGAAGATCACGCAATGCCCGGCGTCCTGGAAGCGGCGCATGGCATTGAGAATCACCGTGTGACCCAGGTGCAGGTCCGGCGCGGTGGGGTCGAAGCCGACTTTGACGCGCAGGGGCCGGCCGCCCTTGAGCCGTTCGAGCAGCTCTTCACGCTGGATGACCTCGGCAGCACCGCGGATCAGGTCGTCTGGATCGAAAATCTGGCTGGCCATCGGGAACTGTTTTCCGGCAAGTGCATCAAAGCGCAACAGTGTAGCGACTACCCGGCGCGCACGGGTCCGCCAATCGCCAGGATTTGCGTCACGACAGCCGCATCCTGCATCAACGGAATGATTGACGCAAGCAGCTGCGGCCGCTACTGTATTACAGATTTCTTTCCCCAATCCCGGATGTCATGCCACGATCAAAAGCAATGGCCACGAAGCGCAAGCCGGCCGGCCGTTTACCACGCCCGGAACCTGCGGCTTTGATGCGGCAATTCAACTGCCTGCGCGAGCACCTGGTGCGCGGCGGTTCAATGTTGCGGGCACGGCTGGCGTCCCCGCGCGGCCGGCCGGCCGTCATCGGCGCGGTCACGTTTGTGGCCGCGATTGTCACCATAATCGTCACCATAATCGTGCTTGGGGTGCAGACGCGCGGTCCCGCGCCTGCTCAAGATTACGATTCCGCTCCAACCGACACCGTGCTGCTGCCGGAGGCTGACCAGTCCGGCGATGCGGCTGCGGAGATTGCGGCCAGCGACGCCCTGCCCGTTGCGCAACCAGCCCTTCGGTTGCTGGAGCCCGTGACGGAACTGCCACCCCAGCCGGCCTCGGAGCCTGCCTGGTCCTACGTGCAGGTCGCGCGCGGCGACACACTGGAGGTGATCTTCCGTCGGCTGGGACTCTCGCCCCGCTTGCTGCACGACATCGTGCGCATCGACGAAAACACGCGCGGGCTGGCACGGCTTCGGCCCGGGGACGAGCTGGCCTTCGAGATCAACGACAGCGACGGTTTCCGCACGCTGCGCGCCGAATTCGACGACGAACACTGGCTGTTCGTGGATCAGACGGAGGAAGGGTTGTCCAGCCGCCTGGAACCGCGTGATCTCGAAACCCGCATCGTCGAAGTGAAGGCGGAAATCAACTCCTCGCTGTTCAACGCCGGCAAGAACGCCGGGCTTTCGGACAACATGATCCTGCGCCTGGCGGCGATCTTCGGCTGGGATATCGACTTCGCACTGGATATCCGGCGCGGCGACCGCTTCGCCCTGGTGTTCGAGGAAATCTACCGCGACGGCCAGTTTTTGCGCCAGGGTGCGATCCTCGGCGCGCGCTTCATCAACCGGGGCCGAAGCTTCGAAGCCGTCCGATTCGATGCCGGCAACGGGCCGGACTTCTACGATCCGCAAGGCCGACCGATGCGCAAGGCATTTCTGCGCGCACCGATCAACTTCACGCGAGTGTCGTCCAACTTCAACCCGCGCCGTCTCCACCCGGTCACCCGCCGCGTGCGACCGCACAACGGCACCGACTACGCCGCGCCCACCGGCACACCCATCTGGGCGGCCGGCGACGGCACCGTAATCGAGGCGGGCTACGGTGCGGCCAACGGCAATTACATCTTCCTCCAGCACGGCAACCACATCGTCACGCGCTACCTGCACCTTTCGCGCAAGATGGTCAAGCGCGGCGACCGGGTACGCCAGGGCCAGACCATCGGCCTGGTCGGTGCCACCGGCCTGGCCACCGGGCCCCATCTGCACTACGAATTCCTGGTCCACGGCCGCCATCGGGACCCGCGCACGGTCGATCTGCCCGAAGCCGAGCCGCTGCCGGACTCGAAGCTGCCGGAATTCCGGGCCGAAACATCCGCGATGTTCACGCAACTGACCGAAATGCTGCCGCCGGAGACCATGCTGGCCAGCCGCGCCGATTCCGAGCCCGACACCCGCAACACCGCACCCTGATCAGTTCTTTACCGCAGCCAAGCGCCAGCGTGACCAACCGGGCGGCTGGCGGGGCGTGGTGCTGCCTGGTGGCGAGCCGCGGGTCGATCGGCAACGCCGACAATGACAAGGCTCAAGGGAGCTTTGGTGCCACTGGGCTTGATTACGATGGCGTTCGAACTTGAATGCCTTCCTTGAAACCTGATGGATGCGGATCGCTGCTGAAAGCTCATCATCTGATCCGCGACCCACGACTCACCACCAGGCAACACCACGCCCCGCTGAAAGTTGGGTGCAACACTCCCCTCCCCGCACCCGGCATCACCCGCCCATCCCGACCCGGATGGAATCCGGAATCGGCAAGACACCCGCACCACAGGCCCCGCCGGGTTTGACCTTTCCATTTACGATTTACCATTCACGATTCACGAAAGCTCTATACACCGCCAGAACTCCATGACGTCTTCGCCAGTGAACGGAGCCGCCATCCCAAATCCATCCGTGTTCATCCGCGTTCATCTGTGGATAAACATGCTTTTGCCGCAAGGATGGCTGCGAATTCAGCGACAATGCGAGGCATGAAACCGGAACTGTTTCTTGGTCTGATCTCGGGCACCAGCATGGATGGCATCGACGCGGCGCTGGTCGATTTCGATGCCGACCCGCCGCAAGTCACGAGGGCGGGGACCCGGCCCTACCCGGCGCGGCTGCGGGCCGAACTGGAAGAACTGCGGGCCGATCCGGACACCTTCCCGACCGCGCGGCTGGCGCGGCTGGATGCCGAAATCGGGCAGGCCTTCGCCGATGCTGCCAACGAGCTGATGGCTGAAGCCGGGGTCGAGGCGAACGAGGTTCGCGCCATCGGCAGCCACGGCCAGACCATCCTGCACCGGCCCGACGACGACCCTGCATACACGCTGCAGATCGGTGATCCGGCACGCATTGCCGCTGCCACCGGCATGGATACGGTGGCTGATTTCAGGCGCGCCGATCTGGCCGCCGGCGGTCAGGGCGCACCGCTGGCGCCGCTGCTGCACCATGCCCTGCTGGCCAGTCCGCACGAACACCGGCTGGTGGTCAACCTCGGCGGCATCGCCAATATCACGCTGCTGCCGGCCAATGGGGATGTTTCAGGTTTCGATACCGGGCCGGCCAACTGCTTTCTGGACCTGTGGTACCGGCAGCATCATGACGATGAATTCGACCGCGACGGCCGCTGGGCGGCCTCGGGCCGGGTCGATGAATCAGCGCTGGCGCGCCTGCTCGATGACCCGTACTTCGACCGCGCACCGCCGAAAAGTACCGGCATCGAGTATTTCAGTCCGGCCTGGCTGACCGCCCGCCAACCGGACTGGGCCGAGGCGCAACCGGCCGATTTTCAGGCTACGCTGGCCGAGTTCAGCGCGGCATCACTGATCGATGCGATCGAACACTTCGTGCCGTTCCTACCGGAACGCGTGCTGATTTGCGGCGGCGGCGTGCACAACGCCGACCTGCTGGCCCGCATTCGCCGCCGGCTGCCCGATGCCGCGGTGCAATCAACTACTGATTTCGGAATCGATCCGGATTTCGTCGAGGCCGTGCTGTTCGCCTGGCTGGCGCGTGAGTTCAGCGCCGGCAAGGCCATCGAAACCGGGCCGGTAACCGGCGCGGCGCGTCCGGTTCGGCTGGGCGCGATGTGGCCGGCGGGCTGAATCAGCGCCGGCGGCGACCGATGCTGGCAACCGAGACCGAAGCCTCTTCACCCTGGGTGGTGCGGATGGGCGCGCCTTCCTGCGGCGCCCAGGCCGAGCCGTAGACCGCCTCCCATTCGGCCCGCACACGTCTCTGGTCGTCGAGACCGGCACGGCAGCTCTCGTCCCAACCGTCCGGCGGCGGCTGATCGGTCAGCGCAACCCCGGCGCCGGTCAACTGGCGCCACAGGGCGTTGCCGTCGCGATGCAGCGAGGTGATCCAGTCGGTATCCAGCACCGGCTCGACGAAGCCGGCCCGCATCATCGCATCGCCCAGGCGCTGCACATCCAGGAAGGAGCCGAATCCAGCGACCGCGCTCGCGTCGCGCTGGGCGCGCAGCGTGTCCGGCCCGAATGCCGAAAGCAACACAAGCCCGCCGGGCCTGAGCACGCGCCGGAAACCGTTGAGCAAAGCCGGCAGATCCTCGCACCACGGCAGCACCAGGCTGGAAAACATCAGATCGACGCTGGACTCGGCCAGCGGCAACTGTCCGATGTCGGCCTGCAGCAATTCGAACCGTCGTCGCTGCCACCAGCGCGGCCGCGCCTGATCGAGCATGGCAGTTGAGAAATCCAGCGCCAGCACGCGCGCCTGCGGATAGCATTCGGCCAGCCGGTGCGCGAACCGACCCGGTCCGCAGCCGGCGTCGAGCACAACAGTCGGCTCCAGCTTCAGGCCCTCCAGCCGCGAAAGCAGACGATCGCCGATTTCGCCTTGAACCGAGGCCCATGCTTCATACCCGGGCGCAATGCAATCGAAGGCCCGTCTCAGACTGCCAGACGCGGTGACCACATCGCCGTGCCTAGCGGTATCCGACTGCCAGGACTCGTTTTCGGTGTCTGTGTTGCTCATAGCCATCGTCCGGCGGATTGATCAAGGCCACATCACGAAAACCAACCCGCTGCATGATCCAGACCAGCGTCTCGGCACTGGGCACCAGGCAGATTCCGGCCGTTGAGGCTTCCGGGCCGTGAGTTTCCTCGGTCTCGTCGATCACGCAAAAGCATCCCTTGATCGGGCGAACGAACTCGGCGTTTCCCCAGTCGAGCATTCCGGAAAGGTGAGGCCCGACCTGCGTTTCGATCACAGTGACGCGACGACAGTACTTGTATGCAGTCCGGATCGCCGCAACCGGATTCTCCAGATGGTACAAAAGCCCGACCATCAACACGATATCGGCCGGCTCCAGAGAGACCGAGTCGATCTGCTCCACCGACGACTGAATGAACGAGATCTTCGACTCCAGTCCCAACGCCTGGACCATCAGCCTCGCGTCCTCGATATGGCGCTGGCGGGGCTCCACCCCGGTTATCCTGTTACATCCCATTTTCGCCAGCTCGACGCTGAACCACCCTTGATGCGAACCAAAATCAATGGCCGTCAGATCTTCGGCACGGCACAGCGGTTCGAGTCGCTCGCGCATCATCGCGAGCCGGGTCTCATGCACCGGCCGGACTTGTTCGGGGAGATAGGAGGTGGTGCTGCTGCCGTCCGGCAGATCGAAACGGTAGAACCACTCACGTTGCTGGACTTGTTCCAGAATTCGGGGATCAATCGACATACAACCAGTTCCTGATGACTTCAGACCACGCAATTTTTGGAATCGGAATCAATCGGCCCGGGTCTGGAGAGCTGGTGATAGCCACAGACCATCCGCCGCTCGCTGACAGACAAGGCCGCCGGGAGTGGCCACGCTGCCCGGCAGGCGGCCGGCAAACGAACGTCGGCACCGCACGCAATTGCGCGATGCATTCTGACACATTTCCCGAATATTCGTTGCCGGCAAGACCCGCATGACGGATCACCTGATGAAAAAAATTACCAGCTACATCAGGGTTGCGCACTGGCTGTGGCCGCCGACCTGCCTGGTCTGCGGCCAAGCGGCCGAGCGCGACCAGGATTGCTGTGGTTCCTGTCATGCCGACCTGCCGATCGCCCGAGGCGGTTGCCGGCGCTGTGCGCTGGTGTTGCCGGAGTTCGTCGAGTTGTGCGGACGCTGCCAGCAGAAGCTGCCGCCGTTCCAGCGCGCCTGGGCCGCGTTCCCGTTCCAGCCGCCGATCGATTCGCTGATCCGCCGGTTCAAGTTCGAGGGCAGCCTGACCGCCGGCCGGGTGCTGGCCGAACTGGCCGCCGAACGCTTCGCGCTACAACGGGCGGACCGGCCGCAGCTGCTGGTGCCGGTGCCGCTGAACTGGCGCCGGCTGTGGCGGCGTGGATTCAACCAGTCCGAGTTGATCTGCCGCGACCTGTCGCGTCAGCTCGACGGTTTGCCGTGGGCGCGGCTGCTTCAGCGCACGCGCGCCACGCCGCGCCAGTCCGACCTGCCGGCCGACAAACGCGGCGGCAACGTGCGAGGCGCCTTCGCGGTGCGGGAAATGCCGACGGGGCTGAAGCATGTCGCGCTGGTCGACGACGTGATGACCACCGGTGCGACGCTGGCCGAGTGCGCCCGCGTGCTCAAGCGCGCCGGGGTAGCGCGCGTGGATGTCTGGGTGCTGGCACGGGCCTGATCAGTTGGCGGTAATGGTCTGCCAGAGGACATCGACAAACGCCGCGCCCAGCGCCTTGCTGCGCTCGGGCGACCAGCCGGTTTCCGGCACGGGCCGGTTGGCGGCGTCCTTGAACGGCATTTCCAGCGTCATGGCCAGGCAACCGAAGGTCTCGGCGATGTAGTCGGTGCACTTGCGCAGATCCGCGCTGCCCGGGGCATCGCGCTCGTAGCCGTATTCGGTCTGGAAATCCGGCGTGATGCGCGCAAGACGGGCCTTGAAGTCGGCCAGTTCGGTTTCCATTGCATCGTTCCAGCGCGCCACGCCCTCACCGCCGGCGATGAAGTTGTACGGCAGCGCCTCGTCGCCGTGCACGTCCAGCGCCAGATCGACGCCGGTCTCGTGCATACGCCGGCGCACATGCCAGACCTCGGGTGAGGTTTCCGGATCCGGATCGCGCCAGGCGCGGTTGAGATTGACGCCGTGAGCATTGACGCGCAGGTGACCGCGCACGCTGCCGTCGGGGTTCATGTTCGGCACCAGGTGGATCGCGGCGTGCTCCAGCAGCGCACGCGAGACGCCGTCGGCCTCGTCGAGCAGGCGGTCGAGAAAGCCTTCCACCCACCACTCGGCCATGGTTTCGCCCGGGTGCTGGCGCGCGGTGATCCAGATGCGTCGGGACGGGGCCTCGCGATTGCCGATATTCAGCAGCGTCAGCGGCCGGCCATCGGGCGTAGAGCCCAACACCTCGGCCGAAACGTCCGGATGCCACTGCGCGCGGGCAATCAGGTTGCAATGGCGCTCGAAATCATACGGCGCGAAATAGGCGTAGCGCACAATATCGACGGCCGGGGTGTGCGAGATCACCAGCCGCTTCCCATCGAACGCCGTGGGCACGCGCAGCCAGCTCTCGCCATCCTCGCAGGCAACCGCCTGGTAGTCGCGAAAACCTTCCGGGTAGGACATCTCGCCGGCATTCTCGATGCTCATGCAGCAATCGGCACCGCGCCCGCCGGCCAGCTCGAACATGAACCACTGCCCGTGCTCACCGCCCTCGTCCTTGCGAATCTTCAAACGGATGTCGGCCGGGTCGCTGGCCTCGACCACCTCGATATTGCCGCCGTCGAATTGGCTATGAATCGTGATCATGAAAGTTGGTCCTGTTGATTGCGTTGCGTCGGGGAATCTGAAACGGGAAAAGCGGGCCACAGATTACACAGATTCACACAGATTATTGAATAGTTATTTTTTCCTGATTAGATACGTGTCTCAGCCAGTCGTCAGCGAGGCCGACCAGGGTGGCTGGCGGGCAGTGGCGTCGCCTGCCGACCGACCCACGACTCACCACCAGGCAACACCACCGCCCGCTGAAAGTTGGGTGCAATGCTCGATACGCCTTACTGCGATCAATGCCTCATGCGCCAGTGAACGGAGCATCAGCTGATCTTTCCAAGCAAAATCAATAATCTGTGCAAATCTGTGTAATCTGTGGCCCGCTTTCAAAGTCTGTGGATCGCTTTCAAAGGCTACTGCCCGGCCGCCGATGCTGCGCGCAGGCGGCCGAGAATCGAGCGCAGGGCCAGCGGTCGGATGGGCTTGTGCAGGAGTTCGCAGCCGGCTGCACGCGCAGCAGCACGCAGTTCGGCGGCGTGGTCGGCGCTGATCAGCAGGGTCGGGCAGTCAAAGCCGTTGCCGCGCAGTTGCTTGAGCAGATTCAGGCCGGTGTCGCCGCGGTCCAGGTGGTAGTCGATGATCATCAGATCGAACGGTTGCCGCTGCCAGGCGGCTGCCGCTGCCGGGCTGTCGGCGGCAGATTCGACCTCGAATCCCCAGTCGGCCAGCAACCGGGCGAGCGAATCCAGCATGGCGCTGTCATTGTCGACCAGCAGCACGCGACCGGACATGTCCCTGGCCGGATACAGCCCTCGGGGTTCGACCGTTTCGGCCACGCTGGCTTGCTCGACCAGCACGCCGAATAAAGTGCCACGGCCTTCGTGGCTTTGCAGCACCAGTTCATGGCCCAGCAGCCTGGCCATGCGCTCGGCGATCGCCAGCCCCAGGCCCAGCCCCGGTGCACCCTGGTCCGTTTCCAGTCGACGGAATTCCTCGAAGATTACCTGGCGGTCGGCCGCCGCGATGCCCGGCCCGGTATCCCAGACCCCGACCAGCACCCGCTTCCCGCGCCTGCGCGCGCCCAGCACGATGCGGCCGCGTCGGGTATAGCGCACCGCGTTGGAAAGGAAATTCTGCAGGATGCGCCGGAGCAGTTGCGGGTCGCTGGTCACGGCCAGCGAGGTGCGGTGACAGTGAAGTTCAAGTCCGCGCTCGCGCGCCATCAGGCCGAACTCGCCGGCCAGCTGGCCGAACAGTTCGTCGAGCCGGAAGCCGTTGATCCGCGGCTCCAGCCCGCCGGCATCCAGACGCGAGATGTCGAGCAGGCTTTCAAGCAGGTTCTCGGTCGCACCCAGCGCGCCGGAAATCCGGCCCAGCGCCTCGGCCTGTTCGGTGTCCTCGAGCTTGCGCGTGAGCGAATGGGTCATCAACTGCGCGGCGTTCAGCGGCTGCACCAGGTCGTGACTGACCGCGGCCAGAAAACGGCTCTTTGCATTGTTGGCCTGCTCGGCCGTCAGCTTGGCCTGCTCCAGTTCGGTGGTCCGATCGGTCACCCGCTGCTCCAGCGTTTCGTTGATCTGGCGAAGTTCATCCTGGGCCTGCCGGAACGCAGTGACATCGGTAAAGGTGGCGACAAAGCCGCCGCCGGGCATGGGGTTGCCGCGGATCTCGATGATGCGTCCATCCGGCCAGGGCCGCTCGATGCGGTGGCGATGGCCGGCGCGCTTGTGGGCCAGGCGCCGCTCGATTGCCGCGTCCAGATCGGCGTCGTCGACCAGGCCGCGGATCGCATTGTGCCGCAGCAGGTCGGCGACCGGCCGGCCGACCCGGATCAGTTCGTCGGGATAGTCGAACAGCTCCAGGTAGGTCTGGTTCCAGGCCACCAGGCGCAGCTCGGCATCGACCACGCAGATGCCCTGGCTCATGTTCTCCAGCGCGCCGGACAGCACTTCGCGCGAGAAGCGCGCCTGCTCGGAGGCCTGCCCGACCAGGTCGGCGACGGTTTCCAGCGGCGCCGGCGCGCGCCGGCGGGCGGCATCGAGCAGCAGCCGGGCCGAGGCCGCGCCGACCACGGCGGCCAGCTCGTGCTCGACCTCCGCTTCCAGCTCGGCTTCTTCCAGCCCGCGCCCGAACAATTGCCGGCAGCGCGGCTCGGTCAGAAAACGGCCGGCCAGGTCGCGTAACGTGTCCGGGTCCAGCCGTTCGTCACGCCGAGGGTCGGGGCCACTGCCGGCTTCCAGTCGCCGGACTGCCAGCACCAGCGCCACGTTGACCGCGAGACTGGAAAGCACCGCACGCGGCAGCGCTTCCAGCCCGGCCATGCCGAACAGCCCGGAAGGGCTCAGCCAGCCCAGCGTGTCGGCCAGCACCTGCGCGTGGCTCATCAACGGCAGCAACAGCACGTAGGCCCAGACCACGACACCGCCGGCAAGACCCGTCAGGATGGCGCGTGCCGGCAGCCCCGGCCGGTAAACCGCCAGCACCACCGCCGGCGCCAGTTGCGCCAGGCCGGAAAACGACAGCGCGCCGATATCGGCCAGCGCCTCGGCCGTGCCGGCCATGCGATTCCAGACCCAGGCCAGCAACAACACCAGCCCGATGCCCAGCCGACGCTGCATGCGCACGCCCAGGCTCAGGTCCGAAAGACCTCCTCGATCAAGCAGCAGCGGTGTAAGCCAATGGTTTCCGATCATGATCGAAAGCGTGAGACTGGCCAGGATGACCATGCCGGTGGCGGCACTCAGGCCGCCCAGAAACGCAAACAGCGCCAGGCCCGAGGCATCCACCGAAAGCGGCAGCATCAGCACATACAGATCCGAAGGCACGCCCTGCCCGCCCAGCAGCGCCTCGCCGGCACGCGCCAGCGGCAGGATGGGCAGCGCGATCAGGATCAGAAACAGCGGGAACAGCCAGCGCGCGGTGCGGATATGGTTGCTGTCGCGACACTCGACCACGCCGATGTGGAACTGGTGCGGCAGCGTGAACATGGCCACCGCTCCGAGCAGCATCAGGGTGAAGAACGTGCCCAGCGAGCTGATCGGCAGTGCAGGCGTGGTCGCCTGCCAGTCGGCCGGACCGTCGAACAGGAAAAACAGCACGAACGCGCCCAGGGCCAGCATGGCGGTGAGCTTGAACAGCGATTCGAAGCCCATCGCCAGCACCAGGCCGCGATTGTGTTCCACAGCCGAGGCTCGCCGGGTGCCGAACAGGATCGCGAACAGCGCCATCAGCAGCGCGATGTAGAGCGCCAGGTCCTGCCACAGCGCCAGCCCGTCGGCTTCGCCGGCAAGCCCGGTCAGCGTGCCGAAGCTCATCGCCACGGCTTTGAGTTGCAGCGAGATGTAGGGCACGATGCCGAGCACCGCGACCAGGGTAACCACCGCGGCAAGCCACGAGGACTTGCCGAAGCGCGTGGCGATGAAGTCGGCGATGCTGGTGGAATTGTGCTGCTTGCTCAGCCGCACCAGCCGCATCAGGAACGGCCAGCCGAACACGAAAATCAGGATGGTGCCGATGAAGGTCGGCGGCACCGGCCAGCCCGAGCGCACCGTCTGGGTGGTGGTGCCGTAGAACGTCCAGGCGGTGCAGTAGACGGCCAGCGACAGCGAGTAGACCACCGGCCAGAATCGCCGGAAGCGCTCGGGCGAACGCTCGCCGACCAGGGCCGCGGCAAACAGCAACCCCAGCCAGACCGCACCGGCCAGCACCAGCACCGCGCCGGTCAGCGGCATTCAGTCAGCTCACGAAAGGTTGCACCATCCATCCCGCCATTGTGCCGCAACCGGGCGTTCGCGAATCGGAGTTCGCTCCCACACACAGATCACCCGCTGTAGGAGCGATTTCCAATCGCGATGATCAACAATGTCCGAGCCCCGAGTCCCGAGTCCCGACTCCCGAGTCCCGAGTCCCGAGCCCCGAGCCCCGAGCCCCGACATGTTTCGCCGGGGACGTGGCCCCGGCCTACGCGAGGTCTCCGACGAGTAGATCCTATGAGGCGTGACGGCCCGACCGGGCCGAGGGCTTGAAAAGCGGGCCGTCTGCAGATCAAATTTCCCGCGAAGGGGGATTTTTACAACTCAGATAAGGAGTTCACGATCATGCAAACGACCCAACGACAGTTTACGACGGACGAGACGATTCTGACAATGGCAGTCGAACTGGCCGGGGCGAGCTGGAAGCTGGCGCTGGATGACGGCCGGCGGCGCTCGCCGCGGGTGGTCAGGTGCGATGCCGATGAACCGGGCGCGCGGTTGCACGAGTTGCTGGCTGAGATCGAAGCGGTCAGGAGACGCTGGGATTTGCCGGCTGAGGTCCGGGTGGTGGTCGGCTACGAGGCCGGCCAGGACGGATTCTGGCTGGCGCGCGCGCTTGAGGACAATGGGCTGGAAGCGGTCGTGATCGATCCGGCGAGCATTCCGGTCGAACGTCACCACCGGCGGCGCAAGACCGACCGGCTTGATGCAATCCGGCTGGTGCTGGCGCTCAGGCGCTGGTTGCGCGGGGAGCTCGACGCGATGCGCCCGGTTCGGATCCCGAGCGTGGAAGCCGAAGACCAGCGCTGGCGGGTGCGCGATCGCAAGCAGCTGCAAAAGGAGCGCAACCAGCACCGCGACCGGATGCGCAAGCTTTTGCGCACGCAGGGCTGCTGGGTGGAGATCGACGCGAGGTTCGGTCAGCGGCTGGAACGCGGGGAGATCCGGGATTGGCAAGGCCGGGCACTGGGGCCGGGCTTGCGGACCCGGCTGGCGGCCGAATGGCAGCGCCTGGAGCTGGTCGAGACCCAGCTTGAACAGCGCGAGGCCGAGCTGTGTGCTGGCGATGTGTTGACGCCGGCGGCGCAGGCGCAGATCGAGCAGTTGCAGAAGCTGCGCGCGGTGGGCCCGTACACGGCGATTCCGCTGGTGATGGAACTGTATGGCTGGCGGGACTTCCGCAACCGGCGTGAGGTCGGCAGCTGTGCCGGCCTGGTGGGCCAGCCCTACGACAGCGGCGAGAGCCGGGTTGATCAGGGCATCAGCAAGCAGGGCAAGCGCCAGGTGCGGGCGTTGCTGATCGAGCTGGCCTGGCTGTGGCTGCGCTACCAACCCGACAGCGAGCTGAGCCGCTGGTTTGCCGAGCGCACCCGCGGCCAGGGCAAGCGGGTGCGACGGATCATGATCGTGGCCGTGGCACGCAAGCTGGCGATCGCGTTGTGGCGCTATCTGGACACCGGTGAGATCCCGGCCGGGGCACGTCTGAAGGCGGCCTGAAGTTTTGCCGGAGCGTCGAAGCCAAAGCAACGACCAAAATCACGAGGAGGACGGTTTTTCGATTCGAAGTGGACACGCCCGTGGGCCGACCGGGTTGCCGCAAGCAACCGTTTCATGTAGATGGGGCGTGTTCTTGAAGCGGTGAGTCTGCAGTGTTTGAAGCATGCAGGATCAGGTTGGGCCTGAGCGCCTAACGGATGGAAGGTGGTCGAGACGCTGGTCGTCTGACGTTGAAAACGAAACCGCGCTTCGAATGGATGAGCCGGACCCGGGAGAAGTACAGGAACCGAAACGCATACAATCGATCTGCGACGAGCCCGCCGGGCGCGGGTTGCGGGCGACTACAGCCCCAAAAAACCGCCCCTTGACAAATGACGCCTCATGGAAGGCCGGCCCCACGCGGCCGGCATCAACAATGCCCGAGTCCCAAGTCCCGAGTCCCTAACCCCTACCAAATACTGACGCGCTCCTCCGGCGCAATCCACAGGGCATCGTCGGGCCCGATATCGAACGCCTCGTACCAGGCATCGATGTTGCGCACCACGCCGTTGACGCGATACTGCGGCGGGCTGTGCGGGCCGTTGATGAGTTGGGAACGAAGGGCTTCCTCGGTGTAGAGATTGCGCCATACCTGGGCCCAGGCCATGAAGAAGCGCTGCTCGCCGGTGAAACCATCGAGCACCGGCGCCTGGCCGTCATGGTGATCTTCCAGGTACAGGCTGTAGGCATGCAATGCGATCGACAGGCCGCCCAGGTCGCCGATGTTCTCGCCCAGGCCCAGCGCGCCGTTGACGTTCATGCCTTCCAGCGGCGAGAACTGGTTGTACTGCTCGACCAGCGCCGCGGTGCGCTGCTCGAACTGCGCCCGCGATTGATCGGTCCACCAGTTGCGCAGCACGCCGTCGGCATCCGAGCGCGAGCCCTGATCATCGAAGCCGTGGCCCATTTCATGCCCGATCACGCCGCCGATGGCGCCGAAGTTGACTGCCGGGTCGGCGAACGGATCGAAGAACGGCGGCTGCAGGATGGCGGCCGGAAAGACGATCTCGTTGCGCGTCGAGGAATAGTAAGCGTTGACCGTCTGCGGCGTCATGAACCACTCCCAGTCGCGCACCGGCTCGCCCAGGCGCGAGATCGAGTCCTGCCAGCCCCATTCGGCAAGGGCATCCACGCTTTCAACCAGGCGTGCGGCATCGATCTCGACGGTGGAATAGTCACGCCAGCGATCCGGGTAACCGATCTTGGGGTCGAACGCGGCCAGCTTGGCACGTGCTTCGACGCGGGTCTCTTCGTCCATCCAGTCCAGCGTTTCCAGCCGCTCGGCGAATGCACGGCGGAGGTATTCGACCAGCGTTTCCATCTGCGCCCGGTACTCCGCCGGGAAATGGCGCTGAACATAGACCTGACCCACGACCTCGCCCAGCCGGCCGGAGACGAACTGGATCGCGCGCTTGTCGCGCTCGCGCTGTTCCTCGACCCCGCGCAGGCGCTGATCGAACATTTCAAAGCGCGCCTGCTCGAATTCCGATGACAGCAGTGAGGCGTGATTGTTGACCCAGTGGAAGGCATGCCAGGCCGCCCAGGTCTCGGGCGGGGTTTCGGCGAACAGTTCGGCATTGGCGGCGATCGCGGCGTCGGTGGCGACAACCAGTTCCTCGATCTCGCCGACCTGGCGCGCTTCCAGGAACGCATCCCAGGCAAAGCCGGGCGCGAATTCGGCCAGCTCTTCGCGCGTCATCAGGTTGTAATTGGCCTGGCGATCGCGCCGCTGCACGCGCGTCCAGTGGTTGGCCGCAATTGCAGTCTCCAGTGCCATGATCGCTTCGGCGCGCTCTCGCGCCCGGTCGATGCCGGCACGCTCGAGGGTTGATTCGATGTAATCGACATAGGCCGCGCGGTGGGCCGGAAACGGCTCGTCGTCGCGCTCGTAGTATTCGCGATCCGGCAGGCCCAGCCCGCTCTGACCAACCCGGACGATGTAGCGCTCCGGGTTGCCGGCATCCTGGGTCACCCCCAGCCCGACCAGCGAGGAAGTCCCGCGACGGCCCATCCAGTGGGCGATCTGCTCGTGGCTGTCCAGCGCAATCAGCTCTGCCAGCGTGGCCCGGATCGGCTCGATGCCGCGCGCCTCGATGGTTTCGGTATCCAGATAAGCTGCGTAAAGATCGCCGATCTGCTGGCGCGGATCGCCCGGGGAGGCATCGGCGGCCGCGGCTTCGGCAATGATCTGCTCGACCCGCTCTTCGGCTTCCAGCGACAACTCGGTGAACGAACCGAAACGCGAGAAACCGGCCGGAATCTCGGCCCGCTCCAGCCAACCGGCATTGACGTGCGCGAAGAAGTCGTTTCCGGGCCCGACTTCGGCCGACAGTCCGCCGGTGTCGATGCCCCAGGCGCCGATCCGGGCCGACCCGGCAACCTCGGCCACGGCTGCATCCTCTGCCCCGGCCGCCGTCGATTCGGGTTCGGTGCGATCCGAATCGCAGCCAGCCACAATCATTCCGGCCGCCAGTGCAGCCATCCAGTAAATTCTGTTCATTGCCGAGGGTTCCTGAGTTGAAGATCTTTCATCTGCCCGGGGAGAACCGCGCGACGGAGCACCAGCGCGGGCAGAAACTGAAGTAATCCCCTAATGTTTACCACAACAGGGCAAGCTGCATGTGCCGAAAGTCATCCAGAAAAGAGCTGGAATCCGCATCACCTCCAGAACGATCAATCTTGACATGGACGTTGAATTGCGGACATTCTTGCGCGCGCTTCGAATTTCCGGGCCAGATGAAAGCGCGCAACTGGTCACACTTTGCGGCCAGATTTCAGGGTTCCAGGCTTGAAACCCCACGGCCCGGCAGCCGCATTCCGGAAGCTCGAGTGGCTCATCCCCGGTGAAGCTGATCCGGTTTCGCTGGTAATGACGAGTAGCGGTTGCCATACATCCATAAGACATAAACGAGGAGAGAGAGGACATGCAACATTTGAGAAAAACCGGCGCCGCACTTGCCGCGGCATTGCTGCTGAATACCGCCTGGGCCGATGACAATCGCTGGATCGTCCAGTTCGCGCCCGGCCAGGCGGCCGACGGCAAGGCATCCGTTCAGGCCGCCGGCGGGCGGATCGAACTGGACCTGACCCACCGCGAT
>SR_TP_S13solDRAFT_1000119_pt1 | contig 41892 bp, 44 predicted proteins | sample SodReaTP_S13sol_FD_11159 | JGI IMG/M metagenome (IMG submission 11159) | reverse complement strand
CGGATCCTCGAGCCGCGCGCGCCGCGGCCCGAGCGGCGGCTGCAGGCCGTGCGGCAGCTGTCGCAGGCGGGGGTGCCGACCGCGGTGCTGACGGCGCCGATGATCCCGGCGATCAACGACGTCGAGCTGGAGGCGCTGCTGGAGGCGGCCGCCGGCGCCGGCGCCGAGGCCGCCTCCTGGGTGCTGCTGCGCCTGCCGCGCGAGCTGGGGCCGCTGTTCGAGGCCTGGTTGGAGGCGCACTTCCCGGACCGCAAGGCCAAGGTGCTCGGCATCCTGCGCGAGACCCGCGGCGGCCGGCTCTACGACGCCCGCTTCGGCAGCCGCATGCGCGGCGAGGGCGCCTATGCCTTCCTGCTGGCCCGGCGCTTCGCCCTGGCCGTGCGCCGCAACGGCCTGAACCGCCGCGGCTGGGAGCTGGACTGCGGCCGTTTCCGGGTGCCGCCGCCGGAGGGGCAGCTACCGCTGCTGTGACCCGGTAACGATCTGTTTTCAAAAGTCGAATCGAATCGTCATACGTCAAGCGCAATGCTGCGCTGCGATATGATGCTTTGATGACGCACGATTCTGGCCTATATAGCCGCCAACCCTCAAAAAAGGCGTGCCGCGCGGCGCGGGAGAGATCCGATGGCCAGGAACCGTAGTGAAACCGTGAAGAAGCCCGAGAGCGACCGTCCGCACGTCCCCAAGGCGCGCAAGTGCCTGATGTGCCGGAACGAATTCCGCTCCAACTGGTCGGGCGAGCGGATCTGTCCGAACTGCAAGCAGACCCAGGCCTGGAGCGACGGCCACGGGCTGGCCGCCTGAGCCGCGTCCGCGTGCCTGCGGTCCTGCGGCGGCTTTCCTCTAGCGCCCGGCCCGCCGGGCGATAGGGGAAAGCGGCCCGGAAGCGCGCCCCGCCGCCCCCCTGCCGATGCCCGACGACAGCCACGAGATCGAACTGGGCGCGCTCGAGGGGCGCGTAGTGGTCGGTCTCGACGAGGTCGGGCGCGGCCCGCTCGCCGGGCCGGTCGTGGCCGCCGCCGTGGTCCTCGACCTGCGCCGCCTGCCGGACTCCCTGCGCCTCGGCCTGGACGATTCCAAGAAGCTCACCGCCGCCCGTCGCGCCGCCCTGGCCGCGGCGCTGCCGGACTACGCCCGCACGGCGGTGGCCGGCGCCTCGGCGGCCGAGATCGACAGCCTCAACATCCTGCAGGCCAGCCTGCTGGCGATGCGCCGCGCCGTGACGGCGCTCGGCCTGGCGCCGGATGCGGCCCTGGTCGACGGCCGGCAGGCGCCCGGCCTCGACTGTCCCAGCCGCTGTCTGGTCGGCGGCGACGGCCTCAGCCTCTCGGTGGCGGCCGCCTCGATCCTGGCCAAGGTCGCGCGCGACCGCCGCATGGAAGAGCTGAACGGCGACTTCCCCGGCTACGGCTGGGAGCGCAACCGCGGCTACGGCACGGCCGAGCACCTGGCCGCCCTGCGGCGGCTCGGTGCCTGTGCCGAACACCGCCGCTCTTTTGCGCCGATACGTGAGCTTCTATCTCCAAGATCCTGAGTCTCATCAAGAATCTTGACCCCGAGTCGCGCCCGTAGGATGCTGTGCCTCTTGCCGGGGCCGTGAGGGTCCCGGCCTGTGTTTTCGGGAAGCGGGCAGTGCCGTCGCGGAGGGCGGCCGTCCGGCAGGAGGGGGCGAGGGCATGGCGGGTACCACCAGGGCGTCGGCGCGTGCGGCGGCGGAGCGGCGCGGCACGGCGTCGGAGACGCCGCCGAGCGATCGCGTGCTGCAGGGCGACTGTGTCGCGCTGATGGCCGGGCTGCCGGCCGGCAGCGTCGACATGATCTTCGCCGACCCGCCCTACAACCTGCAGCTCGGCGGCGAGCTGCACCGGCCGAACAACAGCCGGGTCGACGGCGTCGAGGACGCCTGGGACCGCTTCGACGACCTCGCCGCCTACGACGCCTTCACCCGCGCCTGGCTGGCCGAGGCGCAGCGGGTGCTGAAGCCCGACGGCACGCTCTGGGTGATCGGCAGCTACCACAACATCTTCCGCGTCGGTGCGGCGCTGCAGGATCACGGCTTCTGGATCCTGAACGACGTCATCTGGCGCAAGTCCAACCCCATGCCGAACTTCCGCGGCCGGCGCTTCACCAACGCCCACGAGACGCTGATCTGGGCCGCGCGCTCGCAGGACTCCCGCTACCTCTTCAACTACGAGTCCATGAAGGCGCTGAACGACGACCTGCAGATGCGCAGCGACTGGTTCATCCCGATCTGCGGCGGCGGCGAACGGCTGCGCGACGAGGAGGGGCGCAAGCGGCATTCGACGCAGAAGCCCGAGGCGCTGCTGCACCGCGTGGTCCTGGCCTCGACCCGCCCGGGCCAGCTGGTGCTGGACCCCTTCCTGGGCAGCGGCACCACGGCGGCCGTGGCCAAGCGCCTGGGCCGGCGCTGGCTCGGCATCGAGCGCGACCCCGGCTATGCCGAGATCGCCCGCGAGCGCATCGCCCGGGTCGAGCCGCTGAGCGATCCGGCGCTGATCGAGATGAAGCCGAAGCGCGAGGCGCCGCGGGTGCCCTTCGGCTGGCTGGTGGAGCGCGGCCTGCTGGAGCCGGGAACGCTGCTCTACGGCCCGGACCGTCGCTGGCGTGCCCGGGTGCGCGCCGACGGCACGCTGGTGGCGAGCGGCCCCGGCGGCGACCACCGCGGCTCGATCCACCAGGTCGGCGCGGCGCTTCAGGGTGCGCCAGCCTGCAACGGCTGGACCTTCTGGCACCTCGACGTCGAGGGCAAGGCCGTGCCGATCGACGTGCTGCGCCAGAAGCTGAGGGCCGAGCTGAACTGAGGGTCCGCACGGTCCTCTTCTGCGCCGTCATCCTGAGCGTCAGCGAAGGATCTCGGGCCGATGGAGCACTAACGGATCGAGATCCTTCGGCCTGCGGCCTCAGGATGACGGCCGCTCACAGGGGACGTCAGCCGAAGCTGATCTGCAGGATCTCGTAGGCCTTGGGGCCCTTGGGCGTGGCCACCTCGACGGAGTCGCCCACCGCCTTGCCGATCAGCGCGCGGGCGATCGGCGAGGTGACGGCGATGCGGCCGGCCTTCACGTCGGCCTCGGTCTCGCCGACGATCTGGTAGCTCGTCTCCTGGTCCGTGTCCTCGTCGACCACGCGCACCGTGGCGCCGAACTTGACGGTGTCGCCGGACAGCTTCGAGGGGTCGATCACCTGGGCGCGGCTGATCTTGTCCTCGAGCTCGGCCACCCGGCCCTCGATGAAGGACTGGCGTTCTCGCGCGGCGTGGTACTCGGCGTTCTCGGAAAGGTCGCCGTGTTCGCGCGCCTCGGCGATCGCCTTGATCACTTCCGGGCGAGCCACCGTCTTGAGCTGCTTCAGCTCTTCTTCCAGCCGAGCATAGCCCTCGGCGGTCATGGGAACCTTGTCGTTCATGCCCTTCGGGAGACCTCCTGGCACCGGCCGCGCCCCATGGCGGCCGGCCGAAAAAGCGCGCGTTCCGACCGCCTGCGCGATCAGAACGCCCCCTTAAAGTACGACTGCAGCGGCGCCACTTCAAGAAGGCCGCCCTGGGCGGCCTCGATCGCCTTCACCGCGGCCTCGGCGCCCGCCATGGTCGTATAGTAGGGGATGGCGTTGGTGAGCGCGCTGCGCCGCAGGGAGAAGGAGTCGGCCACGGCGCGCCGATCCTCGGTGGTGTTGATCACCAGCTGCACATGACCGTCGATCATGCGGTCGACCACGTGCGGCCGCCGGCCTTCGCGCACCTTGTAGACCTGCTCGGCCGGCACGCCGCGCTGCTGCAGGTACTCGGCGGTGCCGGCCGTGGCGATGACGCCGAAGCCGAGCGAGACCAGCTGGGCGGCGATCTCCGCGGCGAGCGGCTTGTCCTCGTCCTTGACCGACACGAAGACGCGGCCCTGCGACGGCAGCTGCACCCCGGCGCCGAGCTGCGACTTCAGGAAGGCGCGGGCGAAGTCGCGGTCGATGCCCATGACCTCTCCGGTCGACTTCATCTCCGGCCCCAGCACCACGTCGACCCCGGGGAAGCGGGCGAAGGGGAAGACCGCCTCCTTCACCGCCACGTGCTCGCGCTTGGAGCGGGAGAGGCTGAATTCCGAGAGCTTGGCGCCGGCCATGACTCGGGCGGCGATCTTGGCGATCGGCACGCCGGTGGCCTTGGCGACGAAGGGCACGGTGCGGCTGGCGCGCGGGTTGACCTCGAGGATGTAGATGTCCTCGTCCTGCACCGCGAACTGCACGTTCATCAGACCGACCACGCCCAGCTCCAGGGCGAGGCGGGCGGTCTGGCGCTCGATCTCCTCGACGATCGCCGGCGAGAGGGAGTAGGGCGGCAGCGAGCAGGCGCTGTCGCCCGAGTGGATCCCCGCCTCCTCGATGTGCTCCATGATGCCGGCGACGAAGACCTCCTCGCCGTCGCAGACTGCGTCGACGTCCACCTCGGTGGCGTCGCGCAGGTAGGAGTCGATCAGCACCGGGTTGCGGCCGGAGACCTGCACGGCGGTGGCGATGTACTGCCGCAGCTCCGCCTCGTCGTGCACGATCTCCATGGCCCGGCCGCCCAGCACGTAGGAGGGGCGCAGCAGCACCGGGTAGCCGATCCGCTCCGCCTCCACCACCGCCTCCGCCAGCGAGCGGGCCAGGCCGTTGGCCGGCTGGCGCAGCGCCAGCCGGTGCAGCAGCGCCTGGAAGCGCTCGCGGTCCTCGGCCAGATCGATGGCGTCGGGCGAGGTGCCGAGGATCGGCAGCCCCGCCGCCTCCAGCGCCTGCGCCAGCTTCAGCGGCGTCTGCCCGCCGAACTGCACGATGGCGCCCTTGAGCCTGCCCCGCGACTGCTCGATGCGCGCGATCGCCAGCGTGTCCTCGGCGGTCAGCGGCTCGAAGTAGAGGCGGTCGGAGGTGTCGTAATCGGTGGAGACCGTCTCCGGGTTGCAGTTGACCATGATGGTCTCGAAGCCCGCCTCCTTCAGTGCGTAGGCGGCGTGGACGCAGCAGTAGTCGAACTCGATGCCCTGGCCGATGCGGTTCGGCCCGCCGCCCAGGATCATCACCTTCTCGCGCTCGCTCGGCTCGGCCTCGCACTCCGGCTCGCGCCAGTCGTGACCCTCGTAGCAGGCGTACATGTAGGGCGTGGGCGAGGGGAACTCGCCGGCGCAGGTGTCGATGCGCTTGTAGACCGGATGGACGCCGGCGCTCCGCCGCGCGGCGGCCACCGCCTCCTCCTCGACCCCGGTCAGCGTCGCGAGGCGGGCGTCGGAGAAGCCCATCGCCTTGAGGCGCAGCAGCGCCCGGCGCTCGCCCGGCAGCCCGTCGCGGCGCAGCACGGCCTCGGCCTCGACGATCTCGGCGATCTGCCGCAGGAACCAGAGGTCGATGTGGGTCGCCCGGTGGATCTCCTCGACCGAGAGGCCGTAGCGCAGCGCCTGCGCCACCGCCAGCAGCCGCTCCGGCACCGGCAGGGTCAGGTGCTCCAGGACGGCCTCGCGGTCGACCCGGCCGTCGTCGCCCGGCGCCCCGGGGATCGCCACCTCGTCCAGGCCGGCGAGGCCGGTCTCCATGGAGCGCAGGGCCTTCTGCAGCGACTCTTGGAAGGTGCGGCCGATCGCCATGGCCTCGCCGACCGACTTCATGGAGGTGGTCAGCAGCGCCTGCGTCCCCTTGAACTTCTCGAAGGTGAAGCGCGGCATCTTGGTGACGACGTAGTCGATGGTCGGCTCGAAAGAGGCCGGCGTCACCCGGGTGATGTCGTTGTCCAGCTCGTCCAGCGTGTAGCCCACCGCCAGCTTGGCGGCGATCTTGGCGATCGGGAAGCCGGTCGCCTTGGAGGCCAGCGCCGAGGAGCGCGAGACCCGGGGATTCATCTCGATCACCACCATCTCGCCGTCGGCCGGATTGACCGCGAACTGGACGTTGGAGCCGCCGGTGTCGACGCCGATCTCCCGCAGGCAGGCGATCGAGGCGTCGCGCATGATCTGGTATTCCTTGTCGGTCAGCGTCAGCGCCGGCGCCACCGTGACCGAGTCCCCCGTGTGGATGCCCATGGGGTCGATGTTCTCGATCGAGCAGACGATGATGCAGTTGTCCGCGCGGTCGCGGACCACCTCCATCTCGAACTCCTTCCAGCCCAGCACCGACTGTTCGATCAGCACCTCGTTGGTGGGGCTGGCGCGCAGGCCGCCGCGCACGATCTCGACGAATTCCTCGCGGTTGTAGGCGATGCCGCCGCCGGTGCCGCCCAGGGTGAAGGAGGGTCGGATGATGGCCGGCAGGCCGACCAGGTCGAGCGCGTCCATGGCCTCTTCGAAGGAGGTGATCATGCGCGAGGCCGGCGACTTCAGGCCGATCGTCTCCATCGCCTCGCGGAAGCGCTGCCGGTCCTCGGCCTTGTCGATGACGTCGGCGTCGGCGCCGATCATCTCCACCCCGTAGCGCTCCAGGATGCCGAGCTCGGCCAGCTTCAGCGAGGCGTTGAGCGCCGTCTGCCCGCCCATGGTCGGCAGCAGCGCGTCGGGGCGCTCGCGCGCGATCACCCGCTCCAGGAACTCCGGCGTGATCGGCTCCACGTAGGTGGCGTCGGCCAGGCCCGGGTCGGTCATGATGGTCGCCGGGTTGGAGTTCACCAGAACGACGCGGTAGCCCTCCTCCTTCAGCGCCTTGCAGGCCTGGGCGCCGGAATAGTCGAACTCGCAGGCCTGGCCGATGACGATCGGGCCGGCGCCGACGATGAGGATGGACTGGATGTCGCTACGCTTGGGCATGCGGGCACTCTGACTGGGCGCGCGGGGGCCGGCCGGCCCGGCGCGGGCGGGTTCTCGGGGCGGTTCTCTGGTGCATGTCTGCTGAAGCAGGGTTTCTGCCAGAAGCCGCCCGGGAAGGAAAGCGCGAAGGGCGCGATCGCGCAGGAAGCGCTTGCGCCGGCGCGGGAGGCACGCCATCTGGTTGTCGCACCCCCTTCCCGACCCTTCATCGGAAAGCGAGATGCAGCGCCGCGATCTGCTGGTCACCCTGGCCACTCTCCCCCTCCTGCCCGGGCTGCTCGCCGCCTGCGCCGCCCCGCCGCCGCCGCGTCCGGAGTTGGCGCGGATCGGCTTCGGCCACCGCGGGCCGCTGCGCTTCGACCTCGCCGAGGTGGTCTTCCGCAACGAGGACCGCACGCGGCAAGAAGCGCCGCAGGTCGGCCATCTCTTCCCCGACCCGCCGGCCGAGGTGGCCGAGCGCTGGGTCGCCGAGCGGCTGCGCGCCGAGGGCGGCAGCGGCCGCCTGGAGGCGATCCTGCGCGAGGCCTCGGTCACCGAGACGGCGCTGCCCCGCACCACCGGGCTGCGCGGCCTGGTGACGCGCGACCAGAGCGAGCGCTACGACGCCCGCCTGGTGCTGGCGCTGCGCGCCTACGACGGCGCGGGCGACCTGGCCGGCGGTGTCGAGGCGCGGGTCGAGCAGTCGACCACCGTGGCCGAGGATATCGGCCGGGGCGATCGCACCGCCGCCTGGCACCGCCTGACCGAGAGCCTGGCGCGGCGCCTCGACGAGGAGATGGAACGGGCGATCCGGGGCGGCGACCTCGGCCGCCTGCTGCGCTGAGGCGGGGAGGGAAGTCTTGGCCGCCTACTGCTTGCCGGAGGATACCTGCATCTACGCCGTCGGCGACACCCACGGCGAGGCGGCCCTGCTGGACCGCCTGCTGGCGCGCATTCGGGCCGACGCCGAGACGCGGCCCGCCCGCCGCCGCGTGCTGGTCTATCTCGGCGACTATGTGGACCGCGGGCCGGATTCCCGCGGCGTGATCGAACGGCTCGTCGCCGGGCCGCCGCCGGGCTTCGAGCAGGTCTGCCTGCTCGGCAACCACGAGGAGATGCTGCTCGGCTGCCTCGAGGGCGACCCGCGCAGCAGCCTGCTGTGGCTGACCAACGGCGGCGACGCCACCTGCCGCAGCTACGGGGTCGACCCCGAGGTGCCGGCCGAGGCTCTCGCACGCAGCCTGCGCGCCGCCCTGCCGGCCGGGCACGAGCGGCTGCTGCGCGAGCTGTCGCTGCGGCACAGCGAGGGCGACTACCTCTTCGTCCACGCCGGCATCCGCCCCGGCGTGCCGCTGGAGCGGCAGCGGCGCGAGGATCTGGTCTGGATCCGCCGCCCCTTCCAGGAGAGCGGTGCCGACCACGGCTGCGTCGTGGTGCACGGCCACTCCCCGGTGCCGGCGCCGGAGGATCTGCCCAACCGCATCGGCGTGGACACCGGCGCGGTCTACGGCAACGCGCTCACGGCCGCGGTGCTGCAGGGCGACCGCCGCGCCTTCCTGCAGGTCCGCGCCGGGCGGTGAGCGTGCCCGGGGGGTCCGCCCGGGGGTCCGCTCGTCGGACCCGCTTGCGGACTTCCGCGGAAAGCCCGATTCTCCCTTGAAGCGGAAGGTTGCGACGGAGAAGCGGTTCGATGAAGCCCTCCACGGCGCTGGATCTGAAGCGCGCGGCCGTGCGGGCGGCCGTGGCCCGGCACCACGCCGCCAATCCCCGCGTCTTCGGCTCCGTGCTGCGCGGCGAGGATCGCGAGGGCAGCGACCTCGACCTCCTGGTGGACGCGCTCCCGGGCACGACGCTCTTCGATCTCGGCGGCCTGCAGGCGGAGCTGGAAGAGCTGCTGGCCGTGCCGGTCGGAGTCCTGACGCCCGGCGACCTGCCGCCGAGGCTCCGCGCCCGCGTCCTCGCCGAGGCACAGCCGCTGTGAACGAGGATCGCCTCGCCGACTACCTGGAGCACATGCGCCATGCAGCCTCGGAGGCGTGCCGCTTCGTCGAAGGCATGACCAAGGACGAGTTTCTCACCGACAGGCGCACGCAGCAGGCCGTCGTCATGAGTCTCGTCATCATCGGAGAGGCCGCGACGAAGGTGATGGATCGCTTTCCCGCCTTCGCCGAGCGAAACGCCGAGATCCCCTGGCGCAGTATGCGCGGCATGCGCAACCGCATCACCCACGGCTACTTCGACATCGATCTCGTCGTGGTCTGGGATACGGTGCAGACGGCCTTGCCCGAGCTGCAGCGCCAGTTGGCGGCGATTCGCTGACTCCTCCGCGCCGGCGGCGCGGCGCCCGGGCTCTCGCTGGCTTCATTGACTCGACAGCTTTTCCTGGGTACTCTTGTGTGATTAACAAGAAATCCACTGTCGGGAGCTGGGAAATGAAGGGCTTGGCCATCGGGACCGCGGCGGCAGTAAGCCTGCTGCTGGCGGTCGGGGGCGCCGTCGCCGAGGAGCCGGTGGACGTCGAGATCCTCGCCGGAACCTGCGCCGGCTGCCATGGCGCCGAGCTGCAGGGCGCCGGCGCCGTGCCGCGGCTGCGCGGCCACAGCGCCGACTACCTGCGCTTCACCCTCCAGAGCTTCAAGAGCGGCGAGCGCCCGGCGACGGTGATGGACCGCCTGGCGCGCGGCTACCGCGACGCCGAGATCGAGGCGCTGGCCCTCTATCTCAGCGAACTCGAGTGAGGGGGAGGCAGCAGCCATGAGAGAGATCACCCGGCGCGGTTTCGGCCGCACCCTGGCCGGCACCGCCGCTGCCGCGGCCACCGCCTCGGCCCTGGCGCCCTTCACCTTCTCCCCGCGCGCCGCCCGCGCCGCCGCTTCGGCCCACGTCGTCGTGGTCGGCGGCGGCTTCGGCGGCGCCACCGCGGCCAAGGCGCTGAAGCGCGCCGTGCCGGAGATGCGGGTGACGCTGGTGGAGCAGAACGCGCAGTTCGTCACCTGCCCCTACAGCAATCTGGTGCTGGGCGGCTGGCGCGAGCTGGACTCCATCACCCACTCCTACGACGCGCTGCGCGAGCGCTGGGGCATCGAGGTGGTGCAGGCGCGCGCCGCCGGCATCGACGGCGAGGCCAGGACGGTGACGCTGGAGGGCGGCGAGAGCCTGTCCTTCGACCGCGCCATCGTCTCCCCCGGCATCGACCTGCGGCTGCCCGGCGAGGGCGGCATCGAGGGCTACGACGAGGCCGCCTGGGAGGCCATGCCGCACGCCTGGAAGGCCGGCCCCCAGACCAGCCTGCTGCGCGCGCAGCTGGAGGCCATGGAAGACGGCGGCACCTTCGTCATCGCCGCTCCGCCCAATCCCTTCCGCTGCCCGCCGGGGCCCTACGAGCGGATCTCGCTGATCGCCCACTACCTTTCGACGCAGAAGCCGAACAGCCGCATCCTGCTGCTCGATTCCAAGGACTCCTTCTCGAAGCAGGGGCTCTTCACCGCCGCCTGGGAGCGCTTCTATCCCGGCATGATCGAGATCCGCCTGCTGCCGGACGACGGCAAGGTGGTGCGGGTCGACCCGGCGGCCATGGAGCTGGAGACCGAGTTCGGCGAGATCCATCGCGCCGACGTCGCCAACGTGGTGCCGCCGCAGTGGGCCGGGCGCATCGCCCGCGAGAGCGGCCTGGCGGCCGAGAGCGGCTGGTGCCCGGTGGAGCCCACCACCTTCGAGTCCAGCCTGGTGCCGGGGGTCCACGTGGTCGGCGACGCCAGCATCGCCGCGCCCATGCCGAAGTCCGGCTTCTCCGCCCACAACCAGGGCAAGGCCGCGGCCGCGGCCTGCGTCGCCCTGCTGGCCGGCGAGGCTCCGGCCAATCCGGCCTGGGCCAACACCTGCTACAGCCACGTGGCGCCCGGCTACGCCATCTCGGTGGCGGCGGTCTATCGGGTGGAAGAGGGTGCCATGACCGCCGTGGAGGGGGCCGGCGGCCTCAGCGGCGCCGACTGGGACGACGGTCAGCGCCAGCTCGAGGCGGCCTATGCCGACGGCTGGTACCGCTCCATCACCGAGGACATGTTCGGCTGAGGAGGGCCGCCCGACCGTGATCCTGCAACGCCGCCGATTCCTGATCCGGGCCGCCGGGGCCGCGGCCGCCCTCGTCCTGGGCGGCCTGCCGGCAGCGGGCGGGAGCGGCCGCGCGCGGGCCGAGGCCGACGCGGCGGAAGCGGCGATCCGGGCGGCGGCGGGCGGTGCCGAGATCCGCGACGGCGCCGAGCTGATCGCGCTGGAGCTGCCCACCTACGTGGAGGACGGCAACCAGGTGCCGCTGGCGGCGAGCGTGCAGCTGCCCGAGGGCGAGCGGGTGGCGGCGATCCATCTCTTCGCCGACGGCAATCCCAATCCCGAGATCGCGCGCTTCCGCTTCGGCCGGCCCGGCCCGCGCGCCCGGGTCGCCACCCGCATCCGTCTGCACCGCAGCCAGGTGGTGACGGTGCTGGCCGAGGCCGAGAACGGCAGGGTCTACGCCACCGCGGCCGAGGTCGAGGTGGTGATGGGCGCCTGCAGCTAGGAGAGGGCCTGTGAGCGAGAGCATCCGCCCGCGCATCCGCGTTCCCGACCAGGCCGCCCCCGGCGAGGTCGTGGAGATCCTCGCCATGCTGACCCATCCCCACGACTCCGGCCACCGCACCGACCCGGCGACGGGCACCACCATCGCCCGCCACATCGTCGAGCGCTTCACCTGCCGCCTGGACGGCGCGCTCGTCTTCGAGGCGACGCTGCACCCGGCCGTCGCCGCCAATCCCTACCTCGCCTTCGAGCTGACGGCGGAGCGCGGCGGCCGGCTCGACTTCGAGTGGATCGACGACCGCGGCGCCGTCTTCACCGCCGAGGCCGAACTGCGGGTGATCTGATCCCGCCGAGGCCCCCGTCATCCTGAGGCCGCAGGCCGAAGGATCTCGATCCCGTTGGAGCTCCGACCGGCCCGAGGTCCTTCGCTGCGCTCGGGATGACGGCGAAGCGGGGGTGGCGAAGGAAACTTCCCATATTCCAGCGCTGCGCTAGACTGCCCCCGGCCGCGCCACCGGGAGGGGAAGCGTCGTGCTGCTGGTGCCGATCGTGCTGCTCGCCCTGCTGCTCGGCTTCGCCGCGCATCGTGCCAGCGTCTGCGCCGTGCGGGCGGTGGCCGAGGCGGCCCACGCGCGCACGCTCTACATGCTGGCCAGCATGGTGAAGTCGTCGCTCTGGGTGATGCTGGTGCTGGCCGCGGTGCTCTGGCAGGCGCCGGGGGCGCTGGCCGGTTTCGGCGGCTGGGCGCTGACCGGCGGGGCGGTGCTGGGCGGCCTGGCCTTCGGTTTCGGCGCCGGCATCAACGGCGCCTGCGCCTACTCCACCATGGCGCGCCTGGTCGACGGCGAGGGCGGCATGCTTGCCACGATCGCCGGTTTCGCCCTCGGCATCGCGGCCTTCCTGGCGCTGAACGACGCCGGCTGGCTCGCCCGGCCGAGCCAGGCGCCGGCGGCGCTTCCCGCCCTGGTCGAGACCGCCGCCGGGACGACGCAGGCGGCGCTGCTGTTGCCCCTGGCGCTGCTCGCCCTGGTCGCGGCCTGGGAGATCCGGCGGCTGTGGCGGCGGCGGCCGGCCGGCAGCGGCCTGCGCGCGCTGCTGCTGGCGCCGCAGTATCGTCTCTCCACGGCGGCGCTGCTGATCGGCCTGGCGGCCGCCCTGCTCGCCTTTCTGGCCGGCCCCTCGGGCTACAGCGCGACCTTCGGCCTGCTGATCGAGGCCGGGCTGGGCCTGCGCGACCCGCCCGCGGCGGCGCGCTGGCTGGTGCTGGCGGCGGTGCTGGCCGGCATGGCGCTCTCGACCCTGCAACGCGGCAGCTTCCGGCCGGACTGGCGGCCGCGGCGGGCCTGGCTGCGCAACCTCCTCGGCGGCGGCTTCATGGGGCTGGGGGTGGCGCTCACGCCCGGCGGCAACGACGCCCTGATCCTCTACGGCCTGCCCGGCCTCTCGCCCCACGCCCTGCCGGCGCTGGCCGCCATGCTGCTCGGCATCGCCGTCGGTCTCGCCCTCGCCCGCCTCCTCTTCGGCTTCCGGATGCGCGTGCTCTGCCGCGACGACCTCTTCGTCAGCGACGGCCCGGGCCCGCGTCAGTCGTCGCCGTCCGCGGCCGCCGGCTCCGGCAGCAGCGCGGCGTAGCGGCGGACCAGCCAGACCAGGCGCTCGAAGAGGCTGGTGGCGGCGAAGAGGCCCTGGCGGCGTTCCTGGTCGAGCCCGGCCTCGCCGCGCAGCAGGTCACGGCGGATGCTCTCCATCAGCTCGGCGCGGTCGCCGCTCATCTCGCGCAGCAGCGCGCGGTCCAACGGGTCGTCGCCGACGAGGCTGTCGAGCAGTGTCAGCAGCAGCGTGTGGCTGGCCTCGACCAGATGGCCGGCGAGCGGCAGCGGCCGCTCCGGGTCCTCCAGCCGCTCCAGCGCCACGAGCAGCTCTCCCAGGGTCTCGCAGAGTCCCGCGGCCAGGGCGTTGCGGCCCTGCAGGTTCATCGCCCACTCCAGGCTGTCGTCGCCGCCGCCGCGGTGCAGCAGCTCGGCCAGGAAGCGGTCGATCTCGCCGGCGAGCGCGCCGCTGGCCTCCAGGATGCGGGCGGCCTCCTCCGGCCAGGGCGGGTCTTCGCCCTCGGCCGGCAGCAGCCCGGGCAGGCGGCCGAGCAGCTCGCGCTGCTCGCGCTCCGCCAGCGCCAGTGCGGTGCCGGCGTCGTCCAGCGCCTGGTCGTAGAGATAGCGGGGCCGCGACAGCTCCTCGTGCGGGGCGGGTGGCGAAAGCCGGGCGCAGAGGCGCAGCAGCGGACCTTGCAGCAGCACGCTCAGCAGCCCGCCCGCCAGCTGCACCGCGAGGAAGACCAGCGCCACCTGCATCGCCGTCTCCGGCACCGCCGCGGAAACGGCGGCGAGCAGCAGCGGCAGGCCGGCCTCGCGCTCCAGCCAGAAGAGCAGCAGCACGGCGAGGCTGCCGAGCGCCTTGACCGCCACCTGGTAGAGCGCCAGCTGCCGCGCCGTGCCCTCGAGATTGGCGGCCATCAGCCCGACGCTGGCGCCCGAGCCCAGGCCGGCGCCCAGCACCAGCACCACGGTCTGCTCCAGCGACAGCAGGCCGAGGCCGGTCAGGGTCACGGCCATCACCGTCAGCGTCGCCGAGGACTGCAGCACCATGGCGAGCAGCAGGCCGATCAGCAGGCCCAGCAGGTCCGAGGTGCCGGCGAAGCGCAGGAACTCGGTCATCCACTCCAGCGCGCGCAGCGGCCCGCCGGCCGACTTGATCAGCTGCAGTCCCAGGAACAGCAGGCCGATGCCGAGCAGCGCGCCGGCGACATGGCGCCAGCGCGTCGAGCGCTCCACGTCGAAGTAGTAGGCGATGCCGACCAGGCCGAGCAGGAAGAGCACCATCAGCCGCAGGTCGACCGCGGCCAGCAGCACCAGGCCGGCGGTGCCGACGTTGGACCAGGCCACCAGCGGTGCGGTCTGGGCGACGCCGGCCAGCCCGGCGGTGACCAGCCCGGCGGCGATGAAGGTCACGGCGTTGCTGCTCTGGGTCAGGCCGCCGGCGACCGTGCCCACCGCCGCCGCCGACCAGGCCCGCTTCGTCGAAGCCGTCACCAGCCGGCGGAAGCGGCGTCCGGTCAGGCGCTTCAGGTTCTCGCCGACGAACTTGATGCCGATGAAGAAGAGGCCCAGGCCGGCGAAGAGGGTGGCGAGGGTCTCCATCCCGCCGCCGGCCCTCAGCGCCGCGCCGCGCGCAGCGAGGCCAGCAGCAGGCCGAGCAGCAGCAGGGCGCCCAGGCCGTGCGCCACCAGCACGACGCGGCGCAGGTCGTCGTAGCGTTCCGCCGACGCGGCCAGGCCGGCCGCGAGTTCCTCGGCGGCGCGGTCGGAGAAGCCTTCCGCCAGCGCGTCGAGCGCCTGGTCGATCGGCCGGTCGATGCCGCGCACCCGGGCGTCGACGCTCCAGGGATCGGCGCCGCCGCCGGCCTCGAAGCCGGCCAGCGCCTCGCGGTAGCGGGCCGTCATCGCCTCGTGCGCCGCCAGGATCTCGCCGATCCGGGCCGGCAGAGTCTCGTCCAGTCCGGACCCGGCCAGGGCGGTGAGGGCGCCGCGCACCTCCTCGGCGCGCTCTTCCATCGCGCTGTTGTAGGTCTGGAGGTCCGCGGGGTCGCGGCCGCGCAGCAGGCTGTTCTTCCACTCCTGCACCTGCAGCTTGAAGGCGACCTGGGCGTCGACCGCGGCGCGCCCGGCCTGCTCCATCGCCCGCAGCGTCTCGGTCGAGCGCTGGTAGTGCAGATTGGCGTAGTAGAGCGAGAAGAGAGCGATGATGCCGGCGGTCACCACCACGAAGAGGCCCAAGGCGCCCAAGGCCAGTCGCGCCCTCAGACCCGTGTCTCCCGGCCGCCGCCGCGCGGCTCCCCCGTTCGTCATCACCCGCCCCCCGCAGCAAGAGATTGTAACACAACGGTAATATCTCTCCGGTGCTGGGAGCGAAGCTAGGCCCGTCGCGGGCGTGGCGCAACCGCGCAGCGCGTTCTCGAGGCCCTCGCGGCCCATTTCGAGAGGGCTTCGCAGCGCCGGGCGCTGTGCTATGGTGCGGCCGGGCCGGAACGAAGGGCGCGTTGTGCGACGCCGGAGAGAGACGGGTGGAACTGGTGTTGCGCAACGATCTGGGGGAAATCGAGCGGCTGGCCGTTGCCGTCGATCGTTTCTGCCGGGACGAAGCCCTGCCCGATGATGCCGCCTTTCACCTGAACCTGGTGCTGGAGGAGCTCGTTACCAACATCGTGAGCTACGGCTACGACGCCCAGGACAGCGGTAAGGAGATCGCGGTGCGGCTGCAGCGCGAACCGGCCGGCATCGCCGTCGAGGTGATCGACGAAGGCCGCGCCTTCGACCCGCTCTCGGCGCCGGAGCCGGATCTGGAGGCCTCGGTGGAGGAGCGGCCGATCGGCGGACTCGGCGTGCATTTCCTGCGCACGCTGATGCACGACCTCCGCTACCATCGGGCCGAGGGGCGCAATCATCTGTTCTTCCGCAAACCGCTGGCGGACGGGGGTCCGGCGGCATGAGAGAGTCGAGGTAGAGGGACCATGCGAGTCGACGAAACGATGGAAGGCGAGGTGCTCATCCTGGCGGTGCAGGGGCGGCTCGACAGCAACACGTCAAAGGAGCTCGACGAGGTGCTGACCGCTCAGGTCGGCAGCAAGCCTGCCGTCGTGCTCGACTTCTCCGGGCTGGAGTACATCAGCTCCGCCGGCCTGCGGGTGCTGCTCAAGGCTGCCAAGCAGGGCCGCGCCGGCGGCGGCAAGCTGGCGCTCTGCGCGCTCTCGCCGCACGTCCGCGAGGTCTTCGACATCAGCGGCTTCTCCAGCATCTTCTCGATCCACGCCGACCGCGCCGCCGCCCTCGCCGCCGTCCAGTAGCCGCAGCGCGGCGGGCGTCGCGACGAGCGGCGCGGCGGACGGGGCAGGGGACGAGGCAGGGAGCGGCGCCGGGGGACGGAATGCGCCTGTCGGTCAAGATCGCGGTCTACATGCTGGGCGTGATCGCTTTCGCCGTCCTGCTCCTGACCTATCTGACCAACGCCAAGTTCCGCTCCCTGCAGGAAGAGGTCGAGCGCTCGCGCTTCCTGGCGCTGGCGCTCGACATCAAGGGCACGGCCGAGCGCGGGCTGGCGCTGGGGCTGGACCTCGAGCAGATGGACAATCTCGGTGCCATCCTCGACCGCCTCGACCGCGAGCACCCCGAGATCCTCTCGCTGCGCATTCTCGACGACCAGGGCGAGGAGCTCCACGCCGCCGGGCCGCCGCTGGAGCCGGCGACGACGACCGCCGGCCTGCATCACCTGAGAGTGCTGGGCGAGGCGGGCGGCGAGGCCGGCCTGCGCGACGTCTCCGGCGACAGCGCCTTCGGCCTGATGGTGCCGATGGTCAACGCCTTCGGCCAGGTGGCCGGGGTGCTGGTCCTGCACTACGACCGCGCGCCGGCCGAGGCTGCGGCGCGGGCGGTCACGCTGGAGCAGATGCAGTTCGCCGCCCTGGCGCTGCTGTTCGGCGGCCTGGCGGCGCTGCTCACCGCCGCCCTCTATCTGCGCGGCGTCACCCGCGGCTTCGCTCGCATGACGCGCTGGGCCGAGGAAGAGGCCTCGGCGAGCGCCGCCGAGGGCGCCGACGACGATCTGGAGCGGCGTTTCCTGGAAGTGCGGCGCCGCGCCGACGAGGTCGAGGAGATGGTGGTGCGCGCCGAGAACCGCCTGCGGCGCGGGTGAGGGGCCGGACGTGATCGAAGAGCGGAAACTGAACCGCCTCTCCTACGGCCTCACGGCCCTGACCCTGCTGCTGCTCGCGCTGGTGCTCTCCGCCGTCGCCCTGGCGAGCCTGCGCAGCTTCGAGCGGGTGCTGCAGCCGCAGCTGGCGGCCAAGGCCGAGGTGGTCGCCGAGGTGATCGTCAGCCAGGTCGACCGCGGGCTGCAGGCCGGCGTGCCCCTGACCGAGCTGCGCGGCTTCACCGACTTCGCCGACATCGTCCTGGCCGACCATCCCGAGATCGTCCGGGTCGAGCTGCGGGACGCCGAGGGGCGGGTGCTCTTCGCCAGTTCCGGCGCGCCGCTGCCGCCCGAGGACGCCGCCTGGGCCGGCGAGGAGCCGGTGACGCTGGGGGGCGAGCGGCTGGGCAGCCTGGCGGTCGCCGTCGCCCCGGGCTACGTCGCCGAGCGCCTGCGCGAGATCGAGGGCGAGGTGCTGGTGATCCTGCTGGTCTCGCTCTTCCTGACCTTCGAGATCCTGCTGGTGGTGGTGGCGATGTTCGTCACCGAGCCGGTGCGCCGCCTGGGCCGGCTGCTGGCCGAGGGCGAGCAGGGCGTCTTCCGCCACACCGCGGCGGGCGAGGGCAGCGACGAGATCGGCCGCTTCGCCCGGGCCTTCAACGGGCTGGTGCGCCGGCGCCAGGCGCGCTACCTGCGGCTCCGGGAGAGCCTCGGGCCGGCCACGCCGCCGGAGATCGCAGCGCTGGTGCAGGACCTCGACCGGCGCCTGCAGCCGGAGGAGCGGCCCGAGGACCGCGCCGCCGGCAGCGTCGCCGACGTGCGCATGCCACTCTTCCTCTTCTTCTTCGCCACCGAGCTCAGCCGCTCCTTCCTGCCGATCTTCGCCCGCGACCTCTACACGCCGCTGCCCTGGCTGTCCTACGAGGTGACGATCGCCCTGCCGATCGCCCTCTACCTGCTGCTGGTGGCGGTGCTGACGCCGCTGGCCGGGGCGCTGGCCGGCCGCTTCGGCAGCCGGCGGCTGTTCCTGATCGGGCTGCTGCCGACCGGCCTGGGGCTGCTGATGACGGCGCTGGCGGGGGACATCCTGGCGCTGATCCTCTGGCGCTGCGTCAACGCCGCCGGCTTCGCGCTCACCACCATCGCCGCGCTCGACTACATCGCCCGGGCGGCGGGGCGCAACCGCCGCGCCGAGGGCATGGCGATCTACACCGCCGCCTTCGTCACCGCCGGGCTCTGCGGCACCTCCATCGGCGGCATCCTCGCCGACCGCCTGGGCTATCATGCCACCTTCCTGGTCGCCGCCGTCCTGGCGCTGCTGTCTGCGATCATGCTGGTGGTGAACCTGCGCGCGCGCGGCGCCGAGGCGAGCGGCGGCGGGGTCCGCCTGCGCCCGGCGGACTTCCTGCTGGTGCTGACCAGCGCGCGCTTCCAGCTGCTGATCCTGATCGCCGCCATCCCGACGCAGCTGCTCACCACCGGCTATCTCTTCTACGCCACGCCGATGCTGCTCGACGCCGTGGGCTACTCCACCTCGGTGATAGGCCAGGTGATGATGGTCTACTTCGTCGTCATGATCCTGCTCGGCGTGCCCTCGGCGCGGCTGGCCGACCGCTTCGGCCGCTACCGCCTCTTCGCCGGCGCCGGCCTGCTGCTGGCCGGCTTCGCCGCGCTGCTGCCGGCGGCGACCGAGGGGGCTGCGCACTTCGCCCTCTGGGTGGCGCTCTCCATGGGCCTGGTCGGCATCGCCCACGCACTGTCCATTCCCGCCCAGGGGGCGATCCTGCTGCAGGAGGCGGAGCGGGTCGGCGGCGAACGGCGGACCGCCTCGATCGCCGCCTATCGGGTGCTGGAGCGGGTCGGCAGCGTCCTCGGCCCGCTGCTGGCCGCGACCCTGGCGGCCGTCTATGGCTATGCCTGGACGATCGGGCTGCTCGGGCTGTACGTTCTCGCCTGCGGGCTGGTGTTCACGCTGGTTTCCCTGCTGCGCCGCCGCGGCGGCGCAGCGGCCACGAACTGAAGGGACGGCGGACGATGGGGTGGGGGAACGAAAGGCGCAAGAGGGGCCTGGGGCCGGCGCTGGCCCTGCTCCTGGGGCTGGTCGCCGGCGCGGCGGGTCTCGGCGCCGCGGGTCTCGGGGGCCCCGGCATCGCGTCGGCGCAGGAAGCCGGCGCTGCAGCGCCCTACCGCGTCTACATCGCCACCTTCCGCGGCTGCGAGGAGGTCTGCGAGGCCTTCAAGGCCTACCTGACCGGCCGCGGGCTGGCGGTCGACTTCGTCGAGCGCTCGATCGAGCGCGACGTCTCGCGCATCCCCGAGCTGGTCGAGGAGGTGCGCGACCTGCGCCCCGACCTGCTCGTGACCTGGGGCACCGCCGTCAGCCTGGGGATGGTCGGCCGCTACGACGCCGAGGACCGCAGCGCCTACGTCACCGACATTCCCACCGTCTATCTCTACGTCTCCGAGCCGGCCCGCGCCGGGCTGGTCGCCGACGAGGAGGTCTCCGGCCGCCCCAACGTCGCCGGCGCCAACATCGGCGTGCCGCTCGACGCGCAGCTGCGCGTCATGCAGTCCTATCGCGACGTCTCGCGCATCGGCGTGGTCTACGGCGCCAACGAGGCCAACTCCGTCGCGGCCGTGGCCGCCCTGCGCGACACCGCCACCGAGATGGGGATCGAGGTGGTGGAGGAGCAGCTGGCGCTGGGCGCGGACGGCACCCCCGATCCCGAGTCCATCGCCCCGGCGATGCAGGCCCTGGCCGCGCAGCGCCCCGCCTTCCTGGTGACCGTCTCCAGCACCTTCATCATCCAGAACATCGAGGCCTATACCGCGGCCGCGGTCGAGGCAGGGCTGCCGGTCTTCACCTCGGCCGAGCTGCCGATCCGCCAGGGCAAGGCGATGCTGGCGCTCTTCGCCTCGCTGTCCAGCATCGGCCAGGTGGCCGGCTACCAGGCCGAGCAGATCCTGCGCGAGGGCGCCGATCCGGCGACGCTGCCGACCCCCTCGCTGCGGCGCTTCACCCTCTTGATCAACATGCCGGTGGCGCTGGAACTCCGAAGCTACCCGCCGATGCTGGTCCTGCAGTTCGCCGAGTTGATGGGCTGAGGCATGCCCGGTGCCCTGGCCGCCCGCCTGACCCTGGCGCTCAGCGCCGTCCTGCTGCTGCTGGCGCTGCTGACCGGCCTGGTGCTGGAGGCGGTGCGCGGCGACGCCGAGCGGGAGCTGCGCGAGGGCCGCTTCGTCTACACGCTGGTCGAGCTCCAGCAGCGGGTGGAGACGCCACTGGCGCTCGGGCTGGGCATGGAGAGCCAGGCCTTCCTGCAGCAGCAGCTGGAGGCCGAGGCGGCGGCCGATCCGGAGATTCTCTCCATCGACCTCTTCGACGCCGAGGGGCGCCTGCTCTACAGCACCGACGGCGCCGGTATCCGCGACGCCGTGCCCGAGGGCTGGCTGCAGGCCCTGCAGGCCATGCCGGCGCCGGCCGAGGCCGCGCGGGAGGTGTCGGCGGCGGTCTGGCGCGTGCCGGAACGCGGCGGCCAGGCGCTGGGCGTGGCCCTGCGGAACGACTTCGGGCTCGAGGTCGGCGGCCTGGCGCTGCGCCACGCCGTCAGCGAGATCGGCGCCGAGGTGCTGCGGGCCGAGAGCCTGGCCTTGAGCCTGCTGCTGCTCGCCCTGGCCCTGGGGGCCGGGCTGGCCGGCGGGCTGGGCTTCTGGCTGCTCTGCCGACCGCTCGACCGCGAGGCGGCTGCGCTGGCCGCGGCGCTCTCCGACCCGACGGCGGAGGCCGATGCCGAGGTGTCGGTCGCGGCGCAGGGGCCGAGCGTCGAGGTCGCGCGGCTGCTGGAGGCGCTGCGCCGGGCCGAGCGCCGCTGCGCCACCGCGGCCGCCGAAGTGGAGCGGATCGATGGGCGCACTTGAGACCTCGCCGCCGGCCTCCACGGCCGCGGCGCCGGCGCGCGCGGAGTCCGCGGCGGCGGAGCAGGGCTGGAGCGCGCGCCTACGGAACCGGCTGCTGCTTCTGGCGGCGGCGGCGCTGCTTCTGGCGGCGCTGCTGCTGGGGGCGGTCGGGCTGCGGGCGGTCGAGCAGCGCCTGGCCGCGGAGGTGGCGGCCACCTCGGTCACGGTCGGCCGCGGTCTGGCCCAGCAGTTCGAGGTGGCCCTGGCCGCCGGGGTGCCCTTCGAGGAGTTGACCGGGGTGGAGGCCTTCCTGCGGCGGGCGACGGGTTTCGATCCGCGCATCGGCTTCGCCGCCCTGCTCGACGCCGAGGGCCGGGTGGCCCATGCCGCCGGCTCCTTGCCCGAGAGTCTGGCCGGCGGCGGGGTCGGCAGTCTCGAGGACGCGCCGCGCCTCGGACTCGGCGGCCATCTCGCCGTGCCGGTGGCGGTGCGGCCGGAGGGGGCGGCGGAGACCGCGACCCCCGCCGCCGCCTACGTGGTGGTGGGCGTGGAGGCCGGACTGTCGGCCGATCAGCGGCGCACCTTCCTGCTGCACGCCACCCTGGCCGTGCTGGCGCTGCTGCTCCTCCTCCTCGCGATCCTGCGCCCGCTGCTCTGGAACGGCCTGGAGCGGCCGGCGGAGGCCCTCGCCGGCCTGGCCGCGGCAGTGCGGCGGGGCGACCTGGCGCAGACGACCTGGTTGGCCGCGCCGGGGCCGCTCGGCCGGCTGCTGGCGGCGGCGCGGGGGCGACTGGCCAGCGTCAACGCCGGTTTCCAGGCCTTCCTGCTGAGCGCCTTCGCCGCGCGCGCCGGGCACTTCGAGCCGCCGGTGCTGCGCGAGATCACCGCGGTGGTGCGCCGTGCCCTGGCCGACTATCGCCTGCCCCCGGTGACAGGAGCCTGGCCGCTGCCGCTGGGCGACGCGGCGCTGCGCCGCAGCGCCTTCTTCGCCCTGCTGCTGGGTGAGGCGCTGCTGCTGCCGGGCTGGCGGGCCCTGCCGGCGCTGCAGGACCTGGGCCCGCCGCTCGCGGTGGCGGCGGTGCAACTCCCGCTGCTGCTGTCGCTGCCGCTCGGCCTGCTGGTGGCGCGCCGCCTGCTGGCCGGCTTCGCCGAGGGCCTGGTCTTCACCGCGGGCGCGCTGATTGCCGCGGCGGCGCTGCTGGGCCTGGCGCTGGCGGACGGCGTCGCCGCCGTGGTGGCGCTGCGCCTGCTCGGCGGCCTCGGCCTCGGCCTCGCACTCCGGCCGCTCGCAGCCGGCTAGCCGCTGGCCCGCGATCTGCCGGCGGTGGCGGTGGCCGGCGCCGGCCCCGGCCTGCTGGCGCTGTTCCTGCTCGGCCCCCAGAGCCTGGCGCCGCTGGCCGCCCTGGCGACCGGGGTGGCGGCGCTGCTGGTCGGTCAGCTGCTGCCGGCCCGTGGCGACCGCAGCGAAGAGGAAGGCGACGAGAGGGAGGAGCCCGCCTCGGGCGATCTCGCCGCGCGCGCGGCGGTCCTGCTTCCGGCGGCGGGTCTCGGCGCGGCTGCGGTCCTGGTGCCCTCGCTGGCGCTCGTGGAGCGCGGCCCGCGCGGCCCGGCCGACGTCGCGCCGCTGCTGCTGCTCAGCCTGGCCCTGCTGGCGGCGGCGCTGTTCGGCCGTCTCCTCGCCGGCCGGCCGCAGGACTCGCTCCCGGCGGCGCTGCCCTCGGCCCTGGCGGCGCTGCTGCTGGCGGCGCTGGCCGTCGGCGCGGCCGCCTGGCTGCCGCCTTCCCTGGCCGTGGCCCTGGCCGTAGCGCTGCCGCCGACGCTGCCCTCCGTGGCCCTGCTGATCGTGCCGGCGCTGCTGCTGGCCGGCACCGCCCTGCTCGCCCATCCGGCCGGCCAGCGCGCCGACCCCGGCGGGGCGTCGCTGGCCGCCGCCGCCGGGCTGGCGCCCGGCCTGCTGCTGCTGCACCTCGCCGGCACCCAGGCCGCGGCCGCCCTGGCGGCCGCGCTGCTGCTGGCCGCGGCGCTGGCGCGGAGGCCGCGATGAGTGCGCGCCTGCGCCTGCTGCTGCTGGCCGGACTGCTGCTGGCGCTGGCGCTCGCCGGCGCCCTGGGCTGGTTCCGCAGCGTCGCGCTGCCGCAGCTCGACAGCGCCGAGCTGGTGCTGCACCAGCGCGAGCAGGCGCGGCTGTGGGAGACGCTGGTCGAGCGCCAGGAGACACTATTGGCGCTGGCCGCGGAGGAACTGGCCGGGTCCGGCTGGCTGCGCGCCGGGGCGGCGGTCGGCAATCACGAGCTGCTCGCCGACCGCCTCGCACTGGAACTCGCGGAGCTGCGCCGGCGCTACGGCGTCGAGGCGGTGGAGATCCAGGCCGCCGACGGCCGCTTCCTGCGGCTCGGCGGTGCCGCGCAGCGCGAGGCGCTCGCGCCCGGGCGTGACGCGGCGCCGCGCGCGCCGACCGAGGCGACGAGCGGCTTCCGCCAGGACGACAGCCGCGCCTTCGTGCTCTCCTACGCCCTGCCGCTGCCGGACGGCGGCGCGCTGTTCCTGGCGGCCGGCATGGAGCCGCTGCTGCAGGGCATCGCGCGCAACGGCGTCGCCCCGCCCCGCCCCGCGGCCTTCGCCGACCTGCGCGGCCAGGCCGTGGCGCTGGCCGGGCCGGAGGAAGCCCAGGCACTGCTGCGCGCGGTCGCCGCCGGGGAGGCCTCGGTGCCGCCCGGGCTGCGGCTGCTGGAGACGCCGCTGTCGGACATCGCCGGCCGGCCGATCGGCCAGCTGCTGACGCTGCTGCCGGCCGAGCCGGTGGAGGCGGCCGGGCGGCGGCTGGACACGCTGGCGCCGCTGCTCGGCCTCGGCCTCTTCCTGCTGCTGCTGCTGGTGCTGGCGCGGGCGCTGCAGGCGGAGTTCGCGCTGCTGGAGCGGCTGATCGGCGGCGTCGCCGCGCTGGCCCGCGGCGAGCGCGACCTGGAGGTGCCGCGCCACCTCGGCGACGACGAGGCCGGCAGGCTGTCGGCGGCGCTGCAGCAGCTGCGCCAGCGCGCCCTGCTGCTGGTCACGCTGGAGATCTCGCGCGAGCGGCAGCGGCGGCGGCAGGAGCGCTTCTTGCGCCGCCAGCTGCTGGGTCTCGCCGAGACCCTGGAAGGCCGCGACCGCGAGGCGCTGCTGGGTGACATCGAGCGACTGGAGGCGGCGGCACGCCGCGCCGAGGGCGAGCGCGGGGAGGAGGCCGGCGAGACCTCGGCGGCCGCCGACGGACGCCTGGAGCGGGCGCTGCTGGAGCCGCGCGGCGGCGGTCAGGACGACTTCGCGCTGCTGGCGGTGGCCTTCGAGAACCTCTCCTTCCGCATCCGCGACCAGAACGCCAGCCTGAAGCAGCTGGTGGCGGAGCTGAACGAGGCGCTGCGGGCCAAGAGCGAGTTCCTGCTGCTGCAGCAGGAACTCGACATGGCGCGCACGATGCAGCTTTCGATCCTGCCGCCCGACCGGCCCGAGCGCGACGGCCTGGCGGTGCACGGCTCCATGCTGCCGGCCAAGGAGGTGGGCGGCGACTTCTACGACTTCTTCGAGCTGGACGACGGCCGCCTGGCGCTGGTGGTGGCCGACGTCTCGGGCAAGGGCGTGCCGGCGGCCTTCTTCAGCCTGATCACCCGCACCCTGCTCAAGGCCATCGCCACGGCCGGCGCCGAGCCGGAGGCGGCGATCACCCGGCTCAACGACCTGCTCTGCGCCGAGAACGAGCAGATGATGTTCGTGACCCTCTTCTTCGGCGTCCTGGAGCCGGCGAGCGGGCGCTTCCGCTACGTCAACGCTGGCCACAACCCGCCGCTGCACCTGCGCGGCGAGGGCGCGGTCGAGCTGCTCGAGGTGACCGGCGACATGGCGCTCGCGGTGATGGACGACAACGCATACCAGGAGCGCGAGCTGACGCTCGCGCCCGGCGAGCTGCTGCTGCTCTACACCGACGGGGTCACCGAGGCCTGCGATCCGGACAATGCCGAGTTCGGCGAGGAGCGGCTGATCGCGGTGCTGCAGCAGAACCAGGACACGCCGACCTGGATGCTGCCGCAGGCCCTGGGCAACGCGGTCAAGGCCTTCGAGAACGGCGCGCCGCAGGCCGACGACCTGACGGTCCTGGCGCTGGGCTACCGCCGGGCGACGCCGACGGAGAGCGACGGAGACAGCGGCGGCGGCAGGTAGCGGCGGGCGATCGCGAGGTAGTCCTCCGGATCCACCATCGTCCCGCCGGCGGCCTCGAAGGCGGCGATCTCGGCGGCGTCGGGCAGGCCGAGATAGCGGCGCTCGGCCGAGCGGTCCTGCGGCACCAGGCGCGGCGGCCGGCCCTCGGCCAGGCCGCACGCCAGTTCGCCCAGCAGGTCGGCGCCCAGCAGGTAGTTCTCCACCATGGTGTGGAAGAAGGAGCGGCCGGGCTCGATCGGCCGGTCGCGCATCAGCGCGATGGGGCCGGTGTCGATCCCCTCGTCGATCTGGTGCACCGTCGCCGTGGTGGCCGGCTCGCCGTCGTGCATCGCCCAGAAGGCCGCGTGCAGGCCGGGGCGCTCCGGCAGCCGGCCGGAGTGCAGGTTCCAGGCGCCGAGCCGCGGCAGGGCGATGTCCTCCGGCTGCAGCAGGAAGCCGAACTTGAAGGTCAGGATCAGGTCGGGCGCGAGGCGGCGGTAGAGGTCGCTGCGCCCGGCCCGCCCGGCGCCGTCGGCGATCACCAGCTCCAGGCCGTGGCGTGCCGCCAGGCTGTCGAAGGGCGCCAGCTCGCCGGGCGCGCCGGCCGCCTCGGCCAGCGGAAAGAGCACCTGGTTCGGCAGCTCTTCCTCGAAGAGCCTCAGCATACGCAGCTGCGGCACCTCCAGCGCCTTGCCGCGCAGCCGGTTGGCGACCAGCAGCGTGATCCGCGCCGGCGGCAGCTGCGGCAGCAGGCGGTGCAGCATCAGGCTGGCCACCAGGTCGCGCTTGCTGCAGAGGAGGAGATGCATCGCCGGGCCGCGGGTTTGTTTAGGAGTCGCGAAAGGTATACGGTGCTAAGGGGTTGGTCACCCCCGCGTCTATGGGGGAGGCTTCCGCCGCCGCGGGGACTAGGGTTCCTTGGCGGCAAACCCTGGGGATGGGAGCGTTCATGGCCGTAATCGACAACGACGCCGCCCTCGGCGCCGTGCACCGGCTCTACCGGCCGGGCGAGGCCGGCGCCGACGCCGCCCTGCTGGTGGCGCTGCAGCGCCGGCCGCTGGCGGTGGTGCGGGCGCGGCCCGAAGGGACCGGGGTCGGGGCGACGCTGCGGCCCTGCGTCGGCGGGGAGCGGCTGCGCCTGCTCACCCCGGCCGCGGCCGCCGAGGTGCGCGCGCTCTCGGAGTCCGTGCGCTTCCTGCCGAAGTGGAGCTGGAAGCTGCCGCAGACGGAGATGCTGCTGAAGGGCTTCGGCAGCGGCCGCTGGCGCGGGATGGCGCTGCTGCCGCCGCGCGGCGACCAACTGGTCTCCTATCTCGACTTCGCGCTGCGCTCGGATCGGGGGCCGGATCAGGGTCCGGATCGGGGCGAGGTGGAGATCGGCTTCTGCATGACCCACCCCGACTGGCGCGGCCGTGGCCTGATCTCCCGGCTGCTCGGGGTGCTGCTGCTGCTGCACTTCGACTGCGACTTCCGCGTCTCCACCCACGAGGCCAACACCCCCATGGCGCGCGCGCTGCGCCGCTTCGGCTTCGCCGTGGTCGAAGAGCGGCCGGACGACCGCATCAACGGCGAGACCACGCTCTACCTGACCCGCGCCGCCTGGACTCCCTTCGACCTGGAGGGCTAGAGCAGATCGCGATCGGATGGACTCATCCGATCGCGTGAATCTGCTCTAGATTCGTATGGTTGTGAACACTTCCCGATCGCAGCCGATCGGGAAGTGTTCTAGGCGGCGGGGTCCTCGCGCGGGTCTTTCCCCTTCGTCCCTTCCGGCCCCCGGCGATTTCCCTTTGGCCTTTGTGCCTCTCTGCGCTTATCTCCCTTGCTCATGGAGTCCTTCGCCGACCGCCTGCTCGACCGCGCGCTCGACGCCGGGCGCGGGATCGTCGAGCGGCGGCTGCGGCTCGGGGTGACCGGGCTGGCGGAGGCCGGCAAGACGGTCTTCGTCACCGCCCTGGTGCAGGCGCTGCTGCATCCCGCCGCCCTGCCCCGCCTGCCGGTCGTCGCCGAGGGGCGGCTGCGCAGCGTGCTGCTGCGGCCGCAGCCGAGCCAGGACCTGCCGCGCTTCCCCTTCGAGGACTGCGTCGCCCGCCTCGCCGGCCGCGGCGCGCCGCCCGCCTGGCCGGAGAGCACCCGCGCCCAGGCCGAGCTGCGGCTGTCGCTGCGCTATCGGCCCGGCGGCCTGAGCGGCCGCCTCGGCGAGCGGCTGCTGCACCTCGACCTCTTCGACTATCCCGGCGAGTGGCTGCTCGACCTCGCCCTGCTGCAGCAGGACTACGAGGCCTGGTCGGCGGCGACGCTGGCGGCCCTGCGCGAGTCCCCGGCGCCGCCCGAGAGCGCCGCCTTCCTCGATCACCTCCAGGGCCTCGATCCCGAGGCCGAGGACGCGGCGGCGGAGAGCCGGGCGATCGAGGCGGCCCGGCTCTTCACCGCCCAGCTGCACGCGCGCCGGACCCTGCTCGGCCGGCCGGCGCCGCTCGGCCCCGGGCGCTTCCTGCTGCCGGGGGACCTGGAGGGCTCGCCGCTGCTCACCTTCGGGCCGCTGCCGCCGCCGGGGCCGCGGCGCGCGGCCCGCGGCTCGCTCCGGCGCCTGATGGCGGAGCGCTACGAGGCCTATCGCGAGCGGGTCGTGCGCGGCTTCCACGAGCGCCACTTCGCCCGCCTCGACCGCCAGATCGTGCTGCTCGACCTGGCCGGGCACCTGAGCGAGGGCGACGGCCGGGCCGGTGCGGCGGCGCAGGCGCTGGACGCGGTGCTGGCGGCGCTGCGCATCGGCGGCTCCGGCTGGCTGCCGCGCTGGCTGGCGCCGCGCATCGACCGCGTGCTCTTCGCCGCCACCAAGGCCGATCACCTGCCCGCCGAGCAGCACGCGGCCCTGCGCGAGCAGTTGCGCCGCAGCCTCGATGCGGCGCTGCGGCGCACGGCCTATCGCGGGGCGAAGCTGGAGACCCTGGCGCTGGCCTCGCTGCGGGCGACGCGGGAGGTGGAGGCGCGCGGCGAGAGCCGCCGCTACGTCGCCGGCACGCCGGCCGAGGGCGGCGCGCCGCTGGCGCACTATCCCGGCCGCCTGCCGCCGAGCGGCCCGCCGCCGGAGGGCGCCTTCCGCGTGGCGCGCTTTCGCCCGCCCGAGGGCCTGGACGCCGAGGGCCCCTGGCCGCACATCGGTCTCGACCGGGCCCTGACCTTCCTGGTGGGAGACTGGCTGGAATGACCGAGCCCGAAGCCCCGCGCTCGCGCCCGCTGCGGGAGCTGCAGCCGACGGAGGAGCAGCCGGCGGCCGGTCTCGCGGCGGCCGCGCCGCACTCCCTGCCGCTGCAGGCGACCCGCCCGGCACCGCCGGAGGCCTCGCCGCTCGACCCGGCGCCGAGGCCCGGCCGTTCCGTCGCCCTCCGGCTGATCCTGGCGGGGCTCGGCCTGCTGCTGGGCGGGCTCCTCGCCCTGGCCGCCGAGGATCTGGCGCGCCGGGCGCTGCAGGACGGCAGCGGCCTCGCCTGGCTCGGCCTCGCCGGCCTGGGCCTGCTGCTGGCCGGCCTGCTGCTGGCCTTCCTGCGGGAGTGGGCCGGTCTCGCCAGCCTGGACCGGCTGCGCGCGGCGCGCCTGCGGGCGGAGGCCGCGGAAGCGGCGGGCGCCGTCGAGGCGGAAGAGGCCGAGGCGGTGCTGCGGGAACTGCGCCGGCTCTACCGCGGCCGCCCCGACCTGGAGTGGGCCTGGGCCGCCTTCGAGGAGCGGCGCGCGGCCGGCGAGGCGGTCGCCGGCGTGCTGCCCCTGGTCGAGCGCGAGCTGCTGCGGCCGCTCGACGCCCGCGCGCAGGCGGCCGCGGTCTCCGCCGTGCGCCGCGCCGGCATGGTCACGGCGATCAGCCCCTTCGCGGCGCTGGACATGCTGGTGAGTCTCTTCATCGGCCTGGGGCTGCTGCGCCGCATCGCGCGCATCTACGGCGGCCGGCCGGGCTGGCTCGGCGGCTGGCGGCTGCTGCGGCTCTCGCTGGCGCAGGTGCTCGCGAGCGGGGCGCTGGACCTGGCCGACGACAGCCTCGGCGACGCCATCGGCGCGGGCTTGGCCTCGCGGCTGTCGCGCCGCGCCGGGATCGGCCTGCTCAACGGTCTGCTGACGGCGCGGCTGGCGGCGGCCGCCATGGACCTCTGCCGCCCCTTCCCCTGGACGCAGGAGCGGCCGCCCTCGGCCCGCGGCCTGCTGCGCCGCGCCTTCACCGACCTGGGCGGGAGCGAGCCGTCCTCGCCCCCGTCCTCCTGAGCGATAGTCGTTTCGAAGGCTCGCCGGTATCAGGCGGTGCCGGCGGGCTGGCGGCCGGCCTGCTCCTGCGCCTTGCGCTGGCGGTAGAGGCTGACGAAGTCGACCGGGTTGATCAGCACCGGCGGGAAGCCGCCCTCGCGGCTGATCTCCGCGACCATGCGCCGCGCGAAGGGGAAGATCAGCGTCGCCACGTCGATCAGCAGTACCGGCTCGATGCGGTCCTCGGGGATCATCGAGCCCAGGGTGACCACGGCGCCGTAGTCGAGCTCGATGACGAAGGCGGTACGCTCCTGCTGCTTGGCGGTCGCCCGCAGCTTCAGCATCACCTCGAAGAGCCGCGGCTGCTGGTCCTGCTGCACCGGCCGTGCGCCGACGTGCAGCTGGATGTCGAGCTGCGGGGCCTGGCCCATGTTGGCGAGGATGCCGGGCGCGTGCGGGCTCTCGAAGGAGAGATCCTTCACGTACTGGCCGTGGATGACGATGGGAGGCTCCTGCTGCCCCTCGGCACCCTGCGGCGCACCCTGCGCTCCTGCGCCCTCGGGCGGATTGCTGTTCTGATCGCTCATCGGTTGCTCCGCGCGGCTGGCTGTCGTGACGAGTTTGTCTTGACGAGGCTGTCCTGACGACGGCGGCTTGGCTATCACGATCCCCGCCCCGGCACAACCGCGGTGCCGGTCGCGGTGCCGGGCTGCCGCCCGCCCGAGGGTCAGGAGTCGTTGCGGTCGCTCAGGCGCGGCGGGTCGCCGCGCCGGCCCGGATCGTTCGCCGGCGGCTCGGCCTCGCCGTCGAGTTCGACCCATTCGCCCTCGATGGTGCCGCCGCGGCGCTGCTGCCCCTCCGGCCCGGAGCGGTAGATCTCCTCGCCGTCGCGGTAGACCCGGGTCCGCATCCGCAGGCGCTCGGCCCGCAGCCGGCTGCGGGCGAAGAGCCAGCCGCGCACCGGCGGCAGCAGCAGCAGCGCACCCAGCGCATCGGTGGCGAAACCGGGCAGGAGCAGCATTCCGCCGGCCAGCGCCAGGCAGATGCCGTCGAAGAGCTCGCGCGCCGGCAGTTCGCCGCGGTCGAGCTGGCTGCGCGCCTGGGTGACGACGGCGAAGCCCTGCAGCCGCACCAGCCAGAGGCCGAGAACGGCGGTCAGCACCGAGAGGCCGAGGGTCGGCCAGAGGCCGAGCGCGCCGCCAACCTCGATGAAGAGGCCCACCTCGATCAGCGGGACGGCGATCACGATGGCGAGGATCAGCAGGGGCATGCTTGCTCTTTTTCCTTTGCTTCCCTATGTACTGGGGGAGCGAAGCCTTGCCGCAGCAAGGCGCTCGCGCCCCTTCTCGTCAAGGCCTTTCCGCAGGGGTGCTGCGGCGGCCTCTCGCCGCGCGGCGGCAATCGGACCGACCGTATGGATGAAGGCGTTCAGTTGCTCGACATCATTCTCTTCGCAGCGATCGCGGCTTTTCTCGTCCTCCGGCTCCGCAACGTCCTGGGGCGCCGGACCGGTCACGATTCCCGATCGGATTTCGACCCCTTCAAGCAGAAGCCGGAACCGCGTCCCGGCGCCGGCGCGGAGGAGTCGGACGACAAGGTGGTCCAGCTCCCCGGTGGCGGGCGTCGCCAGGAAGAGGCGCTTTTCGAAAGCGACGCCGACGATCCCGTCTCGGCCGGCCTGACCCAGATCCGCCTGGCCGACCGGAACTTCGATCCGGAGGTCTTCCTGCAGGGCGCCCGCGCCGCCTTCGAGATGATCGTCATGGCCTTCGCCAGCGGCGACAAGGAGACCCTGCGCGGCCTGCTGGCCGACGAGGTCTACAGCGACTTCGCCCGCGCCATCGACCAGCGCGCCGAGGAAGGGCAGAGCCTGGAGACCACGCTGGTCAACATCCTGGAGCCCGAGGTCCTCGAGGCGGAGCTGCAGGGCCGCAACGCCGTGGTCACCGTCAAGCTGGTCTCCGAGCAGGTCAACGTCACCCGCGACGACGAGGGCCGCATCATCGAGGGCGATCCCAGCGACGTGGTGAAGATGACCGACATCTGGACCTTCGCCCGCAACACCCGCAGCCGCGACCCGAACTGGGCGCTGGTCGCGACCCGCAGCCCGAACTGAGCCGTGGCCGCGGCCGCGAGATCGAGGGCCGGCGTCCCGCTTCCGCTGCTGCCGTCGCTGCTGCTCGCCCTGCTGCTGGCCGCCCTGCTGCTGACCGCCTGCGAATCCCGCAAGGAAGAGCCGCCGACCGCCGTCCGCTTCGAGCCGGCGCGCTTCGACGCCCTGCCCGGCTGGCGCGAGGACGCCGCCGCCGAGGCGCTGCCGGCGCTGGCCCGCTCCTGCGGGCGGCTCATGACCCTGCCCGACGAACGCCCGCTCGGCCCCGACGGCCTGGCGGGGACGGTGGCGGACTGGCGCGAGCCCTGTGCGCGCCTGGCCGGCCTGCCCGCCGGCGACGACGCGGCGCTGCGCGAACTGCTGGAGGCGGAGTTCCGGCCCTTCGCCGTGCACGACGGCGAGCGGGACCAGGGCCTCTTCACCGGCTACTACGAGGCCGAGCTGCGCGGCAGCCTGCGCCGCGGCGGGCGCTACAGCGTGCCGCTCTACGGCCGGCCCGACGACCTGGTGGAGATCGACCTGCGCGACTTCCGCGCCGACCTGCCGGGCGAGCGCCTGGTGGGGCGGGTCGAGAACGGCCGCCTGCGGCCCTATCCCGACCGCGCCTCGATCGAGAACGGTCACCTCGCCGGCCGCGGTGCCGAGCTGCTCTGGGTCGACGACCCGGTCGACGCCTTCTTCCTGCACGTCCAGGGTTCGGGCGTGGTGGAGCTGGACGACGGGCGGCGCCTGCGCGTCGGTTTCGCCGGCTCCAACGGCCGGCCCTTCTACGCCATCGGCCGGGCGCTGATCGACGAGGGCATCATCGAGCGCGAGCGCAGTTCGATGCAGGCCATCCGCGACTGGTTGCGCGCCAACCCGGAACGGGCCGAGGCGCTGATGCACCGCAACGAGCGCTTCATCTTCTTCCGCGCCATCGAGGGCGAGGGACCGATCGGCGCCCAGGGCGTGCCGCTGACGACCGGCCGTTCCCTGGCGGTCGACCCCGACCACTTGCCGCTGGGCGTCCCCCTCTGGCTCGAGACGACCTGGCCGGCGACCGAGCGGCCGCTGCGCCGCCTGATGGTGGCCCAGGACACCGGCAGCGCCATCAAGGGGCCGATCCGCGGCGACTTCTTCTGGGGCAGCGGCGAACCGGCCCTGGAGCAGGCCGGGCGCATGCGCCAGCAGGGCCGCTACTGGCTGCTGCTGCCGCGGGCCGTGGCCGAGCGTCGCGCGGCCGGATCCTGACGTCCCGGGGATCCCACTTTCGCGCCCCGTGGACGCGGCGGACCCGACTCACCTAGACTGGCGGCGCCATGCTCGATCTCAACGAACTCCTCGCCGCCACGGTGCTCTTCGTCGGCGGCCACCTGCTCCTCTCGGGGGCGCCGCTGCGCGGCCTGCTGATCGGCCGGCTGGGGGCCAACGGCTTCCGCCTGCTCTATTCCCTGGTCGCGACCGTGGCGCTGGTCTGGATGGCGAGCGCCTATGCGGCGGCGCCCTTCGTGCCGCTCTGGCCGGCACTGCCGGCCCTGGCCTGGATTCCGCTGCTGCTCATGCCGCTGGCCTTCGTGCTGGTGGTCGCCGGCGTCACCACCCGCTCGCCCACCGCGGTGGGGGCCGAGACGGCGGCCTTGGCGCGCGACCCGGCGCCGGGCATCCTGCGCGTCACCCGCCACCCCTTTCTCTGGGGCACGGCGCTCTGGGCGGTGAGCCACCTCCTGGCCCGGGGCGACCTGGCCAGCCTGGTGATGATGGGCGGCATCCTGCTGCTCTCGCTGGCCGGCATGCAGCACATCGACCGGCGGCGCGAGGCGGAGCTGGGAGCCGGCTGGGGCCCGGTAAAGCTGACCACCTCGCTGCTGCCCTTCCAGGCCATGACCGAGGGGCGTACCAGCATGGACTGGGCCGGCCTGAGCTGGTGGCGTCCGGCGCTGGGCCTCGCCCTCTACCTCGCCTTCCTCTTCCTCCACCCCTACGTCTTCGGCGTGCCGGCGGTGCCGTGGTAGGGGCGAGGTTGACATCGTACCGGCAAAGTCGCACATCTGTAGTCAAGGTGACCGATCGGTTGAGGCGAGCGATCGCCGACAGCACCTTCCCGCCGGGTTTCCCCCGGTCCACGCGCGAGCGGGACAGGCCTTTGGCCGAAGTGGTAACCGAGTGATCCTGCAAGGGCGCCTTCGGGCGCCCTTGTTCTCTTCGTGTCACCGCTCTTCATGTCACCGCGGCGCGAAGCGAAGCGGTTCGTTCCTGTAGGTCTTCAGTGCGAGCACCTGGAATCGGACGGTGTTCGGCCGCTTCAAGCGAGCCTTCGGATCGCCGATCTCGACCGCATAGGCGCTCTCCACGAAGAGGTCGAGATGGTGGCGTGCCTCGACCGGAGCCCGTCGCACCGTGAAGAACATCCGGTACTCCAACTCGGGCGGCTCGATCAGGGCGGTGGCGTAGAGGTAGTTCCGGCGTTCCGGCGTCTGGTGCACCTTCGCGGTCGGCAGGGCGGCGACCATTGCAGGCAATCTCGTGGAATGCCTGTAGCGAGCGGGATCGAAGACTCGGGCTCGTCGATGATCCATGATGCGATGGCCGACGGCATGCCGCATCGGATCGAAGGCTTCGGTGAAGCAATGGTTGCTGAAGCGGATATTGATTCGGCAAAGCGACGGCTGTCCGGGTGTCGGACACTCCAGAACCGAGGGCTCCAGATGCGCCAGATCGATTGGCTGGCCATCGATGGTTAGAGGGGGCCAGTACAAGACGGTGCGACGCCGTATGATTGTTTTTAATATCATAACGGCGACCATAGGTGACGTCACCGAGAGTTTGAGATGCGCCCCTGCGCGGCCTGCAGAGGAGGTCGCCCTTCCCCGGCGCGGGGCGGGGCGCTAGAGAGAGTGCCCATGGCGCTGCTCCGTTCCTTCGCCACCGTGGGGTCCCTCACCGCCGTCAGCCGGGTGCTGGGCTTCCTGCGCGACATCCTGATCGCCGCGGCGCTGGGTACCGGGCCGGTGGCCGACGCCTTCTTCGTCGCCTTCAAGTTCCCCAACCTCTTCCGCCGCCTCTTCGCCGAGGGCGCCTTCAACGCCGCCTTCGTGCCGCTCTTCGCCGGGCGGCTGGAGCGCGACGGCGCGGCCGCGGCCAAGGCCTTCGCCGAGCAGGCGCTGGCGGTGCTGGCCGCGGCGCTGCTGCTCTTCACCGCGCTCTGCCTGGCCTTCATGCCCTGGCTGATGCCGGTCATCGCGCCCGGCTTCGTCGGCGACGCCGAGCAGTTCGCGCTGGCCGTGGAGCTGACGCGGATCGCCTTTCCCTACCTCCTGGCCATGGCGCTGGTGGCGCTGCTCTCGGGCGTGCTCAACGCGCTCTACCGCTACGCCGCGGCGGCCGCCGCGCCGATCCTGCTCAACCTCTTCTTCATCGCCGCGCTGACGGTGGTGCTGCCCTTCTTCCGCGACCACCCGGGCCAGGTGCTGGCCTGGACCGTGGCGGCGGCGGGGCTGGGCCAGCTGCTGCTGCTGCTCTGGGCGGCCGCGCGCGCCGGCATGGCGCTGCGCTTTCCGCGGCCGCGGCTGACGCCCGGGGTGCGCCGCCTGCTGAAGCTGATGCTGCCCGGCGCCGTCTCGGCCGGCGCCATGCAGATCAACCTGCTGGTCGGCACCATGATCGCGACGCTGCAGGCCGGCGCCGTCTCCTACCTCTACTACGCCGACCGGGTCTACCAGCTGCCGCTGGGGATCATCGGCATCGGCATCGGCGTGGTGCTGCTGCCGGACCTGGCGCGCAAGCTGCGCGCCGGCCTGGGCGAGGCCGCCCACTACAGCCTGAACCGCGCGCTGGAGTTCGCCCTGCTGCTGACCCTGCCGGCGACCATGGCGCTGCTGGTCGCCGCCTTCCCGGTGGTCTCGGTGCTCTTCGAGCGCGGCGCCTTCGGACCCGAGGCGGCCCGGGCCACGGCCTGGGCGCTGACCGCCTTCGCCGCCGGCCTGCCGGCCTACGTGCTGGTCAAGGTGCTGCAGCCGCCCTTCTTCGCCCGCGAGGACACGGTCACGCCGCTGCGCTTCGCGCTGGTCTCGGTGGCGGCGAACCTGGTGCTCAGCCTGGCGCTCTTCTTCACCCTGGGCTTCGTCGGCATCGCGCTGGCGACCGCGCTCTCGGCCTGGCTCAACGTGGCGCTGCTGGCGCGGCGGCTGCGGCGCCTGGGCTTCTTGGCCCTCGACGCGCGGCTGCGCCGGCGGCTGCCGCGCAGCCTCGGCGCCGCCCTGGTCATGGGCGCGTTGCTGGTCGCCCTGCAGCTGCTGCTGGACGGCTGGTTCGATGCCGGCGAGGCGTTGCGGGTCGCGGCGCTGGCGCTCCTGGTGGTGCTGGGCGGCGGCGCCTACTTCGCTCTCGCCTTCGCGCTCAGGGCAGTGGAGCGCGCCGACTTCGCCACGGCCTTCCGCCGCCGTGCCGCGACCGCACCGGCGGGCGATCCCCCCGCCTGACCGCCTGCTTGACCCCTGCAGCGGCAGCGGCGATAACCGCGCCGCAGCCGCCGCCCCTGTCACCACCCCAGTGCAGAGACCCCGCAGCATGAAGCGCATCTTCTCCGGCGTGCAGCCGACCGGAAACCTGCACCTCGGCAACTATCTCGGCGCGATCCGCAACTTCGTCGGCCTGCAGGAGGGCTACGACTGCATCTACTGCGTGGTCGACCTCCACGCCGTCACGGTCTGGCAGGACCCGCAGCAGCTGCGCGCCCAGACCCGCGAGGTGACCGCCGCCTATCTCGCCGCCGGCATCGACCCGAAGCGCTCCGTGGTCTTCAACCAGTCGCAGGTCTCGGCGCACGCCGAGCTGGCCTGGATCTTCAACTGCGTAGTGCGGCTCGGCTGGCTCAACCGCATGACCCAGTTCAAGGAGAAGGCGGGCAAGCACCGCGAGAACGCCAGCGCCGGACTGTTCGTCTATCCCAGCCTGATGGCCGCCGACATCCTCGCCTACAAGGCGACCCACGTGCCGGTCGGCGAGGATCAGAAGCAGCATCTGGAGCTGACCCGGGACATCGCCCAGAAGTTCAACAACGACTTCGGCGTCGAGTTCTTCCCGATCACCGAGCCGCTGATCCTGGGCGCGGCAACCCGCGTCATGTCGCTGCGCGACGGCAGCAAGAAGATGAGCAAGTCCGACCCCTCGGACAACAGCCGCATCAACATGACCGACGGCGCCGACGCCATCGCCCAGAAGATCCGCAGGGCCACCACCGACCCGGAGCTGCTGCCCGGTCCCGCGGCGCTGGGCGCCGACGGCCGCCTGCCGGAGGAGGCGCGCAAGGCGCGGCCCGAGGCCTGGAACCTGCTGGGCATCTACGCCGCGCTCGCCGACCTCGACTGGGCCGGCGTGACGGCGCGCTTCGAGGGGGCGCAGTTCTCCGCCTTCAAGAAGGAGCTGACCGAGTTGGCGGTGGAGAAGCTGGGGCCGATCGGCGCCGAGATGAAGCGCCTGCAGGCCGACCCCGGCCACGTCGACGCGGTGCTGCGCGACGGCGCCGAGCGCGCCGACGCCATCGCCCGGCCCATCCTGCGCGAGGTCCAGGACATCGTCGGCTTCCTGCGGCCCTGAGGGGGCTATTCCAGGTAGGCGCGCAGCGACCAGACGCCGTCGCCGCGTACCGCGAGGCGGTACTCGCCGGGCGCGAAGCTGCGCGAGCGGCCCTCGCCGTCGCCGATCTGCGTACCGATCACGGCCTCGAAGCCGCCGCCGGAGGTGTGCAGCTCCATCGTGACGATGCTGCCCTGGCTCCTCCACTCCACGTACCAGCGGCCGGGCGCCCGGAAAGCCGCGCTGTCGCTGTCGTTGCGCCCCTCCACGGCGAAGAGCGTGGGGCTGCTCTCGGCCTCGGTCGCCGCCACGGCGACCACCTCGTCGTAGCAGGCGACGCGCTCGGCGTCGTCTACGATGGTGGCGCAGGCGAGGATCGAGGCGGGCAGTTCGCTCGACAGCGCCGGCGCGGCCGGCAGCAGGAGCGACAGCAGCAGGCCCGGGGCGGTCAGGTGGAAGCGCATCGTCGGGTGACCCTTCTCGCAGGCTTCTGCCGGACCGCCGCCGCCGAGCCCCGGGGGGTGGTCGCGGGCGCAATCCAGCCGGCGCCGGGAACCGGAACCTGAGTGTCCATATGGTGCGTCCCGGGGGCCGTTGCGCCGACTTTCTGCCGCGAAGGGCGAAGTCCGCGGGCGGCCCCGCGCTCACTGCCGGCCGAGATAGTCGATGCCGACCACCGTCAGCCAGACGGTCGCGGCGGTGATCGCCAGGGACACGCCGGCGCCCGCGAGCGCGAGGCAGAGCAGCAGTCCGTCCTCTTCGAGGTAGGCGAGGGCCAGCAGCAGGATCATGCCGGCGGGAAGAAGATGGCTGAAGGGGATGGGGCCCACCAGCGTCAGGCCGAGCAGCAGGACGACGACGCCGACCACCCGCTTGGTCGCGCGCAGCGGTGTCGCCCACCGCGGCCGGATGAAGGTCTCGATCCAGCGCAGCGGCGGCACGAGCCTGGCGATCATCGCCGCGAGCCGTCGCGTCGCCACACGGCGCCTGGCGAGGCGGGCGGGCAGCACCGGGGCGTCGTGCGCCAGCGCCATCTGCAGCGCCGGCACCGTCAGCAGCAGGCCCATGGGGATCGAGAGGCCCGGGATCAGCGCGATGAAGGACAGCAGCAGGACGACCAGGCCGAAGGACCGGGTCTCGAGCCGGTCCAGGATCCAGCCCAGCGTGACCTCGCTCCCGGCTTCCGCCAGGAGGCCTTCGAGAACGGCGGAGGCGGGAACGGGAGCAGTCGTCATCGGCCTCTCGACCCTGCCGGGGGTGTGCCCGGGGAACCGGTCGCGCGCCGCCGTCCGAGGCGCCGCGCGAGGTGCCGTCGGCGCGCCGCCGCCCACCGCGCGGCGAGAAATCGGCCGCAATCGGCCGAGTCCCTCACCATATCACTATCATTGATCAGCGATGCACCCCGGTTCGCCGGACTGCGGCTGCTGGTCGCAAGGCCGTCTACAATCCAGCGCAGGAGCCTCGGACGATGACACGGCGATCCCGGTTCGATCCCGACTCGGAGCAGATCAAGGAGACCATGCGCCGGGATTCGGCCCGGATCCAGCGGCTCTGGGCGGCGGCCAAGGCGCGCTACGACGGGGACGACGAGCCTCCGGCCGCCGAGGAGGGCGCCACGCCGGCCGGCTGACCGGCGGCGGCCGAGTGTGTGCCGTCCTGCCCGCCCTGTTCCGCGCACCTTCCAGGACAGCGTCGGCTTTTTTGCGGCCCTGAGCCGGGGATTCGACGGTTTCCCGCGCCTTCTGGTTGGAAGCCGTCGCGCAAGCCGTTAGGATTCCCGGGCTTCGCGGCGCCCGTGACGGGCGCCGCAGTTGGCGTCGGAGAGACGAGGTGCGAACAGCCGAGGGCGACGAGGGGGCCGCGGCGGCCGGGCGCGGGCGCGCCGGCGTGCCGGCCTGAGCGCCCATGCAGATCTACCTCCCCATCGCCGAGCTCTCCGTCGACGTCTTCCTGCTGCTCGGCCTGGGGGCGGGGATCGGCTTCCTCTCCGGCATGTTCGGCGTCGGCGGCGGCTTCCTGATGACGCCGCTGCTGATCTTCATCGGCATCCCCCCGGCCATCGCCGTGGCGACCCAGGCGAACAACGTCATCGCCTCCTCGGTCTCCGGCTGCTTCTCGCACTGGAGCCGCGGCAACGTCGACTTCAAGATGGGCGGGATCCTGCTGGCCGGGGGTTTCGCCGGCTCCACCATCGGCGTCGCCCTCTTCGCGCTGCTGCGCGATCTCGGCCAGATCGACCTGGTGATCAACCTCTCCTACGTGGTGCTGCTCGGCACGGTCGGCGTGCTGATGCTGCTGGAGGGCACGCGCGCCCTGCTGCGCCGGCGGCGCAAGGTGGGTCCCGGCAAGCTGCACGCCCACACCTGGCTGCACGGCCTGCCGCTCAAGACCCGCTTCCGCCGCTCACGGCTCTACATCTCGGCGCTGCTGCCCTTCGCCATCGGCTTCGGCGTCGGCGTGCTCAGCGCCATCATGGGCGTCGGCGGGGCCTTCATCCTGGTGCCGCTGATGATCTACCTGCTGGGCATGCCGACGGCCATGGTGGTCGGCACCTCGCTGTTCCAGATCATCTTCGTCTCGGCCAACGTTACCTTCCTGCAGGCGACCCAGAACCAGACGGTGGACGTGGTGCTGGCGCTGCTGCTGATCGTCGGCGGCGTGGTCGGCGCCCAGTTCGGCGGGCGCGTCGGCGCCAAGCTGCCGGGCGACACCTTGCGGCTGCTGCTCGGCGTCCTGATCCTCGGCGTCGCCCTGCGCCTGAGCCTGGAACTGGTGGTGCGTCCCGAAGACCTCTACAGCCTGGGAATCCCGGGATGAGCCCGGCCGTCCGCCCCTCGGCGCGCGCCCTGGTGGTCTGCCTGCTGGTGGCCGTCGGCGTCACCGTGCCGGCGCGGGCCACGGGGCTGGTCGCCGATCTCTCCAGCCACCTGGTGGCCATCACCAGCGGCTTCGCCGGGGCCGACGTGCTGCTGTTCGGCGCCGTCGACGGGCCCGGCGACGTGGTGGTGGTGGTGCGCGGCCCCGAGCGCGACCAGCCGGTGCTGCGCAAGTCCAACGTCGCCGGCATCTGGATGAACACCGCGCGCATGACCTTCGAGCGGGTGCCCAGCTTCTACTACGTCGCCGCCACCCGCCCGCTGGAGGAGATCGCCGGGGAGCCGGTGCTGCGCGCCAACCAGTTCGGCGTCGAGCGGCTGCCCATCGCCGCCCCGGCCGCCCGCGCCGGCGGTCGCGCCGCCGAGGAATGGCGCGCCGCGCTGATCCGCAACAAGCGCCGCGAGGGCCTCTATGTCGGCGAGCCGCGCCACGTCACCCTGCTGGGCCAGCGCCTCTTCCGCGCCTCGGTGCACCTGCCGGCCAACGTGCCGACCGGGCTCTACCGGGCCGAGACCTACCTGCTGCGCGACGGCCAGATCGTCTCGGCCCAGACCACGCCGCTCTCGATCAGCAAGCTGGGCCTGGAGGCGGACCTCTACGCCTTCGCGCACGAGCGGCCGGCGGCCTATGGCGTGATTGCCGTGCTGGCGGCCTTGGTGGCAGGATGGCTCGCCCACTTGGCCTTCCGGCGCTCCTGAGCGCCGGCGCGGCCGGAATCCTGTCAGGGAGCGGGAATGGTGTCCGAGGACGAGCAAGGCACGGACGACGGCGCGGCGGAAGCGGCCACGAAGCCGAGCGAGCGCGTCCTGCTGGTGGTGGTGGACGACAGCCAGGAGATGGCGGTCGCGCTGCGCTATGCCTGCCGCCGGGCGCGCCATGCCGCCGGCCGCGTCGCCCTGCTGCACGTGATCGAGCGCACCGAGTTCCAGACCTGGCTGGGTGTCGGCGACCTGATGGCCAAGGAGGCGCGCAGCGAGGCCGAGCAGCTGATGCAGCGCATCGCCAAGCAGGTCGGCGAGCAGGTCGGCGCCCTGCCGATCATCTATCTGCGCGAGGGGACGCGCAGCGACGAGCTGATGCGCCTGATCGAGGAGGAGCCCTCCGTCTCGATCCTGGTGCTGGGCGCGAACACCGGCCCGGGCGGTCCGGGGCCGCTGGTCTCGGCGCTGACCGGCAAGATGGTGGGCAAGCTGCGCGTGCCGGTGACCATCGTGCCCGGCAACCTCTCCGACGAGGACATCGACGCCATCTCCTGACCAGGCTCCTGATCCGGCTCCTGTATCGGGATCGCTGGCCCGGCCGGAGGCGCCGGGGCGGGACTGCGCTTGAACTGCCGGCCCGCCTCGCCCATCTTGCGGACCAGCACGACAGTCGAGTCAGGATCACCGGAGCCGCCCGCATGTTCATCCAGACGGAGCAGACGCCCAACCCGGCGACGCTGAAGTTCCTGCCCGGCCGCCCGGTCATGGGCGAGGGCACCGCCAGCTTCGCCGAGGCCGAGGAGGCCGAGCGCTCGCCGCTGGCGCAGCGCCTGTTCCAGATCGAGGGCGTGACCGGCGTCTTCTTCGGCGGCGACTTCATCTCGGTCAGCAAGGCCGAGGATCGCGAGTGGTACCTGCTGAAGCCCAGCGTGCTGGGCGTCATCATGGAGCACTTCGTCTCCGGCCAGCCGCTGCTGACCGGCGAGGGCGAGGCGGCGGAAGCCTCCGCCGAGGACGACGACGAGGTGGTCTCGCAGATCAAGGAGCTGCTGGACACGCGCGTGCGCCCGGCCGTGGCCCAGGACGGCGGCGACATCGTCTTCCGCGGGTTCGAGCGCGGCGTGGTCTACCTGCACATGCAGGGCGCCTGCGCCGGCTGTCCCTCCTCCACCGCGACCCTGAAGATGGGTATCGAGAACATGCTGCGGCACTACGTGCCGGAGGTCACCGAGGTGCGCGCGGTCTGACCCCACACACGGCCCCCGGCTGACGCCAGGCCGCCCCCCCCCCGGGCGGCCTGGCGC
>SR_TP_S13solDRAFT_1000118_pt1 | contig 42103 bp, 52 predicted proteins | sample SodReaTP_S13sol_FD_11159 | JGI IMG/M metagenome (IMG submission 11159) | reverse complement strand
TTTTNCTTTTCCGGCAGTACTCTCTCAGACCATCCGCACCGTCAGCTTGTCGACGCCCTCGACCGCGCCGACCATGGTCTGGCCGCGCGCGACGGCGCCGACGCCCTCGGGGGTGCCGGTCATGATGAGGTCGCCGGGCTCCAGCCGCACCAGGCCGGAGAGGTAGGCGATCACCTCGGCGGTGTTCCAGATCATGTCGCCGACGTCGCCGTCCTGCTTCGTCTCCCCGTCCACCGACAGGCTGATGCGGCCCTTGTCCGGGTGGCCGATGGCCGAGACGGGATGCAGCGCGGTGCAGGGCGCCGACTGGTCGAAGCCCTTGCTCATGTCCCAGGGCCGCCGCATCTGCTTGGCCTCGTTCTGCAGGTCGCGGCGGGTCAGGTCGATGCCGACGCCGTAGCCGAAGACATGGTCCAGCGCGCGTTCCACCGGGATGTCGGCGCCGCCCTTGCCGATCGCCGCCACCAGCTCGATCTCGAAGTGCAGGTTCTCCGTCGCCGGCGGATAGGCCACGTCGCCGTCCCCGGCCACCACCGCGTCGGCCGGCTTGGTGAAGAAGAAGGGAGGCTCGCGGTCGGGATCGGCGCCCATCTCGCGCGCGTGGGCGGCGTAGTTGCGGCCGACGCAGTAGATGCGGCGCACCGGGAACCTCTGCTCGCTGCCCGCCACCGGCAGACTCGGGACCTCGAAGAGGGGAACGGCATAGCTGTCTGGCATCAAAGCTCCTCCGGTTGAAAACGGCCGATCCCGGTGCCCGCGATCGAGGGCACCGGGAGGTTCGGCCGGCCGTGTCGTGATCAGTTGTCGAGAGACTCCACGATGCGGCCGTAGGTCACGAGCTCCTGCTCGATCAGTTCGCGGAATTCCGCGGGAGAGTTGATCGTCGGCTCGGCGCCGTTGTTGGCGAGCTGCTCGGCGACGGCGGGATCGGATACCACCGCCACGACCTCTTCGTGAAGCCGGTCGATGATCTCCTGCGGCGTGCCGGCCGGCGCGGCCAGGCCGAGCCAGAGCGAGGCACGGTAGTCCGCGACCCCGGCCTCCTGCATGGTCGGCACGTCCGGCAGCTGCGGCGAGCGGGTCACCGTGCCCACCGCCAGCGCCTTGATGGTCCCCGAGCGGATCTGAGAGAGCACCGCCGGCATCGAGCCGAACAGCAGGTCCACCTCGCCGCTCATCACCGCGGTGGTGGCGTCGGCGTTGGAGCCGTAGGGAATGTGGAGCATCTCGGTCCCGGTGGCGGCGAGGAACATCTCGCCGGCCAAGTGCGTGGTGGACCCCTGCCCGGCCGAGCCGAAGTTGAGCTCGCCCGGCCGCTCCAGCGCCAGGTCGATCACGTCCTGCACCGACTCCACCGGCAGGTCGAGGTTCACCACCAGCACGTAGGGCGTCTCGCCCACCAGGCTGATGTGCGCGAAGTCGGCCACGGGGTCGTACTCCACGGTGTCGTGCACCGTCGGCCCGACCACGTGGGTCGAGGTGGTGGCCACCGTCAGGGTGTAGCCGTCGGCCTCGGCCTGGGAGGCGGCCTGGGTGCCCACCGTGCCGCCGGCGCCGCCGCGGTTCTCCACCACGATCGGCCGCCCGAGCCGTTCGGAGAGCGGCTGCGCGACGATGCGGCCGACGATGTCGGTGGAGCCGCCGGCGCCGAAGGGCACGATCAGACGGATCTCACGCTCGGGATAGCCCTGGGCCTGGGCGGGCGCCACGGCAAGGCCGAGGGGAGCCGCCAGCAGGGCGGCGGAGAGGGCCAGCGCGGAGCCGGCCAGGGCGTGTCGCAGTCGCATGGTCTTTCCTCCTTGTCGCAGTCGGTTCTCGTCTCCTTGCCCGGACGAAGTCGGCGGTCCGGGACGCCGTCAGGTAACCGCCGCGATGCGGCGGCGGATGCCGGGCAGCAGCACCAGCGCCAGCAGCCCCAGCGTAAGCAGAATGAAGGTCAGGCTGATCGGCCGCTCCAGGAAGACCAGGGGATCGCCGCGCGACAGCAGCAGCGCGCGGCGCAGGTTGTCTTCCATCAGCGGCCCCAGGATCAGGCCCAGCAGCAGCGGTGCCGCTTCGCAGCGCAGCTTGATGAAGAGGTAGCCGGCGAGACCGAAGCCGACGACCAGGAAGATGTCGAAGGCCTCCTGGTGCAGCGAGTAGACGCCGATGGCGATGAAGACGAGGATCGCCGGGAACATCCAGCGGTAGGGGATCGCCAGCAGCCGGATCCAGAGGCCGACCAGCGGCAGGTTCAGGATCAGCAGCAGCAGGTTGCCGATCCAGAAGGAGGCGATCAGGCCCCAGAAGAACTCCGGATTGTTCTGGACGATCTGCGGGCCTGGAACCAGGCCGTGGATCATCATGGCGCCGAGCATCAGCGCCATGGTGGCGTCGCCCGGCACGCCCAGGGTCAGGGTCGGGATGAAGGAGGTCTGGGCGGCGGCGTTGTTGGCGCCCTCCGGCGCCGCCACGCCCTCGATCGCCCCCTTGCCGAAGCGGCTGGGATCGCGCGCGATCCGCTTCTCCACCGCGTAGGCGGCGAAGGAGGCGATCGCCGGGCCGGCGCCGGGCAGCACGCCGAGCGCGGCGCCCAGCCCGGTCCCGCGCAGCGTCGGGAGGGTCGAATCCTTGATGTCCTTGCGGCTCGGGATCAGCGCCCGCCAGGGCACCCTGGAGACGAAGGACTCGCGCTTGTCGCCCAGCGAGAGGTTGTGCATCACCTCGGCGAGGCCGAAGAGGCCGATCACCACCACCACGAAGGAGATGCCGTCGTAGAGCTCGAGCGTGCCGAAGGTGAAGCGCGGCAGGCCGGAGACCGCGTCCTGGCCGACCGTGCCGATCAGCAGCCCCAGCACCACCATGCCCAGGCCCTTGAGCAGCGGCCCCTGCACCAGGATCGCCGCCGCCACCAGGCCCATGACCATCAGCGTGAAGTACTCCGCCGAGCCGAAGCGCAGGGCGAAGGCCGCCAGCGGCGGCGCGAAGGCCGAGAGGATGACGATGGCGACGCAGGCGCCGGCGAAGGAGGCCAGCGTGGTGATGACCAGCGCCGGCGCGGCGCGGCCCTGCTTGGCCATGGGGTGGCCGTCCAGCGCGACCACCACCGAGGCCGCCGTACCCGGCAGGTTCAGCAGGATCGCCACGGTCGAGCCGCCGTACATGGCGCCGTAGTAGATCCCCGCCAGCATGATGATCCCCTCGATCGCCGGCAGGTGGAAGGTGATCGGCAGCAGCAGGCCGATGGTGGCGAGCGGCCCGATCCCCGGCAGCACGCCGATGAAGGTGCCGAGCGTCACGCCGAGGAAGCAGTAGAGCAGCGCCGAGGTCGAGAGCGCGACGTCGAAGCCCAGCCCCATGTTCGAGAGGAAGTCCATCAGGGCCAGACCCGGAAGGGCAGGCCCAGGCCGTAGGCGAAGATGCCCACCGCCAGAGCCGGGATCGCGATCGCCGCGACCAGTGTCTGCAGCAGCGGGAAGCCGCGCTCCGCCCGGCTCGCCACCAGCACCAGGGTGACGCTCGCGAGCGCCAGCCCGAAGGGCCGGACCAGCAGCGCGAAGGCGACGAGACCCGCCAGCACGAAGAAGAGCGGCCGCAGCGCCCGCAGTTCCAGGTAGGGCGCCTCCTGCTCCGGTCCGGCCCCGCGCAGCGAGAGGCTGCGCAGCGACAGGGCGACGCCGATCAGCGCCAGCAGGCCGCCCAGCAGCAGCGGGAAGAGCCCCGGACCCATGCTGCGCAGCCGGCCCAGCGGATAGCCTTCGGCGACGAGGAGGGCACCCACCCCCACCGCCAGGAACAGCAGGCCCGTCGCGAAGTCGGCGGGCGCCTTGATCGTCGGCCTCATGCCGGCGTTGTCCTCCCGGGTTCCGTCGGTCGCCTCGGCGCCTTCAGGGGCCGTTGAGTCGCAACCAATCATCAACCAATCGAGACATGATAGGCATTGGTCGCGGCGAGGAGTCAAGAGCCAGCGAGGGAAGAGGTCGCACACGGAGGCACGGAGGACGCGGGGAACCAGCCGAAACACCCTCACCCCGGCCCTCTCCCAGAGGGAGAGGGAGAACCATAAGCCCCTCTCCCCTTGGGAGAGGGGTTGGGGTGAGGGTATTGTTCCCCCGCGCCCTCCGTGCCTCCGTGTGACCACTCACTGCCGTTGACAAGCCCCTCGCGGACACGCCAGAGTGCAAACCAATGGTGAAATTGGTTGCGCTGAAAAGATGCGAAGCGACGGCGAAAGCGACGGGCAGTCGGCCCTGATCCAGCTCCGGGCCTACCTGGGCCAGCAGCAGCTGGCGGCCGACTCGCGCCTGCCGCCGGAGCGCGACCTCTCCCGCCGCCTGGGCGTCACCCGCACGGCGCTGCGCAAGGCGCTGGCGACCCTGGAGCAGGAGGGCCAGCTCTGGCGCCACGTCGGCAAGGGCACCTTCGTCGGGCCGCGGCCGATCGAGGACCTGACCGACATCGCCACCATCACCAAGCGCACCAATCCCGCCGAGGTGATGCAGGCGCGCCTGGCGATCGAGCCGGAGCTGGCGCGGCTGGCGGCGCTCAACGCCTCGCCGGAGGACCTGGAGGAGATGCGCCTCTGCCTGCGCAAGAGCCGCAGCGCCCAGTCCTGGCGGCAGTACGAGAGCTGGGACAACGCGCTCCACCGGGCCATCGCCGAGGCGACCCGCAACACCGCGCTGCTATCGCTCTTCGACGTGCTCAACTCGGTGCGGCGCGCCGTCGCCTGGGGCCGGCTGCGCCGCAACCCGGACCGCCCCGCCCCCGATCACCACAGCTTCACCGAGCACGAGACCCTGGTGGCCGCCATCGCCGAACGCGACTTGGAGGGAGCCGCCGAGGCCATGCGTCGCCATCTCGAAACCGTCGCCCGCAACCTGCTGAGCAACGGCGGCCGGCCGCCCGAGCCCGGCGGGGGGCACTGATCCGATCCGGCCGGTTCCCGGCGAAATCGTGCAAGACAGGGGCCGCCCCCCAGCTACCATCCCGGCCGAAACAGCGCCGGAGGAAGGCATGAACGACGCCGTCAGAACCGAGCGCCGCGGCCGCGTCTTGGAGATCACCCTGGACCGGCCGAAGGTGAACGCCATCGACCGCGCCACCTCGATCGCGCTGGGCGAGGCCTTCGTCCTGCTGCGCGACGACCCCGAGCTGCGCTGCGGCATCGTCACCGCGGCGGGCGAGAAGATCTTCTCCGCCGGCTGGGACCTGAAGGCGGCGAACGAGCAGGACGAGGTCGGCCGCTGGTGGCACCTGGACCACGGTCCGGGCGCCTTCGCCGGCCTGACCGAGCTCTGGGACCTGGACAAGCCGGTGATCGCCGCCGTCAATGGCCTCTGCCTGGGCGGCGGGCTGGAGCTGGCCATCGCCTGCGACCTGATCGTCGCCGCCGAGCACGTGGAGTTCGCCCTGCCGGAGCTGCCGCTGGGCATCGTCCCCGACAGCGGCGGGGTGCAGCGGGTGCCGCGGCGCCTGCCCTACAACATCGCCATGGAGATGCTGCTGCTGGGCCGGCGCATGCCGGCAGCCGAGGCGCTGCACCACGGCATGATCAACGCCGTGGTGCCCAAGGGCGCGCCGATCGAGAAGGCGCGGGCGTGGGCCGAGACCATCGCCGCCGGCGCACCGCTGACGGTGCAGGCCATCAAGGCCATCCTGCGCGACTGCGAGACCCTCTCGATCCGCCAGTCCTTCGAGCTGCTGCGCAGCGGCCGCATCGAGGCCTTCGAGAAGGCGGTCGACTCCGAGGACGCCAAGGAGGGCGTGCGCGCCTTCGCCGAAAAGCGCCCGGCCGACTTCAAGGGACGCTGAGACCATGGACTTCGCCCCCACCGAAGAGCAGGCGATGCTGGTGGAGGCCGTGCGGGCCTTCTGCGAGCGCGAGCTCTACCCCCACGAGGATCTCGTCGAGCGGACGGACGAGGTGCCGCCGGAACTGGCCCGGGAGATCCGCGACAAGGCGCTCGCGGCCGGCTTCTATGCCGCCAACATGCCGGAGGACCTCGGCGGCGGCGGGCTCGGCGCGGTCGAGCTGGCGCTCTTCGAGCGCGAGCTGGGCCGGCCCAGCTTCGCGCTGCAGGCCTTCGTCACCCGGCCCAGCAACATCCTGCAGGCCTGCGAGGGCGATCAGCGCGAGGCCTACCTGCTGCCGGCGGTGCGCGGCGAGCGCGTCGACTGCCTGGCCATGACCGAGCCCGGCGCCGGCTCCGACGTCCGCGGCATGCGCACCCGCGCCCGGCGCGACGGCGGCGACTGGGTGATCGACGGCCAGAAGCACTTCATCAGCCACGCCGAGGTCGCCGACTTCATGATTCTCTTCGCCGTCACCGGCGAGGAGGAGACCCCGCGCGGCCCGCGCCGGCGCATCTCCACCTTCCTGGTGGACCACGACACCCCCGGGCTGGAGGTGCGGCCCGGTCCGCGCCCGGTCTCGCACCGCGGCTACAGGAACTGCGAGCTCTACTTCGACGCCTGCCGGGTCCCGGGCTCGGCCCTGCTGGGCGAAGAGGGCCTGGGCTTCGAGCTGGCCAACACCTGGCTCTCGGCCTCGCGGCTGACCGTCGCCGCCATGTGCGTCGGCCGGGCGCAGCGGGTCATGGACCTGGCCGTCGACTGGGCCGCCCAGCGCAGGCAGTTCGGCCAGCCGATCGGCCGCTTCCAGGGCACCGGCTTCAAGCTGGCCGACATGGCCACCGAGATCCGCGCCGCCGAGCTGCTGACCCTGATGGCGGCCTGGAAGCACGGCCAGGGCGCCATGACCGACGAGGACGCCGCCATGGCCAAGCTCTACGCTTCCGAGATGCTGGCCCGGGTCACCGACCACGCCCTGCAGATCTACGGCGGCATGGGCCTAATGGACTCCCTGCCCCTGGAGCGCTTCTGGCGCGACGCCCGCATCGAGCGGATCTGGGACGGCACCAGCGAGATCCAGCGCCACATCATCGCCCGCAGCCTGCTGCGCCCCCTGGGGGCGTGAGGATGGTGCATCCCCTCTCCACCCGCCTTTCCCCCGTCATCCTGAGCGCAGCGAAGGATCTCGGGCCGGTTGGAGCTCCGGTTCCATCGAGATCCTTCGCTGCGCTCAGGATGACGCGCGAGGCGGCAGCAGAGGCCCGCCCGACCCCATGACCGCCGCCAACCTGCGCCGCCTGCTGCGGCCGCGCTCCATCGCCTTCGTCGGCGGCCGCCATGCCGAGCTGGCGCTGCGGCAGTCGCGGGCGATCGGTTACGACGGGGCGGTCTGGCCGGTCAATCCGGGCCGCGAGAGCCTGGGCGGCCTGCCCTGCTACCCCTCGCTCGCCGACCTGCCGGCACCGCCCGACGCCGCCCTGGTCGCCGTGCCGGCGGCGCCCACGGTGGAGGTGGTGGCCGAGCTGGCGGCCCTGGGCGCGGGCGGGGCGGTCTGCTTCGCCACCGGCTTCGCCGAGGTGGGCGCGGAGGGCGCGGCGCTGCAGCGGCGCCTGGTGGCGGGCGCCGGCGATCTCGCCCTGGTCGGCCCGAACTGCACCGGCCTGCTGAACTACCTGGACGGCGCCGCACTCTGGCCCGACGAGCAGGGCGGCGCGCGCTGCGAGCGGGGCGCGGCGATCCTCAGCCAGTCCGGCAACGTCGCCATCAACCTGACCATGCAGCAGCGCTCGTTGCCGCTGGCCTACGTCGTCAGCCTGGGCAACCAGGCCGGCCTCGGCATCGCCGACTACCTGGAGGGGCTGCTGGACGACCCGCGGGTCACCGCCATCGGCCTCTATCTGGAGCAGCTGCGCGACGTGGCCGGCTTCGCCCGCGCCGCGCGGCGCGCCCTGGAGCAGGGCGTGCCGATCGTCGTCGTCAAGCTCGGCGCCTCGGAGTCCGGCGCCCGCTCGGTGATGAGCCACACCTCGGCGCTGGCCGGCGCCGACGCCCTCTACCAGGCGCTCTTCGACCGCCTCGGCGTGGTCCGCGTCGAGAGCCCGGCGGCACTGGTCGAGACGCTGAAGCTCTTCACCCTCGCCGGGGTGCCGCGCGGGCGCCGGCTGCTCTCCCTCTCCTGCTCCGGTGGCGAGGCGGCCCTGGTCGGCGACCTCGCCGCGGCGCGGGGCCTGCCGCTCGACTTCCCCCAGCCCGATCCGGCCCGGGCCCGGCGGCTGGCGGACCTGCTCCGCGTGCCGGCGGCGGCGGTCGCCAACCCCTTCGACTACAACACCGCCCACTGGGGCGACGCCGCGGCGCTGGAGCCCGCCTTTACCGCCGCCCTGGAGGGCCTCGACCTGGGGCTGCTGCTGCTCGACTACCCGCGTGCCGACCGCGGCGAGACGGCGGCCTGGGAGGCGAGCGAGGAAGCCTTCGTCGCCGCCGCGCGAGCGAGCGGCTGCGTCGCCGCCGTCGCCGCCACCCTGGGCGAAAGCCTGCCGCCGACCGCCCGCGCGCGCTTGGCGGCCGCCGGCGTGGCGCCGCTGCAGGGCCTGGCCGAGGCGCTGGAGGCCCTGGCCGCGGCCGGTGACTACGGCGCGCGCCGCCCCGCCCTGCTGGCCGAGCCGGCCGCCCCGCCGCTGGCGGCGCCCGCCCTCGCCGCCGGCGCAGGCGTGATCCTGGACGAGGCCGCCGGCAAGGCGCTGCTGGCCGCCCACGGCTTGGCCGTGCCCGAGGGCCGCCTGGTGCCGGCCGAGGCCGTGCCGGCGGCGGCGGCCGAACTGGGCTGGCCGCTGGTGCTGAAGGCCGTTCACCCCGCGCTGCCGCACAAGACCGAGGCCGGCGCGGTGGCGCTCAACCTGCGCTCCGAGGCCGAGGTGGCGCAGGCGCTCGCCGCCATGCGGGCGCGCCTGGCCGGCGGCCCGGCCGCCGAGGCGCACTTCCTGGTGGAGCGCATGGTGGAGGACAGCGTGGCCGAGGTGATCCTTGGCCTGCAGGTCTCACCGCCCTTCGGCCCGGCGCTGCTGCTCGGCTCCGGCGGGATCCTGGCGGAGCTGGTCGGCGACAGCGTCAGCCTGCTGCTGCCCGCCGACGCGGCAACGCTGCGCGCGGCGCTGGGGCGGCTGAAGGTCGGCCGCCTGCTGGCCGGCTGGCGCGGCCGCCCGGCCGGCGACCTCGAGGCCGTGGTCGCCGCCGCCCTGGCACTGGCCCGCTTCGCCGAGGTCGAGGCCGGCCGCCTGCTGGAATGCGACGTCAACCCCCTGCTGGTCCGCCCCGCCGGCCAGGGCGCCGTGGCCGCCGACGTGCTGCTGCGCCTGCGGGGGTGAGCCCGGCCATAGGCTCCGGGAACCAGAAAGAGGGGCGCCGACGGTGCCGGCGCCCCAGGTCGGGCTTCGCGATAGGGGAAGCCGTCAAGCCGAGCCGAAGTCCTTGACCACGCCCGAGGCCGCGGTGCCGACCGCGGCGAAGTTGGTCTGGGCGGCGGTCACCGCCTTCTGCGCCTCGGTCAGGACGCTGGCGTAGAAGGGGTCCTTGGTCTCGATCATCAGGCTGAGCGCCACGCCCTGGGCCGCCGTGGCGATGGTCTGGACGTTGCGCAGGTAGTCGGTCGCGTCCTGCACGGCGAAGGCGGCCGCCTGGGCCACCTTCTGGTAGGCGATCGACTGCCCCTCCTGCACCGCGGTGTCGAGCACCGCGGCCTTGGTGAAGTCGACCGTGGCGACGATCTGCTGGTTCAGCGGGGCGTAGTCGCCATTGCTCATGGCCCGCTCCTCCTGGCTCTACCGGGGCTCAGCCGCCGCCCGTGCCACCGCCCGACCCGCCGCCGGTCATGCCGCCGCCGGCGATGTCGAGGATCTGGCGGCAGGCGGTGGAGGTGACGGCGTTGCCGATCTGCTGCAGCCCGCCCTGGGCCTGCATGGCGTTTTGCATGGCCAGGCTGATGGAATGCGCCATGGTCTGGTAGACCAGTCCCATGGCCTGCGCCGGGGCCTCGCCCAGGACCTTGACGTTGGTCTGGGTGACGGCGTCGGTGATCTGTGCGTTGACCGGTGTGTTGTCCGCCATGCTCCCGACCCCTCGCGAAGAGCGCCCCGCCGCTTCGCGGCGGCGCCTACGACGTCAGCGCTACGACTTCAGCGCCTTGAGCGCGAGCAGCAGGAGCAGCAGGCTGGCGGGCCCGTCGCTGCGCGCCACCTTGGCGCTCGCCGCGGCCGCCGCCATGCTGTTCAGGCTGTAGATCTGCATCACGCCCTGATTGGTCGCCGCCAGGCCGCAGATGGCGGCCTGCTGCTGCTGATTGACCGTGTTCTGGAAGAGGATGCCGGTCGAGTGCGCCATGGCCTGGTAGACGGCGCTCATGGCCATGGCCGGCGCCTGGCCCAGGACCTGCAGGTTCGACTGCGTCACCGCGTCGGTGATCTGCCCGTTGACGGCCGTGGGAATCGCCATCGTCCCGCTCCTCGCTGGATCGCCGGCTGGGCCGGCGCCGCTGCTCCCTCGGGCTAGACGGCCGGCGAGGCCGCTTGTGAACCCCGCGGCCGCCTCAGCCCTGCGCCTGCTTCAGGATGAAGCCGCAGGCGACCGAGGTGGTGGAGTTCGCCACCTGCTGCATGCCGCCCTGGACCTGCATGGCGTTCTCCATCGCCAGGCCGGTGGAATGGGCCAGCGACTGGTAGGCCGTCGCCAGGGCCTGCACGGGGGATTCCCCCAGCAGCTTCGCGTTGGTCTGGGTGACGGCGTCGGTCACCTGTGCGTTCACGGCCATGATCGCCTTCCTCCCGTCTCGACAGCGGCGTCAGGTCACCACCGGCCGCCCGTAGAGGGCGAGGTTCTGGCCGAGATGGCGCACGTCCCGCCGCACCTTGCGGAAGCCGCGCGGAACCTCTTCATAGAGCTCGCTGGTCAGTCCCTGCAGCTCGGCCAGCCGCGCCTCGAGGTCGCCGTCCGGCTCCTCCCCCACCGGCTCGGCCAACGCCGTGGGCTGGGGCGGTGCCACCGGCCCGGGAGCCGCGTAGAGGGAAGGCCCGCCGCCGCCGTCGGGGCCCGGAGCGGGCGCCGGCCGCGCCGGGCCGCCCGGCCCTCGCGGGGGCTGGCGCGGGGACTGGCGCGGTGACTGGCGCAGGACCCGGCGCAGCGTGGCGCTCCCGGCGAGGAAGCCGCGCTGCTGGTCGCCCACCATGTTGGCGAAGAGCAGGGCGCCGGCCTGCGACGCCGCCAGGTACTGCTGTCCCAGCGCCAGCGCCGGCGCCTGGCCGACCGTCAGCAGGTCGGTGACGGCCACCGCCCGGGTCATGGTCCTGAAGCCGCGGGACATGTCGTCCCTCCTTGTCGCTCGTCCTGCTCTCCCGGTGGACGCCGGGGGGCTAGCCCTTGTGAACCTGCCGGGCGCTCTCCACCAGCTGCAGCAGCGAGGGCGCGGCGGCGCCGGCCTCGGCGATCCGCCCCGTCGCCACGGCGCCGGCCATGGTGCCGATGGCGTAGAGCTGGACCGTCCCCAGCACGGCGGCCGCCTGGGCCGCCGCCTGGCTGCGCTGGTACTGCGCCGCGGCGCCCTCGTAGAGCACGGCGGTGGAATGGGCGAGGCTCTGGTAGAGCGCGGCGGCAGCGAGCGTCGTCGCGTCGCCCAGGACCAGGACGCCGGCCTGTCCGGCGGCATCCGGGACCTGGTCGTTGAGCGCGGTCGCCCGTGCCATCGCCGGCCTCCTGCCCTGCTCCGCGAGCGGCCGCGGCCGGCCCGGAGATCACCCCCGAGACCGGCCGCCGGGCGCCCGCCGCGATCACTCCCTGAGATTGCGCCGGATCTCCTCCAGCAGCGTGGTGGTGCCGCCGATCGCCAGCTGCTGCTGCTGCGAGATCATGTTGGCGAAGAGCACCGCGTTCGCCTGTGAGGCTGCGAGATAGCTCTGCGCCAGCGACAGCGCCGGCGCTTCGCCCACCACCTTGACGTTGGCCTGGGCGACCGCGTCGGTGATGCGCGCGCCGCCGAATCCGATCCAGTCCTCGTAGGCCTCCTGGATCGCCGCGCCCTCTTCCTTGTGCATGGCCCTGCTCCTTGCCTGGCCGCGGTCAGGTCACGGCCGGGCCGGTGGTGCCCTTCAGCGTGGTCAGCAGCGCCAGCATGGTGTCGGGCACGTCGGAGCGCGCCACCTTGCTGGTGGCGACGGCGCCGGCCATGGTGTCGACCGAGTAGATCTGGATCACACCCTGGTTGGTCGCCGCCTGGGCGCAGATGCCGTTCTGCTGCTGCGCCGTCACCGCGTTCTCGAAGAGGATGCCGGTCGAGTGCGACAGCGACTGAAAGATCGCCCCCATGGCCATGGCCGGGGCGTCGCCCAGCACCTTGACGTTGGACTGGGTGACGGAATCGGTGATCTGGTCGTTGACCGCGGTCGGGAATGCCATGGTCCTGTTCCTCCTTGCCAGCTCCGCGGGCGCCGGCCTCCGCCGTGCCCCTGCCTGCTAGACGCGACCGGCGGCGGCTTGTGACGGTCCCGCGGCGGGCCGCCGCGAATTCCCTGCCGCGGTGGCGGAAAAGGAAAACGGGCCCGCGGTCTGCGGACCCGTTCCCCCGGGGACAGGGGGTGGGACGGCGCTGGTCAGGCGCTGACCTGGGTCGCCTTGAGCGCCGTCAGCAGCGAGAGCATGGTGTCCGGCACGTCGCTGGACGCGATCTTGCCGGTCGCCACGGCACCCGCCATGGTGTCCAGGCTGTAGATCTGGATGACGCCCTGGTTGGTCGCCGCCTGGGCGGCGATACCCAGCTGCTGCTGCGCGCTGACGGCGTTCTCGTAGAGGATGCCGGTGGAGTGGCCCAGGCTCTGATAGATCGCCCCCATGGCCATGGCCGGCGCGTCGCCCAGCACCTTGACGTTCGACTGGGTGACGGCGTCGGTGATCTGACCGTTCACGGCGGTGGGAATCGCCATTGTCGCTCTCCTTGCACTGCGGTTCTCGATCGAGCGTGGCGGCGGCAGTGGCTCCGCTCCGCCGTCGCCTGCGAGAATGACGCTGCGCCCGCGCCTTTGTGATATGGCGCGGCCGGGAGAGGGTCACGGCCGGAATGGGGGCGGCGGCTCCGCCGGAAAGCCGCCGCCCCCGATCGCTCCCCGGTCTCAGGCGGCGGCCCGCTCCGGCGGCAGGCCCAGGGCCTCGGCCAGGCGGCCCAGGGCTAGGCCGCCGGCGAGGCCGGTCACCCCGTCGAGCTGCTGCAGCTGACGCTGCAGCGCCTGCTGGCCGATCAGCGCGGTCACGGCCTGCTGCTGCACCGACTGCTCGAAGAGGATGGAGAGGGAGTGGCAGAGTGCCGCCTCCAGCGCCCCGGCCGAGACCGCCGGAGTCGCGGCCCAGCCGAGCAGGCGGGCGGGATCGCCGGTGGGATGGAGGGCGGGGTCGGGAACCGGCGGCGGCGAAGCCGCGGCCTCGCCGGCCCTGGGCTTGTCGCTCATGGCTCGGAACTCCTATCGCGAAGCCGACCGGCCCATCCGGCCGGCGGCGCGGCCGTCGCCTTCTGCTTCCCGGCCTCGCCGCGGAGAACGCGGTCGCCGGCTGCGTTGCGGTCGCGCGCCCGATACCACCATAGGACGCAGGCGAGGACGGGGCAATCGCTTCCATCCCTGCAGCGGCTTCGGCCCCGGTAACGGCATCGCGCGTTGACTCCGGCCGGGTCGGGCAATATCTCTCAGGCACGGTCGCCGGTGCTGCGCGGCCCACGTCGTGCGCGCGCCACCGGCGTCTTCCGTGTCCGTTTCGAGGGATTCATGCTCAGCGCGATCGCCAAGCGCGTTTTCGGTTCCGCCAACGACCGTTACGTCAAGTCGCTGCGCCGCGAGGTCGCGGCGATCAACGCCCTGGAGCCGGAGCTGGAGAAGCTCGACGACGCCGCGCTCGCGGCGCGCACCGGGGAGTTCCGCGAACGACTGGCCAAGGGCGAGGATCTCGACGACCTCCTGGTCGAGGCCTTCGCCACGGTGCGCGAGGCGGCCAAGCGCACGCTCGGGCAGCGGCACTTCGACGTGCAGCTGATCGGCGGCATGGTGCTGCACCGCGGCCAGATCGCCGAGATGAAGACCGGCGAGGGCAAGACCCTGGTGGCGACGCTCGCGGTCTATCTCAACGCGCTGTCCGGCAAGGGCGTACACGTGGTCACGGTGAACGACTACCTGGCCAAGCGCGACGCCGAGTGGATGGGGCAGATCTACCGCTTCCTCGGCCTGACCGTCGGCACCATCGTGCACGGCCTGCCGGACGAGATGCGCCGCCACGAGTACGCCTGCGACGTCACCTACGGCACCAACAACGAGTTCGGCTTCGACTACCTGCGCGACAACATGAAGTACCGCCTGGAGGAGATGGTCCAGCGCGACTTCAACTTCGCCATCGTCGACGAGGTCGACTCCATCCTGATCGACGAAAGCCGCACGCCGCTGATCATCTCCGGCCCGGCCGAGGATTCCAGCGATCAGTACCGTGCCCTGGACCAGGTGATCCCGCATCTGACCGAGGAGCACTACGAGAAGGACGAGAAGCTGCGCGCGGTCAGCCTGACCGACGCCGGCGTCGAGAAGGTCGAGGAGGTGCTGCGCGAGCTCGGCCTGATGGAGACGGGCGGCCTCTACGACATCCAGAACGTCTCGCTGCTGCACCACGTCACCCAGGCGCTGCGCGCCCACAAGCTCTTCTCCCGGGACACGGACTACATCGTCAAGGACGACAAGGTCGTCATCATCGACGAGTTCACCGGGCGCATGATGGAGGGGCGGCGCTACTCCGAAGGCCTGCACCAGGCGCTGGAGGCCAAGGAGAAGGTCACGGTCCAGCAGGAGAACCAGACCCTCGCCTCCATCACCTTCCAGAACTACTTCCGCCTCTACCCCAAGCTGGCGGGCATGACCGGCACGGCCATGACCGAGGCGCAGGAGTTCGCCGACATCTACGGCCTCGAGGTCATCGAGATCCCCACCAACGTCTCCGTGGCGAGGCTCGACAACGACGACGAGGTCTACCGCTCGGCGCGCGAGAAGTACGACGCCATCATCGCCCAGATCGAGGAGTGCCAGCAGCGCGGCCAGCCGGTGCTGGTGGGCACGGTCACGATCGAGAAGTCGGAGTTCCTGGCCAACCTGCTGAAGCAGAAGAAGGTGGCGCACCAGGTCCTCAACGCCCGCTACCACGAGCAGGAGGCCTTCATCATCGCCCAGGCCGGCGCGCCGGGGTCGGTGACCATCGCCACCAACATGGCCGGCCGCGGCACCGACATCCAGCTCGGCGGCAACGTCGAGATGCGCGTGCGCCAGGAGTCCGGCGACATCGCCGACGAGACGGAGCGGGCCAAGCGCGAGGCCGAGATCCGCGCCGAGGTGGAGAAGAACCGCGAGATCGTGCTGGCCGCCGGCGGCCTCTTCGTGCTCGGCACCGAGCGTCACGAGAGCCGGCGCATCGACAACCAGCTGCGCGGCCGCTCCGGCCGCCAGGGCGACCCCGGCGCCTCCAAGTTCTTCCTGTCGCTGGAAGACGACCTGATGCGGATCTTCGGCTCGGAGCGCATGGAGACCATGCTGCGCCGTCTGGGTCTGAAGGAGGGCGAGGCCATCGTCCACCCCTGGGTCAACAAGGCCCTGGAGAAGGCGCAGCAGAAGGTCGAGGCGCGCAACTACGACATCCGCAAGAACCTCCTCAAGTTCGACGACGTGATGAACGACCAGCGCAAGGTCGTCTTCGAGCAGCGCAAGGACATGATGCGCGCCGAGGACGTCCGCGACACGGTGGCCGGCATGCGCGCCGAGGTGCTGGAGGATCTGGTCGCCCGCTGCATCCCCGCCAAGTCCTATGCCGAGCAGTGGGAGGTGGACTCGCTGCACGAGGAGGTGCGGCGCATCTACGGCCTGGACCTGCCGGTGCAGGACTGGGCCAAGGAGGAGGGGATCGCCGACGAGGAGATCCTGCAGCGCCTGAGCGAGGCCGTCGAGGCGAAGATGGCCGAGAAGGACGAGACCTTCCGGCCCGAGATCATGCGCATGGCCGAGAAGCAGATCCTGCTGGCCGTGCTCGACAAGCAGTGGAAGGAGCACCTGCTGGCGCTCGACCACCTGCGCCACGGCATCGGCCTGCGCGCCTACGGCCAGCGCGACCCGCTGAACGAGTACAAGCGCGAAGCCTTCGAGATGTTCGAGACCATGCTGGCGCGGGTCCGCGAGGAGGTGACGCTGCTGCTGGCCCACGTGCAGATCCGCGCGCCCGAGCCCGCCGCCGCCATGATGCCGCGGCCGCCGCAGGAGATGCACGAGGGCCGCGAAGACCCGGCGCTCGCCGGCACCGACGCCCAGCGGGAGCCGGCCATGGCCGGCGGCCCACCGCCGCGGCGGACGGCGACCGCCGCGCAGCCGGTGGTCTCCCGCAATCCCGAGGGCGACATCGACCCCAACGACCCCGCGACCTGGGGCCGGGTCGGCCGCAACGCCCCCTGCCCCTGCGGCTCCGGCAAGAAGTACAAGCACTGCCACGGCAGCCTGACCTGAGGCACGGCCGGCGCCGCCGGGAGTTCAGCGCATGCTGCTGCGCCTACTGAGCCGCCGGCGCCGCCTGCGGCGCATCCGGCCGAAGATCAACATCATCGCCGAGCGGCGACTGATCTACATCTCCCTGCCCAAGGTCGCCAGCACCACCCTCAAGGCCGGCCTGATCCGCTTCGCCCAGGGCGACCCAGACTATCAACCGGTCGGCGTGCAGGCGCGCCCGCATCCGGCGATCCGCGCCCGCTCCGACGACCACATCCGCCGCTCGCTCGCCCGTATCAACCGACCCGACTGGCTGCGGATCTGCTTCGTGCGCGACCCCTACGCGCGGGCGCTCTCGGCCTATCTCGACCGCATCGCTCCGGCGAAGGGAGGCCGCTTCCAGCCGTCGCAGCGGCGCGCCAGGGCCTCGCTGGGACTGCAGGGCCGCCAGACACTATCTTTCGCTGAGTTCCTGGAGCGGGTCGCCAGGCAGCGCCCCGAGACGATGAACAGCCACTGGCGACCACAGGTGGACAGCCTGCTCTGGGGCGAGATTCGCTACGACTTCGTCGGCCGCCTGGAAGCCTGGGACGAGGAGGTGGAGCGCCTCTCGGCCCTGCTCGGGGCGGAGCTGCGGCCCTTCCTGCAGCGGCACCCGCGCGCCACCGGAGCAGCCGAGCGACTCGACGACTACTACGACGAGGAGCTGCGGGCCCTGGCCGCGCAGATCTGGCGGCGCGACTTCGAGGCACTCGGCTATCCCATCGGGCCGACCGCTGCCAATCGCTAGAGCGCGATCACCTTGCCCGGGTTCATGATGTTGGCCGGGTCGAGGGCCTTCTTGACCTGCCGCATCAGCGTGACGGCCTCGCCGTGCTCCGCCTGCAGGAAGGGGATCTTGCCGTAGCCGACGCCGTGCTCGCCGGTGCAGGTGCCGCCCATGGCGATGGCGCGCATCACCATGCGGTCGTTGTGCGCGCTGGCGCGGCGGTATTCCTCCTCGTCGTCCTCGTTCAGCAGGTAGACCAGGTGGAAGTTGCCGTCGCCGACGTGGCCCACCAGCGGCGCCAGCAGGCCGCTCTCCTCGATGTCGCGCTTGGTCTCCAGGATGCACTCGGTCAGCCGCGAGATCGGCACGCAGACGTCGGTCGCCCAGCCGCCGCTGCCGGGCTTCAGCGCCTTGGCCGCCCAGTAGGCGTCGTGGCGGGCCTGCCAGAGCTTCGTCCGGTCCTCCTGCCGCGTGGCCCAGCGGAAGTCGCGCCCGCCCAGCTCGGCGGCGATCTCGGCGACCCGCTCGGCCTGCTCCTTCACTCCCGCCTCGGTGCCGTGGAACTCGAAGAAGAGGGTCGGCAGGGCCGGGTAGTCGAGATCGGAGTAGGCGACGCAGGCGCCCATCTGCACCTCGTCGAGCAGCTCGATGCGGGCGACCGGGATGCCGGACTGGATGGTGAGGATCACCGTGTCGATGGCGCCCTGCAGCGTCTCGAAGGGGCAGACCGCGGCCGAGATGGCCTCGGGGATGCCGTGCAGGCGCAGCTGCACCTCGGTGATGACCCCCAGCGTCCCCTCGGAGCCGACGAAGAGCCGGGTCAGGTCGTAGCCGGCCGAGGACTTGCGCGCGCGGCCGCCGGTGCGGATCACCCGGCCGTCGGCCGTGACCACCGTCAGGCCCAGCACGTTCTCGCGCATGGTGCCGTAGCGCACGGCGTTGGTGCCGCTGGCCCGGGTCGCCGCCATGCCTCCGAGCGAGGCGTCGGCGCCGGGGTCGATCGGGAAGAAGAGGCCGGTGTCGCGCAGGTACTCGTTGAGCTGCTTGCGCGTCACCCCGGCCTGGACGCGGCAGTCCAGGTCCTCGCCGTTGACCTCCAGGATGGCGTTCATGCGGCCGAGGTCGATGCAGACGCCGCCGTGCAGCGCCGCGATGTGCCCCTCCAGCGAGGTGCCGGTGCCGAAGGGCACCACCGGGGTCTCGTGCTCGGCGCAGAGCCGCACGATCGCCGCCACCTCCTCGGTGGTCTCGGCGAAGGCCACGGCGTCGGGCGGGTGGCCCTCGTGGAAGCTCACGTCCTTGCCGTGCTGCTCGCGCACCGCCATGGCGGTCGAGAGCCGCTCGCCGAGCAGGCTGCGCAGGGAGTCCAGCAGTTCGTCCTTCACCGCGGTCTGGGCGCTCATGCTTCCTTCCTCTCGTTCTCCCGCGACTCTAGGCGTCGCGCGCGGCGGCACAAGAGCAAAGCGGCGCCTCGCCGGTTGGCACCGGCCGCCGTTCCGCCTATGTCTTGGCCGGACGCCGGCGGCCGAGCCGGGCGCGGGCAACAACCCAGCGAGGGGAAGAAGCGATGACGATCAAGGTTGGCGACAAGATCCCGAGCGCGACGCTCTACGTGATGGGGCAGGACGGCCCGCAGGCGGTGACGACGGACGAGCTCTTCGGCGGCAAGAAGGTCGTGGTCTTCGCCCTGCCCGGCGCCTTCACCCCGACCTGCTCCGCCAAGCACCTGCCCGGCTTCGTCGAGAAGGCCGAGGAGTTCAAGGCCAAGGGCGTCGACTCCCTGGTCTGCCTCTCGGTCAACGACGCCTTCGTCATGGGCGCCTGGGGCAAGGACCAGAAGGTGGGCGACAAGGTGCAGATGGTCGCCGACGGCAGCGGCCAGCTGACCGAGGCCATGGGCCTGACCTTCGACCTGACAGAGCGCGGCCTGGGCAAGCGCTCGCAGCGCTACGCCATGCTGGTCGACGACGGCGTGGTCAAGGTGCTGAACCTCGAGGCGCCGGGCGCCTTCGAGGTCTCTAGCGCCGACGCCATGCTGAAGGCGGTCTGAGCGGAAGCCCGGCGCCGGCTCCGCGAGGGGCCGGCGTCGGGCGAAGCGCACGCACGGTCTTGACCTTCGAGCCGCCGCGCGGCCCACTGCGGGGGTAGCGGCGAGCCAGAGGGGAGGCGATGGCCTACGATCCCGACAACGTCTTCGCGAAGATCCTGCGCGGCGAGATTCCCTGCCGGAAGGTGATGGAGAACGAGCACGCGCTCGCCTTCCACGACATCAACCCGCAGACGAAGCACCATGTGCTGGTGATCCCGAAGGGGGCCTACGTCTCCTTCGACGACTTCTCCACCGGCGCCTCGGATGCGGAGATCGCCGGCTTCGTGCGGGCGGTCGGCGCGGTGGCGCGGATGCTCGGCGTGGTCGACGGCGGCTATCGCATCCTCTCCAACCACGGCGCCGACGCCCACCAGGAAGTGCCGCACTTTCACGTCCACCTCTTCGCCGGACAGGACCTCGGCCGCATGATCAAGCCCGCCGGCTGACGCGCGCGCGGGCTTCTCCTGCGACACGACTAGGAAAGGAACCGCCAGATGGGTATCGAAGTCGGCCTGCTCGGCCTGATCCTGCTCGTCCTGATCGTCTATGCGATCATCAAGACCGCCCAGTCGGGCGCCACGCCCTTCGGCAAGGCGATCTGGATCGTGGCGCTGCTGGTCTTCCCGCTGATCGGCCTGATCGCCTGGCTGTTCTTCGGCCCCAAGAGCTGACGCGCGAGGAGCGGCGGGTTCAGCGGGTTCAGCCCCGCCGATCCTCGCGCAGTTCCGCCACCTCGCGGCGCAGGGCGCGAACCTCGCCCAGTATGGTTTCCGCGTCGGCGTGGGCCTGCTCGCGCTCGGCCTCCAGTTCAGCCTGCTGGCCCGCCTGCATGGCGTCGACGATGATGCCGATGAAGAGGTTCAGCACGGTGAAGGAGGTCATGAGGATGAAGGGCACGAAAAAGGCCCAGGCCAGCGGATAGACCTCCATCACCGGCCGCACGATCCCCATGGACCAGGATTCCAGCGTCATGATCTGGAACAGCGAATAGGCCGAGGCGCCGATCGTCCCGAACCACTCGGGAAAGCTGGCGGCGAAGAGCTTGGTCGCCATCACCGAGAAGACGTAGTAGAGCAGCGACAGCAGGGCGACGATGGAGCCCATGCCGGGGATCGCCGCCAGCAGCGCGCCGACCACGCGGCGCATCGAGGGCACCGCGGAGATCAGCCGCAGCACGCGCAGCACCCGCAGCGCCCGCAGCACCGAGAGGTTGCCGGTGGCCGGCACCAGGGCGATGCCCACCACGATGAAGTCGAAGACGTTCCAGGGGTCGCGCGGAAAGCGCCGGCCGTAGACCAGCATCTTGGCCGTCAGCTCGAGCACGAAGACCGAGAGGATCGCCCTGTCCAGGGCGAGCAGCAGCGGCCCCGCCGCCTCCATCGCCCGGCTGCTGGTCTCCAGCCCCAGGGTCACCGCGTTGACCACGATCAGCAGGGTGATGACCCGCTGCGTGCGCCGGTGCTCCACCAGGGCCTGCAGCCGCCCGCGCCAACCGCTCTCCACCCGCTCGTCACCCATGTGTCTCGTTCCCCTCGCTTCCCGGCCGGCAGCAGATTGTCCGAGCCGGGCCGGGACGCAAGGGGATTCCGATGGCCCGGCCGGCAACTGTACGGCCAGCAAGCTCCGCCGACGAGCCACAGGCCGGCGGCGCCTTGGTGAACGCTGCCGACATATGGAGCCGGAACGGCGCCATATTAAATCCCGGCTTCAACAAGCGGCCTGCGAGACTTGGGTCCGCCACAGCTTTGTCAAAGGCTTCCGGCGACTGTGCCGTCATTGCGAGCGCAGCAAAGCAATCCAGGGCCATTGGCCCCCGGCCCCTGGATTGCTTCGCTGCGCTCGCAATGACGGAGGCTATCGGGATAACGAGGATCACCTCGCAGGCGAAAGCCGCCCGCTCACCCCTCCTGGCACCGTCGCACCTCCGCCACCTCGGCGCGCAGGGCGCGCAGTTCCTTCAGGATGGCCTCGGCGTCGGCGTGGGCCTGTTCGCGCTCGGCCTCGATGTCGGACTGGTGCTGGCTCTGCATGGCGTCGACGATGATGCCGATGAAGAGGTTCAGCACGGTGAAGGAGGTGGTCAGGATGAAGGGCACGAAGAAGGTCCAGGCCAGCGGGTAGATCTCCATCACCGGCCGCACGATCCCCATGGACCAGGATTCCAGCGTCATGATCTGGAAGAGGGAATAGGCCGAGGCGCCGATCGTCCCGAACCACTCGGGGAAGCTCTCGCCGTAGAGCCGCGTCGCGATCACGGAGAAGACGTAGTAGACCAGCGCCAGCAGGGCGACGATGGAGCCCATGCCGGGAATGGCCGAGAGCAGCGCCCCGACGACGCGCCGCATCGAGGGAATGCCGGAGACCAGGCGCAGCACGCGCAGCACCCGGAACGCCCGCAGCACCGAGAGGTTGCCGGTGGCCGGCAGCAGGGCGACGGCGACCACGAAGAAGTCGAAGAGATTCCAGGGATCGCGCGGAAAGCGCCGGCCATAGACCAGGATCTTGGCCGCCAGTTCCACCACGAAGACGGCGAGGATCGCGCCGTCGAGCAGCGTCAGCAGCCCGCCGGCACTGTCCCGCGCCGTGCCGCTGGTCTCCAGCCCCAGCACCACGGCATTGATCACGATCAGCGCCATGATCGCCTGCTGGCAGCGGCGGTGCTCCACCACCGCGCGCAGCCGATCCCGCCAGCCCGTCTCGGCCCTGCCTTCCGCCATCCCGTCCTTCCCGTCGATTTCCGTCGCTCCGCCCGGCCCGCGCGGCCGGCCGCTCAGCCCTTGCGCAGCAGGAAGACGCCGTCCTGGCCGAAGAGGTTGGCCAGGGCCAGGGAGCGGATCCGCCGCGGCTCGCCCTCGTCGTCGACGGTGAAGGCCCGCTCGACCAGGATCCCCTCGCTCGCGCAGAGCGCGGTGAAGTCGCGCAGCGTGCAGAGGTGGATGTTCTCGGTCTCGTACCAGGGCGCCGGCAGCGAGGGGGTCACCGGCATGCGCCCGCAGAACAGCAGCGACCCGCGGATGCGCCAGTAGCCGAAGTTGGGAAAGGAGACGATGGCGTGGCGGCCGATCCGCACCAGCTGCCGCAGCACGGCGCGGGGGTCGCGGGTCGCCTGCAGCGTCTTGCTCAGCACCGCCACGTCGAAGGCCGCGTCGGGATAGTCGGCCAGCGCCGTGTCGGCGTCGCCCTGCACCACCGAGAGCCCGCGCGCCACCGAGGCGTTGACCCCCTCCTGGCTCAGCTCCATGCCGCGCCCGACCACCCGCTTCTCGCGCACCAGGTGCTCCAGCAGCGCGCCGTCGCCGCAGCCGATGTCCAGCACCCGGCTGCGCGGCTCGATCAGCTCGGCGATCAGGCGCAGGTCGGCGCGAACCAGGGCGGGGACCTCGCCGACCGGCAGGGAATGGCGCGGATCGCTCACGAGATGCGGTCCTCGCCCGGGTCGCGGTCGCCGAGATCGAGCGGCCGCAGCGCGCCGGTGGGCAGGCCGAGGCGCTCGGCGGTGCCGTTGAGGAAGCCGTGCAGCGTGGCGTGGAACTCGCGCTCGTCGAGCAGGAAGGCGTCGTGGCCCTTGTCGCTCTCGATCTCGACGAAGCTGACGTCGGCGGCGACGGCGTTCAGCGCGTGCACCAGGCGCTTGGCCTCGGCCGTGGGAAAGAGCCAGTCGCTGGTGAAGGACATGATGCAGAAACGCAGGTCCGAGCCGCGGAAGGCCTCGGCCAGCACGCCGCCGTGGTCGGCCGCCAGGTCGAAGTAGTCCATCGCCCGGGTGATGTAGAGGTAGGAGTTGGCGTCGAAGCGCTCGACGAAGCTGGCGCCCTGGTAGCGCAGGTAGCTCTCCACCTGGAAGTCGGCGTCGAAGCCATAGCTCAGCGCGCCGCGGTCCTGCAGCCGGCGCCCGAACTTGCGGTGCAGGGCCGGCTCCGAGAGGTAGGTCACGTGCGCGGTCATGCGCGCCACCGCCAGGCCGCGGCGCGGCACCGTGCCGGCCTCGAGGTAACGGCCGGCGTTCCAGTCGGGATCGGCCATGATCGCCTGGCGGCCGATCTCGTGGAAGGCGATGTTCTGGGCGCTGTGGTGGGCGGCCGTGGCGATCGCCACCGCGGCGTGCAGCCGCTCCGGGTGGTGCGCCGCCAGCTCCAGCACCTGCATGCCGCCCATGGAGCCGCCGATGGCGCAGAAGAGCTTGTCGATGCCGAGGTGGTCGAGCACCCGCAGCTGCGCGCGCACCATGTCGGCGATGGTGATCACCGGGAAGTCGAGGCCCCAGGGCCGGCCGGTCGCCGGGTCGGTCTCCTTCGGGCCGGTGGAGCCCATGCAGCCGCCGGGCACGTTCACGCAGACGACGAAGAAGCGCTCGGTGTCGAGCGGCCGGCCGGGGCCGATCATCACCTCCCACCAGCCCGGCCGCCCGGTCACCGGATGGTCCTCGGCCGCGAACTGGTCGCCGGTCAGGGCGTGGAAGACCAGCACCGCGTTGCTCTTCTCGGCATTGAGCCTGCCGTAGGTCTGGTAGGCCAGTACGGCCGGCGCCAGGCTCGCCCCGCTGTCCAGGCGCAGCGGTGCCTCCGGCCCGATCTCCAGGCGGTGGCCCGGCAGGGCGCGGCCGATCGCCGGCGATTTCGGAGGGCTGTGACCGGCCATGGCTTCCGGCGGTATTCGTGTCGGGACAGGGGCGGATGGAAACGGACCGCACACTAAGTAAGGCGGCACCGTCCCTGTCAATGCTTTGTTCGGGATTGTCTGCGCCACCCCGCCATTCCCTAGTTTCCTTTGATTTCGGGGAAACCTGCGACTATCACTGTGCGCCCCTTCTACCAGCGATGCCGGACCATGGCGGACGCCTCCCCCTCCCTCGATGCCCTGCGCGGCGAGATCGACCAGATCGACGGCGAGATCCACGCCCTGCTGATGCGGCGCACGCAGGTCTCCCGCCGCGTCGCCCGGGCCAAGGGCAAGGCGCCGCAACCCATCCGCTTCGCCCGCGAGGTGCAGGTGCTCCGCCGCCTTCTGGACAACCACGAGGGGCCGCTGCCCGGCGCCGTGCTGGTGCGGATCTGGCGCGAGATCTTCGCCGATTCCCTGTCGCAGCAGGGCCCCTTCTCGGTGGCGGTGCTGGCGGCCGACGGCCTGCCGTCCCTGACCGGGCTGGCCCGCGACCACTTCGGCGTCATCACGCCGATCCTGGAACAGGGCTCAGCCGTGCGCGTGGTCAACGCCGTGGCCGAGGGCGAGTGCGGCGTCGGCCTGCTGCCGCCGCCGGAATCCGACTCTCCCGACGCCTGGTGGCGCTTCCTCGCCCGCGACGGCGCCGGCGTGCCGCGCATCATCGGCCGCCTGCCGCTGGCGCCGGCCGCCGCCCCCTCGGCGCCGCCGGGGCAGAGCGCGCTGGTGCTGAGCCTGGCCGAGCCGGAGCCCTCTGGCCGCGACCACAGCTTCCTGATCCTGGAGGCCGGCGCCGACCTCAGCCGCAGCGCCGCCAAGGGTCTGGTGGAGAAGGCCGGCCTGCCGGTCTGCGACACCGTGGTGCGGGACGAGCCCAGCGAGGAACGGCTGCTGCTGATGGAAATCTCCGACTACGTCGGCGCCGCCGACCGCCGCCTGGCCAAGCTGCGCAGCCTCGACAGCGAGCGCATCCGCGGCTGCTGGCTGGCCGGCAGCTACCCGCTGCCCTTCACCGAGCCGGCCCTGGTCGACGCCAAGGCGGCCGCCGGCGAGCGCACGCGCGAATCATGAGCCTGCAGCCCCGTCCCGGCATCCTGGAGATCGCCGCCTATGTCGGCGGCGAGGCGAAGATCCCCGGCGTCGAGCGGGTGATCCGCCTGGCCTCCAACGAGAACCCCCTGGGTCCCGGCTCGCTGGCCGTGGAGGCCTATCGCGCCGAGGCCGGCAGCCTGCACCGCTATCCCGACGGCGGCGCCAACGCCCTGCGCCGGGCGATCGCCGAAGCCGAGGGCCTGGAGGCCGAGCGGCTGGTCTGCGGCGCCGGCTCCGACGAGCTGATCTCGCTGCTGACCCGCGCCTACGCCGGCCCGGGCGACGAGGTGCTCTACTCGCGCCACGGCTTCCTGATGTACCCCATCTCGGCCAAGGGGGTCGGCGCCACGCCGGTGGCCGTGCCGGAGCGTAACCTGACCGCCGACGTCGACGCGCTGCTGGCCGCCGTGACCGAGCGCACGCGGCTGCTCTTCCTGGCCAACCCCAACAACCCGACCGGCAGCTGCCTGCCGGCGGCGGAGCTGGAGCGGCTGCAGGCCGGGCTGCCGGACCACGTCCTGCTGGTGATCGACGCCGCCTACGCGGAATACGTGGAGGCGGCGGACTACGCCGACGGCAGCGCCCTGGTCGAGCGCCACGACAACGTGGTCATGACCCGCACCTTCTCGAAGATCCACGGCTTGGCCTCGCTGCGCCTGGGCTGGGCCTACTGCCCGCCGGCGGTGGCCGACGTGCTGAACCGCCTGCGCGGCCCCTTCAACGTGGCCGCCGCCGCCCAGGCCGCCGGCGTGGCGGCGATCGGCGACCGCGAGCACCTGGCCCGCTCGCGCGCCCACAACAGCCGCGCCCGTGCCGCCTTCGTCGAGGGGCTGAAGCGCCTGAACCTGCGCGCCGAGCCCAGCGAGGGGAACTTCGTGCTGGTGGCCTTCGGCGACGCGCCGGCCGCGGCCGAGCACCTGAAGCGCCGCGGCATCCTCGTGCGCCGTATGGACGCCTACGGCCTGCCGGGCTACCTGCGCATCACCATCGGCACCGACGAGGAGATGGCGGCGGTGCTCGAGGCCCTGGCCGACTACGAGCAATGAGCGCCGCGCCGACCTTCGCCACCGTCGCGATCCTCGGCATCGGCCTGATCGGCTCCTCGCTCGCCCGGGTGATCCGCGCGCGCGGCCTGGCGGAGCGGATCCAGGGCTTCGACGGCTCCGCCGCGGTGCGCGCCCGCGCCGCCGAACTGGGCCTCTGCGACGCCCTGACCGACGATCCGGCCGAGGCGGTGCGCGGCGCCGAGCTGGTGCTGCTCTGCCTGCCGGTCGGCGCCAACGCGGCGGTGGCCGAGGCCATGGCGCCGGGCCTGGCGCCGGGCGCCGTCGTCAGCGACGTCGGCTCGGTGAAGCTGGCCGTGATCCGCGACGTCGGCCCCTTCCTGCCCGAGGGCGTGCACTTCGTGCCGGGCCACCCCATCGCCGGCACCGAGCACAGCGGTCCCGACGCCGGCTTCGCCGACCTCTTCGAGAACCGCTACGTCATCCTGACGCCGCCGCCGGGCACCGACCCCGAAGCGGTCGAGCGGGTGGCCGCGCTCTGGCGCGCCTGCGGCTCCATGGTCTCGGAGATGGACGCGGCGCACCACGACAAGGTGCTGGCCGTGACCAGCCACCTGCCGCACCTGATCGCCTACACCATCGTCGGCACCGCCTTCGACCTGGAGGCCAGCGAGCAGCAGGAGGTGATCCGCTACTCCGCCGGCGGCTTCCGCGACTTCACCCGCATCGCCGGCTCCGACCCCGTCATGTGGCGCGACGTCTTCCTCAACAACCGTGAGGCGGTGCTGGAGATGCTGCAGCGCTTCAGCGAGGACCTGACGACGCTGCAGCGGGCGATCCGCTGGGGCGAGGGCCAGGTGCTGGAAGACCTCTTCACCCGCACCCGCGAGATCCGCCGCGGCGTCGTCGAGATGCGCCAGGCCGGCACCTTCGACGCCCGCGAGCCCGACGCCGCCGAGGAGCCCGCGAAGAAGGGCTGAGAGGCGGGCAAGCCCCCGTGCTAGGCTCCCCGCCATGGCGCTGGACCTGACGGCCGAAGAGCGGGCGATGGCGGCCGGCGAAGCGGGCGCCGGCGCCGCCCTGGCACTGCGGGTGCTGGCCGAGGCGGCGCGGCTGCTCGGCGCGGAACGGCTGCTGCCGATCGCCTCGGCCCACATCGACGGCTGCCTCTACCACGGCGAGGGCGGTGTCGCCTTCGCCCGGGCGCTGCGCGACGGCGGCGCGCGGGTGGCGGTGCCGGCCACCACCAACGTCGGCGCCCTGGACCTGACCTGTGCCGGGACGGCGCGGCTGGACGCGCAAACCCGGGCGCTGGCCGGCGAGCTGATGGCGCTGCACCTGGAGCTGGGCTGCCGGCCGACCTGGACCTGCGCGCCCTACCAGGCGGGGCATCGCCCGGCGGCCGGCAGCGACGTGGCCTGGGGCGAGTCCAACGCCGTCGCCTTCGTCAACTCGGTGCTGGGCGCACGCAGCAACCGCTACGGCGATTTCCTGGACCTGGCCTGCGCGGTCGCCGGTCGCGCGCCCGCCTGCGGCCTGCACCTGCCGGAAAACCGCCGTGCCCGGGTGAAGGTCGACCTCTCGGCCCTGCCGCCGGCGCTCCACGCCGAGGCCGCCTTCTGGCCGGTGCTGGGGGCCTGGTACGGCCGCGCCCTGGGCGAGGCCGTGGGCGTGATCGACGGCGCGGCGGTGCGGCCCGGCGAGGACGCCCTCAAGGCCTTCGGCGCGGCGGCGGCCTCCAGCGGCGCGGTCGCACTCTTCCACGTCGCCGGCGTCACGCCGGAGGCGCCCGATGCCGCGACCGCCCTGGGCGGCCGTGCGCCGGAGCGGCTGCTGCGGCCGAGCCCGGCCGAGCTGCTGGCCGCCTACGAGGGCCTCTCCAGCGTGCCGGCGCAGGGGACGGTGGACGCCGTGGCGCTGGGCAGCCCGCACCTCTCGCCCGCCGAGTTCCGCGACCTCGCCCGGCTGCTGGCCGGCCGGCGGCTGAAGGTGCCGCTCTACGCCTGCAGCGGCCGCCACGCCGTCGCCGAGATCGAGGCCGAGGGCCTGCGCGCCGAGTTGGAGGCCGCCGGCGTGCGGCTGGTGGTCGACACCTGCATCGTCGTCACGCCGGTGCTGCCCGCGGGCGGCGGGGTGCTAATGACCGGCTCGGCCAAGTTCGCCCACTACGCCCCCGGCAACACCGGCTGGGAGGTGGTCTTCGGCACACCGGCCGACTGCGTCGAAAGCGCGGTGGCCGGCCGCGTCACGAGGGCGCCCGGGGCCTGGGGCGGTACCGGGGGCGGTACCGGGGGCGGCGCATGGAGCTGAGGGGCGAGCCGCTGCTGCCCGGCACCGCGGCGGGCCGGCTGCTGGTGCTGACGGCGCCGCTCAGCTTCTGGGGCGGGGTCGAGACCACGAGCGGGCGCATCGTCGCGGCCGGCCACCCGCAGCGCGGCGTCGAACTGGCCGGCCGGCTGCTGGCCCTGCCGGCCAGCATCGGCTCCTCCAGCTCCTCCTCGGTGCTGCTGGAGCTGATCCGCGGCGGCCGGGCACCCGCGGCGCTGCTGCTGGCGGAGGTCGACGCCATCCTGCTGCTGGGCGCCGTAGTGGCCCGCGAGCTGGGCCTGGCGGCCCCGCCGGCCCTGCGCCTGCCCGCCGCCGCCCTGGCCGCCCTGCCGGATGGCGCCGAGGCGCGGCTGGAGGCCCGGTTGGAGAAGGGGTTGGAGAACGGGGGCCGGCTGCGGATCAGCGCCCCAGCCGCTCGCTCTCCTCGTCGATCGCCGTCTGCAGGCGGCGCATGAAGGCGGCGCGCTCCAGGCCGGGGGGGATCGGCGGCAGGGCCTTCAGGACGATGGTGCCGGGGCGCTTGGTGAAGGCGCGGCGGCGCCAGTAGAGGCCGGAGTCGAGTGCCACCGGCACCACCGGCAGGCCGAGTTCGCGGTAGAGCGCCGCCACGCCGGGCTGGTAGCGGCGGCGGGTGCCGGGCGGGGTGCGGGTGCCCTCGGGGAAGATCACGATCTGCCGGCCCTCGGCGACCCGGGCTCGGGCCTGGCGCAGCAGGTCGTGCAGCGCCGCGGCACCGCCGGCGCGGTCGACCGCCAGCATGTCGAGCCGGCGCAGATACCAGCCGAAGAAGGGAATCCACAAGAGCTCGCGCTTCAGCACCATGACCGGCGCATCGAGGATCAGCATGAAGACCAGCGTGTCCCAGGCCGACTGGTGCTTGGCGGCGACGATGCCGGCGCCGCGCGGCAGGTGCTCACTCCCCTCGATGCGGTGACCGAGGCCGCAGATCAGGCGCAGCGCCGCGTAGAGCCCGCGGATCCAGAAGCGCGCGCCGGCCCAGAGGAAGCGCCGCGGCAGCGCCAGCAGCGGCAGGTAGGCGATCGCCAGCAGCAGGCTGAAGACCAGGAAGAAGAGATTGAAGGCGAGCGAGCGCAGCGCCGTCACGAGCCGCTCCCCCCGGCTCCCGCCAACTCCGCCAGCACGGTGACGCGGGCACGCAGCAGGGCCGCCAGGTACTTCAGGTACTCCAGCGCCAGCAGCCCGGCGCTGTTGCGCCGGCGCCACCAGTCGCCCTCGCGGAAGCCCTCGGTGAAGACCGGCTCCAGCAGGATCTCCACCCCCGGCAGGCGCCGCGAGAGCTCCAGGCGCGCCCGCGGCATGTGGTAGGCGGCGGTCACGAGGCGCAGGTCGGCGATCCCCTCGCGCGCCACCCAGGCTTCGGTCTCGTAGGCGTTGCCCAGGGTGTCGTCGGCCTCGTAGCCCAGCTCGATGCAGCAGCGCAGCTCCTCCGGCGAGCGCTGCGCCAGGTCGAGCAGCTCGTCGACCTCGACGCCGCGATAGACCCCGGAGATGAAGAGCCGCTCGGAAAGCCCCGCCTCCAGCAGCTCGAAGCCACGGTCGATGCGTCCGGCGCCGCCGGTCAGCACGACGATGCCGTCGGTGACCCGGTCCGGCTCCTGGGCCGCGCGCGGCAGGGTCTCGGCGAAGCGGAAGAGGCCGAGGAGAAAGGCCGCCAGCGCCAGCGGCGGCAGCAGCCAGAGCAGGCGCCCGCGCCCGGAGGAAGAGGAGACGCGGCGTCGCATCAGGGCATCCGGGCCAGGGTGCGCATCACGGTGATCCGCGCCGTGGTGCGCGCGACCAGCGCCGCGGCGAGCGGCAGCAGCGCCAGCGACACCAGCAGGCGCGGACCGGGGCGCAGCGGCGGCAGCAGCGCCGCGGTGGAGGGCCCCACCGCCCAGTCGAGCGCCAGCCAGCAGAGCCCGGCGGCGGCGAGGCCGAGCAGGCCCCCGGCCAGACCGAGGCGAAAGGCGTGCGCCTGGAAACGGCCCGCGACCTGCCCGTCGCGCGCGCCCATCAGGTGCAGCAGCTCGATCACCGGACGGTGCACGGCCAGGCCGGTGCGGGTGACGAAGACCACGGTGACCACCGCCGCCGCGCCGACCAGCAGCAGCAGGAAGAGCGCCAGCATCTCCAGCCCGCGGGTCAGGTCGAGCAGCCCGCCGAGCCAGCCGCGGTGGTCGTCCACCCGGGCCTCCGGCAAGGCCTCGGCGAGCCGGGCGCGGGCCTCGGCCGCCGCCCGCCCGGCGTCGCCGGCGTGGCGCACGCCGATCAGCACCGGCAGCGGCAGCGCCGGGTCCGCGGCGGCATCGCCCAGCCAGGGCTCCAGCAGGGCCGCGGCCGCGGCGCGGTCCAGCACCTCGATCTCGCGGATGCCCTGGATGCCGCGCAGCTGCGCCAGGACGAGGTCGATGCGCGACTCCTCCGCCGCCGGGTCCGGATCGGCGGCGGGCGGCAGCTGCACGGTGAAGCGGCCGGAGAGGCCGCCGTCCCAGCGTTCCGCCGTCTGCCGCAGCGCCTCCGCCCCGACCAGCGCCAGGGCGGCGAGAAAGACCATGAAGGCGATCAGCCAGGGCAGGAAGCGCGCCGAGGCGTCGCCCGAGAGCGGCAGGTCGCGGCGACCGAGCTTTCTCATTCCCGCGCCTCCTCCGCCGGAGAAGACCCGCCCTCCAGGCGCAGCCGCCCCTGATCGATCCGCAGCACCGGCTGGCCGAGCCGCCGCACCATGGCCTCGTTGTGGGTCGCCAGCACCACGGTGGTGCCGTTGCGGTGCAGCTCCTGGAAGAGGTGCATCAGCCGCTGGCCGATGCGGTCGTCGACGTTGCCGGTCGGCTCGTCGGCCACCAGCAGATTCGGGCGCCCGACCACGGCGCGGGCGATAGCGACGCGCTGCTGCTGCCCGCCGGACAGCGTTTCCGGCGCCGCCTGCAGCTGCTCCGCCAGCCCGACCCAGGACAGCAGTTCCTCGACCTTGCGGCGCAGGCCCTGCTCGCGCTCGCCGGCCAGGCGCAGCGGCAGCGCCACGTTGTCGAAGACGCTGAGGTGCTCGACCAGGCGGAAGTCCTGGAAGACGACGCCGATGCGCCGCCGCAGCAGCGCGCGCTGGTCGCGGCCGAGCCGCGCAACGTCCCGCCCGAAGAGCGAGATGCGTCCGCCGCTGGGCTGCTGCCCGAGATAGAGCAGCTTCAGCAGCGACGACTTTCCGGCGCCGCTGGGGCCGACCAGGAAATGGAAGGAACCCGGCTCGAGGTGGAAGGAGAGTCGCGTGAGGATCTCCGGCCCCTGGCCGTAGCGCAGGGTGACGTCCTCGAAGCGAACCAAGGGTCCGGCGTCCTTCCAGGCGTTGACGGGCAGGCCAAGATGGCACGGGCCCGAAAGCAGGTAAAGGTGCGCGGCTTGCGCTGCCCCGCGACGCCCGATTATATGGTTCTCCCATGCAGCCGCGCAGCTTCAGGACACGATGATACTCTCCTGCCCCGACTGCTCGGCCAGCTTCGAGCTCCCAGACGCCGCCCTCGGTCCGAAGGGCCGCAAGGTGCGTTGCAGTGCCTGCGGCCACGTCTGGCGCGCCACACCGCCGCCGGCACCGGCCCTGGAGAGCGCGGCTGTGGGGACGGCGGCTGCGCAGACGGCGGCCACGGAGATCGCGAGCGAAACCCCCGGCCCGGCAAGCGGAGCGGAGTCCGACGGCGGCGGCCCGAGCGTCGCCGCGGAGGCGGCGGCGACCGGCGACGGGCCGGCCGAACCGCCGGTCCCGGCGGACGAGGCGAGCCCGCTCTTCGCCGCCGCGGCGGACGAGGCCCCTCGGCGCCGGGGACGGCCGGAGGAAGCCGCGCCTCGGCCGGCGCGGCGCAGCGGCCTGCTGCTCGGATGGCTGGTCCTGCTGCTGCTGCTGATCGGCCTGCCGGCCCTCGCCTGGGTGGAGCGGCAGCGCATCGTCGAGACCGTGCCCGAGACGGCCGCGCTCTACGCCCTGCTCGGCCTGGAGATCGAGGCGCCGCTGTCGTCGCTGGGCCTGGAGAACGTCACCCTGGTGCGCCGCGCGGTGGACGGCCGGCGCCTGTTGATCATCGAAGGCGAGGCCATCAACCACGGACGGCAGGAGGTGGCGCTGCCGCCGCTGCGGGCGCGCCTGCTGGACGGCGAGGGCGCGGAACTGCAGCGCTGGGTGTTCCTGGCGCAGCGCACCCATCTCGCGCCCGGCGAGGCCGCACCCTTCCGTACCGAGGCGGAGGACGTGCCCGACGAGGCGTCGATCAGCATCGAGTTCCTGCCCGACGGAAGCCGCTGAGGCCCGACGAATTCGCAGGCAGCGGTCGAATCCCTTGCGGTTTCGGCGGGCGCCGGTGCTAGCATGGGCCTCGCGGCAGGGCCGATCCGATCCAGGTGACTGATGGCGCAGATACTCCTCGCGGAGGACGATACCGCAGTGCGCAGCTTCGTCGAACGCGCACTGGCCCACCGCGGACACACGGTCACGGCGGTCGCCGACGGCACCGAGGCGCTGGAGGCGCTGGGCCGGGGCCGCTTCGACCTGCTGATCACCGACATCGTCATGCCCGGCCTCGACGGCATCGGCCTGGCGCTGAAGGTCGGGCGCGACCACCCCGATCTGCCGATCCTGCTGATGACCGGCTATTCCGCCGAGAAGCAGCGGGCCTACGACCTCGACGAACTGATCTGCCGGGTGCTGGTGAAGCCCTTCTCCCTGCGCGACGTCTGCGACGCTGTGGAAGAGGCCCTGGCCGACAGCAAGGCCTCCTGAGAATACGGCCGGAAATGAATTGAGCTTTGTCAGCTGCTTCGGACGGCTGTCCTGTCATTGCGAGCGCAGCGAAGCAATCCAGGGCCGTCGCCCTCTTGCCCCTGGATTGCTTCGCTGCGCTCGCAATGACAGTGGCGCGATCGGGCACGGCGGGACCGATCTGCGCGGCGCCGGCCGAGGCCAAAGCATTCAAATCGCTAACACCATTTCCGGCCACACCCTAAGCTCTATCCAATTGTTCCGGAATGCGATTCACCGATCGTCGGGCGCTCCGGAGCGACGCCATCTGGTCGCAATCAGAAAACTTCCTGTCGCAATCTTGACAGGCATGCGCCGCCGCCCCTAGCCTTGCGGGGTTCGCACGGCGGCTTCGCCGTGCCGGATCGAGCGACCCGCCGCCCGTCCCAGGGCGGCTCTGGCTGCCGCGCACCATCGCGCCGGCAGCATCCGGCCGCCGCTTCGCGGAAGCGGCGGAACGTCAGGGTCGCCAGTACGACAAGAGCTCGGATCGTCCCGAGTGAGACGCGGCCTCGCCGATCGGCGAGGCCCGGCCCACCAACGACGCCGCGCCCGGCGACCGCCGGCGCGCAAGGGGAGCTGACATGAGCAATCTCAAGCCCGACGCCGAAGGCGCCAGCCGCGGCAGCCGGTCCGCCGTCGGCGGCAAGCAGAGCTTCGACCACATCTACAACCACCCGGACCCGCGGCCCTACTACCGCACGCTCCAGCCGCTCGACTACGAGGTGGCGGAGCACGCGCGACCGATCTTCGAGCGCTGCCTGCGCACCCTGGCGCGAACGCGTGGCAAGCGCCGCCTGGCGATCCTCGACCTCTGCTGCGGCTACGGGGTGAACGGCAGCCTGCTGCGGCACAGCCTGGGCATGGCCGACCTCTACGAGCGCTACGCCGATCCCGGACTCGACCGCCTCGGCAGCGAGGAGCTGGCCAAGGCGGACCGCCGCTTCTACGAGGAGCGCCGCCGCGGCGACGAGACGGCCCAGGCCCTGGTCGGCAGCATTCTCGGCCTGGACCCGGCCGACAGGGCGGTGCGCTACGCCGAGCGTACCGGGCTGATCGACCGGGGCGCGGCACTCAATCTGGAACGCGAGGAGCTGCCGGCCGATCTGCGTCGCGATCTGGCGGAGGTCGACCTGATCACCGTCACCGGCGGCATGGGCTACGTCACCGAGGTCACCTTCCGCAAGATCCTGGCGGCGACCCGGCCCGAGGCGCGCCCCTGGATCGTCTCCTTCCCGCTGCGCGGCCTGGACCTCACCCCCTTCGAACGCGTCTTCGGCGACCACGGCCTGGTCTGCGAGACCTGGGAGGAGGACTTGATCCCGCAGCGGCGCTTCGCCGACGAGTCCGAACGCCTGCGCACCCTGCAGCGGCTGGAGGACAACGGCCTGGACAGCGACCCCGAACGCGAGAGCGGCCGCCTGCTGGCCCTCTGCTGCCTGGCTCGGCCGGCCGCCGAGAAGGTGGCGCTGGCCGAGCTGATGAACGGCCAGACCCACGCCGGCAAGGCCTGAGCGGAATCTCGCGGGGCCTCTTCCCCTCGCGTCGCCGGCTCCCTACCCTGGGAGCGGGCAGCGCGGCGAGGAGGAGCGGACCCATGACCCGGAAGGTGACGATCGAGCTGCTGGACGAAATCCAGGACGGCTTCAACCGCCACGACGTCGAGGCGATCCTGTCGCACTTCGCCGAGGACTGCGAATGGCTGATGGCCCGCGGGCCGCGGGCGCCCGAGGGGCGCCGCTGCCGCGGCAAGGCGGAGATCGCCGAGGTGCTGAACGGCCGCTACGCGCAGATCCCCGACATGCGCTGGGAGGAGATGCGCCACTGGCTCTGCGGGCAGGACAAGGCCGTCTCGGAATGGGTGGTGCGCGGCACCCCGAAGGGCGGCGAGCCCTTCGAGTATCTCGGCTGCGACCTCTGGACCTTCCGCGACGGCCTCGTGGTGCTCAAGGACACCTACTGGAAATACATCGGCTGACGCCGCCCTCCGGCCGAGGCCTCAGCCGCGGCCGACGAAGGGCATCTGCGTCGCCATGACGGTCAGCGTCAGGACGTTGGCCTGCAGCGGCAGGCTGGCCATGTAGACCACCGCGTCGGCGACGTGGGCCGGGTCCATGCGCGCCTCCGGCTTGGTGCTGCCGTCGGCCTGCAGCACGCCCTCGGTCATCCGCTCGGTCATCGGCGTGGCGGCGTTGCCGATGTCGATCTGGCCCACGGCGATGTCGAAGGGACGGCCGTCCAGGGCGCAGGCCTTGGTGAGGCCGGTCACGGCGTGCTTGGTGGCGGTGTAGGGCGCCGAGTTCGGCCGCGGCGCATGCGCCGAGATCGAGCCGTTGTTGATGATGCGCCCGCCGTGCGGCTTCTGCTTCTTCATCAGGCGGAAGGCCTGGCGGCTGCAGAGGAAGACCCCGGTCAGGTTGGCGTCGACCACCTTCTGCCACTGCTCGACCTCGAGCTCGTCGAGCGGGACGGGCGGCGCCCCGGTGCCGGCGTTGTTGAACAGCAGGTCGAGACGGCCGAAGGACTTCTCGACCTCGCCGAAGAGGTGCTCGACGGACTCGGCGTCGCCGACGTCGGCCGGCGCCACCAGCGTCCGCGCCTCGGGCGCGGCGGCGGCGATCTCCGCGGCCACGGCCTCCAGCGGCTCGCGCCGGCGGCCGCTCAGCACCACGGCATAGCCCGCCGCCGCCAGGGCCTGGGCCACCGCGCGGCCGACTCCGGTGCCGGCGCCGGTCACCAGCGCGATCTTCGCCGCAATCTCCATGGGGTCGTCTCCTCTGCTCGATTTCTTCAGGCGCCGGAACGGCCGACCACGCGGTGCGCGACGGTCAGCGCCGGCGGATTGCGCAGGCTCTGATAGATGACGCAGAAGCGCTCGGCCAGCCCTACCAGCTTCTCGACCGTCTCCGGCTCGGCGTCGGTGTCGAGCTCGAAGGTCAGGGTGACGGCGCCCAGGCCGACCGGCGCCTCCCGGTCGATGCCCAGCGTGCCGCGCGCGTCCCAGTTGCCCTCGGCGACGACCCGGCCGCCGCGCAGCGGCACGCCCATGGCGGTGGCGACCGCCGCCAGGGTGACGCCGGCGCAGGCCGCCAGCGCCTCCAGCAGCATGTCGGCGGAGCAGGCCTTGCTGCCGTCGCCGCCCGCGGCCGGGTGCAGGCCCGCCAGGGTCTCGCCGGCCCAGCCTTGCACCGCGCAGACCAGCGCCTCCGGCTCGATCCGCGCCTCCGCCCGCGCCGGGATCAACGCCGTCCCGGGCTCCTCGCGATAGCGCTGCTTCAGCGGCGCCTGCAGCGCGCGCAGTCCCTCCGCATCCATGACGCCTTCCTCCGCATATTTCCGGCAGGAGCCTAGACCCGGCGGCGGAGCGGGGGAAGGGCCGGAGGCCGCTCCGGCCGGTGGATCAGGCACTAGAGCATACGGATCGGGCCGGGATAGCGGCTCACCAGCGGATCGACGGTCAGCAGCAGAATGCCTTCGACCGTCGACTGGGCGATCAGGATACGGTCGAAGGGATCCTTGTGGAGAGGCGGCAGGTCCTCGACCGCGACGGCGTGTGCACCGAGGATCGGGAGTTCCTCGTAGCCGTTGTTGAGAAGCCCCCGGCGCAGAAGCCGAGCATCGGCCCGGAAATCGGCGCGGCCGAGCCCGCTCTTGATCGCCACTTCCCAAAGGCTGGCGGCGCTGAACAACAGCCTGTTGGTCTCGTCGGACAGAAGCCGCACCGCCTCGGCCGAAAGCCGGTCGGGCTCCCCCGCGGCCCAGAGCAGCAGGTGGGTGTCCAGCAGCAGCTTCATGTCTCGTCGCCGAACAGGCGGCCGATCTCCCGCTCGCCCATCCGGTCGAAATCCTCGGGCACCGAAAGGCTGCCGGCCAGGAAACCCAGCCGCCGTGGCCCCGCCGCCGCCGGGCTGTCGAGCGCCGTCACCTTGACCAGCGGCTTGCCCGCCTTGGCGATGACGAAGCTCTCGCCCTTGGCGGCGCGGTCCACCAGTCGCGAGAGCTGGGTCTTGGCTTCGTGGATATTGACCTTGCGCATGGCGACTCTGAATGAACTAAGTTTGCTTAGTTTAGTCTATCTGAACATCGACCTCAAGGCGCCAAGCTGGAGCCTCTCGCCCGCCTCTGCTACACCGGCGCCATGACCGGCAAGCGCCTGCTGATCGTCGCCCACGCGCCTTCGGAGAACACCCGCCGGCTGCGCGACGCCCTGGTCGAGGGTGCCCGCGACCCCGCGGTCGAAGGGGTCGAGACGATCGTGAAATCGCCCTTCGAGACGCAGCCGGACGACCTGCTCGCGGCCCGGGCGCTGCTGCTCTTCACCACCGAGAACCTGGGCTACATGAGCGGCGCGCTGAAGGACTTCTTCGACCGCTGCTACTACCCCTGCCTGGAGCAGACCCAGGGGCTGCCCTATGCCCTCTGCGTGCGCGCCGGCCACGACGGCACCGGCACCTGCCGCGCGGTGGAGAGCATCGCCGGCGGGCTGCGCTGGCGCCCGGTGCAGGCGCCGCTGGTCTGCCGCGGCCCCTTCGACGAGGACTTCGTCGGGCAGTGCCGCGAGCTCGGCCTGCTACTCGCCGCCGGCCTCGAGGCCGGAGTCTTCTAGGACAGGCCTCGGGGGCTCGACGAGCTGGCGGTAAAGGTGCCAGGTGGCGTGCCCCAGCACCGGCAGTACGACGATCAGGCCCAGGAAGAGCGGCAGCGAGGCCAGCGCCAGGGAGCCGGCGACGATCAGCCCCCAGAGCGCCATCGGCAGCGGGTTCGCCGCCACCGCTCGCAGCGAAGTCCGGACCGCCGTGCGCAGCCCCACGTCGCGATCCAGCAGCAACGGGAAGGAGACCACGCTGACGGCCAGCACCAGCACCGCGAAGAGCAGGCCAACCCCCAGCCCGGCCCCGATCATGGCCCAACCCGCCGGGGTGGCGAAGGTGTCGTGCAGGAAGGCCGACAGCGAGGCCGGCGGCGCCGGCCCGAGCGTGAGCAGGAAGATGGCCTGGGCGGCCGTGAGCCAGAGGAAGAAGATCGCCAGCAGCAGCAGCGCCAGCACCAGGATCGCCCCGAAGGAGGGCGAGGCCAGGGTGCCGAAGGCGTCGGCCCAGGTCACCGTCAGGCCCTGCTCGCGGCGCCGGCTCATCTCGTAGAGGCCGATCGCCGCGGCGGGGCCGAGCAGCAGGAAGCCGGCCGCCAGCGGGAAGAGCAGCGGCAGCAGCGCGTGGTCGAAGACCAGCCGCGCCAGGATCAGCCCGGCCAGGGGATAGACCAGGCAGAGGAAGACCACGTCGGTGCGGCAGGCGGCGAAGTCCGCCAGGCCGCGCTCCAGGGCGACCCGCAGGTCGGCCGTGCCGATCCGGCGGACCTGCGGCGCTGCCTCGGCGTGCCCGCGCAGGGCGCCGCCGGTCGAGTCCACCGCCCGTCCGGCCTGGGCCAGCTGGTCGCCGATCCATTCGATGGGATTGCGGATGTATTCCATGATCGTGTCCTCACGAACCGGAAAGCCGGGCTCGTGCGGCGACGACTGCGAGAAGCGGCATGGCTAGCGGAAAACCACGGCCGAGCCGTCGCCCACCAGTGCCGCCAGTCTAGCGCCCTTCCGGCCGGCAAGTCTCGCCATAACTTCGGATGGAGAGAGGCTGCTGCGGCGGGCGGCCTTCTCTGCCATGCTTCGCACGACCCAACGCAAACAGCCCATCGGGAGCAGGCCATGACCGCGACCCTCGAAAGCACCGGCCCCCTCGCACCGCCTCCGGCCGGCTCGCGCTATCTCGATCCCGGGCTCGGGGACTGGCAGGCGAGCGGCACCGAGGGTTTCTGGCTCAAGCCGCTGCTGCACGACGCCGAGGGCGGCCTGCAGACCGCACTGATGCGGATCGACCCCGGCGCCTTCTCCGACCTGCACGCCCACGAGGAGCTGGAGCAGGTGCTGGTGCTGGAAGGCGCCTTCTACGACCAGGACCGCCGCATCGAGGCGGGCGGCTTCGTGGTGCGCGCGCCGGGCGCGCTGCACACCGCCGGCAGCGACGAGGGCGCGCTGGTGCTGCTGATCTTCAGCCGGAAGGAGTGAGCCGCCTTGCTCTTCATGGTGATCGAGCGCTTCCGCGACGGCGACCCGGTGCCGGCCTACCGGCATCTGCGCGACCGCGGCCGCAGCCTGCCGGAGGGCCTGACCTACGTCGACAGCTGGATCGAGGCGGGCTGCGGCCGCTGCTTCCAGCTGATGGAATGCGACGACCCGCGCCTGCTGCAGCAGTGGGTGCTGCAGTGGCGCGGCTGCGGCATCACCTTCGAGATCGTGCCGGTGGTGCCGAGCAAGGACACCCGCGATCTGGTCGGGCCCTTTCTCGACGAGGCCTGAGTCGGGCGGACGATTGGCGCTGGACGCCCCGGCCTGGCGGCGGCAGTCTGCCGCCTCGCCCCGAAGCCACCCCATGACCGCATAGGATCCAGAAGCGATGAAGCTGAGCGACTACCGCGTCCTGACCTTCGACTGCTACGGCACGCTGATCGACTGGGAGACCGGTATTTCGGAGGGTCTGCAGCCGACGCTGCGGCGGCACGGGCTGACGCCCTCGCGCGACGAACTGCTGGAAACCTTCGCCCGCCACGAGTCGGCGCAGCAGGCCGAGACGCCGGCCATGCCCTACAGCGCGCTGCTGACGACGGTGCACGGCCGGCTCTGCCGCGAGTGGGGCGTGCCCGAGGACGCCGCCCTGGCCGAGGCCTTCGGCCGCTCGGTGCCGGACTGGCCGGCCTTCCCCGACTCCGCCGAGTCGCTGGCCTACCTCAAGCGCTTCTACAAGCTGGTGATCCTCTCCAATGTCGACCGCGTCGGCTTCGCCGGCAGCAACCGCCGCCTGAAGGTCGAGTTCGACGCCATCTACACCGCCGAGGACATCGGCTCCTACAAGCCGGCGCCGCGCAACTTCGACTACCTGCTGGCGGGGGTGAAGAAGGACCTGGGGCTGGAGCCCTCGGCGATCCTGCACACCGCGCAGAGCCTCTTCCACGACCACGTGCAGGCCACCGCCGCCGGCCTGGCCACGGCCTGGATCGACCGCCGCCGCGGCAGCGAGGGCTGGGGCGCCACCATGCCGCCGCCGGGCGAGGCCCGCATCGACTTCCACTTCGGCAGCATGGCGGAGATGGTCGAGGCTCACCGCAAGGAACAGGCGGCGGCCTGAGCGGGCCGTCCTCAGCCCCGCGCCACGCCCCGCCCGGGATCGTAGGACCAGAGCGCCAGCGCCAGGAAGAGCGCTGCGGTCCCGGCCACCACCGCGAGCGCGCCGGCGTCGAGCCCCAGATGCAGGGCATGGCGCAGCAGCTCGACGGCATGGGTGAAGGGATTGGCCAGGCAGAGGGCGTAGAGCAGCCCGCTCGACTCCCGCACCCGCTCCAGGGGATAGAGCGCCGAGGAGGCGAAGAAGGCCGGGAAGATGACGAAGTTCATCACCGTGGCGAAGTTCTCCAGCTGCCGGAAGAGCGAGGAGAGCAGCAACCCCAGCGCCCCAAGCATCAGCCCCGTCAGCAGCGCCGCCGGCAGCAGCGCCAGGTAGCCGAGCCCCGGGGCCCGGATTCCCGCGAGCCAGGCGATCGCCAGGAAGGCGTAGACCTGCAGCAGCGAGACGGCGATGCCGGCCACCAGCTTGGACAGCAGCAGGAACCAGCGCGGATAGGGGCTCACCAGCAGGATCCGCATGGCGCCGATCTCGCGGTCGTAGACCATGGAGAGCGAGGACTGCAGGCCGGCGAAGAGCTGGATCATGGCCGCCAGGCCGGGGAGGATGTAGAGCTCGTAGGGCACCGGCCCCGGATAGGGCGGCGCCTCGGCCTCGCCGACGAAGGCGCGCAGCCCCAGGGCGAAGAGGAAGAGCCAGAGCAGCGGCCGCACCAGGGCGGAGAGGAAGCGCCCGCGCTGGTGCAGGAAGCGCAGCCCCTCGCGCCAGACCACGCCCGCCAGGCAGACGGCGTAGCCCGCGACACCCCCTTCCGGGCCCGAGCCGCTCACGGCGGTGCCTCCGCCGTCTCGGAGAGGCCGACCAGCCGCCGGAAGGCGGCCGCCAGGTCCGCCGCGCCCTGCCCGGCCACCAGGCCCTCGCGCGTGTCCCGGGCCAGCACCCGGCCGCGATGCAGCACCACCACACGGTCGCCCGGACCGACCTCCTCGATCAGGTGCGTGGCCCAGAGCACGCCGACGCCCTCCTCCGCCACCAGGCGGCGCACCTCGGACAGCAGCGACTGGCGGGCGGCGAGGTCGAGGCCCACGGTCGGCTCGTCCAGCAGCAGCAGCCTCGGCCGGTGCAGCAGCGCGCGGGCGATCTCCAGCCGACGCATCTGGCCGCCCGAGAGCGTGCGGGCCTTGTCGTTCCCGCGCGCCCCGAGACCGGCCTGCTCCAGCAGCCCCTCCGCCCGCCGTCGCGCGGCCGCGAAACCGATGCCGTGCAGCGTCGCGTGGTAGATCAGGTTCTGGCGCAGGCTCAGCTCGGGATCGAGGGTGCGCGCCTGGAAGACCACGCCGAGCGCGGCCAGGGCGGCGCCCGGCGCGCGCCGCAGGTCGTGCCCCAGCACCCGGATGCTGCCGGAGCGGCTGCGGTGCAGCCGGGTGACGAGGGAGAAGAGCGTGGTCTTGCCGGCGCCGTTGAGACCGAGCAGCGCCGTGAAGGCGCCGGCCGGCACGCTCAGCGAGACCGAGTCCAGCGCCGTCCGCGCGCCGAAGGCGTGGCTCAGCTCCGTGATCTCGAGCGCGGTCTCCGGTCCGGCCTTCTCGCCTCGCACGCCGTCTCCTTCCTGTCCGGCCGCGCTCACAGCGCCCGCCCTTGACTGTGTCCGGCAGGAAACCAAGTCTCAGAAAGCGGCGCAAGCGCCGGCCCGGTGCCGCGCAGCACCGTCCGAGACCGCCCGGAACCGAAGGAGGAGCTGTCGGATGACCTGGAGCACCCCCCGGATCGTCGAGATCTGCGTCGGCATGGAGATCAACGCCTACTTCCCCGCCGAGCTCTGAGCAGCGCGGAGAACGGCGGGCCG
>SR_TP_S13solDRAFT_1000117_pt1 | contig 42166 bp, 45 predicted proteins | sample SodReaTP_S13sol_FD_11159 | JGI IMG/M metagenome (IMG submission 11159) | reverse complement strand
GACGGCGCGCGCCTGAACTTCCGGGGAATAACGCGATGAGGTCCTTGTCATGGCTCCACCTTCTCAAGGTTCGGAGCCTCCGGCAAACCCGGCGCGGTTCACAGCGCTGCGGATGCGCGCGTATTTGAAGCGGTTCTCGGCGATGTGAACCACCTCCCTCTCGCCCGGCTCTACCGCCACCTGTTCAACAGCACAAACCGAACGATTTCAGTGGTGACGCCCAACTATGACCGGCTGGCTGAGTATGCCGCCGACCGGGCGGGATACTGTCACCACACAGGCTTCAGCTACGGATACCTGCGCCAGCGGCAATCAGGCTCACGGCTATCATTCAGGCAGGACAACCAACAAGCTCGTACCGTTGATATCTGGAAGGTGCACGGCTGCTTGGACTGGTTCATCGATCAAGACGGCCAGGTCATTGCGCTCACGTCAGCACGGTCCATCCCGACCGGTCGCCGTCCGGCCATCGTGACACCCGGCATCGAGAAATACGAACGCACACACCTTGAGCCGTTTCGCTCGATCATCGCCGGGGCCGATGGCGCCCTGGCGCGAGCAAGCGCGTATCTCTGCGTGGGCTTTGGCTTCAATGACACACACATCCAGCCGAAACTGCTGGAACGCTGGAAACGGGGCGACGCCTTTCTAGTCGTCCTTGCAAAGGAGCTAAGCGCAACCGCTAAGACGATGCTGGAGGGAGCAAACGGCCAGCACTTCTTGGCACTGGAAGAGGCAGATAACGGCACACGCATGTGGTCGCACCGGCACCCGGCCGCCGTGGTGCTGGATGGCGTCCATCTGTGGCGGCTGCCCGACTTCCTCGATAAGACGACATAATGGGGGCCGATCATGGGAATTTTTAACTATCAGGACGCGGATGCCTTGGGGGCAGTCGTCGCCGTAGATACCGCAACGGTGGTGGTTCGGGTTTCGGATGTCGAGAAACTGCGACGGATGCAAGTCAACCGTCTTGTGGTTCTTCAAAGCAGCCGGGCGGGTGAGCACCTGATTGGCGTCATTCAAAAGATCGTCCGCTCGATGAAAGAAGCGAAGGCCATCGGAGAAGGCGAGGCAACTGACGAAGACGTTCTACCGGAGGAGAACGTCGTGCGGGTCGCCCTGATCGGCACGCACATCGACAAGAAGGGAACCGAGGAAAACCTCTTCCGGCGAACGCTGGAAACCGTCCCTGAGATTGATGCGAACTGCTTCGCAATCGAGGGAGAGAGCCTGACGGCCTTCATGCGCGTCATCGCCCGTGTCGCCAGCGACGGCCAGAAGCTGACGCTCGGCTCCTACACCTTGGATGAAAACGCGACGGCGTACCTCAACGGCAACAAGTTCTTCCAACGCCACGCCATTGTCGTTGGGAGCACCGGCTCGGGGAAGTCGTGGACCACTGCCCGCATTCTGGAACAGGTGGCCGGCCTGCCAAACGCCAACGCCCTCGTCTTCGACCTTCACGGCGAGTACACGCCACTCATCGGCGATGGCATCCGCCACTTTCGTATTGCCGGACCCGGCGACCTCGACAAGGGAACAAGCCTGAAGGACGGCGTTATCCACCTGCCGTTCTGGTTGTTGGGCTACGAGGCCATGATTTCCATGTTCGTTGATCGCAGCGACCAGAATGCGCCGAACCAGGCGATGTTGATGTCGCGGACGGTGACAGAGGCCAAGCGGACCTTCCTGACCAACGGGAAGCATCAGGACGTCCTCGACAACTTCACCATCGACAGCCCTGTCCCATTCGATCTGAACGGTGTCGTCACTGAACTGAACAGGCTCAATACCGAGATGGTGGCGGGTGCCCGCGGTGATAAACAAGGGCCATACTTCGACAAACTCAGTCGGATGATCGCGCGGTTTGAGAACAAGCGAACAGATAGGAGGCTCGGCTTCCTCTTCCGTGGCGGAGACGAAACTCAGCAGTTTGACTGGCTTGAGACGCTCTGCTCCACCCTGGTCGGCGGCGGTCAGGACCAACCTGACAAGAAGGGCGGCGTGAAGATCATTGACTTCTCGGAGGTACCGTCAGACGTGCTGCCGCTGATTGTTAGCCTCGTCGCGCGCTTGGCGTTCTCGCTCCAGCAGTGGACCGCGCCAGGAAAACGGCACCCAGTTGCCCTGTTCTGTGATGAAGCGCACCTCTACATCCCTGAACGTGCCCAGGGCGATGCAGCCAACGAGATTTCGATCTCCATCTTCGAGCGCATCGCTAAGGAAGGCCGAAAGTACGGCGTCGGCCTTGTCGTGATTAGCCAACGCCCCTCCGAGGTCAATCGGACGGTGCTCAGCCAGTGCAACAACCTGATCGCCATGCGACTGACCAACGCCGAAGACCAAGGCGTCGTCCGGCGCCTGCTGCCCGATAGCTTGGGTGGCTTCAGCGACTTGCTGCCGATACTGGACACTGGCGAGGCGCTCGTCGTTGGCGACGCAAGCCTACTACCAAGCCGGATTCGGATTGCGGAGCCAACGGCTCATCCGAACAGCGGCACCGTCGACTTCTGGGATGAGTGGTCCAAGGATGCACCGATCGGCGCGATTCCGGCCGCCGTAAGTGGATGGCGAAAGCAGACACAACAGGTAGGAGCGTAGGTAAATGGCGACCGACGAGCCTGTCTGGAACGGCGGGTTGTGGCTGGCTTCGTAACCTCCTGCACCTGAGCCCACAGGATCGGGCGATCCTTCGCTCTGATCCACCTCGGTCACAAGGCGGTGGAGCTTGAGGATCGCTGTATGGTGAAGATCCTTAGCGAGAAGATCGGCCCGCCGCTTAACCGAGCCAGCGGTGGTTTCGGCCGGCCTGCGGATGCGCTCTTGATGCCGCTGCGTCGCCGTCGTATCGCTCGGAGTCAGAGACCCCGCACCCTGGAGTGAGCATGTCCGACCTGCTGCAACGCCTGCTCGCCGAGCGGCCCTGGCTGCTCGCCGACGGGGCCACCGGCACCAGCCTCTTCGACCGCGGCCTGCAGCACGGCGACGCGCCGGAGCTGTGGAACCTCCAGGAGCCGGAGAAGATCCGCGCCCACTACCGCTCCTTCATCGAGGCCGGTTCCGACATCGTGCTGACCAACAGCTTCGGCGGCACCGCGAACCGCCTGAAGCTGCACGGCGCCCAGGACCGGGTCCGGGAGATCAACGCCGCCGCGGCGCGGCTGCTGAAGGAAGAGATCGCGGCCAGCGGCCGGACCGTGGTCTGCGCCGGCTCGGTCGGCCCCACCGGGGACCTCTTCGTGCCGCTCGGGCCGCTCACCCACGAGGAGGGCGTGGCCGCCTTTCGCGCCCAGTGCGAGGGGCTGGCCGAGGGCGGCGCCGACGTCGCCTGGATCGAGACCATGAGCGCCCCGGAAGAGCTGGCCGCCGCCATCGAGGGCGCCACGGCCGCCGGCCTGCCGGTGATCTGCACGCTGTCCTTCGACACCAACGGCCGCACCATGATGGGCGTGACGCCGGCGCAGCTGCCCGGCCTCGCGCACCGCGCGGAGCCGCCGCCGATCGGCTTCGGCGGCAACTGCGGCACCGGCGCCGCGGAACTGGTGGCGGCCCTGCTGCCCATGGCCGACGCCGCCGGCCCGACCGACGTGCTGGTGGCCAAGGCCAACTGCGGCATCCCCGAGTTCGTGGACGGCGAGGTGCGCTACAACGGCACGCCGGAACTGATGGCGCGCTATGCCGTGCTGGCACGCGACTCCGGCGCGCGCATCATCGGCGGCTGCTGCGGCACCACGCCCGAGCACGTCGCCGCCATGCGCAAGGCGCTGGAGGAGACGCCGCCCGGCGACCGCCCCAGCCTGGAGCAGATCGTCGCTGCCCTGGGCAGCGTCTCCGCCGGCGGCCGCGGCGAAGGCCCCGACCCCGACAGCCGCCGCCGCGAGGGGCGACGCCGGCGGGGCTAGAGCGGCGCTTAATGAGGGTGCCTCTGGCGGTGTCCTTCGTGACGGGGCTTCGCCCCTCCTCAGGACGAGGCGGTGCTGGCTGCGCTATCCGAGCACTCGCCCTTTGCACCGCCTCGTCCTGAGGAGCGCCGCGAAGCGGCGCGTCACGAAGGACCGGGCCATAGGCATCTTGCCCCCTCACGCCTTCGGGCGGTAGGTGCCGAAGCTCCAGAGGCGGCCTTCGGGGTCGCGGCAGGAGTATTCCCGGGCGCCGTAGTCTGTGTCGGCCGGCTCGCGCAGGATCTCCGCGCCGGCGGCGCGGGCGCGGGCACAGTGGGCGTCGACGTCCTCGACGTGGACATAGAGGCCGAAGGCGGCACCGCTCCAGGGATTGGCCGGGTCGGGGCGGGCGTCACCCAGCATCAGCACGCCGTTGCCGAGGCCCAGCTCCGCATGGGCGACGCTGCCCTCCGGGCCGTCGTGGACGGCGATCTCGTGGAAGCCGAAGGCCTCGCCCAGCCAGGCGATGGCCTGGCGGGCGTCGCCGGAGCGCAGGCAGGGATAGAGGGTCGGAGCAGGGGAGTCGCTGTCGCTCATGGCGGGCCTCCAGACGTTGGAAAACGTCGAGGCTAGGCGCTGCCGTGCCGGCGGTCTTGTAAGAATGTCCGGGGCGTCCCGGGGCTCAGCCGCCCTCGGCCTGCCGCCGCTCGACGGCTTCCAGCAGGGCGTTCAAGGCGTTGCGCAGGGTCTCGTGGTGGGTCCAGGGCAGGAAATGATCACCCTCCTCGACGAGATGAAAGGTCAGCGGGCGGGCGTTGGTCAGCCAGCTTTCGGCGAAGGCGAGGTTCTCGGGCGGCACCAGGCCGTCGTCGCCGCCCTGTACCAGGGTCACGGGCAGGGCCAGCTGCGCGAGGTCGCCCGACAGCGCCTTCAGGTCCGCGCCGAGCGCGAGCAGCTCCGCGTTGGCGTTGGCGAGTTCGCGGGGCAGCAGCTGCGCCAGCGGCGTGGCGGCCGCCAGCGCCTGCAGCGGATGCACCTCCTCCAGCGAGGGATCCAGCGCTGCGCCGATCAGCAGCAGGCCGGCGACGCGGTCCGGGTGGTCGACGGCCAGGCGGAGGGCGAGCGGTCCGCCGTAGGAGTAGCCGACCAGCAGCGTGCCGCCCGCCGGCCGCACCGCCAGCAGCGGCGCCAGGGCGTCGGCCTGGGCCTGCAGGGAGTCCAGCCCTTCCTCCGGGCCGCTCTCGCCGAAGCCGGGGCGGTCGACGGCGAGGAACTCCAGACCGGGCGGCACCTGCTTCAGGAAGTAGCCCCACTCGGCCGCCTCGCCCGGGCTGCCGTGCAGGAAGAGCACGCGGCGTCCCTGCGCGTCGCCGGCCCGCAGATAGGAGAGCGCAAAGTCCGGCAGCAGCAGCCGCCCGCGCTCCAGTGCCGCCAGTTCCTCGTCGCTGAGCTGCTCCTCCAGGCCGAGGCCGGTCGCCGCGGTCACGGCGGCGAGCGCGTCGTCCAGCGGCGCCAGCAGGTCGACCAGCGGCTCCGGCTCCTCTTCTGCCGGGCGCTCGATCACGAGGATGCAATCCGGCGGCGGACAGTCGAGGTAGTCCATCGCACCTGTCCGGCGCCTCAGCTCGTCTGCGGATAGAGCCGGCGCAGGCGCTCCTGGTGCTTCTGCAGCCGCCGCAGCTCGCGCCAGCCGATCGGGGCGTGGCCGGCGGCGGCGTTGCGGGCGCCGATCTCGAAGGCCAGTTTCCACTGCCGCCAGAGCGTGGCATAGGCCTGCAGCAGCTTGCCGCCGGCCGCCCAGATGTGCAGCGCCTCGGCGCCGGCGCCGTTGAGCTCGACGATGCGGAAGTCCCGGCCCTCGCGCAGTGCCTCGATCGAGCCGAAGCGCAGGTCGAAGCGGCCGAAGTGGAAGCCGGGGATGTCGTCGCAGATCGCCTCGATCCGCCGCTCCAGGGCGGGAGTGACGAAGGGACGGGCGTCGAAGTAGACCGCGCCCATCCTCGCGCTGGCGGTGGCCGCCAGCATCACGGGCTCGTCGCGTGCCGGGACCTGCTCCAGCGCCTCGCCGAAGAGGGCGAAGAGGCGCGCCCGGTCCTTGCGTGCCAGCGGGTCGGCCAGGATCAGCCGGCGCAGGCTGGAGCGGCCGTCGCCGACCAGGTGCGGCGGATAGGTGAGTGCCAGGGAGAAGATGCGGCCGCGCGCGGTACCCGGCTCACGCACGTAGAACAGCCCGGCCTCGCCCGGCAGGTCCACCGCCTCCTGCAGCATCACCGTCTCGCGCGGCGGGAAGGCCTCCAGGTAGTCGCGCAGCGCCGCGGCATCGGCCAGCCGGCGGATGCCCCAGCCCTGGTAGCCGCGGTCCGGCTTGGCGTAGACCGGGAAGTCGAGCCCGGCATCGGTCATGGCGGCCAGGGCGCGCGGCAGGTCGCGGGCCGCCGGGGCGTGCGGCCCGCTGCGGCGCAGGCAGGTCCAGCGCGCGGTCCAGCGCTCGGCCTCCGGCCCGAAGGCCGCGAGGCAGGCGCCCTTGGATTCGCCCCAGAGGCCGCCGGCGTCGAGGCCGGGATTGGCCGCACTGGGCAGCGAGAGGCTGCGGTGGCGCACCGCCAGCGCCGCCAGCATGAAGCCGAGCGGGACATAGAAGAGCTTCTCCGGCAGCAGCCGCTTGAAGGTGGGGATGCGCGGCCGGGCGTAGTCCAGCGCCGGCATGCCCGGCAGGCTCTCGACCGGGCGGCTGATGGCGGCCCGCCGACGGGACAACGCCAGCCGCGGCCGGCGGGGGAAGGGGGGGATGTCGACGGCGAGGCTCATCGGCTCAACTCCCTGTCGCGCCCTCTGGCGCGCACCGCCCGGGAGGGGCAGGCCGCTACCTTCGTGTCGTCATCGTCATCTTTGACACCCGATTATGTCCCAATCAAGACACGGCTTTTCCGGTTTTGTCGAAAATCGTCCAGACGGCCGATGCCTCCGCTGGTGACAAGGCAGCGGGCGCGCTCTATGGCAGGGACCATGATCCGCATCACCGACAGCCTGGCCCTGGACGAGGCCGAGATCGAGGAGAGCTTCCTGCGCGCCTCGGGTCCCGGCGGCCAGAACGTCAACAAGGTCGAGACCGCCGTGCAGCTGCGCTTCGACGTGGCGCGGTCGCCGAGCCTGCCCGAGGGCGTGCGGGCGCGGCTGCGCCGCCTGGCCGGCAGCCGCCTGACCAAGGAGGGCGTGCTGGTGATCACGGCGCAGCGCTTCCGCAGCCAGGAGCGCAACCGCGCCGACGCGCTGGAGCGCCTGGTCGAACTGATCCGCCGCGCCGCGGTGCCGCCGACCCCGCGCCGCCCGACCCGCCCCACCCTGGCCTCCAAGCGCCGGCGGCTGGAAGGCAAGCGCAAGCGCGCCGGCATCAAGCGCCTGCGCGGCGAGAAGCCGCCGCAGGACTGAGGGCGGGGCCGGGCTTCGCCGGGAGGGAGGCAACGATGGAAGAGTCCACGCGATCCAGGATCATCGGGGCGGCGGAGGCCCTGTTCTACGAGCAGGGGCTGCGCAGCGTGAGCGTGGACGCGATCGCCGCGCGCGCCGGGGTCACCAAGCGCACCCTCTACTATCACTTCGAGAGCAAAGACGCGCTGATCGCCGCCTATCTCGCCGCCCGCGACGCCCCCACGGTGGAGCGCTACCGGGCCTGGCTGGGCGAGGGCGATCGGCCCCTGCCGGAGCGAGTCACCGCACTGTTCTCGGCCCTGGCGGCCTATGCCGGGCAGCCGAGATGGCGGGGCTGCGGCTTCACCCGCGCCGCGGTGGAACTGGCCGGCCAGCCGGGCCACCCCGCTGTCGTGATGGCGGCGGACCACAAGAAGCGCTTCGAAGGCTGGCTGGCGGAGGAACTGCAGAGCGCCGGCGTTGCCGAGCCGCTGTCGGTGGCCCGGCAGCTGATGATCCTGCTGGAGGGCGCGATCTCCCAGATGCTGATTCACCGAGACGCTTCCTACGCGCTGGCGGCCGGCGAGGCGGCGGCGATGATCGTCGCCAAGGGGCTGGCGTCTCCCTCGCCGAAGGCGGCCGAACGGGTGGAGGCGAGCGTCGCCTGAGGGCTGCAGGCAGCGTGAGACACTGATCCCGCTCGCTGTTCCTTCTCCGCCGGGCTCCGGGAGGCGCTGGCCGGCATGTATACCGACTAGTGAGTTTCCCTGCCTCGGCTGACTTCTATCGTGAGGGGCGTCCCTTGCAGGAGGAAACCCTTGTCGAGCGCCCCCGCCAGGTCCTGGACGCCGGTCCTGGTCCTCTCCCTCGCCGCCGCCGGCCTCGTCCTCTCCCTCTCGATGGGGCTGCGGCAGAGCCTCGGCCTCTTCATGGAGCCGATGGTCCGCGGGACCGGAATCACCGCCGCGACCTTCGGCTTGGCGATGGCCCTCCAGAATCTGGCCTGGGGCATCGGCCAGCCCTTCATGGGCGCCCTCTGCGACCGCTACGGCGGGCGCGCGGTGGTGGTCGCGGCCTCCCTGCTGTACGCCGCCGGCCTCTACCTGACCGGAACGGGCAGTCAGTTCGGGCTCTACCTGGGGGGCGGCCTGCTGATCGGGCTGGCGGTCGCGGGCACCTCGCACGGCGTGCTGGTCGGCATCGTGTCGCGCCTCGCCGCGCCGGCGGTGCGCGGGATCGCCGTGTCCATCCTCGCTTCCGTCGGCTCGCTCGGCACCTTCGTCATCGCGCCGGCGGCGCAGGCCATGATCGACGGCTGGTCCTGGCGGGGCTCGCTCGGCGGGCTGGCACTGCTGGCGATCTCGATGGCAGCCGTCACCCTGCTCTTCCGACGGGGCGCGGCGGGCGCCGCCGCGACCGCTGCGCCGCCGCGGCCCGACGCCCGCCGCGCGATCGCCGAGGCCCTGGCGAACCGCAGTTTCGTCATCACGACCCTGGCCTTCTTCGCCTGCGGGTTCCAGCTGATCTTCATCGCCACCCATCTGCCGAACTTCATCAGCCTCTGCGGCCTGCCGCCGTCGGTCGGAGCGGAGGCGATCGCGCTCATCGGCCTCTGCAACGCAGTCGGCACGCTGGCCGCGGGCTACCTCTGCCGGCGCTGGGGAGACGTAAACGTGCTCGCCCTGATCTACCTGCTGCGGACCGCCGCCATCGCCGCCTTCTTCGCGCTGCCCGTCAGCGTCGAGACGACGCTGCTCTTCGCCGCCGCCATGGGCTTCCTCTGGCTGAGCGTCGTCCCGCCGGTCAGCGGCTTCATCGACCGGCTCTTCGGTTCGGCAAACTTCGGCGCGCTGTTCGGCGTGATGTTCCTCAGCCACCAGCTCGGCGCCTTCCTCGGCGCCTGGCTGGGAGGCTTGAGCTACGACGTCAGCGGCAGCTATTCCGACGGCTGGCTGTCGCTGATCGTCGTCGGCACGCTGGCTGCGGTGCTGCAGCTCACGGCCAGGGGCGAAGCCGCCCCCCGCCCGCAGAGGCCGTAGAAGGCGGAGCGGCGCCCTACGCCAGGGCCTTCTCCGAGGTCAGCACCGTCTCCACGCCCTGGATCTGCCGCAGGCAGCGGGCGATGTAGTCGCTCACCGGCGCCTCCAGCCCGGTCACCTGCAGGTCGATGGAGAGCTCGGCGCCGCCGGGGCCGACGCGGTCGGCGTGCCAGCGCAGCGGGACCAGGCCGCGCTTGGCCAGCAGCTCCAGCACGCGGGGCATGACCCCCGGCTCGGCTTCGGCCTGGATGGCGAAGCAGAAGACCGGCGCGCGTGCGGCGGCCTGCTGCGGGGTCTGAAGGGGAAGGGAAGGGGAAGGTCTACTGCCGGCGGACATGCGTCGTCTCCCTGCACGGCGTGGAACTGGAATCGGCGAGGCCCGGCTGCCCGAAAGGCGCCGGGTCGCTAATTCGCAGAATGGCCGTGTGGGCGACGTATCGCATGAGCCGACGCTAGCGCGTGGGCAGGGCCGGGTCAACGTGCCGACTGATATTCAACAAAGTGGTTGACGGTTCCGTTGCGTGCGGATATGTTCAACAACATGGTTGAATTAGAAACCCCTCGGCTGAACGCCGTCTTCCACGCCCTCGGCGACGCCACGCGTCGGCGGATGCTCCGGGAACTCGCCGGCGGCGAGCGGAGCGTGGGCCAGCTCGCGGAGCCCTTCGCGATCTCGCTCGCGGCCGCCTCCAAGCACATCAAGGCTTTGGAGAAGGCGGGGCTGATCCGGCGGGAGGTGCGTGGCCGCACCCATCTCTGCCGCCTCGAGCCCGGGCCGCTGGCCGACGCGCAGCAGTGGCTGAGCTTCTACGAGCGCTTCTGGACCGAGCGCCTCGATGTCCTCGACCGGCTCCTCCGCGAGGAGGCCGCCCGCGACACCCCCACCTCCGAAGGAGACGAAAGATGAGCGACCTCGCCGCCCTGGACGCCTACGGCGTGCGGACCGAGCCCACCACTCTCACGATTCAGCGGCTGCTGCCCGGCTCGATCGAACGGGTCTGGGCCTATCTCACCGATAGCGAGCAGCGCCGCCGCTGGCTGGCGGCGGGCCCGATGGAGCTGCGGGTCGGAGCGCCCTTCGAGCTGGTCTGGCGCAACCACGAACTCACCGATCCGCCCGGTACGCCGCCCGAGGGCTTCGCCGAGGAGCATCGGATGGAGAGCCGGATCACGGCGCTGGAGCCGCTCCGCCGGCTCTCCTTCACCTGGGGGGAGAGCGGAGAGGTCAGCTTCGAGCTGGAGCCGCGGGGCGAGCGGGTGCTGCTGACGGTGATCCACCGCCGCGCCCCCGACCACGCCACGCTGCTGAAGGTCGCCGCCGGCTGGCACGCGCACCTCGACGTGCTGGCTGCCCGCGCGGCCGGCGCGGAGCCGGCGCCCTTCTGGGACCATTGGAACGGCCTGCGGCAGGAGTACGAGCGGCGGCTGCCGGCCTGACGGGCTTTCCTTCGAGATCCGCGCCTGTTCCGTGACCTCTGGGATGGAGCCGCCGGGGGCGTTCGCACCGCCTCCGGCGGCGGCCGCCTATTCCCGCGGCACCCGGGCCAGATGCTGCTCCAGCTCGCGGCGCAGCGCGGGGGGCAGGGTGTCGACGGCGGTGCGGACGTCCTCCAGCACCTGGCGCAGGCCGTAGAGCTGGTCCAGCAGGTTGAGGACCACGGGGATGGCCTCGTCGTTGACCTCGAGGTCGCGCTTCAGCTCGACGATCAGCTTCACCCGGGCGGCGTCGGCCTCGTCGAAGCTCCAGCCGCCCGGCTCCTCGGCGGCCAGCACCCAGGACTGGCGCACGAAGGCGACCACCTCGCCCTCGCTGACCTCCAGGCCGGCGGCGCGGGTGTAGGCGATCACCTCGGTCAGGCTGAGCGGCATGGCGCCTCTCCCGCTGCGCGTCTCATCCCATACCCGCCTTGGTCCGCGGGTCGTAGGCATGGCTCTCGGCCCACTTCTCGACGAAGGCCTTCAGCTCGGGGTCGGGCTTCTCCGGCAGCATCACGCGGAGCTTTACATAGAGGTCCCCGGCCGTGCCGCCGCGCCGGTCGGGCACGCCCTTGCCCTTGAGGCGCAGGGTCGTGCCGGTGTTGGCTCCGGCCGGCACCTTCATCGCCACCTTGGCCGCCAGCGTCGGCACCTGCACCGAGCCGCCCAGCACCGCCTCGGTCAGGGAGATCGGCAGCTCCAGATGCAGGTCCTTGCCCTTGCGGGTGAAGTGCGGGTGCGGCTCCACCTTCACCTCGACATAGGCGTCGCCCGGCGGCGCGCCGCCGAAGCCCGGCAGCCCCTGGCCCTTGAGGCGCAGCGTCTGACCGTCCTCGGTGCCCGGCGGGATGGTGATGTCGAGGGTGCGCTCCTCGCCGATCTGCACCCGCTTGCGCGCCCCGTTGGCGGCCTCGGCGAAGGCGACCTTCAGGCTGTAGGAGACGTCGGCGCCCTTCTGCTTGATGCCGGCGCCGCCACGGCGCCCGCGGAAGCCGCCGCCGAAGAGGTCGGAGAAGATGTCGTCGAAGCCACCGCCGTCGCCTGCCTCGTGCTGCGCGTACTTCTCGCCGCCGCGCCCGTGGGCGCTGCGGTAGAAGCCGCCGCGCATGGTCTCCTGGCCGCTCGCGTCGATCTCGCCGGCGTCGTAGCGCCGCCGCTTTTCCGCATCGGAGAGGATGCCGTAGGCCTGGCTCACCTCCTTGAACTGCTGCTCGACCTTGGCGTCGCCCGGGTTCAGGTCCGGGTGCAGCTTCTTGGCGAGGCGGCGATAGGCGGCCTTGACCTCGTCGGGGGTGGCGTTCTTCGCCACCCCCAGGACGCTGTAGAGATCCTTCATCGCCACCCTTGGAGCCGCCTCAGGAGATGATCTGCCAGCTTCCGTCGGGCTGCTGGCAGGCCTGGCCGTAGGCCTCCTCGGTGCTGTCGCCGACGACGATGGTCGTGCGGTACTCGCGGCAGTAGCGGCCGGCCTGGTCGCGGCCGTCGCGGGTCGGGGTCACCGAACCGTAGTTGCCGCTGTCGGGGTTGTTCCAGGTGATGGATTCGCCGATCGGCGCCTCGTGCGCCCGCTGCGCGGCGCCGCGGGCCCGTTCGCGGTCGGCATCGTCCATGTAGCGGCCGATCTCGCTGCCGATGATCAGGCCGAGCACGGCGCCGACGCCGGTCGCCGCCGCCCGCGTCCCGGAGGAGCCGCCCTTGCCGAGGGCCGCGCCCGCCAGACCGCCGAGCACCGCGCCGGTGCCGCCGCCGATCACCTGGCGCGTGCCAGGACCGCCCTGTTCGGCACAGCCGGCCAGGGCGAGTCCGCCCGCCAGCACTGCCACGGAAAGGATTCTCATACTCATCTCGCCCGTGCCTCTCGCTTGGGGGTGCGGCGGCGGCCGGTGCGGCCGTCGCTCCGCTGGCGACCTCGACAGCAACGCTGGCATTTTGGCATCACCGTGGCATTGTTCCAGGTCAAATGCCGGCGTCGCCCGGTCCCTCCCATCCACACGATGCAGCCAATGCCCCCGATCTTCAACGCCGACGCGCCGCCCCCCGATCCGATCGAGCTGTTCCGGGCCTGGCTCGCCGAGGCCGGCGAGAGCGAGCCCAACGACCCGACCGCCATGGCGCTGGCCACCGCCGACGCCGAGGGGCGGCCGTCGCTGCGCATGGTGCTGCTGAAGGGCGTGGAGGCCGGCGGCTTCGTCTTCTACACCAACCTGGAGAGCCGCAAGGGCGAGCAGCTCGCGGCCAACCCCCAGGCGGCGCTGCTGTTCCACTGGAAGTCGCTGCGGCGCCAGGTCCGGGTCGAGGGCGCGGTGTCGCCGGTCACCCCGGCCGAGGCCGACGCCTACTTCGCCAGCCGCCCGCGGCAGAGCCAGATCGGCGCCTGGGCCTCGCAGCAGTCGCGGCCGCTGGAGAGCCGCTTCGCCCTGGAAAAGCGGGTCGCCTACTACGGCACCAAGCACGCGGTCGGCTCGGTGCCGCGGCCGCCGCACTGGTCGGGCTTCCGGATCGAACCGCGGCGCATCGAGTTCTGGCAGGACGGCGCCTTCCGCCTGCACGACCGTGTCGTCTACCATCGCCGGGAGGGTGGGTGGCGGACGGAACGGCTCTATCCCTGAGTCGATCCGCGGGAGGCGGGGCATGAGGCCGGAAGCGATCGGGGGCGGCAACGGCCGTCTCATGCGGCTGGCGACCTACGCCTCGGTCACGGTCGCGTCGCTGCTCATCGCGACCAAGCTGGGCGCCTGGTGGCTGACCGATTCCGTCGCCATGCTCTCGAGTCTGGTGGACTCTCTGCTCGACGCCGGCGCCTCCGTCGTCACGCTCTTCGCGGTGCGTCATGCGCTCAGGCCGGCCGACGCCGAGCACCGCTTCGGCCACGGCAAGGCGGAGCCCCTGGCGGCGCTGGCCCAGGCCAGCCTGATCTGCGGCTCCGCCCTATTCCTGCTGATCGAGGCGGTGCCGCGCCTGCTGGCGCCGCAGCCGGTGGCGGCCGGCGGCATCGGCCTCGCCGTCATGCTCTTCTCGGTGGTCGCCACCTTCGCGCTGACCCGCTTCCAGCGCTTCGTCGTGCGACACACCGGCTCCACGGCGATCGACGCCGACGCCCTGCACTACGTCACCGACCTCCTCGCCAATCTCGCGGTGATCGCGGCGTTGCTGCTGTCGACGCGGCTGGGCTGGCACCTCGCCGACCCGCTTTTCGCCCTGGCGATCGCCGGCTACATCTTCTGGAGCGCGGTGCGGATCGGCAGGCGGGCCTTCGACATGCTGATGGACCGGGAACTGCCGGAAGCGGAGCGGCAGCGCATCCTGGAGGTCGCCCGCGGCCATTCCGACGTGCTCGGGGTGCACGAGTTGAAGACCCGCGCGTCCGGGCAGAGCACCTTCGTCCAGCTGCACCTGGAACTGGACGGCTCGATGACGCTCTACCGTGCCCACGTCATCGCCGACACCATCGAGGCGGAGCTGCAGACCCTCTACCCCGGAGCCGAGGTGATCATTCACCAGGATCCCCATGTTCTCTCCGAGGACACGCCGGTGTATCGTTGACCCCGGCGCCTCGCCCGGGCTCTCCTCGGGCTTGACCTGGGTCAATGCCGCCGGTCGGCGGCGGCGCGACTGTGAACCTTCCGTGACGGAGGGGCACGACGATGAACATCGCAGCGGTACTGGCCGTGATCGACGGCGGCGAGGGCAGCCGTGCCGTGGTGCAGGCGGCCTTCGACCTGGTCCGGCGTACCGACGCCTATGTCGAGGTCATCCACGTCCGGCCCGACCCGGCGGACAGCGTGCCGCTGGTGGGCGAGGGCATGTCGGGCGCCATGGTCGACCAGGTGATGAGCGAGCTGCGCGCCCGCGCCGAGAGCAACGCCGCGGCGGCGTGGCAGCTCTTCGAGGAGCAGTGCGCCGCACGCGATCTGCCGCCGTTGCAGGCCGAGGCCTTGACGCCGACGCGCGGCCGCGCCGCCTTCCGCAGCGTGGAGGGGCGCGAGGACGACGAACTGGCGCGGCGCTCCCGCCTCTTCGACCTGACGCTGATCGCGCGCCCGGGCGGCGGCGAGACCGGTGGCTACGCGCCGGGCCTCGAGGCGGTGCTGTTCGACGGCGGCCGGCCGGTCCTGGTGGTGCCGCCCGAGGCGCCGCCGCGCTGCGGCGAGCGGGTCGTGGTGGCCTGGAACGGCCGGCGCGAGGCGGCCCGCGCCGCGACCGCCGCGCTCGGGCTGCTGGCTTCGGCCGCCGCCGTGACGGTGGTCAGCATCGAGGAGCACGGGCGCGCGGGCGGCGGCGACGCCGATCCGGCCGAGTTGACGGCCTGGCTCGGACTGCATGCCATCGAGGCGCGTGCGCGCCGGGTGCCGCTCGCCGGCTCGGCCGGTGCGACGCTGCTCGCGGAGGCCGAGGAGGCCGGGGCCGACCTGCTGGTGATGGGCGCCTACGGTCACAGCCGACTGCGGCAGTTCATCGTCGGCGGCGCCACGCGCAGCGTGCTGGCCCAGAGCCCCGTTGCGGTGCTGATGGCGCATTGAGGCTGCCGGGAGGAAGCGATGCTCACCTACGACGACTGTCTTGCCCTCTGCGGCCTCGAGGAAGAGGAGGTCGAGGCCGTCGCGCGGCACGAGCATCTGCCGGAGATCGTCGCTCTGGAGTTGGCGGCCTATCTGGTCGAGCGCGAGGGCGGGGAGCCCTGCCTCAAGCGCATGATCCTGGACGACATCGTCGAGGCCGAGGCAGCGGGCGACCTAGCCCGGCAGCAGAAGCTTCGCCAGGTGTTGCGACATTTCCTTCAGACCCACCCCCGGGCGCGCTCGAGCTGACGCGCCTCCACACAATCGACGGATGATCCCATGGCCCTGAAGCAGGTGCGCCTCGAGCTGGCGCGAGACCCCGACTTTCCGGAAGGCAGCCGCCGCCACGGCTACGAGTTGGTCGCCCCCCTCGACGAGCAGGGGCATCTCCAGGTCGAGGAGTGGCGTGCGCGCCGCCAGGACTGCCGGGTCTCGCGCTTCTGGGGTGTCGAGCCGGAGGAGGAGGGGCATCTGGTCCACAGCCGCCAGGGCTGGGCCTTCCACTACGACCTGACCGGCGACGAGGAGGTCGACGAGCCCGGCTACCGCTTCGACAGCCATTCCTTCGTCGAGGGCGAGTACGTCTCGCTGCGCGAGCAGGACGGCGAGACCCGCACCTTCCGCATCGTTTCGGTGAAGCCGCACCTCGTGCCGCTCTGAGCCGAGACGGCGCTCGCCGGGGGCGACAGCCGGCAGCGGCCGCTCTATGATCGCGGCCATGGGCGAGAACCTGAAGATCGAGGAGCCGAGGAGCGGCGTGCCACGCGACGCCGCGCCCGGCCAACGTCGCACCCTGGTGTTGACCGGCGCCAGCCGCGGCATCGGCCACGCGACGGTGCAGCGATTCAGCCGCGAGGGCTGGCGCGTGATCACCTGCTCGCGCGAGTCGGTTCCCGACGAATGCCGGCGCGACCCCAACTGGACCCACCACATCACCGTCGACCTGGGCGACCCGGCCGGAGTGGAGGACTTCGTCGCCCGCGCCGGCGAGGTGCTGGGCGACGGCCCGCTTCACGCGCTGGTGAACAACGCGGCGGTCTCGCCGAAGACGCCCTTCAAGGAGCGGCTCGGCTGCCTGAACGGCGAGATCGAGGGCTGGCGCCGGGTGTTCGAGTTGAACTTCTTCGCCCCGCTGGTGCTGGCGCGCGGCCTCGCCGTGCCGCTGCGCAAGGCGCAGGGCTGCATCGTCAACATCACCTCGATCGCCGGCCATGCGATCCACCCCTTCGCGGGCTCCGCCTACTCCACCTCCAAGGCGGCGCTTTCGGCGCTGACGCGGGAGATGGCGGTGGAGTTCGCCGAGCTGGGCGTGCGGGTGAACGCGGTCGCGCCCGGCGAGATCGAGACGGCGATGATCGGGCCGGAGTACGAGGCGCTGATCCCGCGCATCCCGCTGCGCCGCATGGGGACGCCGGAAGAGGTGGCGGGGGCGGTGTTCCAGCTCTGCAACGCCGACTTCGGCTACGTCACCGGCTCGGAGGTCTTCGTCACCGGCGGCCAGCACCTCTTCTGAGGCCGGCGCCTTCCCGCCTCACGCCTGCTTCGAGCCTTCGCCCGCTTCGTCGGCGACCAGCGAGAGGCGCTTGCCGCCCGGCAGCAGGCTCTCGACCCAGGGGCCGTGCGGCATGGAGGCGGCGAGGCGGGTGATGTGCTCGTTCCACCACTGCCGCTGCTCACGCAGGTCGTCGTAGTCGTACTGCGCCTCGCGCCACTGCCGATCTGTCCGGTTCCAGGTCAGCATGTCGATGGGGTAGCCCACGTCGGCGGAGCTGTAGCGGGTCGAGTCGAAGGAGAGGTAGGCCAGCTTGAGGGCGTTGGCGAGGCTGGTCTCGAAGCTCAGTGCCCGATCGAGGATCGGCTTGCCGTAGGCGACCGAGCCGATCGAGAGGTAGGGCGTGCGCCGGTCGACTCCGATCCAGTTTCCCTCGGGGTAGACCAGGAAGAGCATCGGCTCCGGGTCGTCCGGAAGCTGCCCGCCGATGACGGCGTGGAGGTTGAACTGCAGCTCCGAGCCGGCCAGTGCCTCGCGGTCCTCCTCGCCGACCTGGCGCAGGGCGCGGCAATAGGCGGCGACGGCCTCGAAGAGGCTGGGGAAGCCCTGGGCGTGCTCCGCGCGCTGCAGGCGGTCGTAATAGGCCAGGGTCTTGTCGCGCAGCGAGCGCAGCCCGGAGGTCATGATCGCTGTCTGGCGCTGCGGCGGGCCGTGCAGGGTGATCTTGCGGGCGTTGCTGACCAGGTTGCCGCTGGTGACGCGGCCGTCCGCCAGGCAGACCAGACCTTCCTCGACCTTGATGCCCAGACAGTAGGTCATCCTCTCCCCGTCGCCCGCGTCGCGATCCGGCGTCGAGCCTCGCAGGTTCGCCGCCCTGCCGCAAGGCGCGCGGCGTCTGCTCGCGGGGAGGGGGAAGGGGGCGAGAAAAGGGGTGGGGGAGGCTGGCGGGGTGGTTTGCCGAGCGGATTTTGCTGCAACGCACAAAAATCCTGCTTGACTCCATAAGTGCAGTGACTATCTTCCGGTCATGTTGCAGTGCAGCAAAGCGGTGGCCGGCCGACCGGCGCCGTATGAGGACGCAGCGGATAGAGCGCGCGTTCCTCGGAAACACCCCCCAGTCCCAGGAGCCAACGCCATGTCTACCGCTTCGAAGAAGACCCAGACCCCGCAGGATGCCATGAAGCCCGTCGAGGCGGCCGTCCTGGCGGGCAAGGAGACCGTCGAGACCTTCATGAAGGTCGGCACCGAGACCGCCTCCAAGCAGTACGAGCAGGCCGTCGCGCTGACCAAGGAGCAGGTCGAGAAGGCCTCCAGCTCGCTGTTCCAGAACTACAACGAGCTGACCGAGATCAACAAGGCGAACCTCGACGCCGTGATGGCCTCGTCCAACACCTTCGCCAAGGGTTTCGAGACCCTCAGCAAGGAGTTCTTCTCCTTCGCCCAGGCGAACGTCGAGCAGAGCCTCGCCGCCACCAAGAAGCTTCTCGCGGCCCGCAACGCCCAGGAGCTGATGGACATGCAGGGCGAGTTCGCCCGCGGCCAGTTCGACAAGGCGCTCGCCGAGTCGGCGAAGCTGACCGAGATGGGCGTGCAGGTCGCCAACGAGGCTTTCGAGCCGCTGCAGGCGCGCGTGCACGTCACCGTCGAGAAGATGATGAAGACCGCGGCGTAATCCACCGCGATGCGGCCAGGGTGCGACCCGCGGGCGGAGATGCCCGGAGGGACCGCCCCGAAGGGCCGCCTCGACGATCGGACGGCAAGGGCCCGGCGGAGCGATCCGCCGGGCCTTTTCCTTTCGGCCCCGGCTGTCGTGCGGGCCCCGGCACCCCATATGCCTTTCCGGGGGATATCGGTGCCTTGCGACCCTTCGGGTTCCCGACGCCCCTTGACGGCACTCGTCCCGGGGCGAGTTAATCAACGGAGAGGAGTTTCGTGCTACCGTGGACACGGCGCGGAGCAGGAGGCCCGGCCAGGAGGCCCCGAGTGATGGCCCGAGTGATGGATCGAGGGACGGTATGAGTGTCGACAACGGCAGGAGCGGCGGCCGCGGACCTTCCACGCAGGTGGTGGTCAAGCCTCGCACCAGGCCCAAGAAGCCGGCGCTCTACAAGGTTCTGATGCTGAACGACGACTACACGCCGATGGAGTTCGTCGTTCACGTGCTGGAACGCTTCTTCGGCAAGAACCGCGAGGAAGCGACGCAGATCATGCTGCACGTGCACCGCCGCGGCGTCGGTGTCTGCGGCGTCTTCACCTACGAGGTGGCCGAGACCAAGGTGACCCAGGTGGTCGATTACGCCCGCAAGCACCAGCACCCGCTGCAGTGCACGCTGGAAAAGGAGTAGGCGGCGACGATGCTCTCCCCGAACCTCGAGAAGACCCTGCACCGCGCACTCGCCCTCGCGAACGAGCGTCGGCACGAGTACGCCACCCTGGAGCACCTGCTGCTCGCCCTCGGCGAGGACAGCGACGCCATCGCGGTGATGCGCGCCTGCGGCGTCGACCTCGACAAGCTGAAGGCCGAGCTCGGCGACTACATCGACAACGAGCTGGCGAACCTGATCAACGTCCATGCCGGTGAGAGCAAGCCGACGGCAGGTTTCCAGCGGGTGCTGCAGCGCGCCGCGATCCACGTGCAGTCCTCGGGCAGGGCCGAGGTCACCGGCGCCAACGTGCTGGTCGCCATGTTCTCCGAGCGCGAGAGCCACGCGGTCTACTTCCTGCAGGAGCAGGACATGACCCGGCTGGACGCGGTCAACTACATCAGCCACGGCATCGCCAAGGTCTCCGGCAAGGAGCAGCCGCGACCGGTCCACGGCGCGGAGGGCGAGGCCCAAGCGGAGAAGGTCGTGCGCAAGGGCCGCGAGGCGCTGGACGCCTACTGTGTCGACCTCAACCGCAAGGCGGGCGAGGGCCGGATCGACCCGCTGATCGGCCGCGAGTCGGAGATCGAGCGCACCATCCAGGTGCTCTGCCGCCGCACCAAGAACAACCCGCTGCTGGTCGGCGATCCCGGCGTCGGCAAGACCGCCATCGCCGAGGGCCTGGCCAAGCGCATCGTCGACGAGGAGGTGCCGCGGGTCCTGGCCGGCGCCACGATCTTCGCGCTGGACATGGGCGCGCTGCTGGCCGGCACCCGCTACCGCGGCGACTTCGAAGAGCGCCTCAAGGCGGTGATGAGCGAGCTGGAGCAGCAGGACCACGCCATCCTCTTCATCGACGAGATCCACACGGTGATCGGCGCCGGCGCCACCTCCGGCGGCGCCATGGACGCCTCCAACCTGCTCAAGCCGGCGCTGCAGACCGGCACGCTGCGCTGCGTTGGCTCGACCACCTACAAGGAGTACCGTAACTACTTCGAGAAGGACCGGGCCCTGGTCCGGCGCTTCCAGAAGATCGACGTCAACGAGCCCTCGGTCGAGGACACGGTGAAGATCCTGCGGGGCCTCAAGCCCTACTACGAGAAGCACCACTCGGTGCGCTACACCGCCGAGGCGCTGAAGTCGGCCGTCGATCTGGCGCACCGCTACATCCACGACCGCAAGCTGCCGGACAAGGCGATCGACGTGATCGACGAGGTCGGCGCGGCCCAGGCGCTGCTGCCCGACTCGCGCCGGCGCAAGCTGATCGGCGTGAAGGAGGTCGAGGCCATCGTCGCCAAGATCGCCCGCATCCCGCCCAAGGTCGTAACCCGCGACGACAAGGAGTCGCTGCGCAACCTGGAGCGCGACCTCAAGACCATGGTCTTCGGCCAGGACAAGGCGATCGACGCCCTGACCGCGGCGATCAAGCTGTCGCGCGCCGGCCTGCGCGATCCCGAGAAGCCGATCGGCAGCTATCTCTTCGCCGGCCCCACCGGCGTCGGCAAGACCGAGGTGGCCCGCCAGCTCGCTCGCACGCTGGGGATCGAGCTGACCCGCTTCGACATGTCGGAGTACATGGAGCGGCATTCGGTCAGCCGCCTGATCGGCGCGCCGCCGGGCTACGTCGGCTTCGACCAGGGCGGCCTGCTGACCGACGCGGTCGACCAGCATCCGCACTCGGTACTGCTGCTCGACGAGATCGAGAAGGCCCACCCGGACCTCTTCAACGTGCTGCTGCAGGTGATGGACTACGGCAAGCTGACCGACCACAACGGCAAGACGGTCGACTTCCGCAACGTCATCCTGATCATGACCACCAACGCCGGGGCCGCGGAGATGGCGAAGCCGGCGATCGGCTTCGCCCGCGACGTGCGGATCGAAGAGGACCTGGAGGCGATCAACCGGCTCTTCTCGCCCGAGTTCCGCAACCGCCTCGACGCCACGGTCTCCTTCTCCGGCCTGACCCCGGAGATCGTCGGGCGGGTGGTGGACAAGTTCGTCATCCAGCTGGAAGCCCAGCTCGCCGACCGCCAGGTCACCATCGAGCTGACCGAGGCGGCCCGCGGCTGGCTGGCGCAGAAGGGCTACGAGCCGGCCTACGGGGCCCGGCCGCTGGCCCGTGTCATCCAGGAGCACGTGAAGAAGCCCCTCGCCGAGGAGCTGCTGTTCGGCAAGCTGGCCGGTGGCGGCAGCGTCCAGGTCGACGTCAACGCCGCGGGCGATGGGCTCGGCTTCGTCACCCAGGCGGCGCCGCCGAAGCCGCGCGGCGGCGAAGGCGACGGCGGGCGCAGCGGCGGGCGTGACGGCGGCAGCTCCCGTGTGCCCAAGGTACCGGCCCTGGTGGAATAGTCCCCGGCCCGCAACGGCCCCCGACGGTGAACGCGCCGCCCTTTGGGCGGCGCGTTTTACCTTTGTGACCAAAAGCGGCGCGCCTGCAGGACAAAGCTGAGACATCCATAACGGAAGCCTTGCCTCTGATTCTACCCTTCCCACGTGTCGAACGGGCCCTTCGCGGCCCTCGGATCAACGACAGGGGGATGGCGGATGTGGATTGAGACCAGGTGGTTCCAGATCGGCACGGTCGCCTTTACGCTTCTGCTCGGCGTCACCGAGTCTCGATCGGACGACATGCTGCCGCTGATCGGCGAGGACGACCTTCCCTCCAAGGTCGAGCAGATGGCCGGTTCGGAGAATGCCGAGCTGCCGGTCATCCTGGGCCCCCTCGCCGAGCCCCCCGCCGAGTTCCCTGCCGAGCCCCGCAGCGAGTTCTCCGCCGCCGGTTCCAACGGCAACGGCCTGAAGAGCCTGCAACCTCTTCCCGAAGACGCGACCCCGCCCGGGCTTGATCGGGAGGCCCTGCTCGGTGCCCGGCTGCTGGATTCCGAGGGCAGGCCCAGCGGCCGCATCGAGGCGCTGCTGGGCGACGACAGCGGGACGCCGCTCGCCGTTCTGGCGCACAGCGGAGGTTTCCTCGGCCTCGGCGGCCACCGCTTCCTCGTGCCGCTCACCGCCCTGGACCTCGATGCGGCGGACGGCGAGACCGTCCCCTCCTCGATCTCCCGCTCGCAGATCGCCCTGCTGCCGAGCCCGCCCGCCGACGACGACTGAGCGACCCAGCCGTGTGGGGAGCGGCGGCACGAGCCGCCCGCCATCCCTTCTGCGCCGCGTTTCCCGCTTTGCGGCCGCTGGCGCTGCCGGTCGGGTTCGCCGTCGAGCAAGAAGGCCGAGTCATGACGAAAAATCGCAACATCGCCCTTGCCCGCTTGCTGCCGGGCCTTCTCCTGGCGCTGGTCGCAGCGGCCTGCAGCCAGGCCGAGCCCGACGAGAGCGAGGCCGGGCCGCCGGCGGTCAGGGTCAGCGTGGTGGAGACGCAGCCCCGCATTGTGGAGCAGATCGAACGCTCCCTCGGCACCTTGCGCGCCAGGATGGACGCCACCGTCGCCGCGGAGGTGGAGGGCCGGGTCGTGGAGATCCGGGTCGCCGAAGGCGACGAGGTGGCCGAGGGGGACACCCTGGCGGTGCTCGATCCCCTCGACTTCGAGCTGGAGCTGAGCCGGACGCGCGCCGAGGTCGGCCAGCTGCTCGCCGAGATCGAGGTCAAGGAAAACGAGGTCGACCGCCAGCGCCGGCTGCGCGAGCGCGACCACCTCCCGCAGGCGGTGCTGGAGCAGAGCGAGGGCGAACTGCAGGTGCTGGAGCATCGCCTGGTACTGGCCCGGGCGACCATGGCGAGTGCCCAGCTGAACCGCGACCGCAGCACCGTGGTCGCGCCCTTCATCGGCCGGGTCGACGCGCGGCTGGTCGGCGAGGGGGAGTACATGAGCAACGGGCAGGCGATGTTCCGCGTCGTTCGTACCGATGCGCTGGAGGTGCAGCTGCCCTTCCCAGAGCAGGTGGCCGGGCGGCTGGAGCCGGGCCTGCGCGTTCGCCTCTCCGGCAGCGGCGCCGAGGCGGGGGATGCCCGGGTCGAGGGCGAGATCGCCACGGTGCGTCCGACCGTCGGCGAGGACAGCCGGGCAGTGATCGCCATCGTCGAACTCGCCAACCCGGGCGGCTGGCGGCCCGGCGGCAGCGTCCACGCCGAGGTGGTCGTGAAGGAACGCGAGAGCGTCGTTCTGCCCGGCCAGGCGGTCGTGCTGCGGCCCGACGGCCCGGTCGTCTTCGTCGAGCGAGGGGGGCGGGTCGCGGAGACCCCGGTCGAACTCGGCCGGCGAACCGCCGACTGGGTGGAGGTGGTCTCCGGTCTGGAGGCCGGTAGCCGCGTCGTCGTCGACGGCGCCGGCTTCCTGGCGGACGGCGTCGAGGTGGAGGCCGAGCTGCGCGACGACCCCTTGGCCGACGAGGAGAGCCTGCCGCCGCTCGGCGACGGCGAAGACGAAGACGAGGAGGACGCCGGCGAGGAGGGAGAGCAGTCGTGAGCTTCGCGGAGATCTCCGTTCGCCGCCATGTGCTGGCGGTGATGCTGAGCGCCGTGATCCTGCTCTTCGGCGGGATCGCGCTACGCGAGATCGGCGTCGACCGCATGCCGGACGTGGACATGCCGGTGATCAGCGTCAGCACCAGCTACTCCGGCGCGGACGCGCAGGTGGTCGACTCCTCCATCACCGAGCCGATCGAGCGCGGCGTCAACGCCGTGCCGGGGATCCGCAACATCCGCTCGCTCTCGGTCTCGGGGGCCTCGGTGGTCACCATCACCTTCGAGCTGGGCAAGGACATCGACGTCGCCTTCAACGAGGTGCAGGCCCGCGTCAGCCGGCTCAGCACGCTGCCGGAGGACGCCGGCAATCCCATCATCGAGAAGGTCAATTCGGCTGCCCAGCCGATCCTCTGGCTGTCGCTGACCGGCGACTGGACCCTGCGCGACCTCGATACCTACGCCCGCCAGGTGATCCGGCCGCAGATCCAGAACGTCACCGGCGTGGGCGAGGTGCAGTACGGCGGCGGCATGATCCGCGCCATCCGCATCGAGGTCGACCCCGACCGCCTCAGCGCCAACGGCGTCACCATCGGCGACCTGCTCTCCGCCCTGGGCGAGGAGCACGTGATGATGGCCGGCGGCTTCATGGTCGCCGGCGAGCGCCAGGACCAGATCCAGCTGGACCTGGAGTTCCACAACACCATCTCGCTGCTGGACCTGCTGATCGCCGAACGCGACGGCGCGCTGATCACCCTGGGCGACGTGGCGCAGGTGGTGGACGGCACCGACGACCGGCGCCGTCTGTCCCGCTTCAACGGCCAGACGACGGTGGGCCTGGGCGTGGTCAAGGTGCCCGGTGCCAACACCGTGGCCATCGCCGAGGAGATCCGCCAGCGCGTCGAGGAGCAGATCGCGCCGGCGCTGCCGCCGGGCCTGGAGCTCTCCATCGCCTACGACGAGTCGGGCTTCATTCTGGAGCAGATCGACGGGCTGCTCCTGACCATCCTGCTGGGCGTGCTGCTGGCCGGCCTGGTGATCTGGCTGTTCCTCAAGAACCTGCGCTCCACCCTGATCGTCTCCCTCTCGATCCCGATCTCGCTGATGGCGGCGGTCGCGGTGATCTATTTCTTCGGCTACACGCTGAACTCGGTCACCATGCTGGCGATGCTGCTGCTCATCGGCATCGTCGTCGACGACGCCATCGTCGTGCTCGAGAACATCTACCGTCACCGGGAAACCGAGGGACGCGGCGCCTGGGATGGGGCCATCGCCGGCGCCAGCGAGGTCTTCATGGCGGTCATCGCCACCTCGCTGGCGCTGGTCTCCATCTTCGCCTCGGTGCTGTTCCTCGACGCCATCATCGGCCGCTTCTTCGAGTCCTTCGCCGTGGTCGTGACCTTCGGCGTCCTGGCCTCCTCGATGGTCGCCCTGACCCTGGTCCCCATGCTCTGCTCCCGCTTCCTTGAGGTGAAGCAGGAGCACGGCAGGGTCTACCGCCTGCTCGACTCCGCCCAGCGCTCGCTGGAGAAAGGCTACAGCCGGCTGCTGCACTGGACCCTCCGGGCCCGCTGGCTGGTGCTGGGGCTGGTGGCTGCCGTGCTGCTGCTGGCCGGGCTCGCCGCTCAGGGTATCGAGGCCGAGTTCTCGCCGCGCGAGGACACCGGCCAGTTCCAGGTCTCCTTCCAGGCGCCGCTGGGGTCCAGCCTCGACTACACCGACTCGCGGCTGGCCCTGATCGAGGCGGTGCTGGACGAGCAGGAGGAGGTCGAGACCCACTTCTCCGCGATCGGCCTGGGGCGCGACGGCCAGGTCAGTTCCGGCGTGGTCTTCGTCACCCTGGTCGAGCGCGGCCGGCGCGGTGCGACCCAGCAGGAGGTGATGGAGCGCCTGCAGGCGCGGCTCGACACCCTGTCCGGCGTCCGCGCCTTCGCGGCCGACGTGCCCTTCCTGGGCGGCGGCCGTGGTGAGCCGCTGCAGTTCGTGCTGACCGGCAGCGACCTCGAGCGGGTCAACGAGCTGTCGGAGGAGTTGCTCCACCGCCTGCAGACGGTCGAGGGCATGGGTTCGGTCGACCTGGAACTGGAGCTGGAGCTGCCGCAGCTGGCGCTCACCTTCGACCGCTTCCGAGCCCGCAGCCTCGGCCTCACCGCCCGCGACATCGCGCGGGCGACGAACGCCCTGATCGGCGGCGTCAACGTCGCGCGCTACAACGACGTGCCCGGTGACGGGCAGCGCTACAACATCCGCGTCAAGGCCGCCGACGGCAGCTTCCAGGACCCCTCGGACCTCAACCGCGTCTACCTGCGCAGCGGCAGCGGCGAGCTGGTGCGCCTGGACAGCGTCGCGACGCTGGAGCGCCGGGTCGGGCCGGCCGTGATCGCCCGCTACGGCATGAACTACGCCGGCGAGTTCTTCGTCACGCCGCAGATGGGCCTGGGCGAGGCCATGGAGCGGGTCGAGGCCGAGGCACGGGACCTGTTGCCGATCGGCTACGGCATCACCTTCGTCGGCGAGGCGGAGGAGCTGCGGGAGACGGCGGGCGCCATGGGCTTCGTGCTGCTGCTGGCCGTCGCCCTGGTCTACATGGTGCTCGCCAGCCAGTTCAATTCGCTGATCCAGCCCTTCTTCATCATGGCCGCCCAGCCGGTGGCGCTGGTCGGCGGGGTGATCGGTCTCTGGATCGGTGGCTACAGCCTCAACATCTACTCCATGATCGGGCTGCTGCTGCTGATGGGGCTGGTGACCAAGAACGGCATCCTGCTGGTCGACCTGACCAACCAGTACCGCGAGAAGCGCGACATGGCGGTGGACGAGGCGCTGCAGGCCGCCTGCCCGCTGCGCTTCCGCCCGGTGCTCATGACCTCGCTGACCCTGGTGCTGGCCATGGTCCCGGCAGTGCTGGGCCTCGGCGCCGGCTCCGACAGCACCGCACCCATGGCCGCGGCCATCATCGGCGGCATGATCGCCTCCATGGCGCTCACCCTGGTGGTGATCCCGGCGCTCTACTCGCTGGTGGAGAGGCCGCTGGCGCGCCGCCGCGCGGCCCGGGCCGAGCCGGAAGCACGCGAGGCGGCGGCCGGCGAGTGATGCCGGCGGCGGCCGGCCTCAGGGGGCGGCGGCGCCCGCGCAGAGCGCCGCCGCCACCGCGCCGGCGACGCGGGCGTTGGCCAGCAGCAGCGCGCGGTTGGCCGCCAGGGTGCGGCCGCCGCTGCGCGCATGCAGCCGCGACAGCAGGAAGGGGGTGACCGCTGGGCCGGTCACGCCCTCGGCTGCGGCTTCCTCCAGGGCCTCGGCCAGCCAGGCCTCGATCTCCGCCGTGGGGATGGCCTGGTCTTCGGGCACGGGGTTGGCCAGCAGCAGTCCGCCCAGTTCCAGCTCCCACTGCCGGCGCAGCAGCGCCGCCGCCTGGGCCGCATCGGCGACGCTGGCGTTGAGCGGCAGCGCGCCGTCCCGGGAATAGAAGGTGGGGAAGCGCTCGACGCCGTAGCCCACCACGGGGACGCCCAGGCTTTCCAGCGTCTCCAGGGTGCGCGGCAGGTCCAGGATCGACTTGGCGCCCGACGCGACCACGCAGACCGGCGTGCGGCCCAGCTCCGCCAGGTCCGCGGAAACGTCGAAGCTGGTCCCCTCGGCCTCGCGGTGGACGCCGCCGATGCCGCCGGTAGCGAAGAGGCGGATGCCGGCGCGCGCGGCGGCGAGCATGGTGGCCGCCACGGTCGTCGCGCCGTCGCCGCCGCCGGCCAGGGCGGCCGCCAGGTCGCGGCGGCTGACCTTGGCGACCTCGCGGCCGCGGCGGGCGAAGCGCTCCACCTCGGCGTCGTCCAGCCCCACCACCAGCCGGCCGCCGGCGACGCCGACCACCGCGGGGAGGGCGCCGCCCTCGCGCACCGCGGCCAGCATGGCTCGCGCCGTCTCCAGGCTGTCCGGCCAGGGCAGGCCGTGGGCGATGACGGTCGACTCCAGCGCCACCACGGGGCGGCCCGCGGCCAGCGCCTCGCGCACGGCCGGTCGGAGGTCGAGGGCCGCCGTCACAGGTTCAGGGCCCGGCGGATCTCGTGCAGCCGCGCCTCCATCCCGGCCTCGGCATAGGGCCGCGGCTCGCCGATGTCCCAGATCGGCCGCGGCCAGGCGGGGTCCTCGGTGAAGCGGGCGATGACATGGACGTGCAGCTGCGGCACGGCGTTGCCGAGAGCGGCGACGTTGATCTTGTGCGGCGCATAGAGGCGCTGCAGCGCCTCGGAGCAGGCGGTGATCTCGTCGCAGACCCGGTACTGGTCGAGCGGGTCCAGGTCGTGGAAATCGCGCTTGCCCTGGCGTTCCGGCACAAGCACCAGCCAGGGCCAGCGGGACTCGTTCATCAGCAGCAGGCGCGACAGCCGCAGCCGGCCGATCTCGACGCAGTCGCGCGTCAGGTCGGGGTGCAGCTCGAAGACGGCGGTCATGGCGGTTCCTCCCGAAGGCCTCCGGCAGCATCGCCGCCCCGGGGCGCCCGGCGCAAGATGCCGTGTGTCCCATAGCGCACCCTGGGCGCGGGCGGGGCGGCGGCCTATCCTCGCCGCATGACCGCCATTCCTCCCCCCGAGACCTGGCTGCAGGTGACCGGCCGTGGGCTCTACTGCCGACCCGGGGACTTCTACGTCGATCCGCACCGTCCGGTCGAGCGGGCGGTGGTCACCCACGGCCATGCCGACCACGCCCGCCCCGGGCACGCCCGCGTGCTGGCGACGCCGGAGACCCTGGCGATCATGCGCGCGCGCTACGGCGATCGGGCCGGCGGTGAGCTGCAGCCGCTGCGCTACGGCGAGTGGATCACGCTGGGCGAGGCGCGGCTGCGCTTCGCTCCGGCCGGCCACGTGCTGGGCTCGGCCCAGGCGGTGATCGAATGCAAGGGCCGGCGCGTGGTGGTCTCGGGCGACTACAAGCGCCGCGCCGATCCCACCTGCACCCCCTTCGAGGTGGTGCCCTGCGACGTCTTCGTGACCGAGGCGACCTTCGGCCTGCCGGTCTTCCGCCATCCGCCGGCCGAGGAGGAGGTCGCCCGGCTGCTGCGCTCGCTCGCGGTCTTCCCCGAGCGCAGCCACCTGGTCGGCGCCTATGCGCTCGGTAAGGCGCAGCGGCTGATCGCGCTGCTGCGCGCCGCCGGCTGGGAGCGGCCGATCCACCTGCACGGCGCGTTGCAGCCGCTCTGCCGGCTCTACCAGGAGCTGGGCGTGCCGCTGGGCGAGCTGCGGCCGGCCACCCTCGAGCAGCGCGACGCCATGGCCGGCGAGATCGTCCTGGCGCCGCCCTCGGCGCTGGCCGACCGCTGGGCGCGCCGCTTCGCCGAGCCGCTGACCGTCATGGCCTCGGGCTGGATGCGGGTGCGCCAGCGCGCGAAGCAGCGCGGCGTGGAACTGCCTCTGGTGATCTCCGACCACGCCGACTGGGACGAGCTGACCGCGACGCTGGAGGAGGTGGGCGCGCCGGAGGTCTGGGTCACCCACGGCAACGAGGAGGCGCTGATCCACTGGGCGCAGCAGCGCGGGATCCGCGCCCGCGCGCTTTCGCTGATCGGCCGCGGCGAGGAGGAGCAGGAGGGGGTGCCGTGAAAACCTTCGCCGCCCTGCTCGACCGGCTGGTCTTCACGCCGCAGCGCAACGGCAAGCTGCGGCTGCTGCGCGACCACTTCGCCCGCATTCCCGATCCCGACCGCGGCTGGGCGCTGGCGGCGCTGACCGGCGGGCTCGACTTCCGCGGCGCCAAGCCGGCCCTGGTGCGGGCGCTGGCGGAGGAACGGACGGACCCGGTGCTCTTCCGCTGGTCCTACGACCACGTCGGCGACCTTGCCGAGACCGTGGCGCTGATCTGGCCGGAGCGGCCCGGCGCCAACCGCCCGCCGGAACTGGGTGAGGTGGTGGAGCGGCTGCAGGCCGCCGGGCGGGCCGAAGTGCCGGGTCTGCTGGCCGGCTGGCTCGACGCGCTGGACCCGACCGGCCGCTGGGCGCTGCTGAAGCTCGTCACCGGCGGCCTGCGCGTCGGCGTCTCGGAGCGTCTGGCCAAGACCGCCCTGGCCGACTTCGGCGGCCGCGAAGTGGCGGCGATCGAGGAACTCTGGCACGGATTGGCCCCGCCCTACCGCGAGCTCTTCGCCTGGCTGGAGGGGCGGGCGGGGCCACCGGCGCTGGACGAGCGCGCCGCCTTCCGCCCGCTGATGCTGGCGCATCCCCTGGAGGAGAGCGAGATGGAGGCGCTCGACCTCTCGGCCTTCCTGGCGGAGTGGAAGTGGGACGGCATCCGCGTGCAGCTGGTGGCGCGCGGCGGCGAGCGTCGGCTCTTCAGCCGCACCGGCGAAGACGTGGGCCCGGCCTTTCCCGAGATCCTGGCGGGGGCCGACTTCGATGCGGTCCTCGACGGCGAGCTGCTGGTGGCCCGCGACGGCGCGGCCGCCTCCTTCAACGAGCTGCAGCAACGCCTCGGCCGCAAGGCGCCGACGCCGAAGCTGCTGCGCGACCACCCGGCGCACCTGCGGCTCTACGACCTGCTGTTCGAGGGCGGCGAGGACCTGCGGCCGCTGCCCTTCACGGAGCGCCGCCGGCGCCTGGAGGGCTGGTACGACGCGGCGCGGCCGGAGCGCATGGATCTCTCCGAGCTGGTGCCCCTCGCCGACGCGGCCGCGCTGCGGGCCCTGCGCGCCGCGGCGCGTGCAGCCGGGATCGAGGGGCTGATGCTGAAGCGGGCCGAGAGCCCCTATCTCGCCGGCCGGCCCAAGGGGCACTGGTTCAAGTTCAAGCGCGCGGCGCTGACGGTCGACGCCGTGCTGATGTACGCCCAGCGCGGCCACGGCAAGCGCAGCTCCTTCTACTCGGACTACACCTTCGGCGCCTGGACCCCGGAGGGCACGCTGGTGCCGATCGGCAAGGCCTACTCCGGCTTCACCGACGCCGAGCTGAAGCTGCTGGACAAGTGGGTGCGCGAGCACACGACCGACCGCTTCGGCCCGGTGCGCGCGGTGGCGCCGGGCCTGGTGCTGGAGGTCGCCTTCGACGCCGTCCAGCCCTCGACCCGCCACAAGTCCGGCCTGGCGCTGCGCTTCCCCCGCATCGCCCGCATCCGTTGGGACAAGCCCGCCGCCGAGGCCGACCGCCTGGAGAGCCTGCAGCGGCTGATGGGGTAGGGGCTCAGCCTCGCTCGATCTCCTCGGCGAACCGCTCGAAATCGCCCAGCCGTTCCGTGCAGACGATGTAGGCGATCTCCCAATCGAGTTCGGTGTAGCTATGCACGAGGATGTTGCGGAAGCCGACGGCGCGCCGCATGGCATCCGCTGTCTCTGTGCTGATCCGCCCTGCCTGTGCGAGCCGGAGGAACGACTGGCCCATGGTGGCGGGCGCCGGCCGCTCCGGCGGTACCAGATAGGCCGCGACGTCGACGCAGAGCTGCACCGCACGCATCAGGTTGATCGAGACGATGTCCTGGGCGTCGAGATCTGCCTGGAAGGCGGCGAGCTTGTCCGGCAGCACCTCGCGCACGCGTGCAAGGCAGCGGCGAAGGGAGGTCAGCTTGCGCGAGACGATTTCGTCGGCCATTGCTCCAGTCGCCTTCTGATCTCCCGGCGGTAGATCGGCCCGAAGTCGGCCTCGTCGGTGAGCGCCCGGCTGATGACGGAGCCGCGGAAGGCGCCGTCGCAGCTGAAGAGCGTGCGGCCGGTCCGCAGGGCGACCTGGGTGATGGGGTAGTTGAACTGCATCAGGTCGACGAGGTCCACCGCCCGGCCTGTCGCCATGGCAACGGCATCGATCACCGCCAGCCGCTGCCGCGCCGAGAGCGGCCTGTCGGCCGCCACGGCGAGATCGATGTCGCTTTCGACGTCGAGATGCTCGTGCGCGGCGGAGCCGAACAGCAGTGCGAGGCGAATCTCGGGGAAGCGCTCCTGCAGCAACTGCCGCAAGGCGCTTTCCAGTTCCCCCATCCTCGTGCAGTCGTCAATCACATCCATGGCAGAGCCAGCTTGAGCCCTTGTGCTGTCCCACGCAACCCGCCCCCTACCGCTGCTGCGTCTCCCAGTCCGGATGGATCCAGACCGGCGCCTCCGACGGCGGCAGGGGGGCGGTGCCGCGGATGGCGTCGGCGAGCTTCTCGGCCAGCATGATGGTGGGGGCGTTGAGGTTGCCGCTGACGATGTCGGGCATGATCGAGGCGTCGACCACGCGCAGGCCCTCCAGGCCGTGCACCCGGGCCTCGGCGTCGACCACGGCCGTGGCGTCGCTCTCGGGACCCATGCGGCAGGTACACGACGGGTGGTAGGCGCTCTCGCCGTGGTGGCGCACGAAGGCGTCGATCTCGGCGTCGCTCTGCGCCGCGGGGCCGGGCGCCAGTTCGGGGCCGCGGTAGGGATCGAAGGCTTTCTGGGCGAAGATCTCGCGGGTCAGGCGGATGCCGTCGCGCATCTCCTGACGGTCGTTCTCGGTGCCCATGTAGTTGAAGAGGATCTCCGGCGCCTGGCGCGGGTCGGCCGAGCGCAGGCGGACGTGGCCGCGCGCGGTGGGGCGCATCGGCCCGACGTGGGCCTGGAAGCCATGGCCCTTCACGGGGTTGCTGCCGTCGTAGTTCACCGCGATCGGCAGGAAGTGGTACTGCAGGTTGGGGTGCTCGATGCCGGCGCGGCTGCGGATGAAGCCGCCGGCCTCGAAGTGGCTGGAGGCGCCCGGCCCGGACTTGAAGAGCAGCCACTGCAGGCCGATCCAGGGCTTGTTCCAGAGCTTCGTCGCCGGATAGAGGCTGACCGGCTGCGTGCAGGCGTGCTGGACGTAGACCTCGAGGTGGTCCTGCAGGTTCTCGCCCACGCCCGGCAGGTCCTGCACCACCGCGATGCCGTGCCGGCGCAGCAGGTCGGCCGGCCCGATGCCGGAGAGCTGCAGCAGCTGCGGCGAGTTGATGGCGCCGCCGGAGAGGATCACCTCGCGCTCCGCCCGGACCACCTCGGTGTCGCCGCGCCGGGCCAGCTCGACGCCCACCGCGCGCCGGCCCTCGAAGACCAGGCGCAGGGCCAGCACGCCGCTCTCCACCGTCACGTTGGGCCGCGCCATGGCCGGGCGCAGATAGGCCTTGGCCGCCGACCAGCGGCTGCCCTGGTGGGTGGTGCGGTCCATGCGGCCGACGCCTTCCTGCCGGAAGCCGTTCATGTCCTCGGTGACGGGATAGCCGGCCTGGCGCCCGGCCTCGATCCAGGCCTGGAACAGCGGGTTGCGCATCTCGCCGGCGGTGACGTTCAGCGGCCCCTCGCCGCCGCGGTAGTCGTCGGGGCCGAGCTCGTGGCTCTGCGCCTGGCGGAAGTAGGGCAGGCAGTGGGCGTAGTCCCAGCCGGCCAGGCCCGCCTGCGCCCAGCGGTCGTAGTCGCGGGCGTGGCCGCGCACATAGGCCATGCCGTTGATGGAGGAGGAGCCGCCCAGCACCCGCCCGCGCGGGCAGTAGAGCGAGCGCCCGTCCAGGAAGGGCTCCGGCTCGCTGTGGTAGTACCAGTTGAACCTGTCGTCGGCGAGCGGATAGGCCAGGGCCGCCGGCATGTGGATGTAGAGGGAACGGTCCGGCGGCCCGGCCTCCAGCACCAGCACGCGCACCGACGGGTCCTCCGACAGGCGATTGGCCAGCACGCAGCCGGCCGAGCCGGCGCCGACGATGACGTAGTCGTAGGCTTTCGCCGCCATCAGTAGGGCGACTCCAGTTCGCCCAGCTCGACGTAGACCGACTTGAGCTGGGAGTAGTGCTCGATGGCCGCCTTGCCGTTCTCGCGGCCCAGGCCGGAGAGCTTGACGCCGCCGAAGGGCATCTCGATCGGCGTGACGTTGTAGCTGTTGATCCAGCAGGTGCCGGCCTGCAGGCGGGCGACCGTGCGGTGGGCGCGGGCGAGGTCGCGGGTGAAGACGCCGGCGGCCAAGCCGTAGGGCGTGGCGTTGGCGCGCTCGATCACCTCCTCTTCCTCCTCGAAGTCCAGCACGGCCATGACCGGGCCGAAGATCTCCTCGCGCACGATCGCCATGGAGTCGCCGCAGCCGGCGAAGACCGTGGGCTGGACGAAGGCGCCCTCGGCCAGGGCGCCGCTCTCCGCACGGAAGCCTCCGGTCACCAGCTCGGCCCCCTCGGCCGAGCCCTGCTCGATGTAGCCCAGCACCTTCTTCAAGTGCTCCTCGCCGATCAGCGCGCCGATCTGCGTGGCCGGATCCAGCGGATCGCCGATCACCAGCCGGCGCGTGCGCTCGGCCAGGCGCTCCAGGAAGGCGTCGCGCAGCTTGCGCTGCACGAAGACGCGGGTGCCGTTGGAGCAGACCTCGCCGGCGGAATAGAAGTTGCCGAGCAGAGCGCCGGTGACCGCGCGGTCGAGTTCGGCGTCGTCGAAGACGATCAGCGGCGACTTGCCGCCCAGCTCAAGGGTGACGTGCTTCAGGGTGGCGGCGGCGTCGGTCATGACCTTGATGCCGGTGCCGACCTCGCCGGTCAGCGAGACCTTGGCGATCTCCGGGTGGCGGGTCAGCAGGCGGCCGGTGTCGGCGAAGCCCTGGACCACGTTGAAGACGCCGGGCGGCAGGCCGGCCTCGGCCAGGACCTCGGCCAGCTTCAGCGCCGTCAGCGGCGTCAGCTCCGCCGGCTTGAAGATCATGGCGTTGCCGCAGGCCAGCGCCGGGGCCGACTTCCAGCAGGCGATCTGGATGGGATAGTTCCAGGCGCCGATGCCGGCGCAAATGCCCAGCGGCTCGCGCCGGGTGTAGGCGAAGGCGTGGCCCAGGTCGATGTGTTCGCCCGAGAGACTCGCGGCCAGGCCGCCGTAGTATTCCAGGCAGTCGGCGCCGGAGTGCACGTCGACCGCCTCGGTCTCCTGGATCGGCTTGCCGGTGTCCAGCGTCTCCAGCCGCGCCAGCTCGACGTTGCGGGCGCGCAGCAGCTCCGCCGCCTTCACCAGCACGCGCCCGCGCTGCGCCCCGGTCATGGCCGACCAGGTCGCGAAGCCCTTCTTCGCCGCGGCGACCGCGGCCTCCACCTCGACCTCGCCGCAGAGCCGCACCCGCGCCAGCACCTCGCCGGTGGCGGGATTGCGGGTCTCGAAGGCCTCGCCGTTGCCCGAGGGGTGATAGCGGCCGTCGATCCAGGGCTGCAGTGCTTTGGTGTCGGTCATCTTTCCTGTCTTCTCGCTGGTTCGCCCGCTTACGCGGCGGAGCGCGCGGTGCCGCGGCGCCGGGTCAGGCCGGCCACGAAGTCGAGGCAGATCGCGCGGGACTGCTCGGCGCTGGCCGGCTCGCGCGACAGCGCCGCGCGCAGCCAGAGGCCGTCGATCATGGCGGCCAGCGCCACCGACTGGCGCTCCGCCTCGGCCGCCGGCAGCAGCTGCTTCAGGGCGTGGCGCAGGTTGGAGAGCAGCCGCTGCTCGTAGACGCGCTGCACCCGCTTCAGCCCCGGCGCGTGGATGAGCTGTCCCCAGAAGGCCAGCCAGACCCGGGCGACGCGCGGGTCGAACTGCTCGGGCGCCAGAAGGCCGCCGACGATGGCCTCGACGCGCGCCTGCGGTGTGCGCGCCCGGCGCAGCTTGCCGGCGATGCCGGCGGCGAGGTCGCTCGCCAGGCTGCGCAGCGTCGCCTCCAGCAGGCCGTTCTTGTCCTTGAAGTAGTGCGCGACCAGCCCGGAGGAGACGCCGGCGCGGCGGCTGATCGACTGCAGCGTGGTGGCGGAGAAGCCCACGTCGTGGATGGAGTCGATCGTCGCCGCGATCAGCTGGCGGCGCCGAATCTCCTCCATTCCGACCTTGGGCATGGCTGCTCCTCTCCGGGCGTCTCCCGACCCTGCTCTCGGACCCTAGGATATTCTTTATTGATTGCTCAATCAAAAAACGCTTTGATGCCCTTCAGACCGCAACTGCGGCAGATCGACACAGATCAACGGGAGGCAGGAACCCATGCGTATCCACGCTACCTTCGCGGCTTCGCTGCTGGCGGCTTCGCTGCTGGCCGGCGCCACGGCCCAGGCGGCCGATCCGGCCGAGTGCCGCACCGTGCGCTTCTCCGACGTCGGCTGGACCGACATCACCGCCACCACGGCGGCCACCTCGGTGGTGCTGGAGGGCCTGGGCTACAGGCCCATCACCCAGGTGCTGGCCGTGCCGGTGACCTACGCGGCGCTGGAGAACGGCGACATCGACGTCTTCCTCGGCAACTGGATGCCGACCATGGAGGCCGACATCGCCCCCTACCGCGAGAAGGGCACGGTGGAGGTCGTGGGCGTCAACCTGGAGGGCGCCAAATACACGCTGGCCACCCTGGCCGGCACCGCGGCCGAGGGCCTGGCCAGCTTCGCCGACATCGCCGACTTCCGCGACCAGCTGAACGGCCGGATCTACGGCATCGAGCCGGGCAACGACGGCAACCGCCTGATCCTGGAGATGATCGAGGCCGACGCCTTCGGTCTGGCCGGCTTCGAGCTGGTGGAGTCGAGCGAGCAGGGCATGCTCTCCCAGGTCTCGCGCGCCGCGCGGCGCGGCGAGTCGGTGGTCTTCCTGGGCTGGGAGCCGCACCCGATGAACGCCAACCACGACATGGTCTACCTCTCCGGTGGCGACGACTGGTTCGGGCCGGACTACGGCGGCGCCACGGTCTACACCAACGTCCGCGCCGGCTACCTGGAAGACTGCCCGAACGTCGGCGCGCTGCTCTCCAACCTCCGCTTCACCCTGGAGATGGAGAACGAGATCATGGGCGCGATCCTGGACGAGGGCGCCGTGCCGGAGCAGGCCGCCCAGGCCTGGCTGAGCGCGAACCCGGAGATCCTGGACGGCTGGCTGGACGGCGTCACCGCCCTGGACGGCGGCGAGGGCCTGCCGGCCGTGCGCGCGCACCTGGGGCTCTAGGCAGGCGCGAACGCCGGAGGCTGCCGCTCCCGGCACCTCCCTCACGGCGTCATTGCGAGGAGGCATAGCCGACGAAGCAATCCAGGGGCCAGGGGGCAATGGCCCTGGATTGCTTCGCTGCGCTCGCAATGACGGGGGGAAGGGACGGGGCAAGCAGGTAACGCTCCGCCACAGCGAGGAACCCGGTCATGGAAAGCTGGATCACCGCCAACAAGATCCCGCTCGGTCTCTGGATGCGGGACTTCGTCGACTTCCTGAACGACGAGGCCGAGTGGGTCTTCGAGGCGATCTCCGACGTCCTGCGCTTCCTGGTGGGCGGGCTGATCGAGGTCATGGCCTGGTTCCCGCCGCTGGTCCTGATCGCCCTCTTCGCGGCGCTGGCCTGGTGGCTGCAGCGCTCGTGGAAGCTGGTGCTGCTGCTGGTGCTCTCGCTGCTGCTGATCGTCAACCTGGGCTACTGGAAGGCGACGGTGGAGACCCTGGCCCTGGTGCTCTTCGCCACCTTCTTCTGCATGGTCATCGGCGTGCCGGTCGGCATCGCCGCCGCGCACCGGCCCTGGCTCAACACCGCGATCCGGCCGGTGCTGGACCTGATGCAGACCATCCCCACCTTCGTCTATCTGATCCCGACCCTGATCCTCTTCGGCCTGGGCGTGGTGCCGGGGCTGATCTCCACCATCATCTTCGCCATTCCGGCGCCGATCCGTCTGACGCAGCTCGGCGTGTCCTCCGTGCCCAAGCAGCTGCTGGAGGCGGGCGAGGCCTTCGGTGCCAGCAAGTCCCAGCTGCTGTGGAAGGTGGAGCTGCCGCACGCCCTGCCGACCATCATGGCGGGGCTGACCCAGTGCATCATGCTCAGCCTCTCCATGGTGGTGATCGCCGCCCTGGTGGGCGCCGCCGGACTGGGCCAGCCGGTGGTGCGCGCGCTCAACACCGTCAACATCGGCATGGGCTTCGAGGCGGGCCTGGCGATCGTCATCCTGGCGATCCTGCTCGACCGCGTCTGCAAGCAGCGGGGGAGGGTCTGAGGCCATGGCCGATTTTCCCGCCGTCGCGTTCCGCGAGGTCGACATCGTCTTCGGCGAGAAGCCGCAGGCGGCGCTGCCGCTGCTCGACGCCGGCCGCAGCCGCGACGAGATCCTGGCCGAGACCGGCAACGTGCTGGGCGTCGCCGGTGCCAGCCTGGTGATCCCCAGGGGCGAGATCTGCGTGCTGATGGGCCTCTCGGGCTCGGGCAAGTCGACCCTGCTGCGCGCCGTCAACCGCCTGAACCCCGTCACCCGCGGCGCGGTGCTGGTAGAGCACGAGGGCCGGCAGATCGACGTGGCCCGCTGCGACCGCCGCACGCTGCGCCTGCTGCGTACCCAGCGCATCGCCATGGTCTTCCAGCAGTTCGCCCTGCTGCCCTGGCGCACGGTGCGCGAGAACGTCGGCTTCGGCCTGGAACTACGCGGCATGGGCCGGGCCGAGCGCGACCGCGTGGTGGAGGAGAAGCTGGCGCTGGTCGGGCTGGGGCAGTGGGCCGAGAAGTACGCCCACGAGCTCTCGGGCGGCATGCAGCAGCGCGTCGGCCTCGCCCGCGCCTTCGCCACCGACGCCGACATCCTGCTGATGGACGAGCCCTTTTCGGCGCTGGACCCGCTGATCCGCGACAAGCTGCAGGACGAGCTGCTCGACCTGCAGCAAAAGCTGCACAAGACCATCGTCTTCGTCAGCCACGACCTCGACGAGGCGCTGAAGCTCGGCAACACCATCGCCATCATGGAGGGCGGGCGCATCGTCCAGGCCGGCGAGGCCGAGGACATCGTCTTGAACCCGGCCAGCGACTACGTCGCCGAGTTCGTCGCCCACATGAACCCTCTCAACGTGCTGCGCGGGGCCTCGCTGATGACCGCAGCCGAGGCGCTGCGGCGGGAGGGCTCGGCCGTGGTGCTGGACCGCGAGGGACGGCTGCGGCTGGCGCTCGACGGCGAGGGGCGGCCCAGCGGCGTGACGCTCGACGGCCGCCCCGGCCGGCTGCTGACCTGGCAGCCCGGCATGGACCTCGCCGCGGTGGAGGGCGCCGAGCTGGTGCTGGCGCCGCTCGACCTGACGCTGCGCGACGCCGTGGTGCTGCGCCAGGCCAGCGGCCATCCGGTCGCGCTGACCGACGCCGAGGGCCGCCTCGCTGGCCTCTGCGGCGACGACGAAATCTACCGCGGCCTGCTGCGCCGGACCGAGGCGCGGGCGCCGGCCTAGGGCAGCACCAGGCGCAGGGCGAAGAGCAGCAGCAGGGCGGCGAAGAGGCGGCGCTGCAGGCGCTGCAGGCCGGGGCGGCGCGCGAGCCAGGGGGCGAGGCGCTCGCCGGCCAGGGCGTAGAGCCCGTCGAAGGCGAGGCCCACCGCCACCAGGATCGCGCCCAGCAGCAGGACCTGCAGGGCGAGCCGCCCCTGCTGCGGCACCAGGAACTGCGGCAGCAGCAGGGAGCAGAACAGCAGCGCCTTGGGGTTCAGCAGGTTGGTCAGCAGGCCGCGCCGGAAGGCGGCGGCGATCCCCGTCCCCGTCGCCGATCCGCCGCGTCCGGTGGCCGGCAGAAGCGGCGCGCGCAGGATCTGCAGCGCCAGCCAGGCGAGATAGGCGGCGCCGGCCAGGCTGACCGCTGTCAGGGCGCCCGGCGCCCGCAGGAGGAGCGCGGCGAGGCCGAGTCCGGCCAGGCCGACGTGGAGCGCCCGGGCGGTCGCCAGACCGGCGACGACGGCGAGGGCGGCCCGCCGGCCCCGCGCCGTCGCGGTATCGAGCACCAGCAGCATGTCGGCGCCGGGCAGCAGATAGACCACCGCCAGCGCCCCGAGAAAGGGCCAGAGCTCCGCCGAGACCATCGTCGCCTCCACACCGCATCGGATGCAGCGAGGCTAGGCGCGAGGGGCGAGGCCTGTCCTTGCGAAGATTGCTTCACTGGACCAGATTATTAGCAGCTTCTGTCGTGAAATCAGAGAATAGAGGCGGATCATGCCTTCCATCGCGTTGGACGCCATCGACCGCCTTATCCTCGGGGCGCTGCAGGAGGACGGGCGCCTGAGCAACGTCGAGCTGGCGGCCCGGGTCGGGCTCTCGCCCTCGCCCTGCCTGCGGCGGGTGCGGGCGCTGGAGGCGGCCGGCGCGATCCGCGGCTACCATGCGGCGCTGGACCGGGAGAGCCTGGGCCTCGGGCTGACCGTTTTCGTCGGCATCAAGGTGGCGCGCCACCACGAGGAGCCCGCCACGGCCTTCCGCGAGGCGGTGCGGGCGCTGCCCCAGGTGGTCTCCTGCCATCTGGTCTCGGGCGAGGCCGACTTCCTGCTGCAGGTGGTGGTGCCAGACCTCCCCGCCTACGAGCGCTTCCTGCTGGACACGCTGCTGCGCCTGCCCTGGGTGGCCGACATTCGCAGCAACTTCGCGATCCAGACCGTGAAGGGCGACTCGCCCTTGCCGCTGGATCACCTGCGGCCGACCGCCTCTAGGGGCTGAACGGCGGCGCCGGGGCGTGTAGACTGGAGCCAGCGGCGGGAGCTGCCCGCCGAACCGGAGCAGGCCCTTGGACGCAGCAACGCCGGCGACCCCCTCCTTTAGAGAACGGATCGGCGATTCCGACCTGCGGGCGCTCTACGACTACTGGCTACGGCACCGCGGCGACGCCGTCGCCATGCCCCGCGCCGCCCTCGACCCCATGGCGATTCCGCGACTGCTCCCCTCCCTGATCCTCTCCGACGTGAGCGACGGCGGCCGCTCCATCCGCTATCGGCTGGTGGGAACCGACATCGTCGAGGCGCACGGCCTGGACTACACCGGCCTGACGATCGAGGAACTGACCAGCGGCTCGACGCTGGCCTTCACCCGCCGTCTCTACGGCCTCGTCGTGACGCAGGCGGTGCCGGTCTACTCCGAGGGGCGCTTCCAGTGGGTCGGCCGTGAGTACCGCTGGACGAGGCGGCTGCACCTGCCGCTGACCCGCGACGGCACGGCGGTCGACATGGTGCTCTCCGGCCAGGTCTTCGAGCTGAAGGAAGGGCCCGGGGGCGAGCGTCTGCTGCCGGCCCGGCCCGAGGAACTGACGGCCGACCGGGCGGCGGCTAGCGCTTGACCTGCAGCCGGCGCGCCAGGCCGCGGCGCTGTCCCAGATTGGCCTCCCGGAAGAGGATGTAGAGGCCGCTGGCGACCACCAGCAGGCAGCCCAGCCAGATGTTCATGCCGGGCAGTTCCCGCCAGACCAGCCAGCCGGCCAGGGCGGCCCAGAACATGGCCGTGTACTCGAAGGGCATGACCACCGAGACCTCGGCCAGGCGGAAGGCCTTGGTCATGGCGATCTGCGCGACGCCGCCCATCAGCCCGACGGTGATCAGCAGCGCCCAGTCCCAGCCCTGCGGCGTCACCCACTGGAAGGGCAGGAAGAGGGCGGAGAGCAGCGTCGTGCTGAGGGTGAACCAGAAGACGATGGAGACGTTGCTGTCGGTGCGCGCCAGCCGCCGGACGTAGATCACCGCGAGCGCGTAGAAGACCGTCGCCAGCAGCGCCACCAGCGCCGCGCTCTCGAAGACGCCGCTGCCGGGCTTTACCATCACCAGCACCCCGGCGAAGCCGACCAGGCAGGCACTCCAGCGGCGCAGGCCCACCTTCTCGCCCAGCATCGGCACGGAGAGCGCGGTGATGAAGATCGGCGCCGCGAAGCCGATGGCAATGGCGTCCGCCAGCTTCATGTGGGCGTAGGAGTAGAAGAAGAGCGACATGGCCGCGGCGCCGCAGAGGCAGCGCAGCAGGTGGCCCCGCGCCGAGACCACCCGCATGGCGATCCGCAGGCCGCCCATGCGGTGGATCAGGAAGGCGAGCGGCACGAAGGCGAAGAGCGAGCGGAAGAAGACGATCTGCATCGTCGGATAGGACTGCCCCAGCCACTTCACCAGGGCGTCCATCAGCGAGAAGAGCCCCACGGCCAGCAGCATCAGGACGATGCCCTGCAGCGCGCCTTCGGAGGCGCCGGCGCTGGGGAGGGGCTCGCTGCCCGCGGCCGGGAGCGGCCCGGCCGGCGAAGGGCTGCTCATGGGGCGCTCCGCTTGGTTGCGGCCGTCACACTAACCCGCCCGGCGCGCCGGGCGGACTGCGTTTCCTGCAGGGGTGCCCCCGACGGGGAGCGGCCCCAGGGAGCGGCCCGGATCGCTTCAGCTGCGAATCGGCGGCGAGTCGAGGTCGACGACGTAGCGGCGGCGGCAGCCGTCGAGCGCGAACTCGTGGTGGCTCTCGCCGGTGACGATGCCGTCGATCATCCAGACCAGATGCAGCCGGTCCTTCGGCTTCCCGGCCGCCTCCGCCGGCGCCGGCTCCGCGGCCTCCTCCTCGCCGGCCTCGGCGCTTTCGCAGTACTGCCAGACCTCGACGTTGCCGTTGTGCTGCCGTGCCAGGGGCTCGCCGTAGGCCTCGATCACCTTGTCGCGTGGGTCGCCGGCCAGGGAGGGTTCCGGCGGCGGGGTGGTCTGGCAGGCCGCCAGCAACAGCGCCGCGGCGCTCAGGGGGACCGCGAAACGAAAGACCGCGATCGGCCGGCGGTTCCGGCTGACGGCACCAAGACGCGCGCTCACTCGATTCCTCCTGCTTCGCCGGCGGGCGTTCCGCCCGCCGCGCACCGACACTCTGCCGCGCAATATGGCAGGGNC
>SR_TP_S13solDRAFT_1000116_pt1 | contig 42186 bp, 38 predicted proteins | sample SodReaTP_S13sol_FD_11159 | JGI IMG/M metagenome (IMG submission 11159) | reverse complement strand
CCCCGCCGATTTGGAGTGTGGCGGGTCGAGCCTCTGGCCGATTGCCGGGGAAGATCAGGCGGGCAGCAGGTCCACGCCGATCCGGCGGGCCGCAGCGGCGAGAGCCGTATCCCTGGTCGCCAGGGCCAGGCTTTCGCGCCGGGCCAGCTCCAGATAGGCGGCGTCGTAGGCGGAGAGACCTTCCGATCGCGCCAATACGCGCACCTCGTTCAGAAGGACGGCTGCGCCAGCGCCATCCACTCGGAGATCGAGGTCGAGCAGGAGATCGACGAACTGGCTGCTGTCGGTCTCTGTGATGCGCCCGCGTCGGCAGGCGACGACGAGAATGTTGGATACCTCGACGAGAAAGAGCGAAGGAACGATGGCCGACTCCGACTGCAATCGGTCGAGTAGCGCCCGGGAGCCGTCCGTCATTTCGTCCTCGAAGCACCACGCCATGGCGGCGGAGGCATCGAGGACGAAGGCCATCAGCGCCGGCCCTCCCGCCGCAGTTCCTCGATCGGGATGTCACCGAGCCGTCGGCCGGAAGCGAAACTGCGCAGTCGCCGGATCGCTTCCTGCTTGCGGGCATCGTCGCCCGCGGCGCCGGTCAAACGGGCAACCGGCCTGTCGGCCCTCAGGATAAGGATATCCTCGCCCGCCTCGGCTTTGCGAAGCAGCAGTTCGATGTCTCGCTTGGCTTGTTCCAGGTCGACCTTCAGCATCGCTCGCCTCCGGAGCCAGCGGACAGCTTAGCCTGTCGGGGGAGCATCGAGAAGTCGGGCTTTTCAAGTGGCCTGCCGGCGTCGGCCTGGAGCTTCGCTGCGTTCCGGATGACGGGGCGGGGCTTGCCGGGTAGGGGGTGCCGCCTGGTGCTAGACCTCCACCTCCAGCCCGTCCTCGGCGCGCTCGCAGGCGAAGGCCTCGGGGGTGCGGGAAAGCATGTCGGGGCTCATGTGGGTGAGGATCACGCGCTTGGCGCCGATCTCGGCGAGACGGCCGGCCAGGGTCTCGTAGTCGAGGTGGTACTTCATCTTCTTGTCGTAGAAGTAGGCCTCGCAGACGAAGAGGTCGGCGCCGCGCGCGGCCGGCACCAGGGCCTCGACCCACTCGGTGTCGCCGGAGTAGGTCAGCACCTTGCCCTCGGCTTCCAGCCGCAGCGCGAAGGGCGGGGCGCCACAGTAGTGCTTCACCACCCAGGGGGTGACGGCGACGCCCTCGACCTCGCGCCGCACCTCGGGTTCGAGCTCCAGGATCCGCAGCTCGAAACGGCGCTCGATCCCGGTTGAGCCGGGGAAGAAGTTCTCCATGGCCTGCAGCAGCCGCGCCTCGAAGCCGGGCGGACCGGCGAGCGTCAGCGGCCGGGTGCGGCGGCTGACCAGCTGTGCGTCGAGCAGGAAGAAGGGCAGGCCGCCGAAGTGGTCGCCGTGCAGGTGACTGACGAAGACCGTGTCGATGCCGTTCGGGTCCACGCCGAAGCGGCGGATCGCCACCATGGAGGAGGCGCCGCAGTCGATCAGGAAGGCGCCCTGCGCCGTGGTGACGTGGAAGCAGGTGTTGAAGCGCCCGCCGCTGCCGAAGGCGTCGCCGCTGCCGAGAAACCTGAGCCGCATCGAGGCCTCCCGTCCGCTGCCGGCGCTACACCACGCCCTGGTCGCGCAGGGCGGCGATCTCCTCGGCCGAGAGGCCGAGCTCGGCCAGCACCTCCGCGCTGTGCTCGCCGACGCGCGGCGGCGGGCGGCGGTACTCGACGGGTGTTTCGGACAGCTTGATGGGGTTGCCGATCACCTCGATCTCGCCCTTCTCGCTGCCGGGGAAGGGCATGGCCACGCGCATGCCGCGGTGCAGGATCTGCGGGTCGGCGAAGACCCGGTCCAGGGTATTGACCGGACCCGAGGGCACGCCGATCTCCGACAGGCCGTCCACCCACTGGTCGAGGGTCTTGCCGGCCGTCAGCTTCGGCAGGATCGCGTAGAGCGCCTCGCGATTGGCCACGCGCAGGGAGTTGGTGAGGAAGCGCGGGTCCTCGGCCAGTTCCGGCGCGCCGGCGAAGGCGCAGAAGCGCTGGAACTGCCGATCGTTGCCCACGGCGATGATGAAGTGGCCGTCGGCGCAGGGCAGCACGTTGTAGGGCACGATGTTGGCGTGCTCCGTGCCGCGGCGGTGCGGCACCTCGCCGGAGGTGAGGTAGTTCAGCCCCTCGTTGATCAGCCAGGCGACCTGGCTGTCGAGCAGCGCCAGGTCGATGTACTGGCCCTGGCCGGTCTTCTCGCGGTGGTGCAGGGCGGCCAGGATCGCCACGGTGGCGTACATGCCGCACATCACGTCGGCGATGCCGACGCCGATCTTCATCGGCCGGCCGTCGGCTTCGCCGGTCAGCGACATCATGCCGCCCATGCCCTGGGCCAGGTAGTCGTAGCCGGCGCGCGGCGCATAGGGGCCGGTCTGGCCGAAGCCGGTGATGGAGCAGTAGACCAGCTCCGGCTTAACCGCCCGCAGCGAGAGGTAGTCCAGCCCGAACTTCGCCAGGCCGCCGACCTTGAAGTTCTCCACGACGATGTCGCAGCTGGCCGCCAGCTTCCGCGCCAGGGCCTGGCCCTCCGGCTTGGCGATGTCGATGGTCAGCGAGCGCTTGTTGCGGTTGGAGGAGAGGTAGTAGGCGCTGGCGTCGCTGTCGCTGCCGTCGGCGTTCTTCACATAGGGCGGGCCCCAGCGGCGGGTGTCGTCGCCCTCGCCGGGCCGCTCGATCTTGATGACGTCGGCGCCGAGGTCGCCGAGCAGCTGGGTGCAGGTGGGGCCGGCGAGGATGCGCGTCAGGTCGAAGATGCGCAGGCCGGCGAGAGGTCCGGGCATGGGCTCCTGCCGAGAAGGGGTGGAGGGGCAAGGCGGGCCGGATTTGTCGCCCGCGGGAGCGGGGGCGTCAAGCCGGGGCGTCAGAGCAGCAGCGCCAGCACCAGCGGCAGGGTGACGAGGGCGAGCAGGGTCTGGGCGGTGACCAGGCCGGCCATCAGCTCGGCCGCCCCGCCCAGTCGCCGCGCCAGGATGTAGGCGCTGGGCGCGGTCGGCAGGGCGGTGAAGAGCACGCCGGCGAAGAGCGCCACGCCCTCGACCCCGAGCAGCGTCAGCAGGCCCCAGGCCACCGCCGGCAGCAGCAGCAGCTTGACCGCCGCGTCCACGGCGGTGGGCAGGCCGAGGCCGCGCAGCGCCTGGACCCGCAGCGCCGCGCCGACCGCCAGCAGCCCGAGCGGCAGGGCGGCGGCGCCGAGGATCTCCAGCATCGGCCCGAGCAGGGGAGGCAGGCCCAGGCCCGAGAGGTTGAGCGCGATGCCGGCCAGGCAGGCCAGGATCAGCGGGTTCTGCGCCACCTCGCGCAGCAGGCCCAGCGGCGTCGGCCGGGCGCCCCGGCCGTAGCGCGCCAGCATGAGCACGCAGAGCAGGTTGATCAGCGGCACCATCACCGCCGCCGCGACGGCCGCCGCCGCCAGCCCCGCTTCGCCTTGCAGGCCGACGGCGGCCGAGAGGCCGATGTAGGTGTTCATCCGCACCGCGCCCTGGAACAGGCTGGTGAAGCCCGGCCCGTCGGTGCCCAGCAGCGGGCGCAGCGCCAGCATCACGCCGGTGATCAGCAGCAGCGCCCCCCAGAGACCCAGCGCCATGGGCAGCAGGGCGAGGCCGCCCACGTCGGCCCGGGCCAGAGTGGCGACCAGCAGCGCCGGGAAGAGGAGGTAGTAGGTCAGCCACTCCGCCGGCGCCCAGAAGCCTTCGCTCAGCAGGCCGCGCTTGCGCAGGATCCAGCCCAGCAGGATCAGCAGGAAGATCGGGACGACGGTGGCGAAGACGGCGGCCAAGGGCTCAGGCCTCGCCCTGCCGTCCGGCCGCGGCGTGGCGCAGGGCGTCGAGCGCGCCCTGCAGGATGTAGGCGGCGGCCATCTTGTCCACCACCTCGCCGCGGCGCCGCCGGCTCATGTCGGCCTCGTCGACCAGGAAGCGCTCCACCGCCGCGGTGGAGAGCCGCTCGTCCCAGAAGGCCAGGGGCAGCGTGAAGCCGGCGATCTCCTCCAGGTTGCGGGCGAACTGCCGGGTCGAGCGCGCCCGCTTGCCTTCGCTGCCGTCCATGTTGAGCGGCAGGCCGAGCACCAGGCCGCCCACCCCCTGTGCCTCGCAGACCCGCCGCAGCGCCTCGGCGTCCTCGCGAAACTTGCTGCGCCGGATGGTGTCGAGCGGCGAGGCCAGCGAGAAGTCGCTGGTGGCAATGGCCAGGCCGATGGTCTTCTCCCCCAGGTCCAGCCCCAGCAGCCGCGCACGGGGCGGTAGCAGGGCGGGCAGCGCGGCGAGGTCGACGATCGGCAAGGCTCGGAGCTCCGAGGCGGGGGTCGGCCCTCTCTAGCCCGCCGCGCGCCCGGCCGCCAGCCCCCGCGGCCCGCGCCTGCGGGAGGCTGTTGCGCTTTATTTGCGCGCGAGCCGATGCTAAGCGGCTGGGCATGCGGTGGTACCGACTGATCCTGCTCGCGCTGGGCGCCCTCTGGTCGTCGACGCTTTCCGACGCCGCCCCGGCGCAGGCGGGCAGCGAGGTGCTGCGGGTCGCCTGGTCGCTGCAGGAGCCCTACCAGTTCCTCGGCAGCTTCGGCGATCACCAGGAGGTCACCGGCATCGACGTGGTGACCTTCCGCGAGGCGGCCAGCGCGGCGGGGCTGACCGCGGTCTTCCGACAACTGCCCTGGAAGCAGGCGCTGCAGGCGGCGGCCGAGGGCGAGATCGACGTGGTGCTGGCGGCCTTCGACACGCCGGAGCGCCGGGCGTTCGGACGCTTTTCGGCGCCGCTGCGCTACAGCGACGAGCGGCTCTTCCTGCCGGCGGCCGATCTGCCCCCTGCGAGCGATCCCACGGCGCTGCTGGAGGCGGTGCGGGACGCCGGTCTGCGCATCGCCGTGGTCGCCGGCTATGAACTGGGCGAGGATTTCGAGGCCTTCCGCGACGACCCCGCCAACGCCGGCACCCTCGTTCGGGTGCGCAGCCTGGACGACGCCCTGGATCTGCTGGAGAGCGGCCGCGTCCAGGGCTTCGTCATGGATCGCCTGGTCGGGCATCAGGCGCTCGCAGACCGGCGGATGGCCGGCGTGGAGAGCCACCCGGTGGCGATCTACGAAGCGCCCATCGCCGCGCTCTTCTCGCGCGAGACCATGGCGGCGGAGACGGTGGTCCGCTTCGACAGCGGCCTGGCGGCGCTGCAGGCCGAGGGCAGGTCCGACGCGATCCAGCGGCGCTTCGTGCTGCCGGTCATGATCGACATGGCGCTGATCGGGCCCTGGTTCGAGATCATCCTGGTCGTCGGCATGGTCGCCTTCTCCATCTCCGCCGTGGTGATCGCCCGCACCGGCGGTTACGGCCTCTTCGGCGTGGTAGTGCTGGCCTGCCTGCCGGCGCTGGGCGGCGGCGTGGTGCGCGACCTGCTGATCCTGCGCGAGCCCTACATCTTCGCCTATCCGCTCTACGTCTACATCGTGCTGGCGACCCTGGTGGCGGGCTATCTGGTCAACCGCCTGCTCGATCTCCTGCGCGGCCGCTCGCTGCTCTTCTTCGACATGGTCAACCTGCTGCTGCTGGCGCGCCGCCGCCTGCGCCCGCAGCTGCTGATGGAGATCTTCGACGCTGCCGGCATCGCCGCCTTCACCGTGGTCGCCGTGACCATCGCCGTGGAGTTCGGCCGCGACCCGCTCTGGCTCTGGGGGCCGGTGCTGGCGGCCTTGACCGCCACCGGCGGCGCCATCCTGCGCGACATGATCCGCGGCGACACCGGCAACGCCATCCTGCGCGGCGCCTTCTACGGCGAGACCGTGGTGCTCTGGTCGCTGCCGCTCTGTCTCTATCTCAAGTACTTCGGAAGGGCCTCGGAGCCGAGCACCATCTTCTGGGTGCTGATGGCCACCATGGCCGGCATCTTCGCCACCCGCATGGCCTTCGTCGGCTTCGGCTGGCGCGCCCCGCGCTATTGAGGGGGACGCGGGAGCGCGATCTTGACTTCGGTGACTGCGGTGCGATCACTGCAATCATCGAGGAAGGTCGCCGTGGCCAGCATCACCATCCGCAAGCTCGACGAGGAGACCAAGGCGCGGCTGCGCGTTCGCGCGGCACGCCATGGCCGCTCGATGGAGGAAGAGGCACGGCGCATCCTGCAGCGGAGCGTCGCCGAGGAGGCCGCGCAGGAAGGGAATATGGCCGAGGCCGTACGGCGGCGCTTCGCCCCCTTCGGCGGCGTGGAGCTGCCGCTCGAGCCGCGCGAGCCGGTGCGCGAGCCGCCCGGGTTACGCCAGGAGCCGTGACACCAGCGAGCAGCCGAAACGGCTCTCGTCATCCTGAGCGTCAGCGAAGGATCTCGGGCCAGTCGGAGCTCCCTTCCCGCGAGATCCTTCGCTGGCGCTCAGGATGACGGAGAAGGAAAGGCAGAGGCTCGCTGCTATGAGAACCTACGCCGGGTAGTGGCAGACCGCCTCGACGTTGTGGCCGTCGGGGTCCAGGACGAAGGCGCCGTAGTAGTCGGGGTGGTAGTAGGGGCGCAGCCCCGGCGGGCCGTTGTCGCGGCCCCCGGCGGCCAGGGCGGCGCGGTGGAAGGCATCCACCGTGGCGCGGTCGGGCGTGCGGAAGGCGACGTGCAGGCCGCCGCTCAGCGCCGGGGCCTCCTCGCCGAGCCAGAAGAAGGGCTTGCGCTGGGCGCCGAACCCGAGGTGGGCGCCGGCGCCGGTCTGCTCCGCCGTCACCTCCATGACCAGGCCGATGCCGAGCGGCGCCAGCGCCGCCTCGTAGAAGGCCCGGGAGCGCGCGAGATCGGCGACCTTGAAGCCGATGTGGTCGAGCATGGCTGTCTCCTCCGAATCGAGACCGGCATGGTCGGTCGAAGGGACGCTCCGCGTCCAGTGTCGTCCAGCCGTCGCCTTGCCGCACCCGCAGGGCGGTGCTAGGGTCCGCGCCGCCCCGAAGGGGGCGGCAAAGCGGCAGGAAGCGGAACGGAAAGCAGCATGTCGGTCGACCTCGACACGGTCCGCCACATCGCCAAGCTCGCGCGGCTCCGGGTGGAGCCGGCGCAGGCCGAGGCGCTGGTGGGCGAGCTCAACAACATCCTCGCCTGGGTCGAGCAGCTCGGCGAGCTGAATACGGACGGCGTGCCGCCCATGACCTCGGTGGTGGAGCGCGGCCTGCCGCTGCGCGAGGACGCCGTGACCGACGGCGGCGACGCCGCGGCGGTGCTGCAGAACGCCCCGGAGACGGCCCAGGGCTTCTACGTCGTGCCGAAGGTGGTGGAGTGATGGCGAGCCCGACCCGCATGACCCTGGCCGAGGCGCGCGACCGCCTGGCGAAGAAGGACATCTCCGCCAGCGAGCTGGCCCGGGCCCACGTCGCCGCGGTGGAGGCGGCGCGCCCGCTCAACGCCTTCACGGTGGAGACGCCGGAGAAGGCCCTGGCCATGGCCGCCGACTCCGACGCGCGCATCGCCAAGAGCGAGGCCGGGCCGCTGGAGGGCATCCCGCTCGCCATCAAGGACCTCTTCTGCACCGAGGGCGTGGCCTCGACCGCCGGCAGCCGCATCCTGCAGGGCTTCGAGCCGACCTACGAATCCACCGTCACCGCCAACCTCTGGCGCGACGGCGCGGTCATGCTGGGCAAGCTCAACATGGACGAGTTCGCCATGGGCTCGTCGAACATGACCAGCGCCTACGGCGGCGTCGAGAATCCCTGGCGGCGCAGCGGCAGCAACGCGAAGCTGGTGCCGGGCGGCTCCTCGGGCGGCTCGGCCGCGGCCGTGGCGGCGCGCTGCGTGCTGGGCGCCACCGGCACCGACACCGGCGGTTCGATCCGCCAGCCGGCCGCCTTCACCGGCATCGTCGGCCTGAAGCCCACCTACGGCCGCTGCTCGCGCTGGGGCATCATCGCCTTCGCCTCCTCCCTGGACCAGGCCGGGCCCATGGCGCGCACGGTGCGCGACTGCGCCATCCTGCTGCGCTCCATGGCCGGCCACGACTCCAGGGACTCGACCTCGGTCGACCTCGCCGTGCCGGACTATGAGAAGGCCCTGACCGGCGACATCCGCGGCCTGAAGGTCGGCATCCCGAAGGAGTACCGGGTGGAGGGGATGTCGGCCGAGATCGACCGCCTCTGGCAGCAGGGCATCGACTGGCTGAAGGCCGCCGGCGCCGAGCCGGTGGAGATCTCCCTGCCGCACACGAAGTACGCCCTGCCGACCTACTACATCGTGGCACCCGCCGAGGCCTCCTCCAACCTGGCCCGCTACGACGGCGTGCGCTACGGCCTGCGGGCCGAGGGCGGCGGCACGCTGGAGGAGATGTACGAGGCGACCCGCGGCGCCGGCTTCGGCGACGAGGTCAAGCGGCGCATCCTGATCGGCACCTACGTGCTCTCGGCCGGCTACTACGACGCCTACTACAACAAGGCGCGCCAGGTCCGCACCCTGATCGCCGACGACTTCAAGGCGGCCTACGAGAAGGTCGACGTCATCCTGACGCCGACCGCGCCGACGGCGGCCTTCGCCATGGGCGAGAACATGGACGATCCCATCGCCATGTACCTCAACGACGTCTTCACCGTGCCGGCCAGCCTGGCCGGGCTGCCGGGCATCTCGGTGCCGGCCGGCCTCTCGGCCGAGGGTCTGCCGCTCGGCCTGCAGCTGCTCGGCCGCGCCTTCGACGAGGAGACGCTGGTGCGCGTCGCGGGCGTGCTGGAGGAGGCCGCGGCCTTCACCGCCGAGCCGGCCTTCCTCGCAGGCGCATGAGCGGGGTCGGGGCCGCCTCGATCCGCCGGCTCGACACGGCGGACGTCGAGGCTTTCCGGGAGCTGCGCGGCGCGGCGCTGGCGAGCGAGCCGGCCGCCTTCGCCGCCCACCCGGACGACCCGGAGGAGGCCAAGTGCGAGCCGGAGCACTGGCGCTGGCGGCTGCTGCGCAGTCCGGTGCTGGCGGCGGCGGCGCCGGGCGGGCGGCTGCTCGGCATGGCCGGCTGGTACCGCGGCGGCGGCGTCAAGACGTCGCACCGCGCCTTTCTCTGGGGCCTCTTCGTGCGACCCGAGGCGCGCGGCCGGGGCCTCGCCCGCGGGTTGCTGCAGGCGGTGATCGCGGAGGTGCGCGCGGCCGGCGGCATCGAGTCCCTCTGGGCCGGCGTGAGCGCCGAGCAGCAGGCCGCCACGGCCCTCTACGAGCGCCTCGGCTTCACCTGCTGGGGCCTCGAGCCCCGCGCCCTCAAGCTCGGCGACCGCTTCCTCGACGAGCGTCAGCTGGTGCTGTTCCTGGAGGCGTGAGCGGGGGCCGCGTTCCGCTCTAATGCGGATCCACCAGCGGCTTGCCGCGGCCGGACAGGACGCGCAGCACGTTGTTGGAGGCCTGCAGCATCATCAGCAGGGCGCCGGTCGTCATGGCCTGGCGCGGCCAGTAGAGGTTGAAGTGGCCGCTGTCGCTCAGGTCGTTCGCGCCCAGCATCGCCAGGCGGTGGCCGGCGTTCAGCAGCAGATAGCCGAAGTAGACGATCAGGAGGTTGATGCCGATCGCCAGCGCCATGCGCAGCACCGCGGGGAAGAGGTTGAAGAAGGTGTCGACGCGGATGTGCTGCCAGGAGCGCACGTAGCAGGCCGCGCCCCAGAGCACCAGGAAGGCCAGGGTGTAGGCGGCGAGCTCCTCCACCCAGATCAGCGGCGAGCGGATGACGTAGCGCATCGCCACCTGCAGGATCAGCAGCGACAGGATCAGCCCGGCGAAGAACACCAGGGCCGCCCTGACGGCGAGATCGACGTAGCCGCAGGCCCGGTCGATCAGCCCGGCGAGCGTCCGGAAGGCCGTCATCGCCTTCTGTCCCGGCCCGCTCACTGCAGGCCCCCCACGCCCATCAGCCGCGGCAGCGTCTCGCTGATTTCCGGAATCAGGATGACGGCCAGGGTGATGGCGATCTCCAGCAGGATGAAGGGCCAGATGTAGCGCAGGATCGTCGTCACGGACATCTTGCCGACCAGCGCCGTCATCAGCAGCGTGCCCCCGACCGGCGGCGTGAGATGGCCGATGCCCAGCGCCATGACGATGATCATGGCCGTATGCACCGAGCTGAAGCCCGCCTGCTGGGTGAAGACGGGAATGATGATGGCGCCGAACAGCAGGATGGCCGTCGTGCGGTCGATGAACATGCCGACGACGAAGAGCACCAGGAGCAGCATGGTCGAGATGACCAAGGGGTCGCTGGAGACGCCGAGCAGCGCGGTCGTGATCTCGGCCGGGATGTGCCGCGCGGCCATGACGTAGGACAGCGAGAAGGCGGCGCCGATCAGCACCATGACCGCCGCGGTGGTGAGCGCCGTCTCGAGCAGGATCGACGGCAGGTCGCGGAGCTTGACGGTGCGGTAGACCGCCATGGTGACGAAGAGGCCGTAGGCGGCGGCGATGGCGCCGGCCTCGGTCGGCGAGAAGACGCCGCCGAAGATGCCGCCGACCACCACCACCGGCATCATCAGGGGGATCGCCGCGCGACCCAGGGCGACCAGGATGTCGCGCCCGGAGGCCCGCGGATAGGAGGGGACCTGGAAGCGCCGGGCCAGGAAGTAGGCCATGGTCATGTAGCAGACGGCGATCAGCGCGGCGAGGCTGAGGCCGGCGGCGAAGAGCGCGCCGATAGAGACCCCGAAGGTGGCGCCGTAGACGATCAGCACGATGCTCGGCGGGATCATCGGCGCCAGGGTGCCGGACACCGCGGTGATGGCGCCGGCGAAGCCCGCCGGATAGCCCTCCTTCTTCATGCCCGGAATGAAGACCGTGCCCATCGCCGCGATGTCGGCGTAGGCGGAGCCCGAGATGCCGCCGAAGAAGACGCTGGAGAGGATGTTGATCTGCGCCAGCGCGCCGCGCATGTGGCCGACCAGCGCCTTGGCAAGCCCGACCAGGCGCTCCGTCAGGCCGCCGCGGGTCATCACCACGCCGGTCAGCAGGAACATGGGAATGGCCAGCAGCGTGAAGGAGGTCATGCCGCCGTAGAAGCGCTGCATCAGGACGATGAGCGCGGAGTCCCGCCCCAGATCGTACCAGTGCACCAGGCTGGCGACGGTCATGGCCAGGAACACCGGGGTTCCCAGGAAGATGAGCAGGAACAGCAGCCCCAGAATGACGACGACGATCACGCCTGGACTCCGCAGACTGCCCCCGGGCCGGCGCCGGCCCGGGGGACCTGGTCAGAAGGACGGTCGGGAGGGGAGGCTACTGCGCGTAGAAGTCCGCCTCGATCCGGGCGACCGCGTCCAGGGTGGCCTGGATGAAGCCGGCGTCGGCGACCTCCTCGACGAAGCGCCGGCCGACCGGCTCCGCCTTCTCCCGCCAGGCGGCGCGCTCCTCGGCGTTGGGCTCGGACACCGTGATGCCGGCCTCGATGATCTTGGCGAGCGCGGCGTTGTCCTCGAGCAGGGCGATGGCGTTCTGCACGTTGGTGGCCAGTGCCACGCCCTCCTCGACCACGCGCTGGTAGTCGGCCGGCAGGCTCTCGAAGAACTCGTTGTTCACGATGTAGCCGGTCACGTCGTACATGTGCGCCGTCAGCGACACGTAGGGCGAGACCTCCAGCAGGCCGGCGTTCCAGGCCGAGTTCAGGCCGCCTTCGGTGGCGTCGATCAGGCCGGTCTGCAGCGAGGAATAGCGCTCGGCCGCCGGCAGCGCCACGACCGAGGCCGCGTCCAGCGCGGTCCAGACCTCCTGGTGCATCGGCGCCTGCATGGTGCGGATCTTGATGCCGTGCTCGGCCATGTGGCCGGGCACGCGGATCGGCCCGCGGGTGGTGTAGAGGTGGCGCACGGAGTTCTCGCCGGCGCCCAGGAAGCGCAGCTGGCCGTTGGTGTCGCGCAGCATCTGCTCGTTCACCAGGGCTATGTAGGCGCGGTCCTGGAACAGCGACCAGGCGATGTGGCGGCCGGCGAAGAGGAAGGGCAGGTTCCAGGCCTGGGCCGAGGGGAAGGCCCCGGCGAGGCCGCCGGCGTTGGGCGTCATGAACTGCAGCTCGCCCAGGCGCATCTGGTCGAGCACCTCGCGCTCGTTGCCGCCGAGCGCCTCGATGGTGGTCAGGTCGATCTGCAGATTGCCGTCGGTCGCCACCTCGACGTAGTTCTTGAAGGCCGTCGCGGCCGGTTCCTGGTAGTCGGCGATCGAGGCGAAGTAGGCGAAGGTGGCGCGGTAGTCCTGTGCCGCCGCCTCGTCCGCCTGCGACAGGCCGACGATCAACACCGCGCAGGCGACGCCTGCGAAGAACTGGCGCTTCATGACATTTTCCTCCCAGTTTGCAGATCCCGGCTGCAGGCCGCGTCGAAGCGGTCTTGTTCTGCAGCTGGGCCGGACGCGCCGCGGTGCGCTTGTTTCTCGACCGCGGGGATCGGCACGATGGCAGATTATGGTGCCGCCCTGCAAGAGCCGAAGGGCCTTGCGCAGGGCGAAACCACGCGGGCCGGGACCGCGCACGGCCGCGCCTCGCGCACCGCCTTTGCGCCCTCCGGCGGAGGGTGCTAAGGAACCTCCCGGCGCCCGGTGGGGCGTCCGGAAGCGGCGGCAACGGCCGGGAACGGCGAGGAACGGATAGACGGGCATGTCTCTGATCGAAGGCGAGAGCGGTGCGTGGGAGGTGGTGATCGGGCTGGAGGTCCACGCCCAGGTCATCTCGGAGTCCAAGCTCTTCTCCGGGGCCTCCACGGCCTTCGGCGCGGCGCCCAACTCCCAGGTCTCGCTGGTGGACGCGGCCATGCCGGGCATGCTGCCGGTGCTCAACCGCGCCTGCGTGGCGCAGGCGGTGCGCACCGGGCTGGGGCTGAAGGCGAAGATCAACGAGACCTCGGTCTTCGAGCGCAAGAACTACTTCTACCCCGACCTGCCCCAGGGCTATCAGATCAGCCAGTACCAGCACCCCATCGTCGGCGAGGGCAGGATCGCCATCGACCTGCCCGACGGCAGCAGCCGCGACATCGGCATCGAGCGGCTGCACCTGGAGCAGGACGCCGGCAAGTCGCTGCACGACCAGGACCCCAAGCGCACCTTCGTCGATCTCAACCGCTCCGGCGTGGCGCTGATGGAGATCGTCTCCAGGCCCGACCTGCGCTCGGCCGAGGAGGCCGGCGCCTACCTGCGCAAGCTGCGCTCGATCCTGCGCTACCTCGGCACCTGCGACGGCAACATGGAGGAGGGCTCCATGCGCTGCGACGTCAACCTCTCGGTGCGCAGGCCGGGCGGCGAACTGGGCACGCGCACCGAGACCAAGAACGTCAACTCCATCCGCTTCGTGCAGCAGGCCATCGAGTACGAGGCGCGGCGCCAGATCGAGGTGCTGGAGGCCGGCGGCCGGATCGTGCAGGAGACCCGGCTCTTCGACTCCCGCAAGGGCGAGAGCCGCACCATGCGCACCAAGGAGGACGCCCACGACTACCGCTACTTCCCCGACCCCGACCTGCTGCCGCTGGTGCTGGAGGAGGGCTTCGTCGAGCGCCTCGCCGCCGCCCTGCCGGAGCTGCCGGACGAGAAGAAGCGCCGCTTCATGGAGGACTTCGGCCTCTCGGCCTACGACGCCGGCGTGCTGGTGGCCGAGCAGGCCAACGCCGCCTTCTACGAGGCCGTGCTGGCCGGCGGGAAGGGGGGCAGGCGCGACCCCAAGCTGGCCGCCAACTGGGTGACGGTGAACTACTTCGGCGCCCTCAACGCCTCCGGCCACGACCTCGAGAGCGCGCCGGTCGACGCCGCCAAGCTGGGCGGCCTGCTCGACCTCATCGCCGACGGCACGGTCTCCTCGCGCCTGGCCAAGGAGGTCTTCGAGGCCATGTGGGAGAGCGGCAAGGAGGCTGCCGCCATCGTCGAGGAGAAGGGCCTGCAGCAGATCACCGACAGCGGCGCCATCGAGGCGCTGGTCGACCAGGTGATCGCCGACAACCCGGGCCAGGTGGAGCAGTACGCCGGCGGCGCCAACCCCAAGGTGATCGGCTGGTTCGTCGGCCAGGTGATGAAGGCCAGCCAGGGCAAGGCCAACCCCGGCACCGTCAACCAGCTGCTGAAACAGAAGCTCGGCGGGTAGGGGCGGGCTCACGCGGAGACGCGGAGGCGCGGCGGACCGGACACCCTCACGCCGCCCTCTCTCCTCTCCCGTCATCCTGAGCGCAGCGAAGGATCTCGGGCCGACTGGAGCTCCAAGGGATCGAGATCCTTCGGCCTGCGACCTCAGGATGACGGCACTTGGCTGGATGGCGGCACTCGGGGATACCTCCCTGCCTCCTCCGTGTTAAGCCCTCTCGACGCAACCCACTCCCGAGGCCCGCTTGTCCCCGCCCCCCCTCCCGCAGCGTCTCTTCCTGCCGCTCCTGCCGGCGCTCTTCGTGCTGCTCTGGTCGACCGGCTTCGTCGGCGCGGTCTGGGTGCTGCCCTATGCGGAGCCCTTCACCTTCCTGACGCTGCGCTTCGCCCTGGTGGTGGCGATCCTGGCGCCGCCGCTGCTGCTGCTGCGCCGCCTGCGCCTCGCCTCCTGGCGCCAGGCCGGGCACGTGGCGGTGGTGGGGCTGCTGGTGCACGCGGTCTATCTGGGCGGGGTCTTCGCCGGGGTGGCGCGCGGCCTGCCGGCGGCCCACGCGGCGTTGATCGTCAGCCTGCAGCCGCTGCTGACCGCCGCCCTGGTCGGGCCGCTGCTGGGCGAGCGGGTGAGCCCGCGCCAGATCGCCGGCCTGCTGCTCGGCCTCGCCGGCGTCGCCCTGGTGCTGGGGGAGAAGCTGGCCCCGGCCGGCAGCGGCGCGCTCTTCCAGGGCTTCGACCTCGGCGCCCTGGCGCTGGGGCTGGCGGCGCTGGGCGGGATCACGCTGGGGGTGATCTACCAGAAGCGCTTCTGCGGCACGGTCGATCTCTGGAGCGGCGCGCTGCTGCAGTACGCCGCCGCGGCCGCCGCCACCGGCCTGGTGGCGCTGGCCTTCGAGAGCGGCCGCATCGTCTGGAGCGGCGACTTCCTCTTCGCGCTGGCCTGGCTGACCCTGGTGCTCTCGCTCGGCGCCGTCAGCCTGCTGATGCTGCTGATCCGCCTGGGCGAGGCCGGGCGCACCGCCGGCCTCTTCTACCTGGTGCCGCCGGTCACCGCCCTCTTCGCCTGGGCCCTCTTCGGCGACCGCCTCGGCCCCCTGGCCTTCGCCGGCCTGGCGCTCGCCGCACTCGGCGTCGCCCTGGTGGTGACCCGGCGGGGGTAGGGGGCGGCGACGGGAGGGCGCGGCGCCCGGCCGCCGCTTTCGACCACCGTCCCGTCCGGCGTCATTGCGAGCGAAGCGAAGCAATCCAGGGGCAAGAGGCCCTGGCCCCTGGATCGCCGCGCTCCCTGCGGTCGCTCGCGATGACGGTGACGGCCGCCGACCCGTTGCCCGCAGCCGGCGAAGGCTGCCCCCTCACCCGCAGCCGGCGAAGACCGCCGCCGGCCCCGGCGCCTCCTCCAGGGCCGCCGCCAGGCCGTCCAGCGGCAGCGCCACTTCCCCGTCCTCCACCAGGACCGAGAGCGTCCCGCCGGCCGTCAGCAGCGCCGCCAGCGCCGCCCCGGTCTCGCGCCGCGCCTCGGGCTCGACCACCCGCGCCTCGATCAGGAAGAGGTCGTCCAGCAGCAGCCGCATCCCTTCGCCCGGCAGCGCCAGCGCGCCGCCGGCCGAGTGCATCTCCAGCGTCGCCGCCTCGCCGTCGGCCAGGAAGACCGGCTCGTGCGCCAGGGCCACCGCCAGCACCGGCCCGTCCCCTTCCTCGAAGCAGGCGACGCCCAGCAGCAGGTCGTCGCTGTCCGGCGTGCCGTAGAGCAGCCCCACCGCCGTCCCGATCCAGACCCGCCCCTCGGCCGCGGCCGCGGGACCCGGCCTGGCCGGGGTCAGCGCCAGGAGGGCCGCCGTGAGGGCCGCCGCCAGGATCGCGCGCGAGAGCTGCTTCCGCATGGCGCGAGGATGGCAGGCGCCGCGCAGGCCGGCAAGCGGGCGGCGCCTTCCTGTACTTCGCCCTGCCGCCACGACGGCGGCGCCGCTTCCTTTCAACGCGGAGGGCGCGGAGGAGCGCGGAGGACGCGGAGCGGCCTGCGCTTGTCCCCCGGCCCGCGCTTCGGGTCCGGAAGGCGGTGACCGGCGCTCGTGATGAAATTCTGACGGACGGTACCTGACGCTGGTCTTCCCCTTTGTGTGGAAGGCGAGCATTCGGCCGTGCTAGCCTCCCGCCATGGTGAGCGGATTTCGCAGCGCGGAGGATTTTCGGCCCGTCGTCGGCTGGGAGCTCTTTCAGATCACGCTCGACAAGTACCACGTGATGTTCTTTTTCGAGAACGGCTGGAAGCTTCTCAACGTGGCCCACGCCTTCTCGTATCGTTCCGTCGACGGTTCGGTCGACTACACCTTCGAGATCTATGGCCCGCACAAGTCCATCGAGGTGGATCGCATTCTGCACGAGCGCGTGGCTGAGGTCGAGGTTCGCTCCAAAGACCGACTGACGCTGATCTTCGAGAATGGTGACGAACTGACGGTGCATGACTCGCCGGAGTTTCGCTCGTGGTGGTTCATGCCGGTGGACAATCCGAGCGACCCAGAGAGCGTGCACGCCTGGAGTTTCTTTGATGAGGAAATCGACTGAGGCAAACCTTCGCCACGGGTCGGAACCGGGCATCCAGCCAAGGTTCCAGGCGTTGGACTCTAACCACTCGCGCCTCCGCGTCCTCCGCGCTTCTCCGCGTTGAAAAGGGGAAGCGGCAGCCCTCTCTGCCGCTTCGGGGAGATGAACGCGATAGCCAGCAGCGGAGAGCGCCCCGCGCCACAGGGTAGCGATGCGCGGCTTTTGTCCCTTTCTGCTTGCATCGCCATAACGCGCGGCGCGAGAATGCCCACAAGGGGGACGGGGGCATGGAACGTCCGGATTTTCTGGAAGGCGGCGAGCCCGCGCGACTGATCCCGGTCGCGGCCGACGGCAGCCGAGAGGCGCGCGCCGCCTCGATCCTGCTCGCGACCCTGCTGGGCGTCCCACCCTTCGCGAAGCTGATGCTCGGCCTGCTGGGCCAGCGGCTCGGCAGCCGCGCCGGGCTGTCCTGCTTCACCGAGGTGGTCTTCTGCCGCAACGGCAGCGCCGAGGATCGCTGCCGGCCGGACGGCCTGATCCTGCTCGACGGCGGGCGCGGGCGGCAGTGGGCCTGCCTGGTCGAGGCCAAGATCGGCCGCGCCGAGATCGATGCCGAGCAGCTCACGAAGTACCTGGCGCTGGCCCGCGCCAACGGTGTGGCGGCGGTGCTGACCGTCTCCAACCAGTTCGTCGCCCTGCCGACCCACAGCCCGGTCAAGCTGCCGAAGGCGGCGACCAAGGGCGTGGAGACCTTCCACTGGTCCTGGATGTCGGTGCTGACCAACGCCATGCTGCTGCTCAACGAGCACGACTTCGAGCGGCCCGAGCAGCGCTTCATCCTGGCCGAGATGGTGCGCCACTTCTCCCACGCCAGCGCGCAGATTTCGTCCTTCGACCGCATGAACGGCGAGTGGAAGGACCTCAACGCCAAGGTTCAGGCCGGCGCCCGTCTCGCCAAGTCGGCGCCGGAGGTGGAGAAGAGCGTCGCCGCCTGGCACCAGGAGAGCCGCGACCTCGCCCTGCTGCTGAGTCGCAAGCTGCAGCGCACGGTGCGCCAGCGCCTGAGCCGCGCCCACGCCGCCGATCCGGTCCAGCGGGTTAAGGACGAGGCCGGCGACCTGGTGAGCGACCACCGCCTGCACTGCACCCTGGAGGTGCCCGACGCCGCCGCGCCGCTCCAGGTGACGGCGGACCTGCAGCGCCGCTGCCTCGCCGTCTCCATGGCGCTGGCCGCCCCGCGCGACAAGCAGCGCGCGTCGAGCCGCATCAATTGGCTGCTGCGCCAGCTCGCCAAGGCCGACCCGGCCGACATTCACCTGCGCGCGCTCTGGCCCGGCCGGGCGCCGGCCACCCAGGCGCCGCTGGAGAAGCTGCGCGACAACCCGGCCCTCCTGGAGGCCGAGAACCGCAGCCTCGCCCCGACCCAGTTCGAGGTCCTACTGGTTCGCGACCTCGGCGCCAAGTTCACCGGCTCGCGCACCTTCATCGAACAGCTCGAACAGGCCGTCCCCCACTTCTACGAACAGGTCGGCCAGCACCTCCGGGCCTACGTAGTGGCACCGCCGAGGCTGAAGCGGGAGGAAGCGGCAAAGGAGGAGAAGGGAGAGCCAACAACAGCCGACAATGAGCGGATTCTAGATCGCGACGGATCGGTCGAGGGGCTACCAGAACCGCAGACAGGTTTGGCTTAGCTGGTCCAAGGTGCCTCGTGAGCGCGCGAAGGCCGTGTGTCCAGATTTGGATTCTCTCTTTGCAATGCCTGCGGATGAAGGAGCATGGTGATAGCGCGTGCGCTCATTTTCCAGATTCGCAACAGAATTTAAAGAATTACGGGGGATTTTCAAATGTCGAAAAGGCTGTTTATAAGTCATTCGTGGTCATACAGCGAACGCTACCAATCTATGGTACGCTTACTGAACGACAGACCGTACTTCAATTGGGTTAATTTTTCTGTTCCAGAGACGAAAGCATTTGGATTGATGGCTAATAATACAATGAAAGAAGAGCTTCGACAGCAGATTCGGCCAGTTAACTGCGTAATCATAATTGGAGGGATGTGGACAAACTATAGCGATTGGATACAATTCGAAATGGAGTATGCCGGGAGTATTGGAAAGCCAATACTGGGTGTTCGTCCACGGGGTGCGCAGCGCATGCCAGCGGCGGTCATCGATAAAGCAAATAAGGTGGTCAGCTGGAATTCTGAATCAATCGTTGCTGGTATCCGAGAAATTTCATGAGCCCGCCGAAACTCGATCTTCCGGCATTGTATGATAGCGCTGATCGAGGCGCCTCTATATCCCAAAGAGGATTTCTTTGGACGATTAGAATTGAATACGCCCTTTTAATTATCGTAAGTGCGGCGAGTTCAATGCGTGATTTGTTGGATTTAAGCACGTTAATTATATCAATTATTCTCATAATTCTGTCCGGCCTTTTCGTGTTCAAGATCGTCAAGAGGCTTGACCAGGATTGGTATCGTTGTCGAGCGCTCGCCGAATCTGTGAAGACATCGGCGTGGCGTTTCTCGATGCGTGCACACCCGTTTGAGGATGCGGACAGCATTGATATACCGAGGGCCCTTTTCAGGAATTCGTTGCGTGAAATTTTAAAATCAAATAAGCAATTAGCAAAAAATTTACAAACAGTAAGCGCTGATGAGGTAACAGAATCTATGATATATGTTCGAGGTCTATCTCTTAAAGATAGAATATCATATTATGTGAAATACAGAATTGATGATCAGCGTTCTTGGTATACAAAAAAATCTGCCTACAACAAGAAATCATTATTCTACTGGGTTGTGTTCGTCGTAATTATTTACATACTTTCATTTCTTTCTTTGAATGCAGATCGGTTCGGATTTGGTGTTGCTGCAATGGCTTTCGATCCATTAATCGTTCTAGTCACATCCATTATCGGATGGGTTCAGATAAAAAGACATAGCGAATTGGTAGCAAGCTACAATCTCGCCGCGCACGAAATTGGTATAATTAGAATAAACTCAGATTCAATAAGTACCGAAGAAAAGTTCTCAAACTTTGTGAATGAAGCTGAGCTTGCGTTTTCTCGCGAACATACCCAGTGGGCGGCAAGGCGGGATGTAGTGTAATCTTTTATTCCGACCCTATCCTAAGGGCGTAACCGCGATAAGCTCCCCTACCGGATCAAACTCACCCCCTTCACTCCCGCCACCCGCAGTCCCAGCCGTACCAGCAGCAGGGCGGCGATCACCGTGGCCATGATGCAGACGGAGAAGGCAGCGGCCTGGTTCGTCGCGCCGCGGTCTTCCAGGAGCAGGACCGGGACGGCGGCCGCCTGGGTTTGCGGGGTGATGAGAAAGATCACGGCCGAGAGCGTGACCAGGGAGCGCAGGCAGAAGAAGACCGCGACGCCGATCAGCGTGGGCGCGATCAGTGGCAGGGTGACCTAGCGCAGGGTCTGCAGGTGGGGGCCACCCTGCGTCGCCGAGGCCGCGTCGACGCCGCCCCTCACCCGCGCGCCGGGCGGTGCAGGGCGATGCCGGCCATGACCAGGGCGATGCCGAGGAGGTCGCGGGGGCCGGGGATCTGGGCCAGGACGAGGGCGGCGACCAGGGTGGCGGTGGCGGGGAGGAGGGCGAGCAGCAGGGCGAAGGAGGCGCGGGGCAGACGCGACATGGCGAGCTGGTCGCAGACATAGGGGATGACCGAGGAGCAGAGGCCGACGCCGATGCCGGCCAGCACCAGCGAAGGATTGCCGAAGGCCTGCGCCGCCTGCAGGAAGCCGACCGGCATCAGGAGGAGGAAGGCGACGGCCATGGCCGCGCCCAGGCGCTCGACGCCGCCGCTGGCCCCCTGCGCCGCCGCGCGGTGGCCGAGCAGCAGGTAGCCGACGAAGAGCAGCGCGTTCAGCGCCGACCAGGCGAGGCCCAGCGGGTCGCCCGCCCAGGTGACCTCGATCAGCAGGCCGACGCCGGCGACAGCCAGCAGCAGGGCCAGCAGGTTGCGGCGGCTGCGCAGGCCCCAGAGCGCCACGGCCAGGGTGCCGAGGAACTCCATGGCCGCCACCAGGCTCATGGGCAGCCGCTCCAGCGCCAGGTAGAAGGAGGTGTTCATGACCGCCAGGCAGAGCCCCAGCCCCAGCAGCAGCAGACGGCCGCGGCCGTCGGCCCGGCGCAGCGTCCGCCAGGGCCGGGTGACCGGCGCGAAGATCAGGGCCGCCGCGGCGATGCGGAACCAGGCCACCCCCAGCACGCCGACCGCCGGGAAGAGCAGCACGGCGAAGGCCGGCCCCAGGTAGTGGAAGACCGCGCTGACGCCGAACCAGGCCTGGGCCGGCACGCCGGCGGCCGCCCGGTCCAGGAAGAGTCGCTCCGGCGCGCCCTGCCGCCGCGCCGCCGCGGCCTCGCTGCCGCCCCCGCTCCCCCTCTCGCCCGCGCTGCTGTCCATGGCGGCAGTATCGGCTGGCGGTAGGCGCCTTTCCATGTAGAGTGAAAGGCAGTAGCCTCTTTCTGCCTTCGATGAAGGAGGAGAAAGACGTGAAACGCCTTCGATACCGAAATGGCGCCCTGGACGCCCTCGACGTGAAGCTGCTGGCCGCGCTCGCGGCCGACGCCCGGATCGCCACCGCCGAGCTGGCGCGCCTGGTGGGGCTGTCGCCGCCCAGCGTCGCCGAACGGCTGCGGCGGCTGGAGGAGGCCGGGGTGATCCAGGGCTACGCCGCCCGCATCGACCCCGCGGCGGTCGGCCTGCCGCTGGCCGCCTGGCTGCGCATCCGCCCGCTGCCCGGCGAGTTGAAGCGGGTGGCGGCCCTGGTGGCGGGCCGGCCCGAGATCGTCTCCTGCGACCGCATCACCGGCGACGACTGCTTCATCGCCAAGGCGCAGCTGCGCTCGGTGGCGGAGCTGGAGACGCTGATCGACGCCATCATCCCCTACGCCACCACCAACACCGCGATCATCCAGTCCTCCCCGGTGGAGCCCCGCCCGCCGCGCCTGGAGGCCGGGGCGGGGTGAGGGGGGAGTCGCTTCGAGGCGGCGGCCGTGCCTGAAGCCGCCCCCTCGCCCCGGCCCTCTCCCACGAGGGGAGAGGGGGCGCAAAAGGTGCAGCCTGTGCTCAAAAGCCCCTCTCCCCTCGTGGGAGAGGGGTTGGGGTGAGGGGGGCTACCGGATCAAGCTCACCCCCTTCACCCCCGCCACCCGCAGCCCCAGCCGCACCAGCAGCAGGGCGGCGATCACCGTGGCCATGATGCAGACGGAGAAGGCGGCGGCCTGGTTGGTGGCGCCGCGGTCCTCCAGCAGCAGCACGGACACCGCGGCCACCTGGGTCTGGGGGGTGATGAGGAAGATCACGGCCGAGAGCGTGACCATGGAGCGCATGAAGAAGAAGACCGCGACGCCGATCAGCGTGGGGGCGATCAGCGGCAGGGTGACCTTGCGCAGGGTCTGCAGGCGGGTGCCGCCCAGGGTGGCCGAGGCCTCGTCGAAGGTGCCGCTGATCTGCTTCATGGAGGTGGAGGCGATCAGGAAGCCCTGGGCATGGTAGTAGTAGACGTTGACGATGGCGATGATCAGCAGCGTGCCGTAGATCAGGTAGACCGGGTTGGCCGGGTCGTTGAAGGCCAGGATGTAGCCCAGGCCCAGCACCATGCCCGGCACCGCCGCCGGCAGGATCGAGAGGAAGTAGAGCGGCCGGGTCACGGCCGACTTGAACTTCTCGATCACGTAGGACGACGCCGTCACCGCCAGCACGCCGATGCCGGCCGCCATCAGCGAGATGTAGATGGAGTTCCACAGCGGCTGGATGCCGTTCTGCACGTCGAAGGCGTAGTGCCGCAGGGAGAAGGTCATGCGGTAGGGCCAGAGGTGCACGAAGGAGGCATAGACCACGACCGCCACGATCGAGAGGATGGCCGCGGCGATGCCCGCCGAGAGGCCGGCGAAGGCGAGGTCGCGGCGGCGGTTCGGCACGATCACCAGCGGCCGCGACTGGTCGGAGACCAGGGAGTACTGCCGCCGGCTGATGTACTTCTCCAGGATGGCGGCGACCGCGGCCGGCACCAGCAGCACCATGCCGATCACCGTGCCGCGCTCGAAGTTCGCCTGGCCGATCACCTGGTTGTAGACCTCGGTCGCCAGCACGTTGTAGTTCGCGCCGATCACCATGGGGTTGCCGAAGTCGGTGATGACCAGGGTGAAGCAGACGAAGATCGAGGCGGCGAGGCCGTACTTGGTCGAGGGCAGGGTGACGGTGCGGAAGGTCCGCCAGGGCCCGGCGCCCAGCATCTTGGCGGACTCGTAGAGCCGCGAGTCGGCCACCGCCAGCGCCGCCGAGAGGATCAGGAAGGCGTAGGGGAAGACGTAGAGCACCATCGAGATGACGATGCCCCAGTAGCCGTAGATCTCGATTCCCGTGCCGAAGGAGCGGTTGATCAGGCCGTTGCGCCCGAACAGCAGCACCAGTCCCTGGGCCTGGACCAGCGAGGGCGCGAAGAGCGGCACCAGCGCGATGATGCGGAAGAGGTTCTTGCCCGGCATGGCGGTGCGCTGCACCGCATAGGCGAAGGCATAGGCCAGCGCCACCGCGATGCCGGTCGAGACCAGCGTCACCTCGAAGGAGTTGTAGAGGATCCGCGTGAAGCGCGCGGTCGAGAGCATGGTCGCGTAGTTGTCGAAGCCCAGGCCCTCGGGCGTCGAGAAGCTGCGCCCCAGGATGAAGGCCAGCGGATAGACGATGAAGAGCAGCAGCGGCGCCGCCACCAGCAGCGTCGCGATCAGGGTCGGCAGGCGCTCGTGGCGGCGCAGGCTCCCGGGCCGCGCGGCCGGTGGGGCCGGGGAGGCCGCGCCGCCGGCCGGCAGGCTGCCGCTCACCGCCATTCCAGCACCCGCAGCGCCGCGGCCGGCAATTCCACCTGCAGCATCGCGCCCGGCTCCAGCCCGACGGCCGCGCCGCCGTGCAGCTCGGCCACCAGCGGCGGCGCGCCGCCGGCCTCGTCCAGCTCGAGGACCAGGTGGGTGACGTTGCCCAGGAAGACCGACTGGACGACGCGCGCCGGCAGGCGGTTGGGGCCCTGGCCGCCGTTGCCCTTGGCGCCCGGATGCAGCCGCAGCTCCTCCGGGCGCAGGCCCAGCACCGTCGGCGTGCCCTGCGCCCCGCCGGCGGGGATGGCGATCTCGATCGGCCGGCCGGCCAGGCCGAGGCCGCCGTCGGCGGCCTCGACCGGCAGCACGTTCATGCGGCCGATGAACTCGGCGACGAAGCGGCTGGCCGGCGCCTGGTAGAGTTCCCGGGCGCTGCCGACCTGCTCGATGCGGCCGTTGCGCATCACGACGATGCGGTCGGCCATGGTCAGCGCCTCCTCCTGGTCGTGGGTGACCATGATGGTGGTGATGCCCAGGCGCTGCTGCAGCGCGCGGATCTCCAGGCGCAGGTCCTCGCGCACCTTGGCGTCCAGCGCCGAGAGCGGCTCGTCCAGCAGCAGCAGCGAGGGGTCGGGCGCCAGCGCGCGGGCCAGCGCGATGCGCTGCTGCTGCCCGCCGGAGAGCTGCGCGGGGTACTTGTGGGAATGCTCGGCCAGCTCGACGATGCGCAGCATCTCGGCGACCCGCGCGGCGATGCGGTCCTTCGGCCAGCGCCGGCACTCCAGCCCGTAGGCGATGTTGCGCGCCGCCGTCATGTTGGGAAAGAGGGAGTAGGACTGGAAGACCACGCCGAAGTTGCGCAGCCGCGCCGGCACCTCGATCAGGTCGCGGCCGTCCAGCTCCACCGCGCCGCCGTCGGCCTGCTCCAGCCCGGCGACGATGCGCAGCAGCGTGGTCTTGCCGCAGCCCGAGGGGCCCAGGAAGCAGACGAACTCTCCGGCCTCGATGTCGAGCGAGACGTGGTCGAGCGCGGTCAGGCTGCCGAAGCGCTTGACCACCTCGCGGATACGCAGGGACATGGGATGCTCCGAAAGACTGGCGGGCGGCACCGCCCCCTCACCCCAACCCCTCTCCCACCAGGGGAGAGGGGCTTTTCGGCGCGGGCGGCCCCTTTTGCGCCCCCTCTCCCCTTGTGGGAGAGGGTCGGGGTGAGGGGGTTACTCCGACTCGAACTCGGCCTGCCACTGCTCCAGCACGCGGTCGCGGTTCTCGGCGGACCAGACGAAGTCCATGTCGTACATCACCGAGCCGATGTCGGCCGGCAGGCCGGCGTCGATGAAGCCCTGCGGCATGGTGCCGCCGGAGACGGTGACGATCTCCTTCCAGACGTAGTACTCGTTCACGGCGGTGTCGCTCAGCGTCCAGTCGAGGAAGCGCTGGGCGGCCTCCTTGTTCTGGGAGCTGGCCATCAGGCCGTGGGCCTCCAGCTCGTTGCCGGCGCCTTCGGAGGGCAGCACCATGGTGATGGGATAGCCCTCGGCGATGTTCTTGATGGCGCGCAGCGCGAAGGAGGCGCCGATGGCGTACTCGCCCTGGCTGGCGACGTTGCAGGGGCGCGAGCCGCTCTTGATGTACTGCGCCATGTTCTTGTCGAGCGCGCGCAGGTAGTCCCAGCCCGCTTCCTCGCCCTTCATCTGCAGCAGCGAGGCGATCTGCAGGTAGCCGGTGCCGGAGCTGGCCGGGTTCGGCATGACGATCTCGCCCTCGTAGACCGGATCCAGCAGGTCCTCCCAGGAGGTCGGCATCGGCAGGCCCTTGGCCTCCAGCACCTCGTTGTTGACGCAGAAGGCGCCCATGTAGCCGGTCACGGCGAACCAGCGGCCCTCGGGGTCGCGGAAGCGCTCGGGCACGCGCTCGATGTTGGCCGGGGTGTAGGGCTCCAGCATCTCCAGGATGCGCGGGTCGACCATGGAGGTGACGGCCCAGCCCCAGATCACGTCGTGGCGCGGGTTGGAGGACTCCGCCAGGATGCGGGCGTGGAGGTCGCCGGTCGAGAGCCGCAGCACGTCGACCTGGAGGTCCGGCAGGTCCTCGGCCATGCGGGCCAGGAAGGCGGCCAGCTCGTCCTCCTCGTAGGAGGTGTAGACGGTGATGGAATCGGCCTTGGCGCCGGCGACCCCGGCCAGGACCGCCAGCGCGGTGCCGGCGATCAACGAGCGGAAGATTCCGCCCCTGCGGTGACTGGACATGCGTGTCTCCCCGTTCTGCAGCCTTGACGTGGTGGCGGCCCGGGGACCCGGGCCGCGAAGCCCCGGCAAGATGATAGAGGAATGTTACGCTTTTTTGAAAGCGCGGTGATGATTGCGCGCGAGCGCTCCACCGCGCCCCCTCAGGCTTCCTCGATCTCCAGGTCCAGGATCGCCGAGCCCAGGCACTTGCCGTGGGCGTCGAGAGCGAGCGAGCGGGTGACGCCGCCGCGCAGCGCCCCGCGCAGGACGAAGTTGAGCGCCGCCAGCTTCGGCAGCTCGTAGCGCTCGACGCTGCCGGTCACCAGGCCGCCGAAGTGCTCCTTCACCCGCTCCGCCGTGACGCTGCGGAGCAGCAGTCCATAGTCGGCCGGGTCGTAGGCGATCACCGAGATGTTGGAGGTGTCGCCCTTGTCGCCGGTGCGGGAGTGGGCCAGGTCGCGCAGACGCATCTCAGCTCTCCAGCAAGTGCAGGGAGGGGTGGACCAGGCCCTCGGGCACCAGCACCGAGACGATGCCGACCACCTCGCGCGCCGCCTTGGTGACGCCGCCGCCGCCGGCCGGGCCGTTGAGGTAGAGCGACTCGACCTCCTGGCCGATCCGCTCGGCCTCGGCCAGGCTGGCGGTGCGGCCGACGAAGCGCACCCGCACCTCGCGCGGCGCCGCGCTGCCGTTGGCCGAGAGCCGCGCCCCCAGGATGGCGTCGACGCCGATCAGCTCGCCGCGGGTCTCGCTGGTGGCCACGCCGGTCAGCCGCAGCCGCTCGGCGACGATCTCCACGGCCAGGCGGCCGCGCTCCAGCGCGCCGGGGCCGGCGTAGGAGATCTGCCCCTCGCCCTGGTAGGAGTCGACGTAGCCGACCGAGACCTTCAGCAGGCCGCTGCGCGGATGGCCGCGGGCGCCCGAGAGCCGGACGCGGTCGGGGCCGAGCTGTTCCAGCTCGACCTCGGAGAAATCGGCCGCCACGTCGGGCTGGAGGTAGCGGGCCGGGTCGTGGATCTCGTAGAGCAGCTGCTCCTTGCAGGTGGCCTCCGAGACCAGGCCGCCGCTGCCCGGCAGCTTGGTGATCACGGCCTCGCCCTCTTCGTTCACCTCGGCGAGCGGGAATCCCAGGCGGGCCAGGTCGGGCACCTCCTTGAAGCCGGGGTCGGCGAAGTAGCCGCCGGTGACCTGGCCGGCGCACTCCAGCAGGTGGCCCACCGCCGTGCCGCGGCCGAGCCGGGTCCAGTCGTCGAAGGTCCAGCCGAAGGCGTGGATCTGCGGCGCCAGGAACAGCGCCGGGTCGGCGGCGCGGCCGGTCAGCACGACGTCGGCGCCCTGTTCCAGCGCGGCGACGATGGGGCCGGCGCCGAGATAGGCGTTGGCCGAGATCACCCGCTCGCCCAGCGAGGCGAGGGGGGCGTCGCGCTCCTCCAGCCGGTAGTCGCCGCCGCGCAGGGCCTCCAGCACGTCGTCGCCCAGCACGGCGGCGACCCGCAGGCCCTGGAGACCCAGGGCGCGGGCCACCTCCACGGTCTTCTCGGCGGCGGCGAGCGGGTTGGCGGCGCCCATGTTGCTGACGATCCGCACGCCCTGCGCCCGGCAGGCCGGCAGCACCGCCCGCATCCGGGCCTCCAGCAGCGGGTCGTAGCCCTGGCGAGGGTCGCGCAGGCGCCGCTGCTGCGCCTGCGCGATGGTGCGCTCGGCCAGGCACTCGAAGACCAGGTAGTCCAGCCGCCCCTGCTCGGCCAGCGCGACCGCGGGCTCGATGCGGTCGCCGGAGAAGCCGGCGCCGGCGCCGATGCGCAGCGTCCTCACGGCCGGCCCCCGCCGGTCTCACTCCCGCCGGTCTCGGTCGCGGCGACGGCCGGGCGCAGCCGGCGGAAGAGATAGCCGGCGCCGAGCAGCAGCAGGCCGAGGATCGGCGTCAGCCAGTGCGGATAGACCGCCAGCGCCATGGCCGCGAGATAGAGCGCGACGTCGAGCCCGCGGCTCGGCAGCAGCCGCTGGCCGCTGAGCAGGGCCGGCAGGGCCAGCACCAGCACGATGCCCGAGCAGAGCGCGTCGAGCACCGCCAGCGGGCCGCCGTCGCCGATCATCCCCGGATAGAGCAGCAGCAGGAAGGGCACCAGGTAGGTGACGGCGCCGAGCCGCACCGCCTCCAGCGCCGCCGGCAGCCAGTTGCTCCGGGCGATGCCCGAGGCGACGAAGACGGCGATGCAGACCGGCGGCGTGATCACCGAGACGGTGGCGAAGTAGAAGACGAAGAGGTGGGCGGCCAGCGGCTCGACGCCGACCGCCGTCATGGCCGGCGCCAGCACGGCCGCCACCAGCACGTAGGCGGCGGTGGTCGGCAGCCCCATGCCCATGACCAGGCAGACCGCCCCCACGATCAGCGCCACCAGGGTGACGGAGTCGCCCGCCAGGTAGACGATCAGCGAGGAGAGGCGGACGCCGACGCCGGTCAGGTTGATCATGGAGACCAGGATCTGCGCGCCGGCCAGCAGTATGCCGATGATCACCAGGCCGCGCCCGGCGTCGGTCAGGCCCGCAAGCAGGCGCCGGGCCATCTCGCGCGGCGGCATGCGGCCGAGGCCGGTCAGCAGGAAACCCGCCAGCAGCCCGAGGATGCCGTAGAAGGCGGCGGTCGCCACCGAGCGGCCGAGGAGGATCCCGCCGAAGAGCCCGCCGAGCGCCGCCAGGATCGGCAGCGCCCGGCGCCAGGCCACGATGTCGGCCCAGGCCGGCAGATCCTGCTCCGGCACCACCATCAGCCCCCGGCGCCGGGCGACGATGTGCACGGTGTAGAAGACCGAGAGGTAGAAGAGCAGGGCCGGCAGGATCGCCCCGACCATCACCGTGACGTAGCTCACGCCCAGGATCTCGGCCATGACGAAGGCGGCGGCGCCCATGATCGGCGGCGCCAGCTGCCCGCCGGTGGAGGCCACGGCCTCGACCGCCGCGGCGAAGGGGGCGGGATAGCCCAGGCGCCTCATCATGGGGATGGTGAAGTTGCCGGTGGTCGCGACGTTGGCGACGGCGCTGCCGGAGATCATGCCGAAGAGGCCGGAGGCGATGGTGGAGACCTTGGCGGCTCCGCCCGGGCTGCGCCCGCCCAGCCGCAGCGCCAGGTCCATGAAGGCCTGGCCGCCGCCGCTGTGCAGCAACAGCGCGCCGAACAGCACGAAGGCGGCGATCACGGTGGAGGCGACGCCCAGCAGCAGGCCCCAGACCCCGAGGTCGCCGAGATAGAGGGTCTCGGTGACGAAGGCGGCGTCGAAGCCGCGGTGGCCGAGCGGCCGGGGCAGCAGGTGGCCCAGGAGGGCGTAGCCCAGGCCGATCAGCACCAGCGAGGGGAAGATCAGGCCCACCGCCCGCCGGCCGATCTCCAGCAGCGCCACCACCAGTCCCGCGGTCAGCGCCATCTCCAGCGGCGTCGCCCAGGGCAGGGTGGTCATGATGGTGTCGTAGTGCACCACCACGTAGCCGCAGGCGGCCAGGCTGACGGCCGCGAGCGTGAGGTCGACCGCCACGCCCAGCAGCCGCCAGGGCCGGCCGCGGCCGAGCGGATAGACGGTCAGGCCGAGGCAGACCACCAGCCCCAGGAAGAGCGCCCGCTGGATCAGGCTCTCGAAGGGGCCGGTGGCCGCCGTATAGAAGACGAAGGCGCCGAGCCCGAGGGCGAGGCCGGTGGAAAGGAACTGCAGCACGGCCCGCTCTTCCCCTGGGTCGACGCCTTCGCGGTTCAGCCCTCGGCCGGCAGCAGCCGCTCGGGGATCTCGATGCCGGCTTCGCGGAAGTAGCGGACGGCGCCGGGATGCAGCGGGAAGGTGCCGTACTGCATGGTCAGCTCCGGCAGCGGCGTCTCCCGCACGCTGGCCATGGCCGCGGCCTGGACGGTCTCGTCCTCCATCGCCGCCTTGACGATCCGGTAGGCCGTCTCCTCGCTCAGTTCCAGGCTGGCGGCCACGCCCACGCCGAAGCTCCAGGTCGTATAGGCAGGCACGCCCTCGGCGGCGCCGGCGGGGATCTCGACCACCGAGATGTCCGGCATCTCCGCCTCCAGCCGCGCGCGCTGCTCGTCGCTCAGCGACAGCACCCGAACCGGGGTGAAGGTGGCGATGTCGAGGGTCGAGGAGTCGAGCCGGGCGCCGGCGCCGGACTTGACGTAGCCCACGGCGCGGTCGTCCTTGATCATGTCGACGACGTCGGTGGTGGAGCCGCGCACGTAGTCGGGGGCGATGCCCAGCACGGCCAGCACGGCCTCGGCGGTGGCCTCGGTGGCCGAGCCGCGGATGCCGGGATTGAGCCGCGCACCCTCCAGGCCGGCGAGTTCGGTGATGCCGGAGTCGGCTCGGACGATCACGTTCTGCGGCGCCGGGCTGTAGACCCAGAGCAGGCCCAGGCCGACCGGCCGGCCCTCGAAGTCGTTGGTGCCGGCGGCGGCGTGCTGGCCGACGTTGGTGGTGACGAGGCCCAGATCGATCTGGCCGCGCTCGATGCGACGGATGTTGTCGAGCGTGGCGCCGGTTTCCACCACCGTGGCCTCGACGCCGGGCACCTCGTCGTTCACCAGCTTGCCGACGGCGACGAAGTAGCCGTAGTGGCTGGACGAGGCCGAGGTCGAACCGATCAGCAGCTGTTCGGCGGCGGCGGGCCGGGCGAGGCCGGCAGACAGGGCGCCGGCAGACAAGGCACCGATCGACAGGGCGCCGGCGAGAAGCAGCGTTTTCCAGGGCATGGCAGGGTCCTCCCGTTTGGAATGGATCTTCGTCCTCTTTCCCACCAGCCTGCCTTCTGCCAGACTGCTGCGTGAAGTGAATTTGTTGCACTTATCATTGCATGAACCGCATCAAACTCGATCTCTTCGAACTCCAGGCCTTCACCTGCCTGGCGGCGCTGCGCAGCTACCGCGCCGCGGCGGAGGACCTGGGCCTGTCGGGGCCGGCGCTGAGCCGCCTGATCGTGCGGATCGAGGAGAAGCTGGGGGCGCGGCTCTTCGACCGTGACACCCGCAACGTGGCGCTCACGCCCCAGGGCGAGCGGCTGCGGGAGCTGAGCGGGCGCATCCTGAGCGAGGCGGAAGAGGCGCAGGGCGAGTTCGACAGCTACCTGGCGGCGCGCCGTGGCCGGCTGGTGCTGGCCGGCCTGCCGTCGATCACCGCGGGCCTGCTGCCCAAGGTGGTGGCCCGCTTCATCGCCGAGCGGCCCGAGGTGGAGGTCAGTCTGCTCGACGCGCTCTCCGAGGGCGTGATCGCGGCGGTGCTGGAGGGGCGCGCCGATTTCGGCTTCACCGCCGGCGCGATGGAGAGCAGTGGCCGCCTGGCCTTCCGGCCGCTGCTGCAGGACCCCTTCGTCGCCGTGGGAGCCGTGGGCGGCCCGCTGGAGGAGCGTCCCGGCTGGACCTGGAGCGAGCTGCTGGCGCTGCCCTTCGTCGCCATGTCCCCGGGTACCAGCGTGCGGGCCCTGACGGATGCGGCCTGCGCCCAGGTGGGGCAGGTGCCGCGGGCGCGTTTCGAGGTCAGCCATCTGGCCACGGCCGGCGCTCTGGTGGCGGAGGGGCTTGGCGTCACCGCGCTGCCCGCGCTCACCCTGCCGGTCATTCCGCGCTCCGGCCTGCTGCGCCGCCCGCTGGGCGAGCCGGCGATCGTCCGCCGCATCGGCCTGGTCTATGCCACCGGCCGGACGCTCTCGCCGGCGGCGGCGGCCTTTCGCGAACTGCTGGATCGTCTCGACCTCGAGACCCTGATCCTGCCGCCGGCCGAGGCCCCTCAGCCCCGCTCGTAGAGTGCCTCGACGCGGGGACCGTAGGCCTCCTTGACGGCGTGGCGGCGGAGCTTGAGGGTCGGGGTCATCAGGCCGTTGTCGACCGAGAAAGCCTCGGGCGCGACCAGGAAGCGGCGGACCTTCTCCAGGGTCGAGGCCTCGGCGTTGACCCGCTCCACCGCCGCGCCCAGGGCGCGGCGCAGGTCCTCGTCCCCGGCCAGGGCGGCGAGATCGGGCCGGCCCTTGCCGCCCTTCTCGCGCCACCACTCCGCCAGCCAGGTCTCCTCCGGCACCAGCAGCGCCACCAGGTGCGGGCGCTTGTCGCCGAAGACCATGGCCTGGCCGATCTCGGGCTGCAGCGTCAGGAAGCCCTCGACCCGGGCGGGCGAGAGGTTGTCGCCGCCCGACAGCACGATGATGTCCTTCTTGCGGTCGGTGACGGCGATGAAGCCCTCGGCGTCGATCGAGCCGATGTCGCCGGTGTGCAGCCAGCCGTCGCGCAGTGCCGCCGCCGTCGCTTCCGGCTGGTTCCAGTAGCCCTGCATCACCAGTTCGCCGCGCACCAGGATCTCGCCATCCTCGGCGATCTTCACCTCCACGCCCTTCAGCGGCGGGCCGACGCTGTGCATCTTGATCTTGAAGGGGCGGTTGGCCGAGACCACCGGCGAGGCCTCGGTCTGGCCGTAGCCCTGCAGGATGCGCAGCCCCAGCGCCTGGAAGAAGCCGCCGATCTCGGGGTTCAGAGCGGCGCCGCCGGAGATCATGGCCTTGAGTCGGCCGCCGAAGCGCTGCCGCAGCTTGTCGCGCACCAGCCGCTCCAGCAGGCGGTCGAAGAGCCGCTCCCAGAGCGCCAGGCTCGCCGGGTCGGCGTGACGCTTGCGGCCGATCCGCTCCGCCGCGGCGAAGAGCCGGCGCTTGTAGGCCGGCTCCTTGGCCAGGCCGCGGGTGATGCGCTGGTACATGGACTCATAGAGCCGCGGCACCGCCGTCATGACGGTGGGCCGTGCCTCGCCCAGGTTGGTCAGCAGCGTCTCCACCCCCTCGGCGTAGTAGATCTCGGCGCCGATGGTGACCGGGAAGGCGTGGCCGGCGGTGTGCTCGTAGGAGTGCGACAGCGGCAGGAAGGAGAGGAAGACCTCCTCGCCCAGCCCGTACTCCTCGAGCAGGTCGTAGGCGCCCAGGCAGTTGGCCAGGATGTTGCCGTGGCTCAGCATCACCCCCTTGGGCGTGCCGCCGGTGCCGGAGGTGTAGATCAGGCAGGCCAGGTCCTGGCGCTCGACCGCCGCAACCCGGGCTGCCAGATCGTCCGCCGCCGCCTCGCCCTGGGCCAGCAGCACGCCCCAGGACAGCGGCTCCGGGCCGGCCTCGGTCTCACTCTCCGGCAGCGGCTCGAAGGCCAGCAGGTGGCGGCAGCCCGGGCAGTCCCGCAGTGCCTCGCGCAGGGGCCCTGCCAGCTGCGGCGTCGAGACGATGGCGGCACAGGCGCCGGAGTCTTCCAGCAGGTGGCGGTGGTCGCGCGGGCGGTTGGTGATGTAGGCCGGGACCGTGATCGCCCCCAGTGCCATGATCGCGAAGTCGGCGACGAACCACTCCGGCCGGTTCTCCGAGACCAGCAGCACCCGGTCGCCCGGGCCGACGCCCAGGCCCGCCAGGCCCAGCGCGGCCCGGCGCACCTCGCGCGCCACCCGGCTCCAGGACCAGGGACGGTAGGCGCCCTCCTGCTTGGCCCAGAGGAAGGGGCGCTCGCCCAGGCGCTGCGCCTGTTCGAAGAAGATCGCCGGCAGGCTGGTCGCGCGCTCGTAGTCCATCGCCTCCCTTTCCTGTCGCTTCCTGCGCAGGGTCGGTCTCGCGGCCGTCCGCGGCCCTTGGCGCCTCCGGGCGCCTGGACTATATGCCAGAGTCCTTTGAGCGAAGCCAAGCCGACGGGGTGACATGACCGACGCCGCAGATCTCGGGCGCCTGCCCGAATGGGACCTTTCGGACCTCTATCCGGCCCCCGACTCGCCGGCGCTGGAAGCCGACCTCGAGCGCACCGCGGCCGCCGCCACCGCCTTCGCCGGGCGCTGGAGCGGCCGTCTCGCCGCGGCCGGGGGCGCCGAGCTGGCCCGCGCCATCGCCGACTACGAGGCGCTGCAGGAGCGGCTCGGCCGCGTCGCCTCCTATGCCCAGCTGGTCTACGCCGGCGACATGGGCTCGGCCGAGAACGGCCGCTTCTACCAGGCGATGCAGGAGCGGGTGACGGCCATCTCCAGCAGCCTGCTGTTCTTCGGCCTGGAGCTGAACCGCATCGACGAGGAAGCACTGCGGGCCAAGCTGGCCGACCCTGCGCTGGCACGCTGGGCGCCCTGGCTGCGCGACCAGCGGGCCTGGCGCCCGCACCAGCTCGACGACGCGCTGGAGCGGCTGCTGCACGAGAAGTACGTGACCGGCCGGGCCGCCTGGACGCGGCTGTTCGACGAGACCATGGCGGCGCTGCGCTTCGATCTGGACGGCGAGCGGCTGAGCAGCACCGAGATCCTGGACAAGCTCTCGCTGCGCGACCGCGCCCTGCGCGAGCGCGCCGGCCGCGCCTTCGCCGAGGGGCTGAAGGGACAGGAGCGGCTCTTCGCCCTGGTCACCAACACGCTGGCCAAGGACAAGGCCATCGAGGACGAGTGGCGGCAGTTCCCGCGGCCCGTCTCCTCGCGCAACCTCGGCAACCTGGTCGAGGACGAGGTGGTCGACGCCCTGGTTCAGGCCGTGACCGAGGCCTATCCGCGGCTCTCGCACCGCTACTATGCCCTCAAGGCGCGCTGGCTCGGGCTCGAACGGCTGGCCTTCTGGGACCGCAACGCGCCGCTGCCCGACAGCGACGATCGCCGCATTCCCTGGACGGAGGCCGAGGCGACGGTGCTGGGCGCCTATGCCGACTTCTCGCCCGAGCTGGCGGCGGTCGGGCGCCGCTTCTTCGAGAACGCCTGGATCGACGCGCCGCTCCGAAGCGGCAAGGCGCCGGGCGCCTTCGCGCACCCGACCGTGCCCAGCGCGCACCCCTACCTGCTGCTGAACTACCAGGGCCGGGTGCGCGACGTCATGACCTTGGCGCACGAGCTGGGGCACGGTGTCCACCAGGTCCTGGCGGGCGAGCGCCAGGGCCACCTGCTGGCCGACACGCCGCTGACGCTGGCCGAGACCGCCAGCGTCTTCGGCGAGATGCTGACCTTCCGCGCGCTGCTGGCGAAGACCACCGATCCGAGGAAGCGCAAGGCGATGCTGGCCTCGAAGGTCGAGGACATGCTCAACACCGTGGTCCGGCAGATCGCCTTCCACCGCTTCGAGACCCGGGTGCACGACGCCCGGCGCGGCGGCGAGCTGCTGCCCGAGCAGCTGGCCGAGCATTGGATGGAGACCCAGGTGGAGGCGCTGGGGCCGGCCTTCGAGCTGGACCCGGACTATCGCGTCTACTGGGCCTACGTGCCGCACTTCGTGCACGTGCCCTTCTACGTCTACGCCTACGCCTTCGGCGACTGCCTGGTGAACTCGCTCTATGCCGTCTACGAGCAGGCGCACGAGGGCTTCGCCGAGCGCTACCTGGAGCTGCTCGCCGCCGGCGGCAGCCAGCGCCACCGCGAGCTGCTCGCCCCCTTCGGCCTCGACGCCGCCGACCCCGCCTTTTGGCGCAAGGGCCTCTCGGTGGTGGAGGGCATGATCGACGAGCTGGAACGGCTGGACTGATTTTTGACCCGCGGTCGCGCGAGCCGCAGGTGGTAGACTTCGCCCTATGCGCATCGGCCGGATGTGCCGACGAACGGGGAGGGGTTTCCATGGGCGGGACCGCTTTCGAGACGACGACCCGGCTCAACCTGCGGACCGGACCGGGTACTGACGAACCCATCATCCTGACCTTGCCGGAAGGGCAGCGGGTAACCCTGCTCGACGACTTCGCCGAGGTTCCGAGTTGGTGGCAGGTCGAGACCGAGCTGCCGGACGGCCGCCGTATCGGCTTCGTGCACCAGGGGTTCCTGCGCGCGCTGGAGGCAGAGCAACCGCTCCCGCCGCCGACGCCGGCGGCAGGTGGCGGGCCGGAAGCGCACCTGCCGAATCTCCACGGACGGCCGGTGCCGCGCAGCGGCGAGAATCGCGCGCACCGACTGCTCGAGGAGGGAGCGCCGACGGGCAGTCCTTCGGCCGAACTGCTCTGGCGCATCGTCGACTGGCTCGACGTCGAAAAGCCCGCCCATCGGCGCTGGCAGCCGGGCAGTGTCACCTATTGCAATGTCTACGCCCACGACGTCGCTGTCCTCTACGGCCGCTACCTGCCGCGGGTCTGGTGGAGCGCCGCCGCGCTCGCGGAGTGGCGCGCGGGTCGGACCGCCGGGATCGTGTACGGCGACACCGTGCGGGAGATGCGAGCGAACGACCTGCATGACTGGCTGGACGCGGAGGGACAGGCCTTCGGCTGGGAGCGCGTGGGCGACCTGAGTGAGGCGCAGGAGGCGGCCAACGCCGGGGCACTGGCGACACTCTGCGCCACCACCGGCAGCGCCAAACCGGGCCACATCACCATGCTCCTGGCCGAGCGGCCCGGGGAAGGGCAGGTGGCCCAGCGGGACGGCGGTCGCGTCGTCGCACCGCTGCAGAGCCAGGCCGGGCGGCACAATCGCCGGGCCTTCGCCGCGGTCTGGTGGGCCTCGTCCGGCTTTAAGGACTGGGGCGTCTGGGCCAATCGCGGCTGATGGTTCCGAGACTGCTGGACTCGTTCGTGCCAAGCGCCACATTGACGGCATGAGCGACATCGACGACGAGAGCACTTTCGACGACGAGGGCGCCCGCTTCGGCGGGCGCATGCGGCGCTATGCGCGGGTCGGCAGCGAGGTGGGGCTGCTGGCGGCGCAGCTGGCCGGCTCCCGGGTGCTCGGCCGCAAGCTCGACCGCGGTCGCCACTCGGCCGACCTCAAGGCGGCGCTGGGCGGGCTCAAGGGGCCGCTGATGAAGGCGGCGCAGATCCTCGCCACCATCCCCGACGCCCTGCCGCGCGAATACGCCGAGGAGCTGCGGCAGCTGCAGTCCAACGCCCCCTCCATGGGCTGGCCCTTCGTGCGCCGGCGCATGCGCACGGAGCTGGGGCCGGGCTGGGAGAAGCGCTTCGACCGCTTCGAGCGCGAGGCCGCGGCCGCCGCCTCGCTGGGCCAGGTGCACCGGGCGGAGCAGGGCGGGCGGCTGCTCGCCTGCAAGCTGCAGTACCCGGACATGGCCTCGGCGGTCGACGCCGACGTGCAGCAGCTGCGCTGGGCTTTCGCCGCCTACCGCCAATACGACCGGGCGATCGACACCTCGGACATCTACAAGGAGCTGACCGCCCGGCTGCGCGAGGAGCTGGACTACGAGCGCGAGGCCCGCCACATGCTGCTCTACCGCCGCATGCTGGCCGAGGAGCCGCAGGTCCAAGTGCCCGAGCCGGTGATGGAGCTGACTACCGGACGGCTGCTGACCATGACCTGGCTGGAGGGGCAGCGGCTGCTCGACTACATCGCCGCGCATCCGGACCAGGAGCTGCGCAACCAGGTCGCCTACAACATGTTCCGGGCCTGGTACACGCCCTTCTACTTCTACGGCGTGATCCACGGCGACCCGCATCTCGGCAACTACACGGTCAACGAGGACGCCTCGGTCAACCTGCTGGACTTCGGCTGCATCCGCATCTTCAAGCCCAGCTTCGTCAAGGGCGTGATCGACCTCTACCACGCCATCCGCGACGACGACCGAGACCTCGCCATCCAGGCCTATCGCACCTGGGGCTTCGAGAAGGCGGGCAGCAATCCCGAGTTGGTGGACGCGCTGAACATCTGGGCGCGCTTCATCTACGCGCCGCTGCTGGACGACCGCGCGCAGCCGATCCTGGAGGGCTCCGGCGGCGTTCAGGGCGCCCAGACCGCCAGCCGCGTGCACAAGGAGCTGCGCCGCCTGGGCGGGGTCAAGCCGCCGCGCGAGTTCGTGCTGATGGACCGCGCCGCGGTCGGCCTCGGCTCGGTCTTCATGCACCTGAAGGCGGAGATCAACTGGTACCGCCTGTTCCACGACCTGATCGCCGACTTCGACGACGCCGCCCTGGCGAAGCGCCAGCGCGCGGCGCTGAAGGAGGTCGGCCTGCCGGAAGAGGTGCCGGACTGAGGGTGAGGGGGGCCGCCGGCGCCGGCTACCCTTCCGCCAGTCCCCGCTCGGCGAAGGCCACGCTCTCGGCAGTGAAGGCCGGGTCCCGGTAGGCGGTGGCGCGCGGCTGCTCCAGGCGCAGGCGGTAGGTGACGTAGGCGGCCAGATCGCCGGCGGCCTCGGCGAAGGCGGCGTCGTCGGCACCGCGGCGGCGGCGGCGCGCCTCCTCGGCGGCGATTGCCTCGGGCAGGGAGAGGCCCCGGGCCTTTTCGCGCGCCACGGCTTCGACGATCTGCAGCAGCGTTTCCTCCGGCGAGCCGCCGAAGACGGCGCCCTGCAGCGCCGACTGCTCCATGCCGGCCTCCCAGGGCACGCCCTGGGCGTGGATGCGGCGGGCGAAGAGCTCGCGCAGCAGCTGCTTGCGGCGGCCGCCGGTCAGCAGGGCGAGCAGCCCGGCGAGGCGGCTCACGGCCTGCGGGCCTCCCCGCCGTCGGTCGCGTAGGCCTTCAGGAACCAGTCGACGCCGCGGGTGACGCGGTCGCGGATCTCGGCCTCGCTCGGCGGGCCGCGCAGGCCGAGGCGCTGTGCCATCCACTGCGGCCCGTGGCACCAGCCGGCCAACAGCAGGTCGGCCGCGGCGGGGATGTCGTCGATCGCCACCCGGCCCTGCGCCTGGGCCCGCTCCAGCAGGTCGATCAGCGCGGCCTGCACCACCTGCGGGCCGCTGTCGTAGAAGGCCTTCGCCAGCTCCGGATGTTGCGGCGCCTCGGTGGCGAGCAGGCGGTCGATCTGCAGCACCTCCGGCTTGCGCAGGAAGGCGACGAAGCTGCAGCCGTAGGTCGTCAGGGCCCGGCGCAGGTCGGCCGGCGGGTCCGGCAGCTCGGACAGGGTCGCGGTCACCGTGCCGCAGCCCTTGGCGACCACCGCCCCGAACAGCGTCGGCTTGTCGTGGAAGTGGCCGTAGACCGTCATCTTGGAGACGCCGGCTTCGGCCGCCACCGCCTCCAGGCTGGCCGCCGCGTAGCCCCGCTCCAGGAACTGGTGGAAGGCGGCCGACAGGATCGCCTGCCGCTTCTCCTCGTCCTTGGGCCGGCCGGGTCCGCGCCGCGGCGTCGGCGCGGCCGTCTCGGCGGTGCCCGGCGCCTTGCGGCGGGGTTTGCGGACGGGCGCTGGAGACACGGCGTCACTCCTGCCGAGAAAATAGTGGACGAGATCGTCCAGAAAATCTATTTAGTGGACGCCATCGTATAACAAGCTTTCCGACACAGCGCCAGGGAGATCGCGTCATGACCGCCCGCAAGCTGATCCCCCTCGCCGCGAGCGCCTTGTTCGTCGTCCTGATCCTGGGCGCCGTGGCGCTGACGATCGGCCGCATCCACGCCGGCGCCGCGGCGGAGGCGGCGGCGGAGCGAGCGGCCCTGACGGTCCCGCGGCTTCCCGTCGCCGTCGAGGCGGTGGTGCCGGAGCCGGGCTACCGGGTGGAGCGGCGCTATCTCGGCCTGGTGACGCCGCGCCGCCAGGTGGCGCTGGCCTTCGATCTCGGCGGCCGGCTGGAATCGCTGGGGGTGGAGATTGGCGAGGAGGTCGCCGCCGGGCAGCCGCTGGCCCGGCTCGACACGCGGCGGCTGGCGGCGCGGCGGGCGGAGCTGGAGGCGGCGCTGCGCGAGGCCGAGGCGGCCCTGGCCTTCGCCGAGGGTGAGGCCGGGCGGCAGCGCACCCTGGCGCAGCGCGGCAGCGCCTCGGCCCAGGCGCGCGATCGTGCCGTCGCGGAGGCGCAGGTCGCCCGCGCCCGCCGCGACAGCCTGGCGGCGCAGCTGGACAGCCTGGCGGTGGACGAAGCCGACTCGCTGCTGCGCGCGCCCTTCGCCGGCGTCGTGGTCGAGCGCGCGCTGGACGAAGGGGCCGTGGTCACGGTCGGCACCACCGTCTTTCGCCTGCTGGAGCTGCAGCGGCCGGAGGCGCGCATCGGCCTGCCGGCGGCGGAGGCGGCGCGCCTGGTCCCGGGCGACGAGCTGCGCGTGGCTTGGCGCGGCGGCGAGACCCGCGGCCGCCTGCGGGCGCTGATCCCGGAGGTGGCCGGCGGCACCCGTACCGCCGCGGCGCTGGTGGCTTTGGAGCCCCTGCCGGGCCTCGCCAGCGGCGACGCCGTCGAGCTGATCCTGGAGCGGGAGGTCGCCGAGCCCGGCTTCTGGGTGCCGAGCGCGGCGCTGGTGGCCGGCGAACGCGGCCTTTGGGCGCTGCAGCTGGTCGAGGCGGCCGAGGCGGGGGATCGCGTGCGCCGGGCCGCGGTAGAGGTGCTGCACGTCGAGGGCGCGCGCAGCTTCGTGCGCGGTACCCTGGCCGCGGGCGACCGCATCGTCGTGGAGGGCGCGCAGCGGGTGCGGGCAGGCCAGCTGGTCGAGGCCGCCCTGCACAGGGCCTCGCTGGAGTAGGGGCCGTGATCCGGGCGCTGCTCTTCAACCGCCGCCTGCTGGCGCTGGCGGTCGGATTCCTGCTGGTGCTCGGCCTCTCGGCGGTGCAGACCCTGCCGCGGCTGGAGGATCCCAGCCTGGTGGTGCGCAACGCCACGGTGCTGACCTTCTATCCGGGCGCCGATGCCGAGCGGGTCGAGGCGCTGGTCAGCAAGCCGATCGAGGACGCGCTGCGCGGGCTCTCGGAGATCGAGACCCTCTCCAGCACCTCGCGCGCCGGCATCTCGCTGGTGGCGATCGAGCTGCGCGACGAGATCGTCGAGGTGGCGCCGGTCTGGTCCCTGGTGCGCGACAAGCTGGACGACGCCGCGCCGTCGCTGCCGCCGGAAGCGGGCACGCCGCGGCTCGACGACGAGCGCGGTGCCGCCTACACGCTGCAGGTCTCCCTCACCTGGACCGGGGAGGGGCCGGCCAACGGTCTGATCCTGCGCCGCTACGCCGAGGCGCTGCAGGATCGCCTGCGCAACCTCGCCGGCACCGACCACGTCCGCCTCTACGGTGCGGCGGAGGAACAGATCGAGGTGATCCTCGAGCCGGCCGCGCTGGCGGCGGCCGGCCTGTCGGTGGATCGCGTCGCCGCGGCGACGGCGGCGGCCGACGTGCGAGCGCCGGCGGGCGAAGTGGTCGGTCTGCGCGGCCGCTTCCCGGTCGAGCTCGACGGCAGCTTCGACAGCCTGGAGCGGCTGCGCGCGGTGCCGCTGGCGGGCGAGGGCGGGCAGGCGCTGCGGCTGGGCGATCTGGCCGAGGTGCGCCGCGGCCTGGCCGAGCCGCCCGGGGAGATCGCCCTGTTCCAGGGGCGCCCGGCGATCCACGTAGCGGCGCGCATGGGCGGGGGGCTGCGTGTCGACGGCTGGGCCGCCGCCGCCCGGGAGGCGGTGGCAGACTTCGCGGCCGGCCTGCCGCCGGGCATCGAGGCGTCCATCGCCTTCGACCAGTCGGGCTATACCGAGCAGCGCCTGGCCGAGGTCACGCGCAGCCTGCTGCTCGGTCTCGCCATCGTGGTCGCCGTGCTCTTCCTCACCATGGGCTGGCGCTCCGCCCTGGTGGTGGGGCTGGCGCTGCCGGTCACGGCGCTGCTGGCGCTGGGGCTGTTCCGGCCGCTCGGCCTGGAGATCCACCAGATGAGCGTGATCGGCATGATCGTGGCGTTGGGGCTGATGGTCGACAACGCCATCGTCATGACCAACGCGGTGCGCCACGACATGGTCCGCGGCCTCTCCGCCTACGAGGCGGTGCGCGGCGCCCTGCGCGGCCTCGCCCTGCCGCTGGCGGCCTCGACCGTGACCACCGTGCTGGCCTTCATGCCGATCGTGCTGCTGCCGGGCGGCGCCGGCGAGTTCATCGGGCCGCTGGCGCTGGCCGTCATCGCCGCGCTGCTCGCCTCCTATCTGGTGGCGATCTTCTTCGTGCCGGCCTTCGCGCCGCTGCTCTTCGGGCGCGCGGCCGCGGGCGGCGGCTGGCTCGCCGGCGGGCTTTCGCTGCCGATCCTGGCGCGGGGCTTCCGGGGCCTGCTGCGGCTGGTCGCCGCGCGGCCGGTCGCGGCCATCGCCGCGGCCTTCGCCCTGCCGGTGATCGGTTTCGCGAGCTTCCCAACCTTCCAGGTCGCCTTCTTCCCGCCGGTCGACCGCGACCAGTTCCGTCTCGAGCTGCGCCTGCCGGCCGCCGCCTCGATCCGCGAGACCGAGGCGCTGGTGCAGCGCGTCGACGCCGGGCTGCGCGCGACCGAGGGCGTGCGGCAGGTGCAGTGGACCCTGGGGGCCTCGGCGCCGATGGTCTACTACAACGTGCTCGGCGGCGAGGATGCCAACCCCGCCTTCGCCATGGCGATCGTCGACACGGTTTCCTTAGACGCGACGACGCGGCTGGTGCCCGAACTGCAGCGCCATCTCGACGCCGCCTTTCCCGAGGCGCAGACCGTGATCCGCAGCTACGAGCAGGGTCCGCCCTTCCAGGCGCCGCTGGAACTGCGTGTCTACGGGGCGGAACTGGCGGTGCTGGCCGATCTCGGCCGGGAACTGGCGGCCGTGATGGCGGCGACGCCGCAGGTCACCCACGCCCGTGCCCTGCTGCACGCCGATGCGCCGAAGCTGCGCCTGGCGGTGGACGAGCAGCAGGCCCGCCTGGCCGGGCTCGACCTCTCCGCCGTGGCGGGGCAGCTCGACGCCGCCC
>SR_TP_S13solDRAFT_1000115_pt1 | contig 42217 bp, 32 predicted proteins | sample SodReaTP_S13sol_FD_11159 | JGI IMG/M metagenome (IMG submission 11159) | reverse complement strand
CCCAGCCGCATCCGGATGGAAATCGATTCCAAGCCCGAGGTCATGGACCGGCTGGAGCGGCGCCTGATTCAGCTCAAGATCCAGCGCGAGGCGCTCAAGGCCGAAAAAGACGAAGCCTCGAAGAAGCGTCTGGAAGACCTGGAAAGCGAAATCTCCGACCTGGAGCGCGAATTCGCCGACCTGGATGAGATCTGGAAGTCCGAAAAGGCCTCGGTACAGGGCGCCACCCATATCAAGGAAGAGCTGGAGCGCGCCCGCGCCGAGCTGGAAAATGCCCGCCGCGCGCAGGATCTGTCGCGCATGGCCGAACTGCAGCACGGTCGCATCCCGCAACTGGAACAGCAACTGACCGAGGCCGAATCGGTCGAATCCACCGGCCACTTCCAGTTGCTCAGGAACAAGGTCACCGAGGAAGAAATCGCCGAGGTGGTCAGCCGATGGACCGGCATCCCGGTCTCGAAAATGCTCGAAGGCGAGCGCGACAAGCTGCTGCGCATGGAAGAATCACTGCACGAACGTGTGATCGGCCAGGACGAGGCAGTCAAGGCGGTCGCCGATGCGATCCGGCGTTCGCGCGCCGGCCTTGCCGACCCCAACCGGCCCAACGGCTCCTTCCTGTTCCTGGGGCCCACCGGCGTCGGCAAGACCGAGCTTTGCAAGTCGCTGGCCGCGTTTCTGTTCGATACCGAAGAAGCCATGGTCCGGATCGACATGTCGGAGTTCATGGAAAAGCACTCCGTGGCCCGTCTGATTGGCGCGCCGCCTGGGTATGTCGGTTATGAAGAGGGCGGCTACCTCACCGAAACCGTCCGCCGCCGGCCGTACTCGGTCATCCTGCTCGATGAGGTCGAAAAGGCGCACTCGGATGTCTTCAACATCCTGCTGCAGGTGCTCGATGACGGCCGCCTGACCGACGGCCACGGCCGCACGGTGGATTTCCGAAACACCGTCATCGTGATGACCTCCAACCTGGGCTCGGATCGGATTCAGCAGCTCTCCGGGGAGGAAAACTACGAGGCCATGAAAGCCTCGGTGATGGAGGTGGTCGGCCAGCACTTCCGGCCCGAGTTCATCAACCGGGTCGACGAAATCGTCGTATTCCATCCGCTCGACCAGACGCAGATCCGCGAAATCGCCGCGATCCAGATCAAGTACCTGGAACAGCGTCTGGCCGAACGCGATATCGGTTTCGAGATCACCACCGCGGCATTGGACCTGCTCGGCCAGGCCGGCTTCGACCCGGTCTACGGCGCAAGACCGCTCAAACGCGCCATCCAGGCCCGGCTGGAAAACCCGCTGGCACAGAAGATCCTGGCCGGCGATTACGCCTCCGGCGACAGCATCCGAATCGATGCCGCCGCGGGTGAACTGACCTTCGACCGCGCCATTACCAGCGAGACTGCCTGAATCGGCCCGATGTTTAGCTCCTTGCCTTGAGGAGCTGCCGTCATCCCGGACCCGATGCGGAATTCGGCATCTGTCCAATTGCCCCGGAATGGCTCCTTGTCTCGCCTGAAAAACAGCCGTCATCCCGGACCTGATCCGGGATCCAGCCACTTTCCAGCCACCCTGTCGTAATGACACCTTCCCCCGCCTGCGGGGGAAGGCCGGGATAGGGGCAGGGCGATCGTCCCGGAAAGAGGCGGATCAAACAACCGAACCTGGCGGACTCACCCCCACATGTTCAAGCCACGTACCCCGGGCTTGCATACAATGACGGCCACGACCAACTCCCATCCCGCCATGCAGAAGACTCTGATTGTCGTTGACGATTTTTTGGACAATGCCGCGCAGTTGCGCGAGGCAGCCGTGGGGCTGGAGTATCCGGCGCCGCCGGCCGAGGCGTATTATTCGGGCCGCAATTCCGCACAGCGCGTGAACCTGGAAGGCGTGACCGAACAGGTCTCGCGGCTGGTCGGCGAGGCGCTGGAGCCAGTGCCCGGAACCGGCCATGGAAAGTTCCGCCTGACCCTGGAAGGGGACGAGGGCAGGGGCGATATCCATATCGACAGCCAGTGCCACTGGTCGGGCATTTACTATCTGTCGGACCCTGAAGATTGCCGGGGCGGCACCGAATTTTTTCGTCACCTGCCGACAGGGATGGAACGCTGCCCGCTGACGACCGGGGAATTCCGCGCCTGCGGCATGAACGGACCCGAGGAACTGGTCGACAAGATCATCAAGCCGCACTCGCGCGATCGTTCGAAATGGGAACGAACGATGACGGTGCCGATGAAATTCAACCGGTTGATCCTGTTCCGGCCGTGGTTGTGGCACGGTGCCGGACCCGGTTTCGGCGACTCGGCCGCCAATGGTCGCCTGATCTACCTGCTGTTTTTCCGTCAGGCGAACGTCGACCACAGCAAATATTTCCGCGAAACCGGGGCGCTATGACCGCCCCGCTGATTATTTCGTTTCCGGGAAGGGCAACACAGGCGGTAACACCACAGGTGGGCGGCAAGGCTGCCTCATTGATCCGGATGAGCGGAGCGGGTTTGCCTGTTCCGCCCGGCGTCGTTTTCACCACCGCTTTTTTTGCACCCTGGTTTGACAGAATCCGGGCGTCGGCGACATGGGCCAGGCTGCTCGGGGCGCCGGCGGGTGATTGGATTGCGCTATGCGGCGAACTGAAAAGGAACTCGCTGACGCTTCCGTTATCGCCGGCGCAACGCGAGGCGCTGGAGGCTTTTCTCCGGGTGCCCGCGGGAGCCGGTCATGGGGCGCGTCTTGCGGTGCGCTCATCATCGCCTGACGAGGATCAGAAGTCGGCTTCGTTCGCCGGGCTTTACCAGACCCGCCTGGGTGTTCGCCCGGGTAATCTGGAGAGCGCGCTGCGTGATTGTTTCGCCTCCGCTTTCGACGTACGGGTATTCAGCTACAAGACCATGCGCGGCATCGACGTGTGGTCTCCCAGCTTTGCGGCCATTGTGCAGCAGCAGCTGGACAGCGATATCGCCGGCGTCGGATTCTCGCTCGATCCGGTGACAAACGATTACGACGAGGTGGTCATCAATGCAAACTGGGGCCTCGGGGTTTCCGTCGTCGAAGGTCGGACTTCCCCGGACCACTTTGTCGTCAACAAGACCACGCGCAAGGTTGTGCAGGAAAGGCGGGGCGGCAAGCACCTCATGATCCAGCTCGACCCGGGCGGCGGCACCGTTGAGCGGCGCAATGACCGCCCGAGAGAGCGCGTGCTGACCGATGCCCAACTTTCGGAATTGACTTCAATGATCCGCACTGTCGAGGCGCTGTACGACATGCCGGTGGAAATCGAATGGGCATACGCCGGTCGAAAGCTCCACGTTCTGCAGGCCCGGCCGATTACCACTTACGTTCCACTTCCGCCGGAAATGATTACGCCGCCGGGCGAACGCAGACAGCTTTATGCAGACGCATCGTTATCGAAAGGCCTGACGACCAACAAGCCGATCTCGCCACTGGGCCTGGACTTTATGGAGGGCATGTTCACGGCCATACTGGAATCATGGGTCGGTCCCATGAGGCGCGATGTGGCGCCGGAGGACGCGCTGTTCTTCTTCGCCGGCGGGCGAATGTACATGAATTATTCCAACCTGATGTGGGTTGCGAGTCCCGAAAGAATGGCCATGAGTTCGGCTCCGACCGATGTGCTGATGGCCGAGATCCTGTCCAGCATCGACCCCGGGGAGTACCGCGCTACCCGTCGGCCGCAGTGGGCGGGCTTCCGGCTTGTCTGGGGGATTCCCCGGATCTTGTGGAGCCTTCGAGGTTTCATCTGGAACCTGCTGCGCGCTGCGCTGTCCCCGGAGCGCGCCCACCAGGCATATCGGCAAACTGTCGACGCTGTGGAAAAAGACCTGCGCGAGGCAATGGACAAGGACGTCCCGATCGACGAACTCCGGCGCGAGTTCGGGGACCGAATGGCGCGAGAGGTGTTCGACACCGTAATGCCCGCGGTGGTGGTCGGCATGCTGTCGCCTGATCTCGTTGTCCGCCGCAAGACCGACGAAGAAAGAACGATTGCGGACAAGCTCAGGCGGGGCGTGACGGGGAATGTTGTCATCGAGATGGGAATCGCGCTGCATCGCCTGAGCGGTCTGTTGGAGCGATCCGAGTTTGAAGACCTGGCGCAGTTGATCGGACGGGTCGAGAATCGCCTGCTGGCGCCAAAGTTCCTGAGCGCGTGGGATGATTTCCTTGTGCGGTTCGGATGCCGCGGGCCACTGGAAATGGACCTGGCCAGTCCGCGTTACGCGGACGATCCGGGCCTTGCGCTGCGGCAAATGTCCGGCATGGCCGTCGAAGGCGGGTTCGACCCCGGGGCTGTGCACCGCCGCCACATCCTGGAGCGGCAGCACGCCTATGAGAAGGCAATGCGCGGATCGGGCCTGCTGAGACGGGCGCTGCTTCGCCGCTTCCGGCGGCTTGGCGACTTGTTTGCCGGCAGCCGGGATGCACCCAAGCACCTGCTGGTCCTGGCCAACTACGTCGTTCGCCGGCGCGCGCTGATGGAGGGGCGCCGCCTGACCATGCAGGGGCGGCTCGATGCACCCAAACAGGTTTTCGACTTGACGTTCGAGGACCTGAAAGCTGCCGCCGGCGATGACTCGCTGGACCTTCGGAAGATTTGCGAGCAAAGAACCGGATTCCGGAAGAAGCTGCACGCGCATGTGAGCTCTTTCCCGCCGGTGATCGACTCGCGTGGCCGAATCTTGCGGCCGCCTCCGATCGGAGATGCGCCCGGCCTGCTGCAGGGAATGGCCGTTTCGCCCGGCAAGGTGACGGGTCGAGTCAGGATTCTGCACTCGCACGATGAAAAGCGGGTGGAAAAAGGGGATGTGCTGGTCGCCTACACGACCGACCCGGGCTGGACGCCCCTGTTCGTGAACGCTGCCGCTATTGTGCTGGAAGTGGGAGGCGTGCTCCAGCATGGAGCTGTGGTGGCGCGCGAATTTGGAAAGCCTTGCGTGGTGGGCATCGACCGTATCGTCGCGAAACTGCGGGATGGCCAGCGTGTCGAGGTCGACGGGGCGTCGGGGACCGTTCGTGTGCTGCGCGAGGTCCGAAAGTAGTTCACCCGGAATCCGACTTGCTACGCGGTTGATGTACCGCCCAATGCCGCCGCATGGTGCCGCAGGTGGTCTTCCATGAACGTCTGGATGAAGTAATAGCCGTGGTCGTAACCGGGATGACTTCGCAGTTCGAGTTGCTGGCCGCTGTCCCGGCAGGCCTGAACGAACAAGTCCGGGCGTAACTGCTCGTCGAGGAAGGCATCGTTCAAGCCCTGGTCGATCAGAATCCTGCCCGGGAAAGTCTGCTGCCGCACCAGCTCGCAGGCATCGTACTGCCGCCAGACTTCACGATCGTCGCCGAGGTAGCGGGGCAGAGCCTTGTGGCCCCACGGCACCTGTGTGGGTGCGACGATGGGCGCGAAGGCCGAGACCGAGCGATATTGCTCGCCGTTCTTCAACGCAATCGTCAGCGCACCATGCCCGCCCATGGAATGCCCGAAGATGCCGCTGCGCTCAGGATCGACCGGAAAGTTCGCCGCCATGATCTGCGGCAGTTCGTCGGTCACATAGCTGTACATCCGGAAGCGCGCTGCCCAGGGGAGTTCGGTCGCGTCGACATAAAAACCGGCCCCTTCACCGAAATCCCAGTCATCGGTTGCACCCTCGATGCCGGTATCGCGCGGACTGGTATCCGGCACGACCAGCACCAGACCCAGTTCGGCGGCAATACGTTGCGCACCGGCCTTGATCGGAAACACTTCCTCGTTGCAGGTCAGCCCCGACAGGTAATACAACACCGGCAGCCTGGCCCCGGCCTCATGCGGCGGCACGAACACCGAAAACCGCATCGGGCCGTTGCACGAGTCGGAATCGTGCGTATAAAAGCCCTGCTGGCCGCCGAAGCAATAATGCTGCGCTCTGGTTTCGATTCGCATTGATTGCACTCTTCAAAGATCGGGCCACAGATTACACAGATGGACACAGATTGGAAAGCGTATGCCTGAATACAATGCCGGATTGACGCAACAGGTTACTAAGCGTTCCATGTGTCTTTATCGGTTCATGGTTTTACCGTAAAAGCATTTTAATCTGTGTAAATCTGCGTAATCTGTGGCTCGATTTTTCAGTCAGTACACCACCACCGACCGAATAGACTCACCCCGGTGCATCAGGTCGAAACCTTCATTGATTTCATCCAGCGAGAATGTGTGGGTGATCAGGTCGTCGATGTTGATTTTTCCGTCCATGTACCAGTCGACGATCCTGGGCACGTCGGTGCGGCCCCTGGCGCCGCCGAAGGCGCTGCCGCGCCAGTTGCGGCCGGTCACGAGCTGGAACGGGCGAGTGGAGATTTCCTCGCCGGCGCCGGCCACGCCGATGATGACCGAAGTGCCCCAGCCCTTGTGGCAGCATTCCAGCGCTTGACGCATCACATGAACATTGCCGATGCACTCGAAGCTGTAATCGGCGCCGCCCCTGGTCAGGCTGACCAGGTATGGGACGAGATCGCCTTCGACTTCATTCGGATTGACGAAGTCGGTCATGCCGAATTTCTCGGCCAGTTCGCGTTTGGAGGAATTGAGGTCCACGCCGACGATTTGCTCGGCACCTGCCAGGCGGGCGCCCTGGATCACGTTCAGGCCGATCCCGCCCAGGCCGAACACGACCACGCGCGAGCCCGGTTCGACCTTGGCCGTCCAGATCACCGCCCCAATGCCGGTGGTGACCCCGCAGCCGATATAGCAGACCTTGTCGAAGGGCGCGTCGGGATGAATCTTCGCCACGGCGATTTCCGGCAGCACGGTGTGGTTGGCGAAGGTGGAGGTGCCCATGTAGTGGTACAGCGCCTCGCCGTTAAGCGAAAACCGGCTGGTGCCGTCGGGCATCAGGCCCCGGCCCTGGGTTTCACGAATGGCCTGGCACAGGTTGGTCTTCGGGTTCAGGCAGTACTCGCACTCGCGGCATTCCGGGGTATAGAGCGGAATGACGTGATCGCCGGGTTTGACCGATTTGACGCCCGGGCCGACTTCGAGCACGATGCCGGCACCCTCGTGGCCGAGGATGGAAGGGAAGAGGCCTTCCGGGTCCTTGCCCGACAGCGTGAAGGCGTCGGTATGACAAAGCCCGGTGGCCTTGATCTCGACCAGCACCTCACCGGGGCCCGGCCCGGCCAGATCGACGGTTTCGATGGAAAGCGGTTTTCCGGCCTCGAAGGCGACGGCGGCGCGGGTTTGCATGATCCTGGCTCCAAGGGCTTGAACAGGGCACCATGGTAGCGAAATTCAGATCCGAGAGTTCGCCGGCTCACTGGTCTTGTGAGCAAACTGTACAAACACTGAAAAGCGGGACACGAAGAGCACGAAGAAGGCACGAAGCTCACGAAGAAAACCCTTTCGAGATTGAAACTTCGTGTTCTTCGTGCCTTCTTCGTGCTCTTCGTGTCAATGCTTTTCAACGATTCCTGCACTTCGCCTGATTTCAGGGAATGCCGGCTGGGGCATCGCCGATTGGAATCGGCTCCTACAGAACCCTCTCCCGCAGACGGGGAGGGGATGGTTCCATCGCCGATCGGAGTTAGCTCCCGGGATCAGGCCGCCTTGCGGAATCGGCGTTGCTTGTTGTTGCCTGATGGCTTGCTGCCCGGGCGGCCGCCGCCCTGGCGCCGTGGCGGTCCGGCGCGGCGCTGGCCGCGGTTCTGTGCCGGTGCCGTACGGACCTGCGGCTCGGTGGGTTCGTAACCATCGATGACTTCGGTCGGGATTTCAACCTTGACCAGCCGCCTGACCGCTTCGAACTGCCCGTGCTCGGCGCCTGCGACCAGCGACAGGGCCAGGCCGGTGCGGCCGGCACGGCCGGTTCTGCCGATACGGTGGACGTAGTCTTCCGGCACGTTCGGGATCTCGAAATTGACCACGTGCGGCAACTGGTCGATATCCAGTCCGCGTGCAGCGATGTCGGTAGCGACCAGGGCGCACAACTTGCCGCTCTTGAAGTCGCCCAGCGCCCGGGTGCGCGCGCCCTGGCTCTTGTTGCCGTGGATGGCGTCGGCCGAAATGCCGTCGGCTTCGAGCTGGCGGGCAAGACGGTTGGCGCCGTGCTTGGTGCGGGTAAATACCAGTACCTGCTTCCACTGATGATGGCCGATCATCCAGGAAAGCAGCTCGCGCTTGCGCGACTGGTCGACCCGAATGGCTTTCTGGGCAATGGCCTCGACGGTGCTGTTCGGTGCCGCGGTTTCGATGCGTTCCGGTCGGTTGAGGAACTTGCCGGCCAGTTGCGTGATTTCGCGCGAGAACGTGGCCGAGAACAACAGCGTCTGGCGTTTCTGCGGCAGTGCCTTGAGAATGCGCTCGATGGCGGGCAGAAAGCCCATGTCCAGCATCCGGTCGGCTTCGTCGAGCACCAGGAATTCGAGCTGGCCGAGGTTGACGCACTGGCGTTGCATCAGATCGATCAGGCGGCCGGGCGTGGCCACCAGGATGTCGACGCCGCGCCTGAGCTTGCCGATCTGCGGGTTGATGTTGACGCCGCCGAACACTACCGCCGATTTCAGCGGCAGGTACTGACCGAGGTCGCGGGTATTTTCGTGGACCTGTGCGGCCAGTTCACGCGTCGGCGTCAGGATCAATGCCCGCACGGCATTGCCTTTTGCGGGCTTCTGGCTAAGCTGGTGCAGCATTGGAAGCGCAAACGCGGCCGTCTTGCCGGTGCCGGTCTGGGCGCTGGCCATGATGTCGCGACCGTCCAGAATGAACGGAATGGACTTGTGCTGGATCGGCGTCGGAGTGGTAAAGCCCTGCGCATCGACAGCACGCAGAAGCTCGGCGCGAAGGCCGAGAGAATCGAATTTCATTTCTATGGTTTCCTTAAACAACCCAAGGCATTGACCGCCGGATCGGCGGCACAGGACAAATCGGGGAGGGGCCTTGGGATTGCCGGAAAGGCAACCATTACTTCCGCGAAAAGTGCACGACGGTTATCGTCGAGGCAACGCGCATTATAGCACCCGGTGCTGCTCCATGGGAAGTGGGTCGCCCAGGGCTCTGGTTCGCTGACCCGAGGATTCAAGCCGACTTCGGCTGTAGAATTACCGCATGGCGCTTTCAAAGCTCTACCAGTCTTCCATCCTCGAACACAACCGGGCGCCGCACAGGCATTTTGAACTGCCCAATGCCACGCACGAAGCGCGCGGGCTGGATGCGCTGTGCGGTGACGACATCCGCTTGTGGATCAGGCTGGAGGGCGGGCGAATCCAGGATGCGGCGTGGACCGGCGAGGCCTGCGTGATCACGACCGCGGCCGCCTCGATGCTGTGCAAGTGGCTGCCTGGCAAGACGATCGGGAAACTGGAAAGCGGATATGGCGCTTTTGCCTCGATGCTCGACAATCCGGAGGCCGGAAACGTGCCGGAGCTGGGCGAGTTCAACAGCCTGCGTGCGGTTTCCGGTTTTCCATCGCGCGTGCGCAATGCGCTGTTGCCGTGGAAAACCGCGCTGCAGGCCATACGCGACGACGGCACAGGATAGCCTGTGCCAATCCGGATCAGCGCCAGATTCTGAGGACCTTCCCGGGGTTGGCGTCGGTCAGCACCCAGACCGATCCATCGGGCGCGGTGCGAATGTCACGCAGGCGCTCGCCGATTTCCTCCAGGATGATCCGGTCGTCTGCGACTTGTTGGCCGTCGATGGCCAGAACACGGGCATGGCGCGCCGCAAGCGCACTGACAAGCAGCCTGCCGTTCCATTCGGCAAACATTTCCCCGCGATACAGCGTCATGCCGGCCGGTGCGATCGAAGGCGTCCAGACATGGGTGGGGTCGATCATGCCCGGTTGCGAGCGCCAGGGAGAAACCATCGCACCGGAGTAGTCGATGCCATGGGTCGCCAAAGGCCAGCCGTAGTTCTCACCGGGCCGAATGATGTTGACTTCATCGCCGCCACGCGGGCCGTGTTCGTGCTGCCAGATAAGACCGGTTTCGGCATCGAACACCAGGCCCTGAATGTTGCGGTGGCCGTAACTGTAGATTTCCGGCAACGCGCCCTCGGTGCCGAGGAACGGATTGTCTTGCGGCACTGATCCATCCGTATGGATACGCGCGATCTTGCCGAAATGATTGTCCAGCAGTTGTGCCTGCTCGCGGTAATCGAAGCCGTCGCCCAGACCGATCAGCAGCGTGCCGTCAGGCAGAAAGGCCATTCGCCCGCCAAAATGAACCGGGGTGTCCTTCGGCTTCGAAATCATCCTGCCCAATGCAGCCATCCTGCCGCGCGAGCGGATCATCGAGGCGGTGCGCGGCCAGAAGGGCAGCGACGAGGCCGCCGAGCTCTGGATAGACAACGTTCGCGTGGTGCACGCGACCGAATCCTTCATCGTCGCCACCTACGAGGAATGGCAGGGCCGCGGCGGCGAACCGGCACGCGGTCGGCTGAGTACGGTGGTGTTCCGCCCCGATGCCGAAGCACCCAATGGACTGGTCTGGCTGCACGTGCATGAGACCTGGTTGCCCGACCAGGAGTGACGGGGCGGGCGGTGGGGCCGTTCAGGCTCCCATCAGGATGCCGCAGCCGACCCCGGCAGGGTAGACAAGAAAGGCAATCAGCGCGGCCGGTTGGACCGGATGATTGCGATAGAAGGTCTCCGGCGCATACCAGACATGATGACAGACGAAGGCGGCCGGGATCGCAGCCAGGCCGCCGAGCCAGATCGATCGAGGCAAACCGACTAGCGGCAGCGCTGCCAGGATGGCGAATGCAGCCAGGTAGATCAGTGGCAGCACGCGGCTCGCCCTGTGGCGGCCAAGCCGAACGACCAGGTTGCGTTTTCCGTGCGCACGATCGGCCAGGTAATCGGGAAATTCGTTGACCCACAGGAAGCCTGCAATGATCAGTCCGAGCGGAATGGACAGCCAGAACACATCCCAGCTCAGTGAATGGGTCAGGACCAGGTAGGTGCTGAGCGCGATCAGCGGGCCGTAGCAGATCACGACATCGAGCTCGCCCAGCCCGCGATAGGCAAAGCGAAGCGGGGGGCCATGATAGGACCAGCCCAGCACGAACCCGAGCATGCCGATCCAGAATGCCATGGGCTCGCGCAAGAACACGATGGCCGCACCCGCGATCAGCCCGAACAGCGTGAACCATATGGCCATGCCCCAGGTCTGGCGCCGACTCAGCAGGCCATCGACCATCACGCGCTTGCCGCCTGAAAAGTCCGTACGGTCCTCCTCGGCCACGGCCTGGTCGGTGCCCGAGTCAAAGTCGAATACATCACCCCAGGCGTTCTTGGCGACCTCGATGGCGAACAAACCGAGCAGGATCACCACCAGCCACAACCAGCTGAATGCGGGATGATGAAAGGCAACACTGGCGCCGATCGTCACCGATGCCACCGACGTCAGGCTGATCTTGGGATCGGCCAGCCGCCAGAATCCGATCCAGAAACGGTTTTTCATCGGTCTCCTCGATTGAGCATCAGGATTGGAATTGCCCGCGGGATTTCAGCAAGCGCTCCACGCGCCGCCGGCAGCGTTCGCGCTCCCGGGCCAGCATGAGGGTTGCCGGTGTCATTGCAATGACTTTCAGGTCGTCGAGCAAGCGTCGTTTTTCAAGATACCGGACATCCAGCTCGACCTTTGCCGGGAACAACACCTCCCGGTAGATCCGCTCCGGATCCTCGACCTCGGCCAGTACTTCATCCTCGCAATTGAACCCGATGCTTGCCGGGCTTGTCAACCCGGGCCTGAAGTCCAGCGCACGTCGTTTCAGCGGCTCTTCGACCGCACGCCACAGTTCCGGCCGGGTCGGTCGCGGACCGACCCAGGCCATGTCCCCGCGCAGGATGTTCCACAGTTGGGGCAGTTCGTCGAGATGGGCAGGCCGCAGCCAGCGGCCGAGCCGCGTGATTCGCGAATCGTCGGTCGCCGCGACGGGCGAATCGTCTCCCGTGCCGGTCCGCAGGGTGCGAAGCTTGTAGATCCGAAACGGCTTGCCGGATCGGCCCAGACGCTGCTCGGCATGCATTGCCGGGCCGGGGCTGTCCAGCCGGACCAGCACCGTGAGCAGCAGCAACAGCGGCCAGACCAGCAACAGCGCGGCCAACGCCAGCACGACATCGAGCGCGCGCTGGGCTGGCGGATTTGGCTGGAAACCGGGTCTGGGGTGCTCCTCCATGCCCGGCCAATCGTACCTCAGTCTGCGTCCGCGTACCCGTTTTCGATCAGCCAGTCCTCGTCGGAGCCTTCGTTGATGCCCTCGAAAAGGTAAGTCGAGATATAGCGTTCGCCGGTATCGGGAATCATTGCCAGTATGGTCGAGCCCTTGGGTGCCTGCGCTGCGACCTTGAGCGCCGCGGCCACGGTGCCGCCGCCGGATACGCCGGTCATGATGCCTTCGTTCGCCGCCAGATCGCGCGCCACATCGCGGGCTTCGTCATCGCTGACCGGCACGATTTCATCGACGATGTCCCGGTTCAGCACCTTGGGCACGAAATCCGGAGTCCAGCCCTGGATCTTGTGCGCGCTCCATTCCTTGCCGGCCAGCAGCGAGGCTCCTTCCGGCTCGGTGGCGATGAGTTGCAGTTCCGGGCGGGCCAGCTTGAGCATCTCGCCGGCGCCGGTCAGCGTGCCGCCGGTGCCCCAGCCGGTGACGAAGTAATCAAGATTACGTCCGGCGAAATCGCGCAGGATTTCCGGGCCCGTGGTGTTGCGATGGTAGGCCGGATTGGCCTCGTTCTCGAACTGCCGGGCCAGGAACCAGCCGTTGCGTTCGGCGGCCTCGGCGGCGCGCCGGACCATGCCGGTGCCGCGCTCTTCCTTGGGCGTCAGGATGACCTTGGCACCCAATGCGCGCATCAGCTTGCGCCGCTCGATGGAAAAGGTTTCGACCATGAAGCAGACGAATGGATGGCCCTTGGCCGCGCAGACCATGGCCAGTGCGATGCCGGTATTCCCGGAAGTCGCCTCGACCACTGTCTGCCCGGGCTTGAGCTCGCCTCGCTTTTCGGCGTCCTCGATGATGCCGATCGCCAGCCGGTCCTTGACCGACGCCATCGGGTTGAAGAACTCGATCTTGACGAACATCTCGACATGATCGGGCGCGAGACGGTTCAGGCGGACGACCGGCGTATGTCCGATCGTTTCGAGAATGTTATTGTAGAGCATTGAATAAGTTCCTTTTTTTAACCGCAGATGAACGCAGATGAACGCGGATAAAGTCTAAAAGCTGAACACGAAGAGCACGAAGGAGGCACGAAGTTCAGGAAGAAAGATCTTGAAAGATGCTTGGGTTGCGTTTGTTTGACCTCGATCCTCTCTTGAATATCTTGCTCTCTCTTTGTGTCCTTCGTGCCTCCTTCGTGCTCTTCGTGTCCCGCTTTTGATCGCTCAGATTCTGACTTTACATCCGTGTTTATCCGCGTTCATCCGTGGCCAACGAATTTTTGACTGTCAAAAGCCGATTCCGCAGACGCCACGACGTCAATCGTCAGCGGCGGGTCGCCCCACCACGATAACCGATCGGCAAGTTGCGCGACTTCGCCGACATACAGCATTGCCGGACTGGCAACCTCGTGGACCGCGACAAGTTCATGCAGCCGGCCGAGTACTCCCGTCATCACCCGCTGTTCGGGACGGGCGCCGTTTTCGACGATGGCCACGGGCGTGTCGGGACTTCGACCGTGTTCCAGCAGATTTGCTTGCACGATCTCGATCCGCGATACCGCCATGTAGAAGGCCAGGGTCTGGCGCTCCCGGGCCAGCGAGGCCCAGTCCAGCCGATCGATGGATTGCTGGCCATGGGCGGTCACCAGGTGAACCGACTGCGCGTGGTCGCGGTGGGTCAGCGGGATGCCGGCATAGGCCGCGCAGCCGGCCGCAGCCGTGATGCCGGGGACGACGGAGTACTCGATGTCGTGGGCGCGCAGGAATTCCAGCTCCTCGCCGCCGCGCCCGAACACCATCGGGTCGCCGCCCTTCAGCCGCACCACGCGCTTGCCTGCCTGTACGAGCTCCAGCAGCAGGGTGTGGATGCGAAGCTGCGGTGTCGAACAGCGCCCGCCGCGCTTGCCGACATCGAACAGTTCGGCATCCCGGCGTGCAAATTCGAGTACGCGCGGGTCGATCAGCGCGTCATGCACGATGGCGTCGGCTTCCTGGATCAGTCTGAGCGCCTTGACGGTCAGCAATTCCGGGTCGCCCGGGCCGGCCCCGACCAGCGCCACCGAACCGGTATCGGGGACGTTCAACGCGGTCAGCGCCCGGCGCACCTGCTTTTCCGCCTGTTCGTCAGCGCCGGCCGAAACCAGGTCGGCCGGTCGACCGGAAAACACCCAGTTCAGGAATCGGCGCCGGCGGGGCAGGGAAGGAAACCGGGCGCGAATGGCCGGGCTGTGTCTGGACGCCAGTCGGGCCAGTTTCCCGACATGCTGCGGGATCAGCGCCTCGATCCGGCTTCGGATCATTCGAGCCAGCTCCGGTGCCTCGCCGCCGCTTCCGATCGCGATGGTCAATGGTGCGCGATCGACGATGGCCGGCATCAGCACATCGCATCGGCCGGGATCATCGACGGCGTTGACCGGAATATGGTGCGTCCGGGCAAAGGCCATGATCTTCTCGGCCCGGGCATCGTCTCGCTCCGCCAGGACGATCAGTCGATAGTCGTGTCTGCGGATTTTTTCCAATCGCCGAACGCGGCCGTTGTCCACGTAGCCGGCCAGTGCAGGCTCCAGGCGGTCGGCCAGGACATCCACGCAGGCGCCATGTCGCAACATTCGATCAATCTTGCGCCGTGCCCCGACGCCACCGCCAACCACCAGCACCGGCCGGTCCTGCAGGTCCAGAAAAAGAGGCAGCCAGCGACCGCCGGGTGTTGCATCGTTTCGCTTCATGCTGCCCAGACTAGTCAAACCGAATCAGGAACGGAAATATCGATCCGGCATACCCGTATAGCGAATCGATCGTTCCATCGCGGTCCCGGGCCGGTTAGATTCGCGTCATATTCCAGTGATTCAGCTTGCCATGTCATCCATTGCAGCGCCGGTAACTCCGGACAACATTCAGGAACTCGAGCAGCAACTGCTGGCGTGGTCGCAATCGCTGGATTCGGCCCGATTGAACTGGGCATCCGGCTACCTGGCCGGGCTGTCGGCTGCGCGCCAGGGCCAGGCCGCGCCCGCCGCCGAAGCTGAAAACCGGCCTCGGCTGACCATCTGGTACGGTTCCGAGACCGGCAATGGCCGCGGGGTGGCCGAGCGTCTGGCGGCGGAATCCGAGGCTCGGGGATTTGCGGTGGACCTGGCCAGCGCGGCCGATATTCCGCCACGGTCCATCGGCAAGCTGGACGTCCTGCTGCTGGTCATGAGCACGCACGGCGACGGTGATCCACCGGAGGATGCTCAAGCGCTGCACAAGTTGATCATGTCCGAGCGGGCACCGAAACTGGCCGGCTTGAAATACGCGGTATTTGCGCTGGGCGATTCCAGTTACCCGGATTTCTGCCAGACCGGCCGTGAGTTCGATTCTCGATTGGCTGAACTGGGTGCGACCCGGCTGATGGACAGGGTTGATGTCGATGTCGACTTCGAGCCCGCCGAGGATGCCTGGCGCGACAGCCTGCTCAAGCACCTGGAGGATGCGCTGCAACCCGGCGACCGGCCATCGGCCGGACCGCATTTGCAGGTGATCGGCGGCCGGGCAGCCCGGGCGCGTTTCGATCGCCGCAATCCTTTCAATGCCGAGGTGCTCGATGTTTCTCCGCTGACCATTGCGCCGGCGACCGGCACGGTTCGACATGTGGAGCTGGCGCTGGACGAAAGCGGCCTGGAGTGGCAGCCGGGCGATTCCGCCGGCATCTGGCCGTCGCATGATGCAAGGCTGGTCGAGGAAATTCTGGAAGTGACCGGCATCGACGGCGAGCGCTCTGTCCGACGGGGGAATGAGGAACTGCCCGCATCGGCCTGGCTCAAGAACCGGCTGGAACTGACCCAGATCGCCAGACCCTTCGTGGAGGCCTGGGCGGATCTGTCCGAAAGCGCCGAACTGCGCGCGCTGCTGGCCGATCGCGATCGTTATGCCGGCTGGGTACAAGAGCGGCAGGTGATCGATATCCTGCGCGACTACCCGGCCCGGGTCGACGCGCAAACACTGATCGGCTCCCTGCGCGGAATTGCGCCGCGGCTTTATTCCATCGCTTCCAGCCCGCTGCTGAGTGGTGAAGAGCTTCATCTGACAGTGTCCCGGTTCGGTGGGCAGGACGAACAGAATCGGCTGCGCGCCGGCGTGGCTTCCTGGCAATTGTGTCAATCGGTGCAGCCGGGCGAGCATGTGCCGCTGTATATCGAATCCAATCCCGGCTTTCGCTTGCCGGATGACCCGGACCGGCCGGTACTGATGATCGGGCCGGGTACCGGCGTGGCACCGTTCCGTGCGTTCCTGCAGCATCGCCAGGCCCAGGGTGCAAAAGGCCGGAACTGGCTGGTTTTCGGCAACCGGAACCGCCGCCTGGACTTTCTCTATCAGCTCGAATGGCAGCGCTTTCAGCGCGAAGGGGTTCTGCACCGCCTGAGCGTTGCCTTCTCGCGCGACCAGCAGGAAAAGATCTACGTCCAGCACCGGCTGCGCGAACAGGGTCGCGAACTGTTCGACTGGCTGGAGCAGGGCGCGCACGTTTATATCTGCGGCGACCGCCACATGGCCAGCGATGTGCATCAGACCCTGAGCGAAATCATCGCCGAGCATGGCGGAAGCAGCAACGAGCGGGCCGCCGAGTATCTCGAAGCCATGAAACAGGCCAAGCGGTACCAGAAAGATGTTTATTGAAGGGAACCGCAGATAAACGCAGATGAACGCAGATAACCCAAGAGCTGTTGCACGAAGAGCACGAAGGAAATGCGAAGAACCGAAGATGGAAGTATGTAGAAATTTGAAAAGAGTGACGCACGTGCGGCATAAACATAATCAATCTCTCTTAATGATCTGCGCGCCTTTTTCATGTCCTTTACATACAGCTTCTGATTTTCATCTGCGTTTATCTGCGTTTATCTGCGGTTCCAATAAAACAGGTTTTTCAAGATGTCCAATCTGAACGTTGAAAAGATCAAGTCCGAGAGTCGTGCGTTGCGCGGGACGTTGATTGACAGTCTGAACGACCCGACCACGGGCGCGATTCGTGATGCCGATACGGTGATCAGCAAGTTTCACGGCATCTACCAGCAGGATGACCGCGATGTGCGCCAGCTGCGACGTGAGGCGCGACTGGAGCCGTTGTATCAGTTCATGCTGCGTGTACGCGTACCCGGCGGCAGGATTTCGAAGGCGCAGTGGCGGGCACTGGACCGGCTGGCCGATGAGGTCGCCAACGGCACGCTGCGGCTGACTTCACGCCAGGCCGTGCAGTTTCATGGCGTGGCCAGGGAATCGCTGCGCGAGCTGGTGCGGAGCATTGATGCAGTCGGCATGGATTCGCTGGCGGCCTGTGGCGATGTCAACCGCAACGTCATGTGCCACGTGCAGCCCGAGCTCGGGCCCGTGCATGCCGAAGCGCTGGCCTGGGCCGAACGCCTGAGCGCGCATCTGACACCGGCCACGCAGGCCTGGCGCGAGATCTGGATCAATGGCGAAAAGATCGAGCCGGATGAATCGAAAAGGGAACCCGAACAGGAACCCGAAGAGGAACCAATCTACGGCCGGACCTACCTGCCGCGAAAGTTCAAGATCGGCATTGCGATTCCGCCGTCCAACGACATCGACGTGTACTCGCAGGATATCGGTTTCGTCGCGATCGAGGAAGCCGGCAAACTGATCGGCTTCAACGTGATCGCCGGCGGCGGCATGGGCTGCAGCCATGGCGAGCCCGATACCTTCCCGCTGCTGGGCCGGCCGATCGGCTTCATCCAGCCCGACGAACTGCTGCGCGTGGCCGAGGCGATTGTCACCATCCAGCGCGATTTCGGCGATCGGGAAAACCGCAAGCACGCGCGTTTCAAGTACACCCTGGACGACCGCGATACCGACTGGCTGCTGGCCGAGATCCGCGCCCGTTGCGGTGTCGTTCCCGGATCGCTGCGACCATTCGGATTCACGCATTCCGGAGACCATCACGGCTGGGCTCAGAGCACGGACGGACGCTGGCAGTACACTGCGTTCGTCGAGAACGGCCGGCTGGGTGCGGATGCGCGCTCGGCGATTCGCGCACTGCTTGATGGCCCGGCCGCGGACATCCGGCTGACGCCGAACCAGAACCTGGTGCTGACCGGCATCGAAACCGATACCCGCGACGCGGTCGACCAGGCGCTGGCCCGTGTCGGCCTGGCCGGGCAAGCCGGACCCTCGGCAATCCGATTGCATTCGATGGCCTGCGTGGCGTTGCCGAGCTGCGGCCTGGCCATGGCCGAAGCCGAGCGCTATCTGCCGGAGCTGATCAGCCGGATCGAAGAGCTGGCCGAAAGCCACGGCATCGGTGATCAACCGATCAACATCCGCATGAGCGGCTGTCCGAACGGCTGCTCGCGCCCCTATCTGGCCGAAATCGGGCTGGTCGGGCGTGCGCCGGGGCGCTACAACCTGTACCTGGGCGCTTCTTTCGACGGCTCCCGACTCAACAAGCTGGTGCTGGACAATGCCGACGAAGAAGCGATCCTGCAGGCCATCGATGCTTGGTTCGAGCAATTTTCCAGACAAAGGCAGGCCGCTGAAACCTTCGGCGATTTTGCGGTTCGGGCCGGCCTGGTCGCCGCGGTCACGCACGGCCGCGAGGTCAATGCGGCGTGAACGGCCTCGCACTGGACACATTGTCAGCCGATACCAGGCACCATTCCCGGTGCCTGGTGCAGGACTGGGATTCGCTGGATGCCCGGCAGCGCATCGAATGCGCCCTGGAGCATCTACCCGGCGCCCATGTGCTTTCGTCCAGCTTCGGCATGCAGGCAGCGGTAATGCTTCACCTGGTGACCCGTGTCAAGCCGGACATCCCGGTGATCTTCATCGATACCGGCTACCACTTCCCGGAGACCTACCGGTTCGTCGACGAGTTGGCTGACCGCTTCAAATTGAACCTGGAAATCTGCCGGGCGGAAATCAGCCCGGCCTGGCAGGAGGCGCGTCACGGAAAGCGCTGGGAGCAGGGCAGGGAAGGGATCGATGCCTATAACCGGCAAAACAAGGTCGAGCCGATGCAGCGCGCACTTCGTGAGCTCGAAGCGGGAACCTGGTTCAGTGGCCTGCGCCGGGATCAATCAAGTTCGCGCGCCCGGCTAGCCTGGGTCGAACGGCAATGGCAGTGCCTCAAGGTCCATCCCATTGCCGACTGGACCGATCGTGAAGTGCACCGGTATCTGCTCGCACATGACCTGCCATATCATCCCTTGCGCGAGAAGGGCTATCTGTCGATCGGCGACTGGCACACCACCCGCTCGGTGAACGAAGTCGATGACAGCGAAAAGCTGCGCTTCTTTGGCCTGATGCGCGAGTGCGGTCTTCACCAGCAGTGAACGGATTTCGGGCTCACTCCAGCAAGTGCTCGCGCAGGAAACGGTAGATCCTGCGATTGCCGAAGTGCAGGCCCAGGACGCTCTGCGACAGGAATGCCTGGCGGTGAGAGGCGATGAAACTGATTCGCTTCGGTCTGCCCGTTGTCTCCCAGAGCGCCCGGCGGCTGTTGCGCGGGATGCAGCGATCGAGCATGGCGTCCATGATCAACAGCCGCTGCGGATCGAAGCGGAAATCCCCGTGCGCCGGGTCGGCCGGGGCAAGAACTTCGCCGACCCGGGTTTCATATTCTTCCAGGCTCCAGTCCAGTCGATCGAGAACCTGTTCGCGCACCGCGCCGCTGCGCCCGCCGCAATTGGCAAATACCGTCCCGAGTTCGGCCGGGCCCATGATCAGAGCCCCGGTACGGAAACGCTCATCGGTACCGAGCACATTGGCCGCTGCAAGTGCTCCCACGCTGAAGCCGACGATCGCCACCCGCGAGCCGTCGAGTTCAGGGTGGCGCTCGGCCCAGTCCAGCATGCCGCGAATGGTCAGGGCGGAGCTTCGGTAGCGTTCCACGGTTTCAGCGAGCTGTTCGATAAAGGATTCCGGATCGGGGGCCTGCCCCAGTTGGTCCCAGCGGATGAGTGGCGCGCCGCCGGCGATCTCCAGCACATCGATTTCACCCCCGGCCCGGCGCACGATATGTCGCTGCAGGGAGCTGGACGGGAATGCGTACATGCCGTCGCCCCATACCGGCACGAGAATCACAAGCGGTCTGGGCCCAGGGTGATTGCCGCGGTAATGCCTGGCGTGCAGCGCCGGCAATGGCCCGGATTCGGTTTCACCCCCGAACAGCATCCACTGAATGAAATATTCATCGCTGACAACCTCTTCATGCCCGAGTGGAGTGGCGGCTGGCAGATAGTCGGTTATCTCAGGTGTTGGGGGTTCGGTCAGGGTCGTTTCGTGCCATTCTCCGGGCCCGCGCGTGATGCTGCCCAGACAGCCGGCAAGCATCAGGCAAAGCAGAGTGAGGCTCGATGAGTGCAACGGAAATCGTGTCATGAGCGGCCATCCAGTCCTTCAAAAGGATTGACGCGCTGAATCGCGGGCAACATCCGTACTTCGACACCATCGTGCTGCGCCCGCTCCAGCAGTTCAGACATCGCCTGGTCGAAGTCGGCGATTCGACGCGGGAAGGGCTGCAGCCCCTGATTCAGCGGGCGGGTAAAGTCATCCCAGTGCACGGGAATCACTCGGCGGGCACCGGTGGCTACAACCACGTTTTGCCAGTAGTCTTCCTGGTATTCGGGGCCGAGCCGAGCCTGTCCGGTCGTGCCGATCAATGCCACATCCACGACCTCCCCATCGAGACTGCCAGGCACGAATCCTCCGCCCTGGATCAGCATCCGGCCCGCTGGATGGGCAATGATCAACCCGAAACTCCGGCCCTCGCGCCAGGCCAGAGCATGTGCTGGTGGTTCAAGCGGACGCTCGATGCGCCCACCGGCCGGAGTGCCGCCAAGATGGGCGGTCGGAACCAGGGTGACTCGAAAGTCCCCGAACGAGAAGGTCTCCCGACCGGTAACAATACTCATACGGCTTTCGGCCAGGCCCGCACCCCGTCCCAGTTGTGCCGCCGACGCGGAGCCAACCAGTTGCGCACCGGTCAGTCGGGCCACTTCCGCTGAATCCAGTGCGTGGTCATAGTGCGTATGAAGCGGAATTACCGCTGCGACGGTGGTGACGCCGGCTTCCTTGAGCGCCTGACGAATGCGTTCGCGGTCCGGTTCGATCCGGCCAAAAACCACTCTCCGAAGCGGCGGCCGACTGAAGAATCCGTCAATGACAAGCGTTGTCTCGCCATCGTCGATGACCAAAGTCGTGACGCCGAAATAGCGCAGCGTCAGCCGATCACCAGATTCCGCGGACGGCAGCAGCAGATCATGGTACCGATCCAGAGACGGACGGTCGCTCCACCACCAGCTGAGCACGGCAATGACGATCAGCAGCACGATCGCCAAAAATGCCGTAATTCGCATTGCCTTTTTCCGGTGCAGAAGCATTGATCAGGATCCCGAAGCGGTCAGTCGGCGGGTCTGAGACAGATCCACTTTTTTCAGAGGGACCCGAGAAACGCAATAAAGTTTTCTTCAGCGGCCAATCATTCCCGGCACCCGCAACCGAAGTTCCGGTATCTGATCCCCGCAAGGCTGCCTGATCTTTTGACCCAGTGGAGTTCAATGCTTCGTCTTGCCATTTCCACCCCTCGGTGGGTGGCCGGGATTATTGGTCTTCACGACGTTGCGCAACGGGATTCCGGCCTTGCCCAGCGCCGCTTCAAGTTCGGCGGGACTGGAGCCCCGGCATAGTTCGTCGAGCATGTGCTGACTGATGTGCGGGGCGAGCAGGCGAATGAAGTCGCAGTGATATCGTTTCAGCAGCAGATCTCGCGGAAAGGCAATCCAGGTGGTCAGGCGCGGAAACAGGCCGGGAATCGGGATCACTTCAAGGTCGTCATCGACTCCCGACTCGATCGCGACCCCGGCGAGCACACCGACCCCAAAGCCGGCGCGCACGTAGGTCTTGATCACGTCGGCATCTCGCGCCGTGAATGCGATTCTGGGCTTCAGTCCGCCGGCGGTGAAGGCGCTCATCAGGGATGATTCGGGGCGGTCGCTGAACACGTAGGTGACCAGCGGATGGCTTGCCAGAGCCGCCAGGTCCGGGGGCTGCTCCTGACCGGCAAGCGGGTGGTCCCGGGGCACCACGAGAATCCTGTCCCACTGGTAGACGGGCAGGGCGATCATGTCTTCGAACGGCCTGCTCGAGCCGCTGACGATGGCAAAGTCTATCTTGCGTTCGGCCATCATGGTCTCGATCTGCTCGGTAGTGCCCTGGTGCAGCCTGATATCGACATGCTCGAAACGCTCGCGGAACTCTCCGATCACTTCCGGCAGCACGTAGCGGGCCTGGGTCTGGGTCGTGGCCAGGGATAACACACCGGTGGGTTCTTCCCGCAATTCGTCTGCGATTGCCTTGATGCGCTCGACTTCGCGCAGCACGGTCTCGGCATGCCTGAATACACGCTCACCCGCCTCGGTCAGCGCCTCGATCCGTTTGCCGTTGCGCACAAACAACTGTAGCTGCAGCTCATCCTCAAGCAACCGGATCTGCTTACTCACCCCGGGCTGAGAGGTGTAGAGCGCATCGGCTGCGGCAGTGATGTTGAGGTCGTTGTCGACCACGGCACGAAGAAAGCGTAGTTGTTGCAGTTTCATTACTGGCCCGATTCGTCGAATTCCCGGCACGCGACAAGCGCATTCAGGCCGTTCGAGAGGTTGCGGGCAATCCTGAACAAGGCGGGCGGCAACTGGGCCGGCCGCTTTAGCTGGATTTATAAAGCGCCCGCAAGCTGGCTCAAATCGGCGCTGAGGCCATGATTATGGATTCCACGGGAAATGTCAACCGGCACGTGCCCCGGGTCGGGCTTATAGCCAGATGTTCTTTGACTTTCCCGGAAGCCGGCGCTAGTGTCGGACCCGAAGCTCATCAAGACCGGCTGAGGGACAGGCCCTTGGAAGCCGGGGCAACCTGCGATGGACGGCAGTTCATCACAACGGTGCCAATTCCTGCGTCGATCCGAAGTTCGGATCGACGAAAGATGAGTGGTGAAATCCAGCCGGAAACCTGCCGGCGTTTCTCTCCACCCATCCGCCGGTCCATGAGCCTCGTTTCAGGAATCTCATGGAGCCGGTGAAATGCTGCAAGACCTGTCTTTGGGCGTCCCGCCCGTGTTTGCCCGCGAAATTTCTCGCGTGCCGTTCAATTCCCCTGATCGATGTACCGAGCATCCCGCCCTCGGCGTGATTCGTTTTCGCAGGTTGGGACCCAGTGACGGCCCGCCCAGTGTCGTTCTGGGCGGCATCAGCGCCGACCGCCGGATCGACGAATGGTGGTCGGGTGTAGTCGGCCAGGGCGGCCCGCTCGATCCGGATCGCCATCAGCTGATCGCAATCGACTGGCTGGAGAGAGGGAGCGGCTCGGCAACATTTGCCAGCACCGAAGATCAGGCCGATGCCATCGCCTGGGTGCTCGACCGGCTTGGAATCACCAGGCCGGCGACGCTGGTCGGGGCTTCCTATGGCGCCATGGTCGGGCTGGCATTTGCCGCTCGTCACGGCGAACTTCTCAAGCGGCTGATTGCGATCAGCGGCGCGCACCGTTCCACTGCGCACGCCAGTGCCCTGCGCCTGCTGCAAAGACGGATCATTCGCGACTATGCCGACCGGGGCCAGGCAGATGAAGGTGTCGCCGTGGCCCGTGCGATCGCGCTTACCGGTTACCGCCCGGCTGAACTGTTCGAGCGCAGATTCCATGCCGGCCAACCGGCCCGGGTGCTGGAGCAACTGGAAAGTTATTTCCAGTTCAATGGGGCACGCTTCACGCGCCGCTTCGATGCGCGCCGCTATCTCGCGCTGTCGGAATCGATCGATCATCATCGGGTTGACCCGCGAGCCATCCGCTGTCCAGTCGAGGCCATATCGGTGGATTCCGATACGCTGGTCCCGCCCGCCCAGATGAAAGCCATGGTCGCGGCGATCGGCTGCCATGCCCGGCTGCATTGTCTGGGCTCCCGGTTCGGTCACGACGCATTTCTCAAGTCCATCTCGGCGCTGAACCGGCTTCTGCGCCCCCTGTTGAATCTTTCCGCGGGAGAAGTAACGTGAACAAGTATCCGTCCACGCAAACCGCCGCGGTGCGGGCCGGCATCGAGGATGATCTGCAATACGGGGCCGTGGTGCCGCCACTGCATCTGAGCAGCACCTTCACCTTCGAACGCTTCGGGAAGCCGCGCCGTCATGACTACAGCCGCTCCGGCAACCCGACGCGTGACCTCCTGGCCGATGCCCTGTGCGGCCTCGAACACGGCGAAGCCGGCGTGATTACTGCCACCGGGATGGCCGCGATCACCACCGTCGTGCAACTACTGAACCCGGGGGATCGCTTGCTGGTGAGTGCCGACTGTTATGGCGGCACTTGGCGCCTGGTCGATGCGCTTGCCACCCGGGGTGCATTCGAGGTGGAGTGGGTGGACTTTCACGACCCCGATGGCTGGCAGGAATACCTGGCCGACCCGGCCGCCATGGTCTGGCTGGAAACGCCCAGCAACCCACTGCTGAGGATCACCGACATTGCGCGCGTGGCCGATGCCGCTCATCGGGCCGGCGCCCTGGTGGTGGTCGACAACACGTTCCAGTCACCGGCTGGACAGCAGCCGCTGAAGCTGGGGGCCGATATCGTGGTGCATTCGACCACCAAGTACATCAATGGCCACAGCGATGTCCTGGGCGGTGCGGTGATCGCCGCCGAGGGTGAAGTCGGCGAGCGCCTGGGTTGGTGGGCAAACTGTCTCGGCGTGACAGGCAGCGCGTTCGACAGCTGGTTGACGCTCAGAGGGTTGCGCACGCTGGATGTGAGATTTCAGCGCCATCAGGAGAATGCGCTGGCGATCGCCGAGTTTCTGGAAGGTCACCCGCGCGTATCCAAAGTGTATTACCCGGGCCTCGCGGACCATCCCGATCACGCACTCGCCCTGCGCCAGCAATCCGGCGGCGGCGGGGTAGTCAGCTTCGAGCTGCCCGGCGGCCCGGTCGCGGTAGAGAGGTTCGTCAACGATCTGGGCCTGATTTCACTGGCCGAATCGCTGGGCGGGGTCGAGACCCTGATCGCCCATCCGGCGACCATGACCCACGCTGCAATGTCGGCCGAGGCGCGCCGACGAGCCGGAATCGGGGAAGGCCTGCTGAGGCTTTCGGTCGGTCTTGAGAATGTCGACGACCTTCGGGCCGAACTGGAGAGAGGACTTGCAAGAACGCAACTGAGCGTTGCGGGAGCCAGGGCAGGGACGTGATTTCCCGGATGCAGACAGTCTGAGCGCGCCGGAATGTGGCTGATTTGCGAGTAGGGGCAAGGCTCAGAGTCTCTCAGCCAAGCCCGAACGATGAAAAGCTGGTCATGCGCCCGCAGGCCACCAGGGTTCTGGAATGTTTATTGCGCCATGCGCCTGATCTGGTTTCAAAGAAGGACTTGCTCAATGAGGTCTGGGGGCACGAGGCCCTGTCCGAAAGCGGCGTTGCCCAGGCGATACGGGAGATTCGCAAGACACTGAACGAACAGGCCAGCGATCCGGATATCGTGGGAACCAGGCATGGGTGTGGCTATTACCGCGCGTTACACTAGGAAGCAGTCCGAATCCGGTGACTGCTGATGAAAACCTTCCTTCTGATTCTGGCTTCATTGTTCGGTGCGACTGCCGCCGTTGGGGGCGATCAGGGCCGGATGGCTGGACAGTCTGATACCGGCCAGTCGCAAAGACCGGCTGTGTCGGTCCTGTTGAGGGGTTCGACAAGCGAAGGTCCGGAGCTGCGCCATGAGGAATTCCGGCGCCAGCGAAGCCGTATGGTGGATCAGCAGATTTCCGCACGCGGGGTGCGGGATCGCGCGGTGCTGTCGGCATTGCACGCGGTACCGCGCCACATGTTCGTGCCGGAAGAGGTTCGAGCGCGCGCCTACGCTGATTCACCGCTGCCGATCGGCCATGGTCAGACGATCTCCCAGCCCTATATCGTGGGCTACATGACCGAGCAGCTCGGTGTGGCGCCTGGCGACCGGGTGCTGGAAATCGGCACCGGATCCGGCTACCAGGCGGCCATTCTGGCTGCCATGGATATCGAAGTCGTGAGCATCGAGATCGTCGGGGCGCTGGCGCGACGTTCAGCCACGTTGCTGGAAGAACTCGGGTTCGAGAATGTCACCGTGATCCATGGCGACGGCTATTACGGTTTCGAGGAAATGGCACCGTTTGACGCCATCATCGTCACTGCCGCGACGGCCCACGTGCCGCCGCCGCTGGTCGCCCAGCTCAGGCCCGGCAAGCGCATGGTAATCCCGGTCGGGCGAGCCGGCTGGACGCAGAACCTTCTATTGGTGGAAAAGCCGGAGGAGGGTCGAACCCGAACGCGCAACCTGATGGCCGTGCGATTCGTGCCGCTGACCGGACAGCGCCCGCGCGACTGACGATTCTGTCGATCGCGACCACCCATGACTTTCGAGGTTCAAACGGCCAGAGACCAGCCTTCCGGGCTGCATTTGCTGGCCATCGGCTTGCTGGCGGGTTCGGTGCTGGCGTTCGAGGTGCTGTTGTTGCGGCTGTTCGAATTCAGCCACTGGCATCACTTCGCTGGCCTGGTGATCGCATTGGCACTGCTGGGCTTTGGTGCAGCCGGCACCACGCTGAGCCTGCTCGGATCCCGCGTCCGGAAGTTGGGGGACCGCTGGTTTCTGATCTGCCTGTTGTTGACGACGGCCGCAATGCTGATTGTCCTGGTCCTGCAATCGCAGATTGCCCTCAGACCCTGGTTTGCGGCCTGGGACCGCGCCGAGCTTGGCCGGCTGCTGCTGGTGGATTTCGCTGCCTTTCTGCCGTTTTACGCTGCCGGCCTTGCGCTGGGCCAGGTTTTTCCGCGCTGGCCCGAGGCGCCCAATCGTCTGTATGCGGCCAACCTGCTGGGTTCCGGGCTTGGAACTGTGGTTGCAGCATTGTTGCTGACCGCTCTGCTACCGGAAAAAGCCATGATGCTGGTGTTGCTGGTGCTGACCGGCACCGGGGTGTTACTGGCTGCGGGGCGGGGGAGATGGTGGTTCGCGACCTTGTTCATGCTGCTGGCTCTGGCAATCGGGGTGCGCCTTCCCAATCCTCCGCAACCGGCTGTCTCCGATTTCAAGGCGCTTTCGTTGATTTCCGAATTGCCGGATGCCAGGACGCTGCAAACCAGGCCCGGCCTGGCCGGGCAATTGCGCGTCATCCGTTCGGTCAGCCTGCGCTTCGCGCCTGGGTTGAGCCTGGACTGGACCGGTGAGATTCCGATCGCCGATGCGATCATAATCGGCAGTGACCGGGTGGTGGCGCTGGCGCATGACTACCGGGGAATTCCCTCGCATGGTCAGGCCAGCCTTGCCGGGTTGGCTACCCGTCTTCGACCGGCGCCGGCGAAAGTCCTGATTCTGGGCAGTGGGCGCTGGTCTACGGCGGCATTTGCACACGGCCACGAACTGAGTTGGGTCGAACCCGACCGTCGAATTCCCGATCTTGCCGGAGAACGTGGTCTGCGGGCGGATGTCTTCAGGGAAAGTCCACTGCGCTTCCTCGCACGTGAAACAGCGGGTTTCGATGTGATTGCTCTGGATTATGCATTTGATGGCAAGGATGCAGCCGGCGAGGACTATCTGCTGACCGAAAACGGCCTGGCGACGGCCTTGTCCCACCTGTCTGTAAATGGACTGCTGACCATTCCTTTGGCAGTGGACTATCCACCGCGGGTCGCACCCAGGCTGTATGCAACCGTTGCAGCAGCGCTGCAGCGGTTCGGAGTCGAGCAGCCCGAGCGTCACCTGGTCATTCTTCGGGGGCTGCAATCCCAGCTTTTGCTGGCATCGTCATCACCGTTACGGCAGCAGGACCTGCAGGAGATCATCCGGTTCAATGATCGCTGGGGATTCGATCCGGTCTGGATTCCGGACATGGATCCAGAGCTGGTCAATCGTTTCAATGTGCTGGAGTACCCTGTATTTCATCAATCCGCGGTCGCGGCATTGATCGATGGCGACTGGCCTGAGCAGAGCGACTGGTTCAAACGCGAGGTCGCCACCTTCGACAAGCCGTATTTCTGGAGCAGCCAGAAGTGGGGCAGGGTGCCCGAGCTTTATCGCAACCATGGACCGCGGGCGGCCGGGTGGCTGGACTGGTCGCTGATCATGTCGGCCCTATCGATGCTGGTGGCCGCATTGCTGGCAATCGTGCTGATCCTGGTGCCCCTGGGGCGCATGCCGAGCGCATCCTCGACGCTGAACCGGATTCAGGTACTGGTCTATTTCTCGATGCTGGGGCTGGCATTCATGCTGATCGAACTGGTCGTGCTGAAACGTGTGATGCTCCTGATCGAACCCCCGGTACTGGCAGCTGCTGTGATTTTCGCGACTTTCATGATCGGGGCCGGGTTGGGTGCCGCCATGCCGGGTCGCAAGCAGGGTTCGGAAGCATCAGTGAGAATCTTTGGCGCACTGCTGCCCGGCGGACTGATCATGCTGGCAGGTTTGTGGCTGGCGGCCGACCGATTGCTGCATCTGGAACCGTTGCCGCGCATCGTGCTGGTCTGCATGAGCGTGCTGCCGCTTGCCTGGAGCATGGGCCGGCCGTTCCCATGGGGACTGAAAATTATCGCGGGGGTGCCGGAGTGGCTGCCCTGGGCCTGGGCGATCAACGGTTTCGCATCGGTGATTGCCGCATCGGCCTCACTGCTGCTCGCGGTGCAGTTCGGTCACTGGGCATTGATTGCACTAGGGGCGGCCTGCTATCTCGCAGCATGGCAGATAGCCCGGTTCGGGCGTCACGGAAGCCCAAAATAACAAAACCCCGGGTTCTGGAACCGGGGTTTGTCCGCGGATAATTTGAGATTGGAGCGTCAGCGCCGGTCACCTGATCATCAGCATCCTCATGAATGCCGCCAGTTGTCCTCGGATCGGGCCTTCTGACGCCGCTTCACCCTCGTGAGGCTTCCGCGTCAAGGATAGTTATACATGAAATAGCGTGCGGCTGTCAACGGAAAATTCGTAAAAAATTGAACTAATTTTCTTTTATGCGACTTTTCAGAATATTGAAAAGTTTTTCTTGGACTTGCATTAGAAATCCAATTCAAGTTGTTGAAAGCTGTTCCCCGGGCCATGCCCACAGGGTCTCGCCATCCGGTCGGGCTCAGTGGGAAGAGGGCTTCCCGCCGAGCGTGCTGTTGATGCTCCCGCCAGTGAAAGTACCGGCCTTTTTCGCCGCCTTTTCGGCCCGCTTTTCCTTGAGCGTCTTTTCGGGTTTCTTCTTGCCTTCCTTGTGCTGAGTGTCTCGACCCTTGGTCATGATCATCGTCTCCACGCCGCGCGCGCCACTCACGATGAGGGACATGGCGCCGGCAGGAATTTGACCGCTGAAACAACGAATGATTCGATTCTCGGTGCCGGTCTTGGTCGTGTAATCGTGAGTTCCAGACTCCCTGTGTGCTGATCTCGTAGTTCGCATAATGTATATTATGTTAAATATTATGTTTTTGAGTGGACCTGACTCCAACGGCCTTGCTAGGCGACCAAGCAATCTTGGAAATTTTTTCCCAGCAATTCTGGAAATTCAACCCTCTAAAATGGAAATTTGTCGTCGGCGCCACGTGAAATCAGAAATTCGTCGCCTTGGGACAGCACGCGGCTCGGCGCCGGCTGAGCGTCACGGCTAGTATTTCGGCCATTAGTTTCAATGAACTCGCCCAACTCGCCTTGGAGCCTGGGCGGCAATGTGCGCGACCAACCCGCCATCAAGGAAAATACCGTGTGGGCCATGAATAAACAGGAATTTCAGCTTGTTCGTCTGCTGCTCAATGAAATGGCTTTTGAAGGGGCAATGACACACTTTTCCGAACCGCCGCCTGATATCGCTATTGAGATTTTCTGTAAGCTGGAACGAATAGGCATTCCTCTTCGCTATGACGGCACCATCGAAGATTATCGCTATGCAGATATCCGATTCGATGACGACACATCCGTGTTCGAAAACTGCTACCGATACTTACGGATCATTCGCAACAATATTATCCACGCGAATAAGGCGTTTCGGCCGGATCCGCCGGATCGTTTGGCAGATCTCCTGAATTGGTCTGATGAGCTAATAGATGCGGTTTACTCGACGGGCTCTTCATTTGCAGGCAGAGCACGCGAAATAAAGGCTGTTCTGCAGATCGAGTCGTTTTGATGGTACCGGCGGATCGACCACCTCTTCATCCGCACCGCTTCATCAAGTCGATGCCGATGACGGTGATTTTTTCAACGCCGGGAAACTTTGGAGAAACTCGTTCCCAGTGCGCCTTAAGCGCGGCAACTAATCCTTTGAAATCGACGCGGTTCGCAGCCCCCGGAGTATCCCAGCCGTTTTTCTTACCGCCGTATACAAGGACAAATAGACCACGATTCGAGCGATTGTCCCGAAGGTAGTCACCGCAAAGCTGATTCTCCAGACGTTCAAACAGTGCGGGGCCAGTCCACTTGTCTGCCAGTTTTAGCTCCCCTGGAACCGGCCCATCAAACCCTACGCCATGAAACCTGAAATCCGGTCTCTTGGCGTCTGCCAACTCCTCTTCCTGCGGGATCGAGTAGCGCCCGGATGCGTTCTCGCGGAGTTCGTGGCCAATATACTTACGCATTTCGGTTTCGTGCGTCACTTTTTGCAGTAATTGCGCAATGCTACTGTCGCCGTTTTCCAGATCTTCCTTAAGGTCGAGCAGACGCATACTCGCGAGTTCGGCCAGCTCCCTGTGATTAGCTGGTGTTCGTTCCAGCCTTTCCTGAAATTCCAGGACCTGCGAAGGCTTCCACGATTCGATATCAGCGTCCTGTTCGGCTTTGTTCTTAGCGTGAAGAACAAACCAAGATCGGTCCGATTCTGCGGGATGAAGGCGCGAAATTTCCTCCAGTGCTAAAAAGGCTTCTTTTCCTGGAATCTGGTTCAGGAGGTTAAATAGACTTTCCCGCGCTTTCTGAGCGTGGTCGCGGAGTCCAGGCGAATAGACACCCTTTCCTACCCGGTCGACATCATCCTCTCGTCGGACATAGTCGTGCATAAGCAAGTAGAGGGATTTCAGGTGGCCAGGGGTGTGAAATGCGTCGCGAACGCGAGCGGACTCGTTTCTGTGCCCTCCCCAAAGACTTGTCACGTACCTCATAGCGAAATCGGTGCGATCTTCCGGCCTCGGCATCTTTGCAACACGCGCGGCGAAGGCGGGAATTCCGGCTGCCGGATCAACACCTGTCCAGACCGCATGCCACAGGGCAAGATGCTTGCAGCGGCGGAGCGTTTTGCACTTCTTGGCAGAAAGTGCTCTGATTGCTTCATCCGCGACCATCGAGCCCTGAACAATCGTCAAAAGCTTGCGCAAGCTTGACAGATTTATTGGTTCGGAAGCGTTTAGCTGCTTAATCAGTTGGGGTGCGATTTCATCCCACGCCCATTGGCCTGACCAGCTCACTTTACCCAAAAGGTAATGCGTCTCGGCGTCCGGCTTGTCGATTGAAAGTTCGTATCCGATCTCCTGCAGCAGAAATTTACCAACAGTTTTCGGTTTCTGCTCGAAGATCTGGGGGAACCATGTGGGGAAGCCGTTTAACTCGTGTGAGGCGTAGCGGCATGCAAGGCCAACTTCCTCCTCATTTAACGAGGCGGGCCAATCGGGGGTCTCCCTTGCCTCGATGCTGAGCCCGGTAAGGCCGAATATCACCGGGAACGGAGTTTCGTTGCGCGGTGCCCCCTCTGACCGTAGCTTTGGTCTGTAGCGGCGCCAGTAGGCAACAGAACCGTCCCTGAATGCGCGAGCGACGACCTCCCCTTGTTCGTCGATCAAATCCTGCCAATTGCCGTGCGTCCAGCGGGCACGTTCACTATCTTTTTTGCGCATGTGCTCGTGCAGATAGTGCTGAGCTTTGGAGATTTGATCCGGCGCTGAAAAGCCTGGATCTCGGATTTTGTCGACATTTTCCGAAAGATATTCCTTCCAGTTATCGTGGTATTCCGCCTCCTTTCTTTTCCGCTCTTCGTCGCGCCTTTTCCAGCCGGCTTCCAGCTGCTTCCACTTTCGTTCCTCTTTCCCCTGGGGCGGAGGATTCAGATATCGGGAAAGCCGTTCGGCCAGTTCGCCATCGTCGGCAACGAGCGCCTTCAGCTTTTCGCGCCACTTGCGCGGCCGTCCGTTATTTACGTAGATCCTGAAGGCGAGTGACAATGCCACAAACCGGTTATCGCCAAGAGTCTGGCTTGTTATCTGGTCTGCAACGTAATCGAAATCACTTTCGCCGAACCGCCAGAAGGCGTCGAATGTCGAGGCGCGCCAAAATTCGCCGAGGCGTTCACTCCCCTTCCTTTCCAGACCGGCCCTAGCGTCTTCAATGTCATACCAGAACAGAGCACGATTGAGTTCGGGCCATTCGGTAACGAGCGCCACAAAATCAATCTTCGCATCTCGTTGATCATCGGTGAAATATGCATGCGCGGTCCGGAACTTACGAAGAATGGAAAGTGCTGGAGCTTCAAGTGCGGCTGAATGCCGTTCCAGAATAAGCCGAGAGACTGAATGGGTGGCCGTCTTCAGCAGCCACCCAAACTTCTCGGACACCTCACAGTAGCGTCGTTCGATAACTGGCGGCTGATTCAGTAGGTCGTTTAAGCCCGAAACGAGTTGGGGTAAGAGGGTGATGTCGGCTGACTGCGCAAACGTTTCAATGGCGGGCGCTAGATGATCGACGCCGTACGGTTCCTTTTCTGCACTTTTCACCAAGGCGGCCAGAAGCCATTCGTTTGCATCTTTTGTTGGTTTAGTATCCTGCATCAATTCGGAAAGCAATTCGCGTTTCAGCTCTGAACTTTCCTTCAGAATCGTCTGCCGGATCTCCTCACAGTCCTCCTCACGTCCGATCGCCTTCACCGCTCGAATAGCCGTAATGCGCGTGTATGTAGATAATGAAACCGACAATGCCGCAGCCTTGGCTTCGGGCAGCGCCGTCGCAAGTTCGCCTATCCATATCATGCGGAGAAGAAAGCTTATTAGTTCGTCGTTTCCGGCATACTTGCCGATCAGGTGGCGAATATCGTCGGCAAGATCGGTGTTTGCAAAGCGTTGTACGGCGTCGAAGCTAGCCACCGATCTGCTAGACGTTCCGATAGCCATTTGCTCGCAGACCTCGTGAAGGATCATCCGGCGAGTGTTCAGTGGGAGCTGACTGGGATCGCCACCTTCAAAGATAATCTCAGGTGCAACCTTGCACAGGTGTTCCCCCACTTTGCCATCAAGGATGGCCAACCACGGCAATACCGGACGCAGCGTCGGCACGATAACATCGAGGCCGTAGCGATTACAGAAAAACAAGGCTTCGATCTTTCGCCGCGATGTATCGCGAGCGAGCAATTCAGCCAGCCACTCTGCCGTCAGGTATTCCCGCACTGACCGGTGATGGAAGCGGACCGTCCCATAGATCGCTTCGTCGAAAATGGGACGGGAGAGCAATGTTGCTTGCTTGCTGTCCTCCCATCTGGGCAGCACTTCGCGGACGGGAATGCCTTTGGAGTTGTTCGCTCCGTCGGGCACGCGAATGGTCTGTTCATGTCCCAACGTCGCTGCCGCCGCGAGCACCCGCGCCCCTTGGCGTGCGTCTTCCAACGAGAGCGGCGAGGTATCCGCACGATCTTGATCCCTTTCCGTAAGCCGCCGGACTAAACTGTTTCGCATCAGCTCCAGGCGGCTGCCGATCCGTCCCTCGTCGATCCAGAATTCGGTCAGCTCCTCTAAATCCTGCGGACGGGAAGTAAATAACCAGGCATCGGCCCGTTCGACGGCGTGAAGGAATGCCGTGGTATCCGTGATGCCCCTCGCGCGCGCAAAGACCTCGATCTGATCCGGAGACAGATCGTCGAGTGCGACGAGCTTGAATACCGAATCCTCCCGTCGGTTTTTCTGAACCGTGCGTACAGTTGCGGTCTGATCGCTGTCGGCAGCTTGTTCATGAGGTGCCACAGCCGTTGCTGACGGAGTAAAAGGCAAATGTCGCGCGCAAAGGGTGATATCCGTCTTGGGCCGCCAAGCGGGTGTTCTTCCAGTGATGACGACGTGGGCGCGGTCCTTTGCCGACAAAATTCGCTTGCCCAGCTTGCGAATCGCAAGGTCGAAGTCCCCGGGATGTCGGAGGCGCGCTTCATCCACTGAATCCAGAAGAAGCCAGCCTTCTTCTACAGAGGCAAGCCACTCCTGAAATTGCTCGAAACGGCCGACCTCGAACGCATCCTCAAAGTCGTTCGGGATGTGCTCAAGACGGATAAAGAATGCGGCCTTGCCTTCATCGCGAAGTTTCTGAGCTACATTTCGGATCTCCTCTGTCTTTCCTGATCCGGCTTCAGACAGAATTACAACACGATATTCTTGGATCAGGTTGACCCAGCTCAAGCGGTCACCAATCTTAAGGGCGGCTCCAAGCTCAACGTCGTCGCTCTCGCTAGCCTGCCGCGAAAGCTCGTGAAACGTTCGGTTTAGCTCGACAAAGTCGTATTGATTGTCCGATCCAAGCATCTCAACTTCAAATCCTAACAAGTCTGTGCAAAAACGGTGCTTCACGTTTTGTCAACACCTCAGCAACTTTTTCCATGGACGAATGGCGACCAGAAGCCATTCGCTGGAGTTGCCGGCATTGTAGCTAACCCAGATAAGCCCATGGGTTAGCCTGCAGCACCATCTCAATGGCTGGAAACTTGCTGGCGTTCGGTAAAGTATACGCGCTAATTGCTTAGGTCAAATTCCATCGCCAAAGACCGGCTGGCAAGTCCGGTCTCGATCAGCGCTGATCTGCCTAGATTTGGCCCGGGTAGCTAGCCGCTCGTCTTCAGAACTCATTTTCACCCTCACCGCTCCATCCCCCGGTGGACTCCGCGTTAAACGTACTCAACTGCTCCATGGCTTCCTGGTCGGCCAATTCCTCCCGCCGATCGTAGCGAATGGTCGTTTCTGTGCTTTCGTGACCGGCAAGGCGCCGGGCGGCGCTGAGGTCGTGAGAAGCAGCCAAAAGGCGCGAGACGAATGTCCGTCGAGCGTCATGGGGCGAGCAGCTGATAGAACGGGCTCTCCGTTTCAGGACGTTGTACACGGTTTGGGAACTGATGCCGCCATCCAGCACACGGTCCTTCCGACTGATCCGTCGGAAATAAGCACCTGGCCCGGAGCCGCGAGCGAGATACCAAGGTTCAAGCCTGGCGGTTAATTGTGGAATCATCGGAATTCGCCGAAACTTCCGACCTTTGCCGCGGCGCACATCCAGACTTTCGCCGAGCCGAATGTCATCGAGGTTCAGGGCGGCAGCTTCAGATCGGCGTAAACCGGCATGAAACAGCGTTGCGATCATAGCCGCGTCTCGCACGCCCGACACCGTGCCGTCATTGCAATTTTGGAAGATCTCCCTGACTTCAACATCTGAAAGAAATCGCCCGGCCGGCGTCTTTCGAACCGATTGCCGTTCCCCGGGAATCGCCTGGATCCGTAGCCAAGCTTCGTGGTCCAACTGTCCCAGTAAAAAGGCCTGTCGCATGACACCACGAATCGCAGAACGGGCCGCGTTATAGGTGGCGGCGCTGGGCTCGTCGGCGCCCAGGCGAGCGAAAACCGCGTTGCATCCGGCGTAGCCGAGTCCCGCCCAGTCGACTTCGTGCCAGTCCCTGGCACCAAGGTAACGCGCAAGCCGTCTCAATTGTGCCGCTTGCGTGCGCCGGCTCGCCGGACTGCGCAGCTGCAGCAGGAAATGCGCCGCCGGATTGGTCCGAAAGTATCGGCTCAGCGATTCCGCATCTTCCGGCAGCGAAATCAGCACTGAGTCGTCCAGCACTAACTCGGCGGCCGGCCGAGATTCACAAGGCACGAGGAGTGCCTGGATACGATCGCTAGGAAGCCGGGAACTCATCCTGAAATCGCACCCAAAAGAGCCCCCTACTCCGGCGTCGGATAGCGTTAATATGCATTAACATAAGTATCGTTTTGGTGTGCTTGCGCGCCGAATTCATCTGCCATAGTCAGTTGCATCAGACGCTCGGCCAGGCCGTCACTGGAGCGTAGCTTGCAATCCAATTCATCCAGAAATTTCGGCATGTCGACCCCTTGCCAGGTCAGCGCATAAGGGTCGAGGCTTTCGTGCCGGGCCAGTAGCATGACGCGGTGATTCTCGCGTGACACGAGGAGCCAACTCTGACGCAACTGCGCGAGGTTCTCGTCCATCGCGAGGCGAACAATCTCGAGATAGGCCGATTCGAGGTGCCGAATCTGAAAATCCCGCTCCCGCACCAAATGTTCAACCACACCCAGCGCGACGACTTCGGCGTAGTAAAGCCCGTCATGACGATGGCGCGAGAGCCCGCCCAGTCGGTCACGCCAATACCGCATCGTCGAGGGCGCGATGGCGTACATCTGTTGGACGCGTAGCAGGTTGTATTTCACGGCATCAGTATACCAAAGGTGCAACTATAGTTGCACTATGTTGTTGATATTGTTGCTCTTTTATGCCGTATCCAAATTTGGTATAAGCGGCTATACAGGCTTATGCAGGCAACCGTTTCGGTGGAGAAATGCTGATTTGCAGGCGGAATACAGACATAACCAGTTCAGTATCAAGAAGATCTTGATGACCAGGACCGCGGGCAAACTGACATGTATATTTGGAAAATCTATTAGACATTAGGAAATGATTGATCTGAGGCATCAATAAATGATTTTGTATCGAAGAAATTTCTGGAACGACGTGGAGGCGATCCCCAATGATCTGACAATTTGACTTCGGCATCGATCGTGCCGAAATTGAAGATCGCGGGCCAGCCAATAAAAAAGCCCGACCAGCGCCAACTGGTCGGGCTTTGGAGGAATGGGAATCCTCGGACGAGCAATCCAAGGCTACCTCACCCTCCCCCGCATGTCAAGGCCGCGCTAACGCGCGGACGCCCCCGTATTGTCTGCAGGAGGGTTGGAATGAATCAGAAATCTATGTTGCCAGATACTTCGCGTGCCGCGAACGACACGCAAACTGCCTTTGTGCCCGTTCAGCACCGCTCGTCGAAGAAGCAAATGGTGGGCACCAACCATTACGAGCAATGGATGCCCAAACACCGCCAGGCATGCTGCGTTTTTCACTCCTACGCCGAACTCTACTATGCCGCGCTCCTTGAAGCGGACATCCATGTTTCTCGGTACGTGCCGCAACCCTGTGTGATTCCGTTACAGCAAGTGCGAGGAGGCCACCGGAGGAAATCCTACACGCCGGATTTCTATGTATTGTTCGGCGACGGGCAGGAGGTCGTGGTGGAGCTGGCATCGGAAACAACATACGCCACCAAACCTGTGGAGGAAGCGACCGAATACTTAGCTAGATACGGCGTTAGCTATCGCGTACTGAAAAACTCCGAAGTCTACCAGCACCTCCAGCTCGCCCACAACTGGCTGTATATCGCTCGGGTGTTGGTCACCCACTGGAGTCCGAACTTCAAAGCGGCCTACCAAGCGGCACTGAAGCAACTCCGAAATGAAAAATCGCTCCCGCTTGCTGATCTAGAAACCTTTCTCGCACCGCTTCCTTCCCTGTGCGCACGATCTGTCGTCTTCAAGCTGCTCCACAACGGGGAGGCATGTGCACGCCTGGATCAGTCGGAAATGACCGCCGAAACTGAGGTCACCTATCATGCATAACTGGCGGCAAACCATTGAAGTATTTCCAGACCTGGCCAATGTCGAATCTTGGCCGACGATCGATCCGTCCGCGCTGCCCGATCGAAAGCGAGCCACGTTCCTCCAGCGAAGGGAGGCTGTTCGACTCGTCTTAAGTGGAAATAGCGTGAAGTCGGCGGCCCAGGCTACCGGACTAAGCCCGGCATCAATCAGCAAAGTGCTTAATCGCTGTTTGGCACAGAATCCGAGCCAGCAGAATTTGCCACTCAGCCGTGGGCTTGTCCCAGGGGTACAGGTGCGCGAAACCAAGAAGACAATACAGGGCTCAAACAAGAATAGCGGTTATCGAGGTTACTTCCAAGCGACTCTCCAAGAGTATCCCGATATCGAAAATGCACTGCGAAAGGATATCAAGGCTTCGATGAGCCGAAGGCGTGACAGCCTAAACGTCACATCGAAATCCCTGCATGCCAGTTTCTTGCAACAACTGCGAAAAAAAGGATTGGATTCGAACGACTATCCATTTTGCACCGATGATCAAGCCAAGGAAAGCATTCGAAGATGGCACCGACAGGTCAGCGCGGAAATTGCCGCCGCCCGCTCACCCCTAAACAAGCGTGTGCCAAACGCCGGCGCCATGCTTGGCCACCCTCACCCACTACAAATCGTCGAGATGGACCACCATCTAGTCGATGCTGAAAGCAGCCTTCACCTATATCTTGAGGCCAGTGCATTCCAAGTCGCACGCAGAGTACCTCGTTTCTGGTTGGGTCTCGCGATCGACTATCAAACCACGGCGATTATCGGAGGCGCCTTTGAACTTGCTGGCCAACCCAGTCAAGATTCGGTGCTTTCCTGTCTAGGGCAAGTTGAAAGCGGGTTGCAAACCGATCAACTGCTTGCAAACTTGATCGAATTGCCAGAGGAGCCGGTATTACCCCAAGATGTCGATTCCGAACTAGCGCTGTTGCCGCATATCGTGAAATTGGACAATGCGTGGGCGCATTTTGCGACGCATGTCCGCACCATCGTGCTGGACCGGTGGTATTCGACATTATGTTACGGGGTGCCTGGAATACCCTTGGCGCGGCAAGTGGTCGAATCCGCTTTCAGGAAGCTCGAAGCACAGATTCACCGTTTGCCGTCGACTTCCGGCACCTCCATGCTTGATCCCAACCGCGAGACTCGAGCCAACCGACGCAGAATCCCCGTAATTACGGTCCAGGCGTTGCTACGTGTCATCTTGGATCTGATCAAGGAACACAATTTTACCCCGGCGGAAAGTCTGGGCAACCTATCCCCCGTTGAAGCATTGCAGCGTCGCGTGTCTCGTGGTGCGATGCTTCATAAGCTTGGCTGTCATACCAAGACCCAGCCAGGCCTGTTCGAGCGCGAGATCACGCGACCGGTGAAGTACGAAAAGCCCTTCCGAACCTATGTAAATTTCGCGTACGTCAAGTACACGGGAAAGGACCTGACAGTGTCGCATAAAGGGCAATCGGTGATCATCCGCTATGACATTCGAGACGTCCGAACTGTAGGTGCTTATACAGCAGAACACGAATTTATCGGTACGCTGTACGCCCCGGCGCGATGGCAACAGCACCCACACAGTCTCCGAACGCGAAAACGGATCTGTACGAAAAAACGAGCGCTAGCGGTCACCAATGATCCTTTACGCGCACATTTCGAGGCCTTGCTGGAAAATACGGAATCTTCAAAAGCCCCGCGCGACATCGTTCGCCTTATTTCCGAAGGCTACGGCTCGCTGGTGTCGAAAACAGCAATTGGAATCCCCGCCTCGGCCAAACACCCGGACTCCAACGACTCTAAAGTTATTTGGCGGGTAAAGAAATGAGCGATATTGAAGACGTTAGGCAGAAAGTCGTACTCTCCGAATATCTGCTACCAACCCCTCAGGTTCTAGCACTTCAGGAGCGCGTTACAAAATGGGTTTGGGGTGGGCTGACTGGGGGGATTATGACGGGCCTACCACGATGCGGAAAAACATCTGCGATTGAATGGATCTCGTCGCAGATAAAAACGCGCTCAGGTCAATCCATTCCTCTATTCCCTGCAGAAGCCATGCAAAGAACGCAAATGACGGATCGAAAATTCTGGCTCGGGATGCTGCTTTCGCTGCGATATCCACTACCAAAACGTTCCACGGCAATCGAAGACATGTCGAGAATTATCAATATTATGTCCGAAGCGTCACTCAAAAACGATGAATCCAGGGTGATTCTAAGTATCGATGAAGCTCAGCGGCTCACAAAGTTTGAATATGACTTGCTGATCGATCTACACAATCACCTATATGCATCTGGCATACGACTGTTCGTTTTACAGGTCGGCACTAGTGAACTAGCAGAGCGACGTCAGCTGCTGAATGAACCTGAGTTCGCCCACATTAAGGGCAGGTTCTTCGGTGACAGTGTCAAATTCCTGTCACCACAGTCGAAAGAGGATATTCGAGCCGTGCTGAGCTTATACGATGATAAAAGCATCTGGGGCGGACGGTGGTCCGCCACTTACGCCTGCCTTCGAGAAACGGGATGGGCTGATACCAAGCTTCGGTCATTTGCGCAGGAATTCTACCAAATGTATCGTACATACATAACGCCAATTGGATTTTCACAATGGCCAATTAGCTATCTGGCGGCCGCAATCCACATTCTCCTACTTGACCTGCTGCCCAACCACGATGACGACACGGATCGCCTTGATCTGGTAGAAACCGCCATAAAGGGAACGAGCATCTATGATGCAGATCCAGAGGCCCTTTAGTGATGGGTTTGCGGAAGTCACGGTACAGACGGTTATTATCTGGGCTGTATTTCGAGCATGAATCATCAAGCACGGTTGAGATGTATTGGAACTGCCTGCGCGCCAATGAATTCTCTCCAGCGCTGCTTTCCAGCGCCATGCCGCGCCCGAAGTCCGGCTATTTACGGCACGGATTTGTGGACGCTTCGGGAATAGCGAAACAGAGAGCCGGGCATACGGCAATTCTACTCCGACAGTTAAAGGCGGAGCCGGCTCCGGCGGCGATGGCCACTATAGAGCTCATACAGAAGCAAGAAGGAAAACTGAGCACTAAGATCTGCCCGGAATGTGCAGAGCTGGGCATTCACTCGACTATCTTTCTCCTCCCATGCATTGCGCGGTGTCCAGTGCACGATACCGAATTGACATACTTTATGCGTTCTGACATTCCTGAGTTCCGGGATGCGCCAAAAACGCGCCGCCGCGTTACCAACGAGTTGGATATTGTGAACCAGAAGCTGGACGTGTTCTATAATCGATTCTATCGTCGATACGTACCGGTTCGCCCCTTTTGGGGAGTACGGCTACCGGTCCAGCTGGAACATCTCGAATTAGCATGGATCGCAACCCAACCAGATTCAACGCTGTTGAAATACTTTGACTCGGATTCGAACGTTGAAGTCTCCGAAATTGGATTGACAGACCGGAGGAAGGGTACCGCGTCCCATGCAGACAGATTGGTTCGAATTTTTGCGAAAGCTCAAGCCGAGCTGATTGATGAAGTGGGTGCTTATCTTAAAGAGGCGAAAGAACGCGGGATCGTTGGCGGGGATATATACTGTAAAACGGAAGATTGTGTCAAACACTGGAAACAAAAAATGTCACGAGTCCGCGATCGTGGCGAATTCATGCGGAGGCTCGCGTTTAAATTCTCCGGCTTCTGGGTTTTTCGACCTGAGCACTTGACTGAGTGCGTATATCATCCGTATATATTCCGGCGACTGGACATTAGCTGGCTGGACGATTCTGGCTTGGCGCGTCTAGTCCGCTACGAACTTCTTAGGTCACTGAGTGCTGTGAATCTGTTTATAAAATGCCGCTCAGCCGGACTCCCAACAGAGCTTGAGGAGATCTATTTCTGGCGATTGCTACCATCGCGTAGCCCAGCAGTGCTGCTGTTGTATGATAAATCTCCGAAGATGCTTCTCCAGACCTTCACTGTAGCCGAAGCGCTGGAAGATGTGATTCCTCCGGCAGAGCGAATGAGCAGAGTCCGAGTGGTACGTGATCGGTACGAGTAATATACTTCCCGTAATCCTTTTCCTGATTATTTACGTTTCTCAGCTATTGAGAAGGCCATTTGCTAATTTCGGAACCACTGGATAAACAGGAGGTTACGAAATGAGCTGGAATACGATTCAATTTCAAAAAGGTCTCAGTCTGCCCAAATTCATCGACAAATATGGCACCGAAGCGGCCTGCCGGGATGCGCTGTTCAAGCTGCGCTGGCCGGAGGGTTTCCGCTGCCCGGAGTGCGGGAACGCTACCTACTGTACCTTGAAGGAACGCGCGCTGTTTCAGTGTCACCGGTGCCACCATCAAGCATCGTTGACCGCCAGAACCCTGTTCGAGAAGACCAAATTGCCGCTGACCACCTGGTTTCTGGC